>ERZ772956.12-NODE-12-length-164686-cov-6.686153_pt1 | contig 164686 bp, 160 predicted proteins | sample MGYA00580683_ERZ772956 | MGnify/ENA primary metagenome ERZ772956 (study PRJEB29015, sample SAMEA2738077) | human oral metagenome | biome: human oral; feature: human-associated habitat; material: saliva | place: China | collected 2212 ... | reverse complement strand
CTGAAATATTTGTTCCTATTACACCTAAGTCAGTATTTACACCAGTAACTAAGCCTCTCAAAGAGATGACAGTTGCTCTTGCTACTGCTGCGGGTGTACACGTAAAGACAGATAAGAGATTCAACCTCGCTGGGGACTTCACTTGGAGAAAAATACCAGATGATACACCTTCAAGCGAGTTAATGGTAACACATGGTGGATACGATAACTCTGACGTTAACAAGGACATCAATTGCATGTTCCCTATCGACAGACTCCATGAGTTAAGAGACTCAGGTTTCATCAAGGCTACTGCACCTACACATGCTGGATTCATGGGTGGTGGTGGAAACATCGAAAAGTTCACAAACGAGACTGGTCCAGAAGTTGCACAGATGCTCAAGGATGAAGGCGTTGATGCTGCAATCCTTACAGCTGGATGAGGAACTTGCCACCGCTCTGCAACAATCGTGCAGAGAGCAATTGAGGCTGCTGGAATTCCAACAGTTATTATCGCAGCACTTCCACCAGTTGTAAGACAGGCTGGATCTCCACGTGCGGCTGCTCCAATCGTACCTATGGGTGCTAATGCAGGTGCTCCACATGACGTAGAGATGCAGACAGCTATCGTAAAGTCAACACTAGAGCTTCTCGAGACAATCGAGACTCCAGGAAAGATTGTTCCACTGCCTTACGAGTATCACGCTGTAATCTAGTTCTTAATTTAATAGGACATCGGAAACGAAGATGGGGCAGATTTATATCTGCCCCTTTTTTCTAAAGAAAGTTCGAGAAATTCTTAACACATTATGCCACCTATTTAAAAGATTGATCGAACAGACTAGAAATTATTACGTATTTACACAGTAGCTAAAGTATTGAGGTATGCATATGAGTGTACAGGAAATTGATTTGAGAAGACTTGTCATAAAGGCTTTTCATATGAATGACGTTGAGATGGGTGATCACAATAGCGTTGGTTATAACGGTGTAATGACCGTATCCAAAGAGATTATCCCATCACTACTTGAGAAGTATGAAAAACTTGATAATATAGATATTCAGGTAATTAAACCTGGAAATCATGATAGATGGACTAATACTATCATGGATATCATTCCTATCTCTGCAAAGGTACTTGGAAAGTGTGGAGAGGGTATCACTCATACATTAACAGGTGTATATGTGATGCTTACAGGTGTTGATACTGAAGGAAAACAGACACACGAGTTTGGATCTTCAGAAGGTCAGCTTAACGAACAGTTAGTTCTTGGTAGGGCTGGTACACCAGGTGAAGATGACTATATTATCTCCTTCGATGTTACTTTTAAAAAGGATATGGGACAGGATAGACATGGTTGTCTCGAAGCTCATCAAGCTTGCGATGATTTTATTCAGATATACAGAGAGCTGATGAAGAAATTTGACGGAAATAAAGCGACAGAGCGTCATGAGTACCATGACATTGCCAGACCAGGTCAGAAGAAGGTATTAATTATCAGGCAGGTTGCTGGTCAGGGCGCTATGTACGACACATATCTGTTCCCAGATGAGCCATCAGGTGCTCATGGTGGGCGTTCTATAATAGAGATGAACAATATGCCTGTCTTCTTAACTCCTAATGAGTATAGAGACGGTGCAATTCGTTCAATGCAGTAAGGAGGTGCTGATATGGGAATTGGTCCTTCAACAAAAGAAACAAGCTTGCATCATTTTAGAGATCCACTAGTTGATATTGTTGGTGCAGATTCAGGTATCGACCTGATGGGAGTTCTTCTATTTGGAACATCCGATGATAATAAGGAAAAACTCAGAAACAGTAAGCGTGCTGCTATTATGGCTGAAGGCATGAGAGCAGATGGAGTAATCCTTACATCTGACGGATGGGGAAATAGTGACGTAGATTATACGAACTGCGTTGAGGAGCTTGGAGAAATGGGCATTCCAATGTCCGGACTAAACTTCAGCGGAACAATGGCTACATTCGTAGTAGAGAATGAGTATTTGCAGAATAACATCGTAGATATTAACAAGAACCCAGATGGGCTCGAATCTAATATCGTAGGCGAGAATAACATGACTGCTGAAGATGTTAAGAGAGCTCTGATGATTCTGAAAATCCGCATGAAGGAAAAAGAACTCAAGAATAGATAATGTAAGCGGTATTGTCAATGATTATGATATAATACCAGTAAGGGATGACGGGTAATTCCGACATCCCTTATTTTATGAATGAGAATGGCTGCAGGATACTAAATTTCCTCCAGCACTGAATTATTTAAATGATAAGGAGGATTTGTGCGGTAGCGTGGTAACGAGGTTGTATCGCACGATATGAGGCATATGAGGAATCCTAATAGACAAGCAGCAAAGAGACGTGCAGTTGAATCAGAAGGTTCAGATACTATACTGATATATAATTCTAGCAATGGTACTACTGAGAAGTATGCGCAGTGGATAGCTGAAGCGCTGGACTGCGATGTTATGAAGTACTCGCGTGCAAAGCTCGGGTATGCATCGATGTATAAGAATATAATATTTGGCAGCTGGCTGAGAGGTGGAGAGATTACGAGGTTTAACATGCTTCGCGCTAACCTTTCTCACTTTGGTATAGATAACAATAATTTGATCGTATTTGCGACTGGTATAATTGAGCCGACTGATGAGTACAGAGCTTTCGTAAAAGGTCTTAACGGCTGCAAACAGTTACCCGATGACTGCTTCTATATGCTGCCTGGAAAGTATGATTCTAGAGAGTGTAAGAGTGCAGATAAGCTTGCTCTTAAGGCTATGGGAGAAAAGATATTTGCTCCCATAGCAGAGAGTCAAGTAGATGAAGCTAAAGCCAGATTTGAAAATGGATACGATGGAGTAGATGTGAAGTCTATCCAGCCTATTATCAAGAAAATTTTGGATTTCAGACAGTAAGAAGAGTGTAGAATTATTTACCCTTTGTTAGTACAACCTTTGTTATGGTCATGCGTGCCCATTAAATGTTACAAATAAAATGCAAAAGATATATCTTATTTAGAATACTTAATACTATATTCTAAACCAGATATATCCATACCAAATCATATTCAATTTCAATTAAAATGTAAATATTGGATCCAAACTAATTCCAATTGATGAACCTTTTGAAATATAAACTTCATTAATTTTAAGTTTCAATTTATCAACAAAAGATTTTACCTGTTCCTTATTAAATTCATTTAATATAACCACATTATTAGCATTTTTAAATCCTTGAATTTCTCCCACATTATCCCCAAAAGTATATTGTTCATTATATGTTAAATCAAGTGACTTAATACCATTCACATATTTGATATTATAATTATATTGTAAATTATTATCATTAACACTGCCAACTTTTTCTTTCACAATAGAAATGGCTCTTTCAATATTTTCGTCAGTAGTTGTTTTAAACTCCATTGTAATTTTACCATCTTCCTTTTTCAATTTAATAGAAGAATTATTAATTTTAAAAATAGACATTTCTTCATTATTATTCTTAATATGATTAATTACAATAGAATTATTTCCAAATTTAATAACAGTTTGAATGTTATTTTGTTTTTCCTCACTAACCGAAATAGTTAACTTTCCATATCTAGATGGATTTAACTGATATTCTGTTGCAAATTGTTTTAATTTTCTGTTTAAAGAATTAATATCAGTATAGTCTTCACTTAAATTCATCATTCTTAATTTAGTTGTAATAAAATCCATTGTTAAACTATCCTGTGTTATTTTATCAACAATTGACTTAACCAAATTAGCACTTTCAATTTCATTTAAAGAAAGAGTATATGTTGTAACATTATGATTAACTCCATCAATCATAACTTTATCATCAGATTTTTTAGTATATGCAATATCAGAAACATCTTTTAACATTTTAAAATATTTTTGAAAATATTTTTTTTGCAATTTTGATTCTTCTAAAACATCTTTTGTATTAAAATCAACAATTGAACTAGCCAAATTTGACGTCAAATCAAACTTAGTACCTTTAATTAAATCACTAGCAAATACACCAGCATTACTAAAATCAATATCTGACAAAAACTGTCCAATCTTTTCATTTTTAACACTTATATAACTACTAGAAATATCAGAATTAAATATTCCGTAATAATCACTATCACGAATTACTGAAATCTTTGAAATCTCATTATTATCACTAGTGATAGAAATATCCATATTACTTTTTTCATTTTTATAATCACTTTTTGCAATCATATTAATTCTAATCTTATCTAAAATATTACTATCTGCTACATTCGCAGAAGAATTAATTTTCATTGAACCTTTTAAATAATACTTTTTATTCTTTCTAGCTTCAGATACACTCTTATCCTGTATAGAATTAATCGTATCAAAAGCATTAGAAGTAGTTTGAAGATGTCTAATAAACGCTCCTCTCTTAGTTCTAAAAAAATCAGTATTAAAAATCAAGTATAATACAATAGCTGTAATAATTAAAATTGTCGTTATTACAGTTATAATTATACGATTTCTTTTTTGTTTTGCTTTTTTTTCAGCAGAAAGATATTTAATTGCCATGAGCAACCTCCATTATTTATTTCTTTGATTCATTACTTCATACATTACAATTGCCGCAGAAACAGATGCATTAAGAGAATTGATTTTTCCCTTCATAGGTATTTTTATAAGTATATCTGAATTTTCCTTTACTAATCTACTAATTCCAAATCCTTCATTTCCAATCACTATGCCAACACCAGAATCATACTTTTCCTCATTGTAATTATTTTTAGCCAACATATCCGTAGCATAAATCCAAACATCATTTTCTTTTAAATAATTAATTGTATCATTTAAGTTTCTAACAACTGCAACATTCACATACTCTGCAGCTCCTACCGATGTCTTAAATACAGTACTATTCACCATGGCAGATCTTCTTTTAGGAATTATAATACCATGAACACCTGTACATTCAGCAGTTCTAATAATTGATCCTAAATTATGAGGATCTTCAATTTCATCCAATATTAATATAAATGGTTTTTCATTTTTTGATTTTGCATAATCTAAAATATCATCCACACTAACATATTCGTATGGCGGAACTACTGCAATTACTCCTTGCGCTCTAGGTGTTTGTGCCATTTTAGCAAACTTTACTTTTTCAAGCTCAACAATAACTACTTTCCTTTGTTTAGCTAAGGCATAAATTTCGTTTATTGAACCACTTTTCTCACCTTTTTGAATATATAATTTATTAATATCCTTACCAGATTTTAATAATTCAATAACTGCATTTCTACCTTCAATTTGATCATTATAATTTTCCATTAATTTTCCTCATCATCAACTTTTAAAACATTTAAGAAAGCTTCCTGTGGTATTTCAACATTTCCAAATTGTCTCATACGCTTTTTACCTCTTTTTTGTTTTTCAAGCAATTTTTTCTTTCTAGTAATATCACCACCATAACATTTAGCTAAAACATCTTTTCTAAGTGCCGATATTGTCTCCCTTGCAATTACAGTACCACCAAGTACGGCTTGGATAGGAATTGTAAATAATTGTCTAGGAATCTCTTTTTTCAATCTTTCACAAAGTTGTCTACCTCTTTTGTATGAATTAGATTTATGTATTATAAAAGATAAAGCATCAACAGGTTCATTATTAACATGAATATCAAGCTTAACCAAATCAGATTTTACATACTCTTTAAAGAAATAATCAAGTGATGCATATCCCCTAGTTCTAGATTTCAATGTATCAAAGAAATCATAGATAATTTCATTTAGTGGCAAATCGTATTTAAGCATTACTCTAGTATCATCAAGATACTGCATATCCTTACTAATACCCCTTCTTTCAGTACATAAGCTCATTACATTTCCAATAAAATCTTTTGGAACAATAATATCAGCTGCAACCATTGGCTCTTCCAAATATTTAATTTTTGTAGACTCTGGTAAATCTGCTGGATTATATAAATCTTCAACTGTTCCATCAGTCTTATGAACTTTATATATAACAGATGGTGCAGTTGTAATTAAACTTAAATCAAACTCTCTATCCAATCTTTCCTCAATGATTTCAAGATGTAATAATCCTAAAAAGCCACATCTGAAACCACTTCCAAGTGCTCTAGATGTTTCAGGCTCATATTGAAGAGCCGCATCATTTAAAACTAATTTTTCAAGAGCCACTTTAAGATTTTCATAATCTCCTCCATCCATTGGGTAAATACCACAATAAACCATTGGCTCTGCTTTTTTATAACCAGGCAATGCCTCTTTTGCAGGATTTTCTTTATGTGTAATAGTATCACCAACTCTTACATCAGATAAACTCTTAATACTAGCAGCAATATACCCAACTTCTCCAACACTAAGTTCATCCGTAGGTTGATATTTACCAGGTTCAAAATATCCAACTTCAGTAACATTAAAAACCTTACCAGTTGACATTAATTTAATTTCATCCCCAACTTTCACACTACCTTCTTTAATTCTAACATATGCCAAAGCACCTTTGTAATCATTATAAATAGAATCAAAAATCAATGCTTTAAGTTCTGTATCTTTTTCGCCACTTGGTGCAGGAATATCAGTTACAACTCTCTCCAAAACTTCATCAACATTAAGTCCGGTTTTAGCAGAGATACATGGAGCATCCTGAGCAGGAATACCTATAATATTTTCAATTTCATCTTTAACTTCCTGAGGTCTTGCAGATGGTAAATCAACTTTATTGATAACTGGGATAATTTCCAAATTATTTTCAAGTGCTAAATAAACATTAGCTAAAGTTTGAGCTTCAACTCCCTGTGTAGCATCAACTACTAATATTGCTCCATCACAAGCAGCCAAGCTTCTTGAAACTTCATAATTAAAATCCACATGTCCAGGAGTGTCAATTAAATTAAATTCATATTCCACTCCATCCTTAGCAATATATTTCATTCTAACAGCTTGGGATTTAATTGTTATTCCTCTCTCTTTTTCAATATCCATGTTATCAAGTACTTGATCCTTCATTTCACGCTTTGAAAGAGCACCTGTCATTTCAATCATCCTATCAGCTAGAGTTGACTTTCCATGATCAATATGCGCAATAATACTAAAATTACGTATAAATTTTTTATCTTTCATAAAATTCCCTTCAATTATTTATTATCTCTTACATTCTTAATAAATTTCTTTAGTGTTTGATTTACTAGATAATATACAGTACCTGGAACATTTATATCACCTGCTGGAACTCCTGTTAAAATTTCAATTCCCTCATCAATGGTAGAAATACCATAAATATGGAATTTGCCTTCTTTAACAGCTTTTATAACATCCTCGTGTAAATTTAAATTCACAATATTTTGTTTCGGAATCATTACACCCTGACTTCCTGTAAGACCCCTTCTACGACAAATTTCAAAAAATCCTTCAATTTTTTCATTAACTCCACCAATTGCTTGAATTTCACCTTTCTGATTTATAGAACCAGTAACTGCAATTCCTTGCGCAATAGGTATCTCAGATAAGCTCGAAAGTAATGCATAAAGTTCAGTACTAGAAGCACTATCACCATCAATTCCATTATATAATTGTTCAAAACAAATTGTAGCAGATAATGACAATGGCTTATCTTTGGCAAACTTATTTCCTAAAAATCCAGTAAGAATTAACAATCCCTTTGAATGTGTAGGGCCAGATAATTCAACTTCTCTTTCTACATTTACAATTCCAGCAACACCTGTATATGTGCTAGCTGTGATTCTAACAGGTTTTCCAAAAGAATAATCCCCAAGTGACATAACCGTTAAACCATTAATTTGACCAACTTTCGCACCATCAGTATCTATTAATAAAAATTTATCATTAATCATTTCAGAATATTTAGAATCGTATTTCTTTAATCTTCTATCCCTCTCAACCAATGCCTTATGAATATGCTCATCACTAATTACTTTGCATTTTGCTATTTTTGCCCATGTAGCAGCTTCAACAATAATTTGAGTCATTTCACCAAATCTTGTTGATAATTTATTCTGATTTTCAGCAAGCCTTGAAGAATATTCTGCAAGTTTTGCCATTGCAAATTTATCTAAAGGTAACAATTCTTCGGTCTCACAAAAATTATGAACAAATCCTGCTAAATCAAGCAAATTCTTTTCTTCCATTTTTGCACTATCTTCAAATTCAACCTTTATCTTAAATAATTTTCTAAATTCTTCATCAACTGCCAATAATGTTTGATAAACATTTTCGGGCCCAATCAAAATAACTTTCAAATCAAGTGGAATTGGTTCTGGTTTCAATGATATTAATACCATTGAAGTCTTTTGATCAACAGAATTATCTATTCTAATTAATTTATTTCTTAAAATCTTTTTTAAATACTCATAACTTTGAGGATTTGATAACAAATCATTTGCTTGTAAAATAATATATCCCCCATTTGCTTCTTGCAATAATCCAGGTCTAAGCATTGTGTAATCAGTTTTAAGCATACCTTTATAATTTTCATATTCCAATTTACCAAATAAATTTGTAAAAGTATAATTAGAATCCATTACAACTGGGGCTCCAACTGTTTTACTATTATCTACAAACAAATTAACTCTATAATTGTCCCAAGGATTCACAGCAAAAACACCATCATCCTTTTCTTTATTTTTATCATCATCAATAAATTTAGATATGTTTTTAAGAATATCTTTCTTTACTCCATCCAAGAAAGTAGAAACTTTTTTATTTCTTTTTAAATTAGATTTAACATAGTAAATATGCCCTGAAATAGTTAATAAAGCAATATTTGTTCTCCAGTCATTAATTCTATTTTCCGCTTCAGAGTCCAGTGCTCTAATTTTACCAATAACCTCAATAATCTCCTGTTGCACTATTTCAGATTTATCTTCATATTCCTTCTTAATTTCAGCATCAAGTTTTTCAAACTCATCTTCTTTAATAACTTTACCATCAACTATTGGCATCATATAAATACCAGTCTCAGAGCTTTTTACTTGAAAACCATATTTAGCAGATTTTTTATTTAAATCATTTAAAAACTTTTCTTTTCTTTCTTCAAATTCCCTAGTTATAATACTCTTTTCTTTTTCCAATTCATCACTTTTAAAAGTATTCCTAATATCATGTCTAATATCTTTAACAAACTTCTCCATAGAATCTTTAAACTTAATACCTTCGCCAGCAGTTAAACTTATAGCCACAGGTTCATTAGGATCATCAAAATTATAAACATATACCCAATCAGGAGGAACTTTCTTTGTTCTAGATATTTTATCAAGGTACTCTTTCGTATACGTTGTCTTTCCAGATCCTGTCGGACCTTCTAAATAAACATTATAACCTTTAGTATCAACACTTAATCCAAATTCTAAAGATGCAATACCCCTCTGCTGTCCAAGCCCTTTATAATTACTTTTTACATCAGCAGTTGTTGTAAATTTAAATATGCTTGGATCACAAGTATATTTTAAATTTCTATATGGTATTTCAAAATTATTTCTCATTTGTACCTCCCAATAATATTATAAAGACATTAAAATTGCATTTTCTTTGCCATTATTATAATAATTTTTTCTTTCTCCGACTTCCATAAAGCCAAATTTTTTGTATATCTTAATTGCCACTTTATTATTTTCATTAACTTCTAAATTAAATTTACTAGCGTCAACATTTCTTATTAAGTAGCTAAGTAAACTAGAAGCAATTCCCATATTACGTGCATCTTCCCTTGTAACAACATTCATAATTTCAACTTCATCAAGAACCACTCTATATGAAATATATCCAAATACTTCAGTATCAATTTTAGATACAAAATACTTAGAATCATCAGCATCACTCTTAAAAGCTTTAATATCCCATGAACTTGAGAATTTATCATAATTATCTATAATAAACTCTTTATCAGTAATAGCCATTTCAGTAACTATTGTTTTCTCATCAACTTGAAATAAATTTCTTTCAGCCTGTGGCTTTCTTAAATATAATGGAACAATGATTTCATCAACCACTCCATTTTTATATTTTTCATAAGCTGCAATTCCAATACTAGCAGCAGTTGGTATTGTATCTTTAACAAATTCAAAACTACAATCATCACCACTTATAGCTCTTTCACTAGAAGCTTCAGCTTGAATTAATTTTCTAATAGAATCTTCATCTTCACATCCAACAATAAATACTTGTTTCTTAAAATCAATATAATTTACTGTCTCTGTAAGATTCATAATTTCAGCATTTTTCACCATATTTAATTTACCGTTATTAACCAAATATGTTGCGGCATAAACATTATCATTTTTAGCATTAATCATAGCTAAAATTTCGCAATCATTATTTTCTTTTTCAATAACTACAGAATAAGCCAAAGCCTCCAATGAATCAATCCCAATCAAAGGTATATTCTTAGCATCAGAAAAAGCTTTAGCAGTCGCAATTCCTATTCTAATACCTGTAAAAGATCCAGGTCCTCTTGAACATCCAATTAAATCTATTTCATCCAAATCCATATTGTTATCATTAAACATTTTTTCAATCATTGGCATCAAAGTTTGTGAATGTTCTTCTTCGCTTAAAACATGCATTTCATCAAGTACACGCCCATCCTCTATAATAGCAATTGAAGCAATTTTAGATGATGTATCAATTGAAAGTACCTTCATTAAAACCTCTTTTCTAATTTACAAAATCGTTAAAATCAATGTTTTTAAATTCATTTCCATAAACATTAATTTCAATAATTCTTCCATTATCGTCATCTTCCATTTTATTAAAAGATAATTTTATATAATCCTTTGGTAAAATATCTTCAATCATTTCACCCCATTCAAATATACAAATACCTTTTTCAAAATACTCTTCACCACCGATATTCTCAAACTCGTATATATCATTCAATCTATATAAATCAAAATGATAGATATTTGCCATATCATTATGGTATTCATTAACAATAGTAAATGTTGGACTAGAAATTTCACCATCTAAATTAAAATATTTCAAAATTCCTTCAGTAAACTTAGTTTTACCACATCCAAGCTCACCTTTTAAAATCAAAATACTACCTTTTTTCAATATTTTAGCAAGATTAAAAGCAAATTTCTTTGTATCTTCTTCACTATATGTTTTAATTATTTGCATAAAATTCTCCTTTTATAACAACTAAATTATAATATATAACCCCTTATATTTCAACAAAATAAAATTATTTATCACGAAAAAAATCCCATATTATAAAATAATACAGGATTTTTTATATTTATCTAAGTTCTGCTCCAAACTTATTTTTTAATTGACCAATTACTTTATCTAAAACTTCGTTTATTTGTTCCGCTGTTAAAGTCTCTTTATCAGAACCTATTTCCAATTTAAAAGCAATACTCTTTTTATTATCATCAATACCTTTTCCAGTATATACATCGAAAACCGTTGAATCTTTCACTAATTTTCCACCAGATGTTTTAATAACTTTTTGAAGTTCTATAGCTTCAATATTTTTATCAACAACAACTGCAATATCCTTTTTAACTGTTAAGAATTTAGAATATTCCTTATATTGCATTTTTCCAACTTTCTTTTGAAGTAATTTATCTAAATTAATTTCCATAACATAAACTTCATCATTACAAATGCTTGGATGAACTCTACCAACAAATCCAACCACATCATTATTAACTGAAATTACAGCAGACTTTCCAGGATGTAATTCACTAGCAATATTATCATTAACTATAAAACTATATCTGCCTGCAAAGCCTAAGAAATCAAGAATTTCCTCCGCAATACCTTTTACTACATAGAAATCAACATTTAATTGCTTCAATCCCAAAGTATAATTACCGAACATCAAAACACCAAGCTTACTCTCTTCAACAAAATCTTCCTCACCTCTTTTATAGAAGCTTTTTCCAATTTCAAATAAAGAAATATCAGAAGCATCATATGCTTTATTATAGTTATAAACTTTAAGTAAAGATGTAATAATGCTCTTTCTTAAACTCTTTCTATCAATAACAATTGGAGTTAAAACTGAAATAGATTCATGATTTTTATCATTATCAAACATATCAGCTTCTTCGTCACTAACTAAACAATATGTTAGTGTTTCATTAAGCCCCAAATCAACTAATTTATTTCTAATTTGTCTCTGTGTTCTATCATAAGAACCTTTTTTCATAGGCATCATTTTTACTCTTGATTCAATATTATCAACACCGTAAATTCTTCCCACTTCCTCAATTAAATCTTCTTTAATTGAAATGTCAATTCTTCTTGTTGGAACAGTAACTCTTAATAAATTATCCAAAACTTCAACTTCAAAACCTAATTTATTAAAAATTTGAACAATTTCATTTTTGCTAATAGATGCACCCAATATATTATTAATATTCTCCACCGTAATATCAATAACCTTATTACTCTTATCAGTTTTATCATAAATAACCATTCCAGTATTAACATTACCATCAGCAAATTCTTGAAGTAAATTACAAGCTCTATCCATTGCCATATAAGTTCTATTTGGATCAAGTCCTTTTTCAAATCTATTAGACGCTTCACTTCTCAAAATTTTATTAGATGTTTTTCTTACTTTAACATTGTCAAAAATAGCAGCTTCAATAATAATATTTTTAGTTTCTTCTGTAACTTCAGTGTCAAGTCCACCCATAACACCTGCAAGACCAATTGCTCTATATCCATCAGATATTACAATATCATCACTTGATAAAACTCTTTCAATATTATCCAAAGTTATTAACTTTTCATTATTTTCCGCCATTCTAACTTCAAGAACATTCTTTAATTTATCAGCATCGTAAAAATGTAAAGGTTGTCCAAGCTCCATCATTACATAATTAGAAATATCCACAACATTGTTAATAGGTCTAATTCCAGAAGCAATTAATCTTTCCTTCATTGCTTGATTGCTTTCATGAATATTAACATTATTAACTCTTTTAGCTAAAAACAATTTACAATTATCAGTATTAACATTAACTTTAAAATCATCATTAATATCATTTCCAGATTCATCATAATTCATATTAGGTAGCTTAACTTCATTTCCATATACTGAAGCAACTTCATAAGCCATTCCCAATACAGATAATAAATCCCCCCTATTTGATGTTAATTCAAAATCAATAATCTTATCATCAAATTCCATATATTTCAAAGGATTTTCTCCAACTGGAGCATCAGCAGGCAATTCATGAATACCAACTTTATCAACTTCATCTGCAAATTTAGAATCAAGTCCAAGTTCCAACATTGAACATAACATCCCACATGAATCCACACCTCTAATTGTAGACTGTTTAATCTCAATTTCAGGTAACTTACATCCAACCAATGCAACAATTACTTTTAATCCCTTACGAACATTTTTAGCACCACAAACTATTTGTAAAATTTCATCACCAATATTAATTTTACAAACATGTAAATGATCAGAATCAGGATGATCCTCACATTCTATAACCTCGCCAATAATCAACTTATCACCGCCAAGTAAATTCCCAGCAAAATCATATTCATTTCCAAGTGAAGTCATTTTTTCTGCAAGTTCTTTTATATCAATATTTTTATCTATATCAATATAATCTCTCAAAAAATTTAAACTTAATATCATTTTATACTAATCCTTTCTATCAAATTGACTTAAAAATCTAACATCATTTTGATATAAAAATCTCATATCAGTAATGCCATACTTAAACATTGCCAATCTATCAATACCTGTTCCAAAAGCAAAACCACTATATACTTCAGGATCATATCCATTCATTTTTAAAACATTTGGATGAACAATTCCTGAACCCAATAATTCAATCCATCCAGTTTGTTTACAAAGATTACATCCCTTTCCATGGCATTTAAAACATGATACATCAACTTCATAAGAAGGCTCTGTAAATGGAAAATAACTTGGTCTAAATCTTAATTTAGTATCATCTCCAAGCATATGCTTCATAAATATTTCAAGTGTACCTTTTAAATCCGCAAAAGAAATTCCTTTGTCAATAACTAAACCCTCAACCTGATTAAATTGATGTGAATGAGTAGCATCATCTTCTCTTCTAAAAGTCTTACCAGGAACAATAATTCTAAGTGGTCCTTTTTCTTCATTAGCCATCATCGCTCTAGCTTGAACAGCTGAAGTCTGAGTTCTAAGTAAATATTCAGCAGTAATATAAAAACTATCCTGTGCATCTCTTGCAGGATGTCCCTTAGGTAAATTCAATCTCTCAAAACAATATTCATCAGTTTCAAGTTCCGGTCCTGAAACAACATCATATCCCATTGAAACGAATAAATCTTCAATTTCCTCAATAGTTCTTGTTAATGGATGCTTACTTCCTCTTCCAATTTTTGTAGAAGGCAATGTTACATCTATTTTCTCCGCATTTAATTTTTCTTGAATTTCTTTATTTTTTAATTCTTCTTCATTTGTTCTAATTGTATCTTCTATCAAAGATTTAACACTATTAACTTTGCTTCCATATACAGGTCTTTCTTCAGGTGAAAGAGACCCCATAACTTTTAATAAATCAGTAACTAAACCTTTTTTTCCAATATATTTAACTCTTAAATCTTCCAATTCTCTTGAAGTAGTAACATTATTTAATTCCTCCAAAAATTGTTGTTTCAAGCCCTCAATATTATTATCCATTATATAATCCTTCCTTTTTAAGAGAATAACCACTCAACATTGTCAGATGAGTGGCTATCATAAAATTATTTTTTACTATTCAAATATTCTGATCTTGCCGCATGAATAATAACAACTAAAGAATAAATTGTTAATAAGCATGGCATCGTGATTATAGAAACAGGAATTCTGCATAATACAATCACACTATAAGTAATCATTCCAACAATTACTAAATATTTTATTAAATTATACATTGTTGAAGACCATTTAAATCTCATTGCATAATATGCCAATATTAACAATAATGAAATTCCAACCGGCAATATATATGGTTTTAAAATATCCATTAAACGAACATTTTTCTCATGATCAACTTCTACGTTTGATCTAGTTAGTTTTGAACCATACTTTTCATTAACTTTACTAACTAAATTATTTAATTGCTCTTCATTTACACTTGTTGTTTTTACTGAAAAAGAATCTTTAAATAATTCTACTTCTTGAACTAATACATCCTGTCCTTTAAAAACATCTTTAACAATTTCAGAAATCTCTTTTAAATTAATATCCCTACCTGCATTTACTGTAACAACTTCACCTTCAGCATAATACAAATCAACTTTAAATCCTTTAACAGCTGTAAATATAATAGCTGCTACAAAAAGTACTATTAATACACTATAAATTACTTTTTTCTTCATATTTATCTCCCATACTATTTTCTCTTATGCATTGAATTCATTAATATTAATGTTAAAGAACAATAATATATAATAGCAACAACAATTGACCAGAACAATACAGTTCCAAAACTAAATAATGAACTTAATGAAAACAAACAAGCAATCAATGCAAATATTGATATTGGTACTAAAGATAATACAAATCTCTTAAATACTTTATTCTTTGCTGCTTGCAATTCTTTATCAGTCATATTCATATTCTTAAATTCAGAACATGCAAATATGTTAAATATTGTACCAATCATAAATGCTACAATAAATCCAAACATAGCTTCAATAGATAATTCCACATTGGCATATCTAATTATTATCAATAAACAAGCCATATAGCCAATTGATAAAATCGTACCAACAACACCGTTTAATCTAAATTTAATAATTAATGCTAATGATATAATTAAAGCAATTGCAATTCCAGCATATACTAAATAAATAACATTATATTTATTCAAAGGTGACATTATATAATAATTTGTTTTAACTTTGTATTTTATAGGTAATGATTCATTGTTTATTAATGCTGCTAAATTTTTAGCTCCAATATATTGATCTTCAAAAGAAGCAACTTCTGAATCAGAACTTCCAATAGTTAATGATAAAATTCCACTATCAACTATATTGCTAAAACTTGTTTGTAATAATGTACTACCATCAAGTTTTATAATAACCTTTTTATTTGTTTTTGCATTATTTCCAGTCGTTGTATTTGAAGTTCCATTTAGATTTACATTTTCAACAACCTGATTTTGATAATTCTTAGTAATATCTTTAAATTTCTTTGTTCCATTTGCGTTAAAAGTAACATTCAAAACAAGATTTGTTACTGTACCCTTATTATCTTTTACAATTTCTGCTTTAGATACATCAGAATTAGTTAAAAGCACTTCTGAATTTGTACTATCTACAACTTCAAATTTACCAGTTTCCGCTAAACCAGATAGAACTGTATCAGTATCATTTTCTTCAGGTAACATCATTTCAATTCTACCAGTATTCTTATCCAAAGATGCTGTATAATCTTTAACTTTTAAATATGACAATCTTTTCTTTATAATTTCCAATGATTTTTCATATTCTTTATTTTTTTCATCCTGAGTTTTCTCTGTTTTTTTAGCCTCTGAAGCATTATTTCCTTCTTCTGTTTTTACATTTTTCGCAGTAGAATTATCAACTTCAATAACAGCCTTTCTATGTCCATCAAGATTTGTTCCTACATTATAATTAGGAATCACATTAATCATTTTATTTTGATATTTTTTATAAACACCAACAAAAGAAATGATTGAAACTAAAATAATTGCTAACAATATAATTACTATATTAATCTTTTTTTGTAACTTCATCTTTATCACCAACTTCTCCTTCTTTTCCTATGTATCTATCATCCAATCCAGCAATAGCCCATTTTTCTATCGAAACTTTTACATCATCCGGATATAATTTTAAAATAACTCTATCTTCAAGTATTTCTTCAATCACTCCTGCAAGTCCTGAAAAAGTAACAACCTTATCATCAACTTTGAGATTTTCCCTCATTTCTTTAAGTTTCTTTTCAGCCTGTCTTCTCTGTGAATCAACCATGTAATATACAACAGCTATCATTAAAACAACAACTGCCGTTGTTAATATTTCTTTTAATGTCATACTTCCTCCTAACTATTAGATGTTGAAGATGATACAACAGCTGTTGCACTTTCATCTTGATTTTCTACTTGTGAATTATTTTGTTCACTAGCAGCTTGAGAACCAGCTTGAGCTGCATTTTGAGTATTGTTTTCAGTATCTTGAGCAACTGAATTATTCACATTTTGAGTTGCAGCTTGATTTGAGACTACATTAGTATTTTGATTTGTTGTCGTAGTTGAATTAGTAGTATTAGAAGAATTTATTTTTGATTCTCCACTTTCCCTCTTCTTCATTTCTTCTCTCCAAGCTTTTACAATATCAATAGATTGTCCAGAACTATAATAATAATATGACGTATTATTGTTAAACACAACTTTATATATTGATTCAGCTCCTAAATTTACAATAATCTGTCCTGTTTTATCAACTATACCATATAATATTTGTGAAGATGATTTATTAGCAGCTTCAAATTTCTTACCAAGTACAATACCATTTAAATCAGGTATTATTACCAATGGCTGAGCATTTCCATCAGCATTTTGAACTCTATAACATCCAACAGAATCATATTCTGTATCAACTATTTTATTTCCATTTTTATCATATAATCCCCATTTTCCTAACAATTTTACTGGAATACAGTTATCATATAATAAATATTTACTTGTTAAATTTTTATCATCAATATTTGAATCAAGTCCAATTTGATCATAATCAACAGAAACAACTATTTTACCCATTTGAGTAACAACACCATATTTCTCATATAATTTAACCAAATAAAGTCCTGCATTTAAATCAATATTTTCAATAGAATCATATTTCGGATCAACTTTAGCAAGTGAATCCTTTCCTAAAATACCAACCTTACCATCAACAGTAGTTACGATAAAATCATCAGATCCTTCCACATAATCTATTTGTTTGTATTTTTTACTAATAATAAGTTTATTTGGATCAGATAAAAGTGCCATACCATATAATCCTGTTGTTTCATCATAATTTATAACATAATTATAAAGCAATGCTTTTTTATTATCTATAATAACTTTACTTTCATTATTCATATTTGAACTTACTTTAAATAAATCCTTAATTTGTCCAGACATTAATGAATAAAAATATTCAAGTGTATATATTTGTATATTATTAGAAGCCTGATTATATTTAAATAAAACATTAAATGCTCTACCAATTCCATTTTCCGAAATATATAACTTTCCATTTTTAAACAAAATAGTATCATCAATATTAAATACCTGTGAAGTTAAACTAGAGTTTTTACTAGAAGAAGAACTTGAAGTCAAATAATACTTTCTAATTTCCTTAGCACCGGACACAAAAGTTACTCTCTCTGAATTATTTTCTATATAAGCTTTTGTTTCCTCTTCAGTGGTTCTATCACCACGATAAAAATTAAAACCAGCAATCTCAGCAAAATCCTTTATTGCAAAATAATATTTATTGCCTTCTTTTATAACTGAATTACTTGCCAATCTCTTTTTATCAACCACTGTTGAATCACCATAACGAGACCAATTAACAGCATTGATATATATTTTAAGTATTTTTTTCTTAGCATTAGCAGTATAAAAATAAATTGATGTAGCTGCAATTCCTAAAATAATAATCAATGTTATAGCAATTACCAAAATTTTCTTACTACTTTGCTTTTCTTTTTCAAAATTATTCGCTTTATTAAAATCCATACAAACCCCTATTCCTTAGTATATCCATACTTTTTATAAAATTCTTGTACAAAATCATATAAAGTATCATTTTCAATTTCAATTCTAACTCTTTCCATAAGATTAGTCAAGAAATGAATATTATGAATAGACAATAAACGAATACCTAAAATTTCATTACTTTTAATTAAATGCCTAATATATGCTCTTGAATAATTTTTACATGCATAGCAATTACATTCAGGATCAAGAGGTCCATAATCATGTTCATAAGTTGCATTTCTAACAACCACTTTACCATGTGAAGTCATAGCGGTTCCATTACGTGCAATTCTAGTAGGTAATACACAATCACACATATCAATTCCAGCAAGTGCTGCTTCAAGTAAATAATCCGGTGTTCCAACTCCCATCAAATATCTAGGCTTATCTTCCGGCATTAATGGTGCAGTATATTTAAGTAACTTTAAAAATTCTTCCTTTGGTTCTCCAACACTAATTCCACCAATTGCATATCCAGGAAAATCTAATTCAATCAATTGTTTAGCAGATTCTTTTCTCAAATCCTCATAAAATCCACCCTGTATAATACCAAATAATGCAGAATCAGTTTTATGCGCATCCTTACATCTCTTAGCCCATCTTGTAGTTCTTTCCATAGATTTCTTTGTATATTCATAAGTTGAAGGATATGGACAACATTCATCAAAAGCCATAATAATATCAGCTCCAATATTTTCTTCAATACTCATAACCTTTTCAGGTGAAAAGAAATACTTTGAACCATCCAAATAAGATCTAAATTCAACACCTTCCTCAGTTATTTTTCTTAATTCATTTAAACTAAAAACTTGGAAGCCACCACTATCAGTAAGAATTGGTCGATTCCATTTCATAAATTTATGAAGACCTCCAGCTTCCTTAATTAATTCATCACCAGGTCTTAAATATAAATGATAGGTATTTCCCAAAATAATTTGAGCTCCATTTTCCACAAGCTCCTCGTTAGTCATAGACTTAACTGTAGCTTGAGTACCAACAGGCATAAATATTGGCGTTTGAATATCTCCATGTGGTGTATGTATTACACCCCTTCTCGCACCTGTTTTTTTATCTTTATGAAGTAATTCATAAGAAATCATAAATCAATATCCTCTCCGAACAGAATCCATCATATGTTCCCCCATAGACGGATACTCTATTCCAATCTCTCTTTTATCAACATTTAAAACTTCAAATGTTTTATACTTTCTTATAATATCAATGATATTTTTATCAAGCATATTTTCACTTTTAAATACACCAATTTTATACAAAATCTTCAACTCATCTTTTACTGTCTCTTGATCAGAATCAGGTGAATGAATTACATTAAAATCACTAATTCGATAATTTCCTGGCTCCTTAAAAATTCTTTGTTTCATTGAATTAAAATCCAAATCAGTTAGTACTATTCTATTTGATGCATCCAGTTCAGTATTATTCGTAACAACTGCAATATCAGTTTTAGCAAATTTTTGTCTTAATTCCATTTTTTTATCTAAAATATCTTTTCCCAAAGCATCATAGTCCTTATTGTTACTTTTAATTAAAACCAATAATGAACTATTTCCATAAATTTCTTTCAAAGCCCTCAAATAATCCGCAAAAGATTTTTTAAATTTATCGCCTTTTTCATCAAAATGCTTATAATATAATTCATTAACAACTTCATCAAAATTATCAATTTTATAATATCTTATCATATCTTCATCAAACTTGTCTTCAATATCATCTAAAATACCATTTATATCTTTTGCACCATCCGGTTTAACTATAAAATAACCAAAACTACTTTTATCCATTATTAACTAAAATCTCCTTAATTTTTTCTGGAACTAAATTTAACTTAGAAATTTCTTTTTTATCAACTAACACAATTTCAAATACACCCTTATAATTTTCCTTATCAGTAAATTCTGGACCATCACCAGTTCCTAATTCACCAGCTTTATAATTGCAATTATAAAAATATTGAAAACTATCATTATAATCCCTATCATCAAGTTCTAAACATAGGCCTTTTATCTCTATCTCAATTCCTAATTCTTCTTTAATTTCACGTCTAAGCGCCTCTTCATGAGATTCATCTTCCTCAATTTTACCACCAGGAGTCACATAATAGTCCCTAACAGTTCCATCATCCTTAGTTTTTATACGATGGATCAATACAATTTTATCATTATAATTAACAATTCCTCTAACACTTGTATGCATCTCTTCTCCTCTATCTTAAAAACATTGCATCACCAAAACTAAAAAATCTATATTTTTCTTCAACAGCATGTTTATATGCTTCAAGAATAAATTCCCTGTCAGAAAACGCAGAAATCAACATCAATAAAGTTGACTTAGGTAAATGGAAATTAGTAATAATCCCATCCATACACTTAAATTTATATCCTGGATAAATATAAATCCCAGTATCCCCTTCCGCTTCTTTAACAAGTCCTGTATCCGGATCAGCAATTGTTTCAATTGTTCTACAAGATGTAGTACCAACACAAATAACTCTATGTCCAGAAATCTTTGCCTTATTTATTTTATCCGCATCTTCCTGTTTTAAAGCATAATGCTCAAAATGCATATGATGATCTTCAATTTTTTCTTCTTTAACAGGTCTAAAAGTTCCAATTCCAACATGTAATGTAACATTAGCAACTTCAACACCCTTTTCCTTTAATTTCTCAAATAAATCATTCGTAAAATGAAGACCCGCTGTTGGAGCAGCTGCAGAGCCTTGAAATTTAGCATAAACAGTTTGATACCTATCATTATCTTTTAAACTTTCATGAATATATGGAGGAAGTGGCATTAAGCCAATTTCATCCAATATTTCATTAAAAATTCCATTATATTCAAACTTAGCAAGCCTAGTTCCGTCTTCAGTTGACTCCAAAATCTCAGCTTTTAAAATTCCATTGCCAAAAGTAACTTTAGCCCCTTGATTTAACTTATTTCCGGGTCTAACCATTACTTCCCAAATATCACCTTCAATATTTTTCAAAAGCAAAAACTCAACTTTTGCACCAGTATCTTTTTCACCATAAAGCCTTGCAGGCAATACTTTAGTATTATTTCTAACTAAACAATCACCCGGTTCAAGATAGTCAATAATATCTTTAAAAACTTTATCTTCCATAGTTTTATTAACTTTATCTATAACCAATAATCTAGAATGGTCCCTATCTTTAATAGGAACTTGAGCAATCAACTCTTCCGGTAAATAATAATCAAAATCTTCTAATTTCACTATAATTCTTCTTTCTATTTTCCTAAAACTTCTCTACAATGAGGACATAATCCATCTTTCAAATCAACATCATACTTCCAACATCTCTCACATTTTTCACCATCTGCATGTAAAACTTCAATTGCAAACTCACCATCAACTTTATTAACCTCTAATTGTGATACAATTAAAACTTCTTTAAAAATATCTTTATTTTCATTAATAAAATCAAATTCTTCATTAGCATTTAAAATTACTTTTGCATCCAATGAATTTCCAATCAATTTATCATTTCTAGCAAGTTCTAATTCCTTTGAAACCATTGATTTTATATCAAGAATCTTCTTCCATTTTTCAATAATTTCAACATTATCCCATTCTTTATTAAATTCTGGATAATTCGTTAGCATTGGACTCTCTACTTGCTCATCCTTTGTGTGTTTCATTTCCTTCCATATTTCTTCAACAGTATATGAAGTCATTGGAGTTAAAATTTTAACTAAAGCATCCAATATATAATACATAGTTGTTTGAGCAGCTCTTCTTGCTTCAGAATCTGCCTTTTCAGTATATAATCTATCTTTAATAATATCCAAATATGTATTGCTCATATCAACAACACAGAATTGATTTACATCATGATAGCAATCATTAAAATCAAATGTATCATAATCATATGTGGCATCCTTAATCAATTTATTAAGTCTAGTTAAAGCCCATTTATCAATTTCTTGTAATTTATTATATGGAACAGGATTTTCAACATCATAATCATATAAATTACCAAGTAAAAATCTAATTGTATTTCTAATCTTTCTATAAACATCAGAAACACCTCTAATAATATCTTCAGAATAACTTACATCCATTTCATAATTTGATGAAAGAACCCAAAGTCTTAGAATATCAGCACCGTATTTATCAAAAATTTCCTGTGGTGCAACACCATTTCCTAAGCTCTTTGACATTTTTCTGCCCTGTCCATCAACAACCATACCACAGCATAAAACTTCTCTATAAGGAGCCTGATTTTTTGTAGCAACAGATGTCAATAAAGATGATTGAAACCAACCTCTATATTGATCATTTCCTTCAAGATATAAATCAGCTACATCTCCAAGACCTCTTTGATTTAATACTGTTTCATAAGTAGAACCAGAATCAAACCAAACATCCATAATATCAGTTTCTTTTTTGAATTTTTTGCATCCACATTCACATTTTACATTTTCAGGCAATAATTCTTCAGCAGTCTTTGACCACCAAGCGTTTGTACCTTCTTTTCTAACTATCTCTTGAATTTTTTCAATTGACTCTTTTGTAATATATTCTTTATTACAATCTTCACAATAAAATACTGGTAACGGAACACCCCAAGTTCTTTGTCTTGAAATACACCAATCATTTCTACCTTTAATCATATCCTGCATTCTTTGTTTACCCCAATCAAGTGGATGCCACTTAACTGTTTCAACTGCATCTAGAACATTTTGTCTAAATTTGTCAACACTGCAGAACCATTGATCAGTTGCTCTATAAATAACTGGATTTTTACATCTCCAACAATGTGGATATGAGTGTTTTATAGGAACTGATTTCAATAAATATCCATTTTCTTCAAGCCATGCTGCAATAGCCTTATTAGATTTAGCATAAAACATTCCAGCAAACTGTCCAGCACCTTCTGTTTGGTGACCTTTAGCATCAACACAAACTTCCATATCAAGATTATCTTTTAAACCTTGAAGGTAATCCTCTTTACCATATGCAGGAGCTGTATGTACTGCACCAGTACCTTCAACAATATCTACATTAACAGTTGTCTCACTTCCAATTACAACTCTTGAATTTCTATCTAAAAAAGGATGCTTACAAAGAATTCCATTCATTTCATTTCCTTTGAATTTTTGAACTTCTTTATATTCTTCAATTCCTGCAATCTTCATAACTTTTTCAACAAGTTCAGAAGCCATTATATATCTTTCATTACCAACTTCAACAATACTGTAGTCAAAATCACCTCCAACTGTAATACCAGTATTTCCAGGTAATGTCCATGGAGTTGTTGTCCAAATAACTATTGATGTGTTTTTCTCATCAAATAATCCCTTAGCATCAATTACATTAAATTTAACATATAGTGATAATGACTCATGGTCTTTATATTCAATTTCCGCTTCAGCCAAAGCTGTTTCACAATCAGGACACCAATAAACTGGTTTCAATCCTCTATAAATATATCCATTTAAATACATCTTTCCAAAAATGCCAAGTTGTGAAGCTTCAATATTTCTATCATATGTAATATATGGATGTTCCCAATCACCAAGAACTCCAAGTCTCTTGAATCCAGCAGTTTGTAAATCTTTATAATCAGATGTAACTTTCTTACACATATCTCTAAATTCCGGTACAGGAATTTTACTTCTATCCAAATTTAATTTTTCAATAGCCTTCTTTTCTGTTGGCATTCCATGTGTATCAAATCCAGGAATAAATGGCGCATAAAATCCCTTCATAGACTTATATCTAACAATGGTATCTTTAAGTACCTTATTCATTGCATGTCCCATATGAATCTCACCATTAGCATATGGAGGTCCATCATGTAAAATGTAATGATCATGTCCTTCATTCTTTTTTAATACTTTTTCATATAATCCATCTTCAAACACATTTTTCAAAATCTCAGGTTCTTTTTTAGAAAGATCCCCCCTCATCTTAAAATCTGTTTTTGGCAAATTAAGTGTAACGCTATAGTCCACTTTATTATCATCCATAACTATTCCTCCTTTAATTATTATTAAAATCCTTATTAAGAAATCATAATATAAAAAAACGCCCTAATAAGAATAAACACTTATTAGGACGAAAATCTATATTTCCGTGGTACCACCTAAATTCATTAATCATAATAATTAATCTCATTATGCTTTAACGCAGCAATACGTCAAAACTTACTATTATTTCAGTCTTGCAACATGTAAGTGATAACAAATAAACCGTATCTTACTAAATCCCACCATACTTAGCTCTCTTAAAGGCGTATTTTATTCATCCTGTCTTACATATAGTCTTTATTTGCACATAATGATACCATATTTTACTTATAAAATCAATTAAATCTTGACTACTTTTTCATAAATAAATTTTATTTATTTGTATTTAAAACTATTCTAAATCCTGTTGAATCATTTGCTTTACCATCACTGTTATTAAAATTAAATAACCCTGATTTAATTCCGTCCTTCACACTTCCACCCCTTGTCATATATGGATGAGAGCCTATTGGAAAAACAGAAGAATTGTAAAACCACCCACTATTTATTGCTCCAAAATTCGATGTTTCCCATAAAGCATCCCCTCTTTGTGTAGAATTCGCATAATAATTATTAATATTATTATCAACATTCTCAATACTTTCGTCACCACTATCAGTTGATGCAAATCTATAAAGAGTTTTATATTTCGAATTAAATTTATCACCACCAATATCGGTCAACCCATTTCCTCCATTTAAATATATATTAGGAGAATTATTTGGAATATATGCAGATACATATTCAGCAACCCCACCTGATAAATCATATACTCCAGTTTGATTTCTAGTAGATGTCTGAATGTATTTTATTTTATAAACATCTTCTTCATTATCAGCACCACCTGTAAGATAATTTTCGTTATCATTAATGCTCAAATTTGCTCCATTAGTTCCATATTTACTAAAACTTAAATATGCAACTGCTCCCCACTCAGATATTTTTGCTAAATGACTATCATTATTTCTGTCATAATTAAAAGCATTTAAATATGCATTTTTTACTGAAATATCCCTCCAAGCTCTTTTAGCTGGCTTACTACCAAGTAAAATTTTATCATTTACCAAAACATCCATAGTTTGAGCTATTAATCTAATCTCAGAAGTTTCAAGGGATGCTTCATATTTTGAAATCCAAAAACCAGATAGTTCAAGATCATTACCAGCATTTATATATTCATTAGCTCTATCATTCATAAACGCTGGATGTAAAATATAATTATTTCCGACAGAAATTAAACCATTATTAGCATTTGCTATTCTAAGAAAAGTATTTTTATCATTATTAGAAACTTTTAAAATACCTCGTGAATCACTATATCCCAAAATATTTGTATATGTAGAATCTTCATAATAAATAATTTTATAAGCAAACCTTGGTATCCATACAAAATAACTATTATCCTTATTTATTGCATTAGCCCACATCTTATTATCATAATCATACCAGTCTCCATCCCTATCACTAGTACGAACAAATTTATAATTAACTTTATCATATTTAACTGGACTCAAATCATTTAAAATCGGTTTCAACGGCTTATCTATTTGCCTATTTTCTTTATCCAACCAAATTATTTCAATTCTTCCATAAGTTCTATCCAAATTAACATTTGCAGTATTTAATATTAAATTTTCAACTTTTGGTTCCATCTCCACTAACACAGGATCAGTTGCCTTTTTATAATTATCTTCTTTCTTAACATTATTAATTGAATTAATAACTAACATTATTGCAATACCTATTAATAAAAAAATAAAAACACCAGAAATTATTCCAATAATTATTGCTTTCATCTTTGTTTGCTTTCTCGTTTCATAAAAAGAATCAAGTTTCAAAGCACCTTTTAAATCATTGCTCAATACATCATTATCAATAATTTTTTCATCATTTTTCTTCATAAAAACTCCTCATCTTCATATTATAGAAATATAAAATACTCCACAATATAGCAAAAGAGTAGAAAATATTCTACTCTTCTTATTTTAATTGTTTTCTATCTTGTTCGATTTCTTTTAAAGTTTTCTCCAAAGATTTTTGAAGTGTAGCTAAAATATTATCAGCATACTCCTTAGCTCCAGAAGTAATCTGTCTAGAACTATCATTAGCAGCAGACATTATCTGATTTTTTTGTTCATAAGCCTTTTTAGTAATCTCATGTTCATCAATCATTGCAATGATTCTATTTTCAGCTTCCTTAACAATATCATTAGCTTCTTTTTTAGCCTCAGCTAAAATACGTTCCCTCTCCTGTCTAACAAATTTTGCAACTTTTAATTCTTCAGGTAATTTATTTCTAACATCCTTAATCAAATCCAAAGCTTCTCTTTGCTCTACCATAATCTTATTTGAAAGCGGTACTTTTTTACTATTTTCAATCAGATCTTCCAAATTATCCAATAATGTAAAAATTTCCATATTATTTCCTCTCGAATTTACTAATCTTCAATTTTATCTAATAAAAATTAAATTAGCTCTGCCATATTTTCTATGATCTAGAATTTCAATTCCTTGAATCTTCTCTAATTCACTTTTATCCCTTAAGTATTCATCTGTTTCGATAACAACAAATCCATCTTCTTTTAATACTTCATTTTCTTTAATCATCCTAATTGCATCAACAGATATATCTGCTTTATATGGAGGATCAATAAAAATAATATCAAATTTTTCTTTAGTTTTTTCCAAATAGTTTTTATAATCCAAATTATAAACTTTTGCTCTATCAATTAATTTAGTTTTTATTAAATTTTCATTAACAAACTTTAAACTTTCCTTACTTATATCACAAAAAACTGCAAAATTTGCACCCCTGCTCAATGCCTCAATTCCAATTGCCCCACTACCAGCAAACAAATCCAAAAAATCACATTCATATATTTTATCAAAAATAATATTAAACAATGATTCCTTCACTCTATCCTGAGTAGGTCTAGTACTAAGACTATCAATTGAAGAAAGTTTAGTTCCTCTTGCACTACCACTTATGACTCTCATAAATACTACCTTCTCTATAATCAAGACAATTGTAGCATACTTGAAAAAAAAAATAAAGAGGTACAATATAATCAGTACCTCCAACTAAAATTAATCTTCTCTATTAATCTCTTTTATTAATTCCAATTGTGAAATTAATAAAGATTCCATTCTTGCTTTATAAACATCAAATTGTTTTTTCAATTCTTCCAATTCTTGTGATTTATTAATAATTTCTGTTTGAAGACCCAATGTAGATTCCCTTGCTCTAGTTTCAGCATCTTTTATAATTTGATCAGCTTGCTTTTGAGCAACATCCTTTACTTCATCAGAAGCTTTTTGAGCCATCATTAGAGTACTTTGTAATGTATTTTCAATATCTTGATAATGTACTAATGATCTTTTTAATTCTTCAATCTTATCTTGACTCTCAGTTACTTGTTTATACAATTTTTCATAATCCCTGGTTAACTCTTCTAAAAAATCATCAACATCTGTAGAATTATATCCATTCAAAGCTTTTCTAAATCTTTTGTTTTCTATTTCTAATGGTGTAATCAAAATAATACCTCCATCTTACTAATTAGCTTTTAAAAATTGAACAGCTGAATTCTTAGTTCTTGTTTCATTAAATTCATCCATTTTAATATCATAATTAAATGGTGCAACTAAAAAGATAGAATTAGAAATCTTTTCCATATGTCCATCTAAAACATGTGCTGCTCCACTAACCATATCAATCATTCTTCTTGCAACATCTTTATTTAAGAATTCCAAGTTCATAATTATAGATTTTCTATCTCTTAATAAATCACAAACTTCTGTTGCTTGCTCGATTTTTGTTGGTTGTAAAATTACCATTTTAACTGCTGAATTCATTGGTTGAACTTTTTTATTAGATTTAATACCAAATAAGCCCTTATTGGCATTATCATCCTCTTCTTCATATTCTTCGCTATATTCAGCATCATCGTAAATTTCTTCATCTAAATCTTGATCATTATCAGTACCATTCATATTGAACATACCCCAAGCTTTTTTCAAAACGTTAACCATTGTAACCTCCACTATCTTTTTTTCATTAGTCATACGATTATTTATAGTATCCAACTTTATACTAATATTGTCAACCAAATTGATAATATGTTATTTTTTTTTAAATAAATTGTTTCTTTTTTGTAATATTTTATATTATTAATTAATTGCATTTTTCAAAGCCACACTCGGGTTTAAAACCACTTCATCATATAATAGTAATGAAGTTGATATATTCTGTTTTAAATTTAATTCTTTCAATTCAACCAAACTATAATTACTAACAATTGAATAATCGTCCGATTGTTTTAAAATCTTAACCAAAACATAATCATTATATCCATTATTGCTTCTAATGACATAACTCAAACCATTAACATTAAAAATTGCCGAATTAGGAATCTTATTACCAACCTTATTCCACCAAACCAAATCAACTCTTATACTTCTATAAATAGATAAACTCTCTATTCCCTCATCAAATTCAATAATAAGGACAACATCCCCATTACTTCCTTCTCTATTAATTCTTACAATTTTACCTTTTACCATTTGTGCATTTGGTAAAACAATTGAAAGTTTCTGTCCCTCTTTAGCAGTTTTTGCTTCTTGCGTTTTACTAATAACAGCTATATGAGATTTAAAATTATTAATAATTTTACCTTTTTCACTATTTACAGGTACAATATCTCCAACTTTCAAATTTAATTTTTTAATATAATCTTTTGTATATTTTGAAAAATCATCATTTTTTAGTTTTTCTTCAAAACCATCAATTCTATATGAAACAATTCCACTTTTTTCAGCCTTAATATACTCAGCACCATCAGCTATCTGCTTTTCCAATTTACTACGTTCATTAATTAACTGCTTTAAAGTAGACCCTGTAGGACTTAAATCACCAGCTAATTTTGCTTTCTTTAAAATCAAAGAACTAACATTTCTCTTATTTTCTTTCAATATTTGCACACTGTTTATTTCAGGTAATTCCTTTATTTTCTGCAATATTTGCGAATCAATTAACTTTGTACTACTAGAATATAGAATTTGATTATTTTCAGAAATTGCTAGATTTATTTTATTATCCAATTCAGCAATTTTTGATTTAGTTTGACTCTCATCAGTTGAAAAATATCTAAAGATTGGATCACCAACAGCAACCTTCTCACCCTCATCAACAATATGTTGCATTCCATTTTTCAAATTTTTTCCCTGTACAATAGTTTCATCCCTTATAATAACTCCAGTTACAGTTTCTTCTTTAGTAACAGTACCCTCTTTAACAATTACAGTACTACTAGGATTTTTCATTAAACCAATAATGCCAAACATTACATAGCTAATTATCAATATAAAAACAACTAATATACAAAAAAATGTAAACTTATTAACTTTTTTCTTTTTTCCCGTATTTGTTTTTTTCACACTTCCTCCAAATATTATTATTTCAATGAATTTAAAATAATATCAGTATTCTCAGGATTCCCCGATTCAATCCAAGTAGCATCATCATAACTTCTAAACCATGTTAACTGTCTTTTAGCATATCTTCTTGTCTCAAGTTTTATTTTTTCAATAGCCTCATCAAGTGAACAATTGCCATTCAAATAATCAACTATTTCCTTATATCCCAATCCCTGCATTGCAGTTGGAAATTCACTATACTTTTCAAGCATTCGCTTTACCTCATCAACAAGTCCATCTTTAATCATCAAATCAACTCTTAAATTTATTCTATCATAAAGTTTCTGTCTATCCATATTCAAAACAAAAATTTTATAATCATATTCAGGCTCATGCCTAGATTCTTTTTCCAATTCTGTTTTAGTTTTACCTGTAGAATGATATATTTCTAAAATTCTAGAAATACGCTTTCTATCAGTAGGAGCTATTTTTTTCAATGCCTCAGAATCAATACCTTCAGCCATTTTATATAAATCTTTAACGTCAATGTTTTCAAGCAATTTTCTATATTCTAAATCAGTTTCAACCTCATTATAATGAATATTGTAAATTAAAGAATTAACATATAATCCAGTCCCACCAACAATAATAGGCACCTTATTTTTTTCTAGGATTTCTTTTATTTTGCTTTCAGCATCCTTCTTAAAATCAGCAACACTATATCTCCTATCCGGATCAACAAAATCAATTAAATGATGAACTGCCTGTGCTCTTTCTTCGATAGTTGGCTTTGCACTTCCAATATCCATATCCTTATAAATTTGCATCGAGTCAGCAGATATGATTTCTCCATTTACTAAATTAGCAATCTGAATTCCTAAACTAGTTTTACCAGAAGCTGTTGGCCCACATATTACAATTACTTTCTTTTTATCCATATATATTCCTTATTATTGAATTCTTGAAAACTTCTTTTCAATATCGGTTTTAGTCATTTTGATAACTGTTGGTCTTCCATGTGGACAGCTAAATGGATTAGGTAATTTATATAATTGCTCAAACAAGCTATCAACCTCTTCTTTACTCAAAGCCATGTGAGCTTTAACAGCCGATTTACATGCAACAGTAGCTAAAAATTTATATTCTAATTCCTGTTTAGCAGTTCTTGCAACAGTATCCATTTCATCCAATGTCTCCAAGAATAGACTTCTTGTATCAAAATCTAAACAGAATTCTGGCACTCCAGTTAGTTTAACAGTATTGTCACCAAACTCATCAACTGTAAATCCAGCTTTATTAAATAATTCCTTATTATCTCTAAAAATACCCATTTCCTTATTTGATAATGTAATAATATCAGGTAATAACATTAATTGTGAATCTTTATCAACATCATTATAATAATTTGCTTTAACTTTCTCAAACATGATTCTTTCATGTGCCGCATGCTGATCCATCATATACATTTCATCATTAATTGTAAAAATAATATATGTCTTAAACGCGATGCCCACATAATTATAATGTGGCTTTTTAATATCATTATCTTTATTTTCAAACAGTGAGACTTTTTCACCTTCAATTGGTTTTAAATTTACGTCTTCATTTTTTCTTTGAATTTGATATTCTTCTTTAGCTGTTTGAATATCTCTTCCAAACAATTTTCTATATTTTTCTTCAAAAGAAATATCTTTATCCTCAATTAAAGATTTTTTATCATTATTACTTTCAACTTCATCCAACTTTGATTCATTAAGGGTTTCATTTTTTTCATACTCATAATTAGCTTGAGTTTCCTCAACTTTATTATCCGCAATATTAGATTCTATTTCTGGTTCAAAAGCCCCTTCTGAAACCTCATTAACTATTTCAGAATTATTAGATTCTTTAACCTCTTCACTTAAATTTTCACTTTTAATATCATCAATAACTTCCATCTCTTCAGTTTTAAATTTATCATCATTTACATTAAACTCAGTTACATTACTTAAAGAATCATTAACTATATCCTTATTTTCTTCCTGGTTTTCAATATTAGTATTTTTAATTTCTTTTTCTTCATCATTAATCATACCATAATCATTACCAACAGTATCATTTAACAAATTCATCTTATCTGCAACACTTGCATTTTCACCAAGATGGTCATATCTATTTAAATTATATTCAATTTTATTATTTCTGCTCTTTTGAATTTTATCAAGTTCTTCATTAATTTTTCCAATTTTATCATCAACTTCAAACTCTGACTTTTCACCATAAGGAGTATCTTGTACAACATCCATAGATTTAACATTTGGAGATTTCAAATTCTTAAAAAAATCAAAATCCTTATTTTCTTTTTCATTAAACTTTTCTTCTTTGTTCAATCCCCAGAATTTAAGTCTTGCAGAATTAGTTAAATTATCATTTTTTACATCTTTATCAAAATCAACTTTATCATCAGAAAAATGTTCTTTTTCATGATTTGTAATTAAATCAGTCTTCAACATTGTATCTTTAACTGCATGAAAAACAGCTTTAAAAATCTTTGATTCTTCTTGAAATCTAACTTCCATTTTAGTTGGATGCACATTAACATCTAATTTTTTAGGATCCATATCCAAATTTAAAATCAAAAATCCATGCTTACCAATAGTGACTAATCCTTTAAATCCTTGTTCAGCAGCACTTGATAAAGTTTTGTCCTTTATAAATCTTTTATTAACAAAAAATAATTGATTTGTTCTATTAGATCTAGCAATCATTGGCTTTCCAATAACACCTTTTATATAAATATCCTCATATTGATAATCAACCGGAATAATATTTTCCAAAACTTCTTTTCCATAAATAGCATAAACAACATCTTCCATTCTTCCATTTCCAGATGTTTGAAGTTCAATTTTACCATTATTAATAAATTTAAATGAAATATTTGGATTAACTAGTGCAAGTCTTTTTATTGCATCTTCTATATATCCAGACTCAGTAAAATCCTTCTTTAAGAATTTATATCTAACAGGTGTATTATAGAATAATTCCTTAACAGTAATACTTGTACCAGGAGCACATCCCGCTTCATGCTTATCAATAATATCTCCACCTTCAACTTCGACTTGATAACCATTGTCTTGACCTATGGCTTTAGACAACATTTGAACTTTAGCAATAGCACCAATACTAGCTAAAGCTTCACCTCTAAACCCCATAGTTCTAACATACTCTAAATCTCTAGACTCTCTAATTTTACTAGTAGCATGTCTTTCAAATGCTATTTCCATATCATCGGGCATAATACCATAACCATCATCAGTTATTCTAATATATGAAATACCACCATTTTTAATATCAACAGTAATTTTTCTAGCACCTGCATCAATCGAATTTTCCACAAGTTCTTTTACAACAGAAGCCGGTCTTTCAATAACTTCACCAGCCGCAATTTGATTTATAGTTAAATCATCAAGTAATACTATTTTTCCCATTTTTTCTCCTCAAAATTATCTAATCATATGTATTATATATTTATAAAATTATTATTTCAACAAATCTCTTACAACCTCTTCAGCAATAAGCATACCAGCAACTGGAGGCACAAAAGAAACGCTTCCCAAAGACTTCCCTTCATACCCATCAATTTCATGTGTTTCAACAGGATTTTCATCAGAATACAAAACTTTTACTTTAGAAATTTTTAATCTATTCAACTCTTTTCTAATCTTTTTAGCAAGTGGACAAACTGAAGTTTTACTAATATCAGTAATTTTAAACATTTCACCATGCAATCTCTTAGCAGTTCCCATCGAAGAAATTAAATTTAATCCTAGTTCTTTAGACTTTTTTATAATCATAATTTTAGCATCAAAATCATCAATAGCATCAATAACATAATCAACAGTTCCATCAACAAAATCAATATCACTTTCGCTTTTTACAAATTTTGAAATAGCAACAACATTTGCAAAAGGATTAATTAAATTAATTCTTTCTTTGACAAGTTCAGCTTTATTTCTACCAATAGTCTCCATATTTGCAATCAATTGTCTATTAATATTTGTTATATCTACAACATCGCCATCAACAATAATTAAATTTTGAACTCCAATCCTAGCCAAAGCTTCTGCGATATATGAACCAACACCACCAAGGCCAAAAAGTACAATTTTAGAATTCTTTATTTTTTCAAGACCTTCTTTTCCAAGAGCTAGCTCAGTTCTTGTAAATTGATTATTTTTATACATCCTCATCAGCTCCTATCCTAAAATTTTTCCACCACCAAATAAAATATCATCGACATAAAAAACAGCTGATTGACCAGGTGTAATACGTGGTTGTGGCTCATCAAAAGTCACTTTAAATTTATCTTCACCATACATTTCAACAATCCCTGAAACTTCTTGTTGCGTATATCTAGTTTTTATCATAACTCTTGTTGGTACCTCTAACTTATCAATTAGCAATAAATTAATATCATAACAAATCATTGAATCTTTCAATAAATCATCCGCTTCACCAACAATTAATTGATTTTTTTCTCTATTAAATCCTGTAACAAACAAAGGAACAGCATTCGCAATCCCAAGCCCCCTTCTTTGACCAACAGTATATCCATAAAGTCCTTTATGCTTTCCTAAAACTCTGCCATTTTTATCAACAATATCACCTTCAATAGGATTAACGCCATATGTTTCCCTTAAAAATTTCTTATAATCATTATCTGGAATAAAACATATATCCTCACTATCAGATTTATGGGCCACATTAACAAGACCTGCTTCATCTGCAATTTTTCTAATCTCATTTTTATTTTCGTAATTAGCAAGGGGAAACATCATATGTTCAACAAGTTCTGGTTCAACTTTGTACATAACATATGTTTGATCTTTTTTTCTACTTGTAGCTTTTGTAATCACCCATCTTTTATATTTTTCACTATATTCAGTTTTAGCATAATGCCCAGTTGAAACATAAAAACATCCAAGTTCCAATGCTTTTTTATATAATAATCCAAACTTGATTTTTTTATTACATTCAACACATGGATTAGGTGTAATACAATTTGCATAACACTCATTAAAATAATCCATTACTCCTTTTTTAAACTCATCTTTAAAATCTAAAACAACATGCTCAATCCCAAGCTTTTCACAAACGATCTTTGCGTCCCTAATTGCAACATCATTGCCACTTGTACCATCAGGCCTATCCCACAAATCCATTGTAGCGCCTATAACTTCATGACCTTGTTTTTGTAATAATAATGCAGATACTGAACTATCAACACCACCACTCATCCCAAGTAAAACTCTTTTTTTATTTAATTCCATAAAAACCTCTTTCAATTGTAATAAAATATCATCAACGAAAAAATAAAATTTTCCCATTCACCAAAGACCTTAAGTCTTTCTTAAATAAATATCCAAATTATATCCCACTTTTATGGTTTAAAAGACCATATAGTAAAGAATAATAAGAGACATATTTAAAACCGATAATCATAAAACAACTCATTATACATACATTTAAACCTCCATTTCATAAAATATAATCTTTAGCAATTGTAAGAATTTCTACCGACTTTGCTCCAGATTCTTCTATTATTTTTTTGCATTCATTAGCAGTATTTCCAGTAGTATAAATATCATCAAAAATCAAAACATTTTTTCCTCTAATTTTATTTGGATTTTCCACACAAAATGCACCTTTAATAGCTTTCCTTCTATCATGCAAAAGATTTTTACCTTGAGGTAATGTGTTTTTTATCTTTACTAACACATCATCAAACGTTTGAACTCCAAGTTTTTGAGCCAAAATATCAGAAATCAATTTACTTTGATTATATCCCCTCTCCTTAAACCTCTTCTTATGCAAAGGAACCGGCAATATTATATCATATTTTCGAATAATTTTACATACCTCACCATCACTTAAAATACAATTTGCAAACAATTCACACAAATAAGATTTATCTTTAAATTTATAATCAATAATCAAATTTCTAACAATTCCTTCATACCTATAAATCCAAATTCCTTCTTCACTAAAATTATAAATTTTAAAACCATTAATCCTCTTTAAGCAATCTTTACACACAAAATTATCATTTAATTTATTGCACACCCCACATTTTCTTGGAAACAAAAAATCAAGGACGAATCCAAATATTTTTTTAAACATAAATATCCTTCCGCCCCTGATTTATTTATAAATTATAACTTAACACTATCACCAGTTCTAAGTTTATATTCAAGCCCCGTATTACGTTGCTTAATATTAACATTTTTAATCATATAAGAAATATTATACTCACTCCCTATAATTGTAAGCATTTTCTTTGCTCTCGTCATTCCAGTATATAGTACATTTCGAGTTAATAGCATTGGTTGCACATTAAGTATCGGCATCAACACCTTATCAAATTCACTTCCCTGTGATTTATGAACTGTAATTGCAAAACAATGTTCAATTTGATCCATATCTTGAAAAGTATATTGAGCAACTTTATCATCATCAAATTTAATCTCAATAACTCCATCTTTTATAACTCTAATAACACCCATTTCACCATTAAAAATACCTGTTGAATGTTCTCCATCCTTAACCCATTCAATATCATAGTTATTTTTAATTTGCATTACCTTATCCGCTTCTCTAAAAATAACTTCTCCAAAATTCTTTTCGTTCTTAAATGGTGATTCCGGATTAACATATGATTGAATAATTCTATTTAAACTCTTTGTACCAAGCTCACCCCTTTTAGTTGGAGTAATTATCTGTGTATTTTCATCATACAGTTTTAAAATTATATCAATAACTTCTTTAACATTATTTGATTTAATAAATTCAAAATCATTCAAACTATTTTCACTAACATTTTCATTGTAAAACAAAATTCCATCATTTACTTTTCTAGCATTAACAATAATTTGACTCTTAGCAGCCTGTCTAAAAATCTTATTAAGCTTGATTGTTGGAATCTCACCAGAATCAATTAAATTTTTAATAACATTGCCAGGACCAACAGAAGGTAATTGATTAGAATCACCAATTAAAATTAATTTTGTTCCATTATAAACACCCTTTAACAAATAATTCATTAAAATAATATCAACCATTGACACTTCATCAACAATCAAAATATCTGCATCAATCGGCATAACTTCAATACCTGTATTGGGTGTATCACTATCCGCAATTTTTCCGATTTCAAGTAGTCTATGTAGTGTACTAGCCTCCATACCAGTTGCTTCAGTCATTTTTTTAGCAGCTCTACCAGTTGGAGCACAAAGAACAATTTTTTTATTCAAACTAGAATAAATATCAATAATCGTTTTAATAATTGTAGTCTTTCCAGTACCCGGACCACCAGTAATTATAACAACATTTTCTTTACTAACCATTTTTATTGCTTCCAATTGTTTATCAGAAAGTTCAATATCGGACAATTGAGAAACTAATTTTTCTACATTATGCAGCTTTTTTGTATTTTTAGATTTAAGTAAAGTCTTTAATTTATTAGCAACTCTTTCTTCAATTTTATAAAACTCATTAATATAAACATAAATTTCAACTTCAATTTTGCCATCTTTTTCAACAGCTCTTTTTTCAATACTAATTTTCTCCCTAGAAAGTAAATCCTTAAGTCCATTTCCAACATCTTCAATTTGCACTTTCAGCAATTCACAAACATATTGAATTAAGCCTTTTTCCAAAGTACAGGTATGCCCATTGTATCCAGCTAATTTTAACCCATACAAAATTCCCGCACTAACTCTTTCCAAACTATTATTAGCAAAACCTATTGATAATGCAGCTCTATCAATTTCCGAAAAATTAACCTTAAATCCCATATCACATAAAATATATGGATTATCTTCTATTATTCTAATCGTATTACCACCAAATTTTTTAAAAATAGTTTGAGCATTTTGCGGTCCAATTCCAAACTTTTGTAAAAAACCAACAATCTGCCAAGAATCAAAATTTTCAGTGAATTTCTCACAAATTTCCTCAGCCCTCTCAGCAGTAATGCCCTTAATAACAACTAATTTTTCAGGTTCATTCTTAATTACATTAATTGTATCTTCTCCAAATTGTCTAATAATTTTTTTAGCAATACTAGGTCCAATTCCTTTAATACTTCCATTTGATAAATACTTTTCTAAAGCATCCAAAGTTTTTGGTACAATTTTTTCAAAACCTTCAACTTTAAATTGGTCACCGTAATCAGGATGAACTACAAACTTACCAGTAAGCTTAATTTTCTCTCCCTTATCCACAAAAGGTAAATAGCCAACAACAGTAGTTTCAAGACCTAAAATATTATATCCAAGCTCCAATGGAGTTTCACTAAGCTGTTCAACAACAACAGTAGCAATTGTATAATTATTTTCTTCATTTTTATAAATAATTGCACTAACATCGCCAATTAACTCCATTTAACACCTCTCTTTCAAATCAATATATTAATTATAACACATATCCTAAGTCTTAGTAAAAATATAATATACAAAAAAATACAAACATCATCATTTATTTTTAATAGTACAACTTCACATTATTTAATTCTTTCAAATAAAGCTTCCGCAGCTCCTATTTTTATCCCTGATTTAACATCAACTTTCTTCCATTTCAAATCATCCATTTTCAAATATTCTTTTATTTTCTCAGAAGAATCTGGCATAAAGGGTTGATACAAATTAGCTAAATTAGCAATTATATTAATACAAGTATAAATTGTGTCATTAAAACCTTCAATATCACTATTTTTTTGTTCCCATGGTTTTCTATCATCATAATATTTATTTGCATCTTCAACTAAATGCATAATTTCTAATGTTGCTTTTTTAAATTCTCCACATTCAATTAATTTCCCAACATTCTCATAAATTATATCCAACCTATTTGAAAAGTCCACATCCATCTTTCCATTTGGAATAGTTTCCAAACCTTTAAATTTTAATGTCCTATTAACAAAATTTCCATATTTGTTAGTAATTTCAGAATTATGAATTGTTATATATTCTTCCATGCTAAAATTACTATCTCTTTTTTCAGGACCATTAGCAATTAAAAAATATCTTAATGTATCTCTGTTACACTCTTTGAGCATATCATTAATAGTAATTCCATTTCCTTTAGATTTGGATATTTTTTCTGAATTAATATTTAAATATTCAGAAGAAATCATAAAATCAGGCAATTTATAATTATCATTCATTGCCATTAATAGTGCTGGTAAAATAATACTATGAAATACAATATTATCTTTTCCATGAATCATATAAATTTTAGTATTATTATTTTTCCAAAAATCATCGTAATTCAAATTATTATCACTACAATATTTTTTAACCATTGTTAAATATCCAAGTACAGCCTCTATCCAAACATACATTTTCTTATTTTCAAATCCTGGGATTGTCACATCTACTCCCCAATCCAAATCCCTAGTAACAGCTCTATCAATCAACCCTTCCTTTAAATATTTTTCAGTTTCTTTTTTAGAATTTAATCTCCAATTATCCGACTTGTCATCAAAAAACTTTTCAATTTGAGATTGTAAATACTTTAAAGATAAATATAAATTCTTATTTTCCTTTAAAGAAACTTTCTCTCCACATTCAACACAAATTGCCCCATCTAAATCTTTTTCCTTAGGAATATATCCACAATCACATTGATCCCCCTTACTTTCCATTCCACAAGAAGGACATATTAGCTTAAGTTCCCTATCTGCTAAAAATCTATTACATTTACTACAATACGGTTGCAAATCAATTTTTTCATAAATATATTTATTTTCATACATTCTTTCTAACATCTTTTGAACTGTATTTTTATGAAATTCATCTTCTGTTTTACCATATAAATCATAAGAAAATCCCATATTTTTAAAAGTATTTGTAAATTCCAAATGGTAATTTTCCGCTATTTCTTTTGCTGTTTTATTTTCTTTTCTAGCTCTTTGAGTAATTGGGGTACCATGACAATCAGTACCGGAAACATACACCACATTATCTCCATTAAGCCTAAAATATCTAGCTAGCACATCACCACCAATTAACGCTGCCAAATGTCCTAAATGCAAAGAACTATTTGCATAAGGCCACGCTCCACCTATAACAATATTTCTCTTCCCCATTTTTCCTCCTAAATAATATTATTTTCATCAAGCCATTTAAAAAGCTTAGGATAATCTCCTTTAAATTGACTTGCATCCTCTTCAATTAATTTTCTTATTTCATCCTTATCCATATAAAAAATCTCTTGGATACCGTCTTTATCATAATTTAATTCATCATCATAAATCAATTTATACATTTTTGAAAAAGAACTTGTATTTAATTCAAACGGCTTAAAATATCCAATTTCATCTAATTTAACATTAGTAATTCCAAGTTCTTCTTCCATCTCCCTATATGCAGCTTCTTCATATGTTTCCCCAGAAGAAACATGCCCACCAACAGAAAAATCATAACAATTAGGAAATATTCTTCTATTGCCACTTCTTTTTGGAACAATAATTTTATTATCGCTATTCATAATAATAATATTAATAACTCTAAAATTTCTTAATTCCTTTGCATAAATAATATTCCTATCTTCCACGCCTATAACATTATCATCTTCATCAACTAAATCCAAATATTCAATATCTCCCATATACACCTCCAATAATAAATTAAATCAATTATAACATCTTTTTCAAAAATTAATACAAAATCTTAAAAATCTTAATAAAAAACCTCATTATCAAGCAAAAAGCTCAATAATAAGGTTTTATATTTTATTACATTAAACCATTCATTCCCATTCCACTAGAACCAATATCATCATGATGATGTTTTTCAGGAATTTCTGAAACAATAGCTTCAGTTGTTAAAATCATTGACGCAATTGAAGCAGCATTTTGAAGTGCACTTCTTGAAACTTTAGTAGGATCTACAATACCAGATTTTTTCATATCAACATATTCACACTTCTTAGCATCAAAACCAATACCATCCTTCTCAGATTCTACTTTTTCAATTATTACTGCAGGCTCTAAACCAGCATTTATTGCAATCTGTCTAGCAGGCTCTTCAAGTGATTTTAATATAATATTTGCACCAATTTTTTCATCAGTTTCAAAATTAGAAACTTCAATTTCCAATTTAGAAATTATATTCAAATATGCAGTACCTCCACCAGGTAACACACCTTCTTCAACCGCAGCTCTGGTAGCAGATAAAGCATCTTCAATTCTAAGTTTCTTATCCTTCATCTCTAGTTCTGTCGCAGCACCTACACCAATAACTGCAACTCCACCAGCCATTTTAGCCAATCTTTCTTCAAGATTTTCCTTTTCATAACTACTTTTCTCACTAGAAATTAAAGTTTTCAATTGAGTAACTCTATTTGCTATTTCTTCTTTATCGCCAGAACCATCAACAATAATAGTTCTATCCTTTTCAACTTTAATTTGTTTAGCATGTCCCAAATCAGAAACTTGCACATCCTTAAATTCCATACCTAAATCAGTAGAAATAACTTTACCACCTGTTAAAATAGCAATATCCTGTAAATAATCCTTTCTCTTATCACCATATCCAGGAGCTTTTACAGCAACTACATTTAAAACACCTCTTAACTTATTTAAAATTAACGTAGACAAAGCTTCAGCTGCAACATCTTCACAAATTATTAATAATTTACCAGAAGATTTCATTAATTCTTCCAATAAAGGTAATATTTCCTGTATATTTTCTATCTTTTTATCAGTAATTAAAATATATGCATTATCATATTCAACAGTCATTTTTTCACTATCAGTAACCATATAAGGAGAAACATACCCCCTATCAAATTGCATTCCTTCAACCACATTAAGTTCAGTATTAGATGTTTTTGATTCTTCAATAGTAATAACGCCATTTGTAGAAACTTTCTCCATTGCATCAGCAATCAATTTTCCAACTTCTTCATTATCAGCAGAAATACTTGCTACTCTAGCAATATCATCCTTGCCATTAACACTGCTACTATTATTTTTTAATAATTCTACAGCTAATTTAACTGTTTTATCCATTCCTCTTTTAATTGCCATTGGATCGGCACCAGCAGCAACATTTTTAACACCTTCTTTAATCATTTTTTGTGCTAAAACTGTAGCAGTAGTCGTACCATCACCAGCAACATCATTAGTCTTCTCAGAAACTTCTCTGACTAACTGAGCTCCCATATTTTCAAATTTATCTTCAAAAGAAATTTCTTTAGCGATAGTAACACCATCATTTGTAATCAATGGAGCACCAAAACCTCTATCTAAAACAACATTTCTTCCCTTTGGTCCAAGTGTAACCTTTACCGTATCAGCTAAATTATTAATACCAGTCATTAGTTTTTTTCTTGCATCTTCTCCAAATTTAATATCCTTTGCCATATATACCTCCTATAAAATTTCAAAACATATTATTCTACAATTGCCAATATATCATCATTTTCGACTATCAAAAACTCTTCATCATTATATGTAATTTCATTACCAGCATATTTATCAATAATAACTTTATTGCCTTCCTGAACATCCATATTACTTAACTTACCATCATCCATTAATTTTCCAGGTCCAACCTTAACAACAACAGCCATTTGAGGTTTTTCCTTACTAGAAGCAGAAAGAATAATTCCACTCTTAGTTTTCTCTTCAGGTTCAATTCTCTTTAATATAACTCTATTACTCAATGGTTTTAACATAAATACCTCCTATAATACAAAAAAACTATTAGCAGTCTTTTTATTTAACTGCTAATAGTTATATATCTTTTATATTTTATTGTCAATTCATTTCACACAATAGTTACATTGCTTTAAATTAAATATTAACTAATTAATTGTACCCCATCTACTGTAATATCTAAAAAAGCACTAACATCTTTAACCGAATTATAGTCAATACCATCATCCAACCATGTTACTCTAAGAATATATGATTTCGTTTCATTACTTCCTGAATTTAAAATACCAGTATATGTAGTAGGATTTATTTCCGTCTCAGTTGTACCAGCTACTTCAAATAATTTAAAAGTATAATTTCTTGCGGCAACTGATGCAGCTGCAGGTTTTCTCTTTATATTAAATTTGAACTGAACCTTTGTTTCTGTAGTAACAGATCCCTGAAAATTATTAACATTAAATTTATAATCAACTGTTTGATTTGGTAATATATTAGCAGATGTTATATTGTTTGCAACAACTAAATCCATAATCGGCTTAGCAACTTGAATTGTTGCAGGATCCTTAGCCACTTGCCCAACCATTCTTGATGAGGTTCTAGCACCTATTAAGACACAAACTAATAGCAAATATATAATTAAGCATTTTTTAATATTAAATTTGTAATCAATTGAATGTTTAAAATTTGCCACTTGTTTCTATCCTCCTATTTATTATTATTTAAAAATTTCTTATGCATTTTTAAAGTTTCCTTATGTAGCTTTTCTGCCAAAATTTCCATTTCATCTTTTTTCTTTGGCATTTTTTTCTTTTGTTCTTTATTTTCTTTTTCTTTAATAACTTTCTTAAAATTATTTCTTCTATATTCAAGATTTCTTGTCACTCTATCACTTATAGCAAATAGTAATATCGCAAATAATACTAACACCATTATCAAATAAATAGTCTTGCCCGTTAGCATAATAGAAAAAACAGAGAAAGTTGATATTCTAAAAAAATATTTTCCAAGAATTCTATCTTTAGTTATTGGTTTATCAGGTGCATCATTCGCATCGCCCTCAGTAATAATTTCATCACCATTAATAAACTTAATTCTGTGTGTGATAGTAGTTAATCCATTATCATATGTAATAATATCTTTTTCAGCATAGTTATTAGCCTTTTTTATAATTATAACATCACCTATTTGCAATGCAGGTTGCATACTTCCAGAAATAACCCTATAAATTCTAAATCCAAAAAGTGATTTATTATTCATAGAAAGAATATTAAGAAGTATAAAAAATATTAATATCACAAATAAAACAACTTGTCCAAGTGTTTTTAAAACTTTCATCAAACCCTCTAAATTTCTTCAAAATCAACTTTAATATTCAAAGTATAATTACCAGTCATATTAATTCCAGCAATATTGTCATTAGGTGAATCAAACCATCTCCACTCTAATTCATAGTTATCAAAACTATTAGAACTTAAAACTAAATTAGATAAATTTAATTGACTAGGTTCAACCCATGTAGTTGCATTCCCAATAACATAATTACCATTCTTCTTAAGTTTATATTTCATATTCACATCATACTGCATTGTTTCCAACATATTTAAATTATATTTAACACTAAATGATGATTGATTATGAACTTTAAACTTATAAATATTACCAACTCCAGGTGCAATCTTATCAGTCACAACAGTAGTATTATGATAAGTTAAAGCACTATATGAAAATATATCGATTTCAGTTTGAGCTAAATAATCATCAATTTTATCATCAACCCATACTTTAAAATTCTTAATTGTATTAGTTGTATTAGTTGTATTTGTTGTATTTGTTGTATTTGTAGTATTTGTTGCACTTTTGTATTTTGGTTTATTTTTTATAATAGAATTTGTTTTTCTATTATTTCTTGGGCCAACATAATCATCTTCTTCTGAAACAGTATTTCTAAAATCTTCTTTAACTTCATTTTTCTTTTTATCATTAACAGGTTTTAATCCAATAATTGTTTCATTTCCAGTAGATATTTGTCCGAAATGATGAATTCTACCATAATAAAGAATAGAAACAAAGAATGTTAATAAAACTATATATAAAATTACTACATATCGTCTTTTACTATTTTTAATCATTCTTTGTTCCTCCTCATTTATTTATATTTTAATATTTTTTATTCACTATGGTATTGCAGTTGCACTAGGTTGTGTTTGTACACCAGTAATTGTTACAGGTACTGTTAAAGTTTTTGCTGCTACACCGTCAGCTGTATCATCTGTATCACCTGCTGCAACTCCTGTTGCTGGAGTAACTGCACCAGTTTGGTATGGCCAAGCCCAATAAATCTTAACGATTTTTGCTGTTGAGTCATTAGCTTTGATTTTTCCTGTGATAGGTGTTGATGTTGTTAATGGTGTTGCATATGTAGCATCTGAATAGAATTTAATATTTGTAGGCGCATTTGCAATTGTTCCTAATGTTACAGTATATTCTACTCCAACTTCTGAACTTGCATTAGATACACTAATATCAAATGAACCCTTTGTTCCAGGTGCTATTTTTCCAGCAACTAATGTGCTTGCATGATATGTATCAGCAAAACTAACATTCATAGTTGTTGAACCTGAATTATCAGCTGTAAATGCCCATTTAGCAACTGTAGCTGTTCCATTTCTTGAAATTGTAGCTGTATATCTTGCATATGTGCTAGATACTAATGTTAAAGTAACAGCAATCATCATTAAAACAGCTATAACAAAAACTGATTTTTTTCTTGAATTACTCATTGAATTCTCCTCCCTATTATATTATGTATAATGTTGAACATTATTACCTAAATTATTTATTCCTATTTCTTTTAAATTCCTCAAAATCCTTAAGTTCATCATCAGAAATAGTTCTAGATTTTGATTTTCCAGTAAGCATGAATAAAATAACACCAATCAATAATATTATGATCATAATAATTATAAAACCTATTGGTTTTTGAATAAATAAAACAAAATTTCCTAATTTTGCATATTTTGTAACATAAACACCTTCTATTTTATCAAAAACTACAGGATCCATGTCATTTGATTTATTATTATCACCCTTTGTTGTAAAATATCTTTTACCATTTTCATCTTTTGTTTCAACAATTCTATGTGTTACTACATAATTATCACTAGTTCTGAAAGCAATAATATCACCATTTTTTAATGATTTATCACTATCGATTTTCTTAGCAATAACTAAATCACCAACATTAATTGATGTTTCCATAGAACCAGAAACAACAGCAAAAGGTTTATAACCAAATACATCCGGTACTTTATCAGGATTCATGTTACCTTTAATAATTATTATTAAATTAATAATTAAAATTGGGATACAAATTATTAAAAATATTATAAATGGAATATCCGATTTCCTTTTATTCTCTTTTTGATAATTGCTGTTATTCTTAGTATTCATAACTCCTCCAATCCATAACCTATTCATTAACACAGTATAACATATAAAAAAAAATTGCATACAACTTTTATTATTTTGTAAATTAAATGTAAACAATATGAAAAAGAAGCATTATAAAACGCTTCTTTTGTAATATTTTGTTAATTTATCTTTTAGATTTTTTTATAAATTCTCTAAACAATGGGGCAACTTTATTAGGTCTTGATTTAAATTCCGGATGAAATTGAACCCCTATAAAAAACGGATGATTTTTTTCAGATAGTTCTACAATTTCAACAAGATTTCCATCAGGTGATTTACCACTTAACATCAATCCTTTTTCAATGCAAACTTCCCTATATGTATTATTAAATTCATATCTATGTCTATGTCTTTCAGAAATCTTATCATTTTTATCATAAATTTTATAAGCATAACTATCCACATCCAATTCACAAGGATATGCCCCAAGTCTCATTGTTCCACCAGTATTAATAATACCTTTTTGATTTTCCATAATATGAATAACTGGATTCTTAGCATCAGGCTTAAATTCTTCAGAACTTACATCTTCTAAACCTACTACATTTCTAATAAATTCAATAACTGCCATTTGCATTCCTAGACAAATACCAAAGAACGGAATTTTATTCTCCCTTGCATATTTTATTGAAATAATCATTCCTTCAATTCCTCTTTCTCCAAAACCACCTGGAACAATAATTCCATTATATGAAGAAATTATATCAGCAACATTTGAGTCATTTATTAATTCACTATCAATCAGTGTAGTACTAACTTTAACATCATTGGCATACCCACCATGTTTTAAAGATTCAATAACGGACAAATATGAATCATCCAATTTAACATACTTACCTATTAAAACAATTTTTACTTCATTATTGCCTTCATTAACGTTTTTAATCTTATCAACAAGTTTAATCCATTCCACATTATTGGGTTCCACTTTATCTAAATTTAATTTCTTGCAAACTTGAACAGCTAATCCATTATTTTCAAGCATTAATGGAACTTCATATAAATCTTTAACAGTAGAATTTTCAATAACTGCTTCTTTTCTTACATTGCAAAATAATGCAATCTTCTCCTTCATCTTTTCAGGAATTTCCTGATCAGCTCTACAAACTAAAATATCAGGTCTGATACCAAGTGCTTGTAGTTCTCTAACAGAACGCTGTGTAGGCTTTGATTTAAGTTCATTAGAACCTGAAATAAATGGTAGTAATGTCACATGAATATAACAAACATCATTCATATCAACTTCAAAACCAATTTGTCTAATAGCTTCCACCATGGCTTGACTTTCAATATCACCAATTGTTCCACCTATCTCAGTAATTACAACATCAACATCAGAATTAATAAAATTATACACCTTTGATTTTATAGCATCAGTAATATGAGGAATTACTTGAACTGTTTTTCCTAAATAATCGCCTTTTCTCTCTCTATTAATAACTTCGCTATAAATCTTACCACTTGTAATACTTGATGTAGCTGTTAAATTCACATTTGTAAATCTTTCATAATGCCCTAAATCCAAATCAGTCTCAGCGCCATCATCTGTAACAAAAACTTCACCATGTTCATAAGGACTCATTGTCCCCGGATCCACATTAATATATGGGTCAAATTTTTGATTAACAACTTTATATCCTCTATTTTTAAGCAACCTTCCAAGAGATGCTGCAGTTATTCCCTTGCCTAAACCAGAAACAACTCCACCTGTAACAAACACAAATTTAGTATTCATAGATGTAAATTCCTTTCAATAAAACTATTTAATTATTGCATCAAGTGCAACTTTAATTATATCATTCAATGAATTTTGACGATCATCAGTAGAAACTTCTTCCTTCTTAAATCTAGAATCCACAACAGATAATAAGCAACTCGCTTTTTTACCCAAAGATTTAGCCGTATAAAATAATGAAAATGACTCCATTTCTGTAGCAATTATTTTTAAATCCTTAGGTAATGATTCTAAAAACTCTTCAAATTTATCATCGTAATAATCAAAAATCTCATTACAATTTACATTACCTACAACCAATTTAATATTATTTTCTTCAGCACTCTCCTTCACTAATTCATTAAGCTCAGTATCGGATTCAACTAAATGCTCATCAACATGTTTCAATGCAATTGCAAAATTTCCTTTAGTATAACTATCTTTAACTAATATTGTGTCTAACAATTCAAGCTCTGGAGACAAGGCCCCACAAGTACCAATTCTTATAATATTTTCAACATCATAGAATTTATAAAGTTCATAAGCATATATTCCCATACTAGGCATTCCCATTCCAGAAGCAAAAACAGTAATCTCAACTCCCTTATATTTACCAGTATAACCATACATATTTCTAACTTTATTCACCAATTTGCAATCTTCTAAAAAATTATCCGCAATATATTTTGCCCTAAGTGGATCACCCGGCATCAAAACATTTTTTGCAATTTCGCCATACTTAGCTTCATTATGTGGTGTCATACAAACCTCCTAAATTAATTTTAAAAATAACAATATTAAATAATATAAAGCAATTATTACTTTAAATATTCCTATAAATCTATAGTTTCCCTTTTGTAAGAAATCCATAAAGAATCTTATTATTAAAACAGATGAAATAAAAGAAAAAATCAAACTAATTGATAATAAAATCCATTCATTCAAATTAAATCCATAAAATAATGATATGTTAAATAAAAAATTTATGAAATATGAAAACAATAACATGTATAAACCATATTCAAAAATAATATTTTTAGCCATACCAAAATATAATCCAATAATAATCATGATGGATAATAATGATACATCATGAAATATAGAACCAATCATTACATTAAATAAAGCTATTATAAAAACTTCTTTCCAACCAATTTCATACAAACTATTAATTTTATTTTCTTTTTTATTCATTTGAAAAAGTATTATTAATCCACCTAAAATAAGCAATAAAACAATATTTGCTATCTTAGCATCAAAAAAATTTATAATTACATTCCCATAAATCTGTTTAACCAAAACATAAACTATAACTGGGATAGCTATTTTAAATAATAATTTAACTCTAGAAATATTAATTCCAATTTTATATTCATCATCAATTTTTATTTTTTTAAATGGCCAAATACGATTATGAAATAATAATAAAATTGACAAAACAATTCCAATTTGTATAGTCACAAATAAAGCATTTTCAAAATTAATAGATAAATTATCAATCTTCACAAAAGTATTAACTAAATATTTATATGAATCTACACCAATACCAATTGCTTGATACATACTTCCAAATATTGAAACTATTATAATTTTAAAAATATTTAATATCATATCTTCCTCTTTTTTAAAATTATTGTATCATTATAAAATTTCATTGTAAACAAAATTTTCTTTTGGTATAATAATTTCAATATTAATAAAAGGAGACTTTTTATGGATACAAGAGAAGAAAAACAATCAAGAAACGCCGGAGAAGCTGTAAGAGGAAGATCAAGAAAAAAATCAGGACATTTTAAATTAAGCCCATCAAAAGCAATCACCATCTCTGCCCTATTAGCGGCAGGTTTACTATCAGCTTACGGCTTATCAAAACATAGAACTGCTGTTAAAACACAAAACATATATACAGAAGAATTATTAACACTTGATACAGATGAAAAAACAATTCAAGAATTAGACCAATTTTCAAAAGAACTATTAACAAATATGTCAGATGATTCTTTCGAAAAAACACATCAATATTTAATTGATTCTTCAAATTCATTAATCAATAAATTAAATCATCTAAATCAATATAACTTTAATAAATATTTCGAAGCAGCTGGAATTGATACAAATGAACACAAAGTTATTTCAATAAAAATAGATTCTCTTACTAAAGATTTAATAAATCCTCAAAATCAAGCAAAAGATTCTTATTACTTAGTCTGCGGAACACATTATATTAACGCAAATGATATCGAAACAATAAAATTAGAAGCAGATTTACGTGACATAGTTTATAATAATAAGGACTTTTCAGAAAAGAAATTACCAGAATTCAAAAAAGATTTAGTAAAATGTTCTTCTGATATAACAGTTGATAAATTGAGTAATTTAACAATTATAGATAATAACTCAAAGGTAATATCATTAAGCAAATCAGAGCTTAATAAAAAAGCTCAAACTAAAGAAAAAGATCAAAATGATCCATTCAAAAGCTTCTTATATACCCCATCAAGCAAAGAAAAAGAACATTTACAAAACATTAGAACATCAAAATTAAAAAACATTTCTCAAATGTCAAATGTTGAAATTGATGATGAAAATGATCCAGACTTACACCAACCAATCGACTCTAAAAACACACAAGAATCTGAACATGAAAGATAATATAAAAAAAGCAATGAGATCACTCATTGCTTTTTTATTATTCACTAATTTCAGTTTCAGCGTTTTCTTCGCTAACTTCACTTTCAGGCGCATTTTTATATGCTTCAAATATAGCACTTTGAATTTTTTCCCTAGCTGGTGAGTTTATTGGATGACAAATATCTCTATGTTCGCCAGTAAATTTATTTTTTCTACTTGGCATAGCGATAAATAATTCTCCATCCCTTCCCTCTAAAACTTTGATTTCACGTACAACAAACTCATTATCAAAAGTTACTGAAGCAATAGCTTTAATTTTGTTATCTGAGTTTACCTTCTTAATTCTTACATCTGTAATATCCATTACGTTATTCTCCTTTTGTTGCATATTGTACTTTTGTACTACCTATATTATACATTATTAAAATAAAAAATCATCACTTTTTCAAAAATTTTTTTACCTTTTAATAACTTGTTTTTTGCACCAAAATATATTATAATCAAATGTAGACATAGCACGGGAAAGGAGCTAAAAAAGTGGCAAGCGTACAAGAATTAAAACAATATAGAAATATACATTTAATTGGTATCGGTGGTACTAGTATGAGTGGTATAGCCCAAATATTAAAACATTGGGGTTACAATGTAAGTGGATCAGATGCTAATGCATCAGATAACACTGATAAATTAATAAATAATAACATATATGTCACAATTGGAAGTGATCCAAGTATATTAAATAATGTAGATTTAGTTATATATTCTGCAGCAATTCATGATACAGATCCTGAATTATCAAGAGCTAGAGAACTTGGAATACCTACAATTGAAAGAGGCCCTTTTTTAGGTCAATTAACACATTCATTTAGAAATACAATTGCAATTTCTGGAACACATGGAAAATCTACAACTTCTGCAATGGTATCAATGTGCTTTATAGAAGCTAAACAAGACCCAACAATACAAATTGGAGCAAATATACCTGCAATAAACGGAAACTACAGATTGGGAAATAGTGAAAATTTCATTATTGAATCATGCGAATATGCAGATAGCTTTTTAAGTTTTGCGCCCAAAGCCGAAATTATTTTAAACATTGATAATGATCATTTAGATTATTTTCAAAATCTAGATAACATTAAAGCAGCATTCGTAAAATTTGTGAAATTATTACCTGATGATGGTATTTTAGTATATAATGCAGATGATGAAAATTCTTCACATATCTCAAAAAATACTAAAGCAAAGAGCATAACATTCGGATTAAAAAATAAAAATGCAAATTTCATTGCTAAAAACATTTCATACGACAAAAATGGTTTTCCATCATTTGATGTATACCACAATAACAATTTCTATAAAACAATCAAACTATCAATTCCTGGAGAACACAATGTATTAAATGCCCTATCTTGTATCGCATTATGCAATGAATTTGGAATAGATAAAATAGATATAAAAAATGCATTATTAAAATATACTGGTGTTCAACGCAGATTTGAATATATCGGTAAAGTAAAAAACGCCAAAGTATTTGATGACTATGGTCACCACCCTACTGAAATCAAGGCAGTAGCAGATGCATTACATAAAAAACAATACAACCATTCATGGGTAGTATTCCAACCACACACATTCTCAAGAACAGTTGAACACTTAGATGAATTTGCTGAAGTATTAACAAACTTTGATAATATTATAGTAACAGATATATATGCAGCTCGTGAAACAAATACTTATGGAATATCATCAAGGGATATTATAAATAAAATCGATCACCTAGGACGTAAAGCTTATTATATTTCAAACTTTGACGATATAATTGATTTCATAAAAAGAAACATTCAACCAAATGATATTATATTAACACAAGGTGCTGGAACAATTACAAAAATAGCACATAAACTAGTAGATGAAGAATAATCAAAAAAAACATATATTAACTTTAAGTTAATATATGTTTTTTATTATATTTCATAATCAGTTTTAGATATTTCTTTATAAACAAAAGTCTGCCCAGTTCTTGAAACATCTCCATTCTCAGTATGATTTTTAAAGAAAGTATCCGACCCCTTTAAAAAATATTTATATTTAACATCATTACCAATTCTACCATTCCCTATTATTATAGGATCATCCCAAGTTGCATCAAGCGCATACCATTTTCCATCTTCCATCTTTATGTAATTCCAAGCATGCGCCTCAATTTGATTACTAGAATTTATACCATCACCATTCACAACAATACAAGGAATACCAATTTGATCACAAATATACTTCATAGTATATGCATAACCTTGACACATACATTTATGCTTTACCAACAATCCATAAATTGTGTTATTATTAAAATCATCATGTTGATTATAATCAGTATTAGCAATGATTGTATCATGTATATATTTCAATTTATCATATCTTGATTTATAATTTAAAGTTCCAGAAATTATTTTATCTGCTTCACTCTTAATCTGTCCAGCGGCCAAATTAATTTCTTCTTCACTACCAAACACTCTTGAAAAATAAGGTGAATACTCTCCATTAATACCCCTTTTAGAAGGCGCTACTGAATATTGAATTCTATTTAAATTAACAAAAGTAGTTTTTCTCGTAATTAATGTAATATTTCTTGCATCCAAGAAAAAATATTCCGGTCTATCAAGCATTATTGCATCCCAAGCAGTTTGAAAATCCTTATCTTTAATTTTATCATCATTAGGAAATTTTATTTCTTCATTAGAAGACTTGAAAGCCTCAATATTACTCAAAATCGTAGAATACATAATTTTAGCACCATCACTAATTTGATTATAATAATATACTTTATATTCATCAGTTGATTCAACATTAACCATTTCAAAGTTAGCAGGCTCACTCCCCTTATGATATATTGAATAATATATTACACCTGAAATTGAAATAATCAACAAAATCAAAAAAATATTGATAAATGATAAGCTCTTTTTATTACTCATTATAAAATCCTTTCAATTTTTTCATACTAAAATTAATATAAAAAAATATAAGCTACTGAAATGTAGCTTATATCAATTTAAGATCAATTTAATTAACCATTGACATTAACAATTCCAGAAGATTGCGCAGTTATACTAGCATTCCCCTTACCTGTAACTTTGTACATGAAGTTCTTTAAAACTTGTGAAATCGTTTTATTTGTGTTTTTAACTTCTACAGAAACCATATCACCTTGTTTTAATCTATATACTCCGCTTTGACCTAAAGCCCCTTGGATTTGATCATTATATTCTTTATAATAATAATTTTCCCCAACTTTTGTTGAAGCTGCTGTTGTTGTCTTTTTAGATGCTGATTCATCCAATACTTGTACTTGCATGTCAACATTATAAGAATTTCCTGTAGCTCCAACTGCTTTTACAAAACTATCATATTTATCACTTGTAATTTTTCCAGTAGATCTAATATTATCAACAAACTCCTGTGTTTTAGCTTTAACAACTTGTTGTGAAACATCATCAGTTCTATCAGCTGTTGACATTAGTGGAAAAATGAACATTAAAACTGCTGCTAAAAATATAGCTCCAACTGTCATTAATGTATCGTTCATATAGTCCTCCTTATTTAAAATATTTTATTCTCTAATATAAATGTATTGAACAATCCTTTTTGTTTTATCCTTAGTATTCTCTAAAAATCCTACAACACGATTATTTTCATCAGTAAACTTATCAACAGAACCACTTAAAGCAGCTCCCCTATATTCACCATAATTTATATCACTACCACTTACGGCAGAATCACTATAAATTGTATTTGTAGCAACAACTGTTGCTGAATAATTATATTGTCCAATTCTTTCTACAAATCTTGCTTTAGAATCGACCAATGATGTATTTAATGTATAATATGCTCCAGATAATGATGCACTATTATATGCTGCACCAATAATCATAGTATTATTATTAAATCTTTTATTTAATTCAGGATGTTTTAAAACAATCCTTGACATTGAATATTTCTGCATTGCATCATCATTAATATTAATATGCAACCCATTTACAATATCTCTAATAAAATTCATTGCAAACTGCCTATTATGACTCCAAGGCTCCTGTCTTGCTATTTCATCATCCAAATCCAATCCATAAACATATCTATTTCCATCAATCAAATTTGAATTCTGCAATTTACTATCAAGTGCCTCCGTTGCATACAAAGGCAATGGCTTCATATCATAAATTTTACCTTCATCATTCATTCTTCCAGAATAAAATAAAATTGTAACCCCTTCATCATAATAAGAATACATCATAGGAATTACCGTATCCACTCCAACAATTTTATTTGAAGTAATATTAAGCTTTCTTCCATTATATTCTATATTATCAATATCATAAAAAGTTCTTCCACTATCAAGTTTACTCATTGTTTTCTTAGAAATGCTTTGAACTCTTGAAAAAGAAAATATAGCTAAACTTAAAGCCATTACAAATAGTAAAATAGCACTTGCCATTTTTAAAGCATCAGATGCATTCTCGCTCATCCATATCTCCTACTTGTATAAAATTATTTTGAGTTTGTCTTAATAACGATAACTCTTATATAACCATTTCTATAATATGAAGCATCTGTTTCACCAAATGAATCTTCAATTGGATCATCGCTTTGTTTTGTATTATCTAATTTTACTGTATATGTTTTTCCATTTAAAATTTTAACAGCTGATAAATTTGGTTGTGCAGCACCATCTAATACGATACCAACAACTGTATTTTCTCCCTTTGTTCTTGCTGTTAAATTGTTTGTATTAACAATTGAAATCAATTGTTTAACATCAGATGCTGTAGCATTGTCTCCTATAAACTCTTGATATTTTTCATTATTAGCCATAGCAGCTTGTGAATCTACATTTCCTGATCCTTTAATTACTTTTTGAGCATTTTGAAATATTGTAACACCCAAACCAATTATTAAAATAGAAATTAAAATAGCACCTGCAATAATTAACGCTTTTGATGAATTCTCCATCTCTTCCTCCTTTGAATATAAAAAAATTACTAAAAATATTATAACATAATTTATAAAAATAAACAATATTTTTAATTTTTTCATTATTATTGCAAAATCTTTATACTAAACAAAAATTTATATTTTTCTACATCACTTTTCATATAAAAAAAGAAACGAATTCAAATTCGTTTCTTACTAATGTACTTCAAAATTATTAAAATCATTAAGTGTTTTAAAATTATATCTATCCAATAAATTATCTGGAACAGTTTCAATCTTTATTCCATTGACTAAAGCTGTATCTTTATGAATCAAAACAGAATTTGGAATCAATCTCTTATAAACAACATGCTCTGTTTTTCCATTAACATTTTTATCTGCAAATCCAGTAATTGTAGCACCAACCATATATATTCTAGTATTATTATCCTGCATATACCTATTTAAATCTTCCTTAAACAGCGCAGAATCAGAATATCTATTAGAATTAATATATTGTGCAAAATAATCAATACCATTTATATAAACTTTAACAAAACCAGGTGAATTATAAATCTGGTAGGTTAATTTTCCCTCAGTATTTTTTAAACCATTATCATCATTTAATTTTTTAGCATAATTAATAATAGAAGCTACTTCAGTAACTAAAATATTAACTCTACCTTCATATCCCATAAAAACCGCATTTTTAACCGAAATATTTGATGCTTCTAATTGTTTATTAATATTCTTAGAAAATCTACCAAATAATGTATTAATTGTAACAAATAATCCAATTACTAATATTGCAATCAAAGTTTCTCCAGCCATTATCAAAGCTTTTGATGTATTTTCCATTTAATCCTCCAGAAACTAATTTTCCACTTTTGTTATTTCATTAAAATATAAAGTAATAATTCTTCCAGAACTTTTATCATATTTAACATCAACACATCTAAAATACAAGTCTTTTATAGCCTTTTTGTCACCATTAGATAATCCGTGACCAAATATTGTTAGCAAAATCAGTAAAATCAAAATATTTTCTATTGTTGTATCTTATTTCAGAACCACTTCCTCTTGATGATAATGCGGCATCAGAACTTTTCATAGAAATATATACATTAAATTTTTTAAAACCCTCTACTTCAGAATATTTCTTATTAGTGTCATTTGCTAAATTTGCTAATGAAACTAATTCATATCCCCTAACAATATCTTTATTATATGATTCAAACTCTTTGTTAAAATCACTAATTGATTTAATTTCATCAGCTTTTACTTTCTCTTTTTGAACCTTAGAAAATCTACTCCAAGACACAACAACTAAAGAAATAATCAGCATCGAAATTAAAACTCCACCAGCAATTTTTAATGCTAAACTTGAATTTTCCAAAACAATATCCTTTCAAAACTACTCTTGTAAAGAAGTGAATACACTTGACATACTTGTCATACCAATATACATCAATGGGAATATTAAATATCCAACAAACATTACAACCATTGGTGCAAATCCTACGGCTTTACCTATTCTACCTTTTTTATCAATCAATCTTGCATTAGTTTCTTTTCTCTTATCCCTATAATAATCTCTATCAGATTCAAGTTCCTCAAAAGCTTCTTTAATAGGAACTTTCTCAACTGCAGATTGTAAACTTTCAATAATTCTTATAAATTCTTGATAAGTAACTTCTTCTTTCATCTCTTCAAGCGCTTCATATGCACCTGATTCATAGTTATTCAAACACTTACTAATTTGCTCTTTAAATATATCAGCATATCTATCAAGCCATTCCAAAATCATTTCAACATCGACTCTCTCAAGTCTCATAAGCATCAATATAATAACTTGATACTGCATTACTTCATCTTCCATCTCCATAATTCTTAATTTAACTTGGAATTTAATAATTAAATATGGAGCCATATATCCAAGATATCCAACAACAAAAGCAATTAAAATTTCAACCCATGAAATATATTCTTTATTAATAATATTAAGTTTTTTCTTAATTTGCTTTATCTCTTTTTTAATATCTGTATCCGATTTATCATCATAATCTTTAATTTTGGACATGACCTTTTTAATTTCTTTATCATCAACAGTTTTTCCAGGTCCTCTCAATTTATCAAGCACCTTATTTTGTCTTTCAGTTGTAGCTTTAGCTTTTTTAAGCTCGCCACCTTCTGCCGTACCTATTAAATCATAATCAGATGTAGGATTTGTATATTGAAAATTAACTTGAATTGCATGTAATGCAATTATAGTAATAATAGCACCTATAAAAGCAAGTATTGACATCGTAAGTCTTGAAACATAAAGCCAATGCAATTTCTGTTTAGAAGCTGCATCCTGCAACAATCTTTTTTCTTTTCTTTCTTGCGCAGTATGCTGTTTTGGAATAAACATGTCAACAACTTTTTTTATTAACTTATTCTTATATAATTTTTCCTGCCATGGATTTTGAGTATCTTCAACTCTTTTTACTGAACCATTATCCTTCAATTTACGAATAAGTATATAAGAAATAATGGTAAGTAAAATTACTCCAAGTTGAACAAGCATACCACTCTTACCTTCGTAAAAAGCAACAGTAAATCCAAAATTATTTGTAGCCCAATTTTTAAGTGGTTCCAAAAATAATACAGGAACAATAGAAATAACAGAAATACTCTTAAATGTATAATCAAGTTTATCCCTTTTTAAAATTTCAAGTTGCATTTCTTGAGTAATATTTTCAAGATTCTTCAAATACAATGATTCACCATTTACTTTTCTATCACCAAACTCTTGAGTTAAAAATGAAATTCCCGCAAACTCCTTTAAATAATTATTTGGAGCAACATCATAATATTTCTCAAGTTCTGTTTCTGGATCAGAAGAGTTTAAAATTTCAAATATTTTTTCCGCCTGTCTTGAAACTTCCACAGCATCAGTATCTTGAGCTGTAACATAAATTGCTTCACCAACCATGTTAGTTTCATGATATGAATGTCTTAAAGCAGCAAAAAAATCAATTTGTTGTAACAATAAATTATTATCAATTTTATCAACCATACTATCAGTCAATGTATCAATAATAAATAATTCAAAAATTAAAATAATCCCCATTAACAATAAATTATTGTGAGTAACAACTACCACTCCAATTGTTAATAAAGTTACAAGAATCACAGCTCTAAAAATAATTTTAGCTGTTTGCATTCTTGTTAAATATTCATCATCAAGGTTATTAATTTCAAGTCTTCTTCTGATTTTATATAAATATCTTTTTATAAAAGGAGCCTTTTGAAATTTAATATATAACTTTTGATAAAAAACATCCAATGAATATCTTTTCTCTTTAGTATCATTTATCAAACTGTTAATTCTCTTAACATCAGAATTTTGCATTTTCTTGCGAAGCATTAAATAAGCTACTACAATAATCGCAAGCAAACCCAATGCAATTCCCATTATAATATAAAGAATATTAGATTCCAAAAGCCACACCTCCCATAATCATATTAAGCCAATCTCTCGCCTCTCTCATTAAATACACAATTCCAATGAACTTTAACAAATTCTCTAAATGCAGCAGAATCCTGCTCATCCATATTTATAATCATTTCACCAATATTTTTATCTGTAATTTTATTAGTTAAAACAAATTTACCATCTTGGTATTCCATAATATTTTGATATTTATACAACTCTTTATTTGTTTCTTTAGCAAAATATTTTGTAGAGTTCTCAATAAAAGTATCAAATTTACCTTCTAATGTAGTTTCATTTCTACTATTATAATTATAATCATTTTTATCAATAACAGGTATACATTCCGTAACCCTTTGAATATAACGATTACCCCTAAAATCCTTAACTAAATGCACATTAAAATTAAGAACTGAAACAACTTGCTCTTCAGCAACAAGTTCATTTTTGAAAACACCAGTTCTAAGCATTGAGTTACGAAGCGCTGTTACTAAATCAGGAAAAGTCTTAGCATGGTGAGTAAATAAAGTAAACTTTGAAGCAACTTGCGCAGCCTGAATCATCCAAGATGCAACCGGGTCAGTTGCAACCTCACCAATGATGTTAACACTACCGTCAGTCTTTTTCTGAACATCAAGACCCTCTTGTCCAGATACTGTTTCTGTTTCTCTAAAAGATAAAATATTTCTTGTAGGATAAATTTTTCTCAAGTGAAGCTCGAATGCAGTTTCCTGAACACGGATATTTAATGTTTCATAAATATTTTCAATCATAGCCATCAGCATAGTTGTTTTACCAGTACCCTGCTCACCAGTTAGAGCAATAATTCTAGCACCTTTAACAATATACTTCATTAAATCGATAGCTTCTTCTTTACCTTCATCTTTAATTAATTGTTCAAGACTCGCTCTTTGAACGTCGAACTTTCTAATAAAGAATCCCCATGTTTCTGAGAATGTTGGTCTAACAACAACAACACGAGAACCATCCTTCATTTCATTAATTTTATAACCATTCGTATCAGATAACTGACCAGGGTTATTGTATTTATATATATTTTGACATACTCTCTTAAGTTCAGATTCACTACCAAAAGATAAGAATGCTAAACGAATTGATTTACCAGAGAACATGATCCAAATACTGTCACAAGCTCTTGGAATTTTGTGATCCAAAACATTATTAACAACATTTGCATCAGTTTGAGCTGCCTGACTCAAAAAGCTCTCAGGCAAACCAGAAATACCTCCAGATATACCATCAATATTCATATCTCTAATTTCATCAATTGAGCTATAACCTTTATATTGTTGATAAATTCTTTGAACAACAACCATTAATTTATCTTCAAGTGATAACATGAAATTTTCTCTTGCATAAATTGCAGAAATTTCTTCTGGTAAAATAACATATGATGGTTTTGCATCACCTGCAGTATATTTAAGTTCAGCCAATTTATATTTTTTAATTAATTTAGACATAGCTTCATATCCAAATTCTTTTTTATACATATAAATAATAATATCAAACTTATCTTGAGGAGTTAACAATGAAGCAATATCAAAAGGAATTGCTTTTGATATATTTGTTTCATCAACACCATAATCATTTAATAACAAATCATATATCAATTGTTTAACATACTTTTTATCATTAACATCACCATAAGTACATCCCTTTAAAGCCTTCTTCAATTCATACTTTTTATTTTTTCTTCTCTTTAGCTCTTCTTCAGAAAGTCCCAAGTCATACAAATTGACCTTAGTAATTTCATCCATCTTTCTCTTTATATAATCAATCATTTTTTCTAAAGTGTATGTTTTATCATCTATTACGACATCTTCAACAACTTTAGCATTTTGATTACTTTTTAACTTTTTATAAATTAGAGCAACTACAACTGCAATTATTACAATCGAAATTATAATATTTAAAGGCATACATTAACTCCTTCCTATTTTAGATATTGCAACTCTTTTAATTTATAATCAATAGCGTCTACAACACTCCCTACTGATGTATAAAAACTATAATCTTGATTATTCGGATCATTAAGCATTTTTGCTCCAAGTAAATAATCAATAATCTTTCCTTCAGAAGCATGGTCCGAAAAATTAATATTATATGGTACTGCCCATGGAATATTTTTTTCTCTCAAAATTCTTCCTATATTTTTAGCACTATATTTTGAATATGGGTTATACTTACCTATTTCTATAACAACATTACTTTTTTGAAAAAAAGGTTCAGTAGTCTTCAATTTTAAAAAGTTATTAATCGCAGATAACGATTGATTAACTCCAACTAAAACTAAATCCGAAATATTTAAAATTCTCATTTGAACATCACTAGGAATTTCCTGTGAAACATCTACAATTACCATATCATAAAAAGCATTTGCCACATCCGCAATCTGAGAAAAATAATTTGCCATATTAACAAATGTTTTATAATCAGTTGTTTTTAAACCAGGTAAAACATCCAAACGATCCTTTAAAATTGGTTTAGTATAACTTTTAATCATATCAGCAGAAGCTCTATTACTAGCAAAAGCTCTAATTAAACCTTCCGCACCATTTGAAATATCAGTTGTAATAGTGTTTTTCAAAAAAGATGTAACTGAAGCCTGTTTTGAGTTATAAAAACAATTTTCTAAAGTTTTATCATTAAAATCAGTAGATATTGCAATAACTCTATAATTGTGTTCAATTGCCATTACAGCTGCAACGGCTGCAGCTGATAAACTCTGACCAGTTTCTCTAATGTCTCTATTAACAAAACTAATAATTGGCATTATAATGTCCTTCCTATATTCTCTTTATAATTCTATTAGTATCAATTGTACTATCAGCAATTATATTAACTAAATATTCTAACCATTGTTTATAATCTTTAGAAAAAGATTTAAACGTAATTTGCTTGCTAAATTGATTTTTCAAAATAGCTCTTCTATCAACATCTAAATCACTAAATTCAATCCTACTATTACTCCATTTAATATTAGGGTTTGCAACTTTTGAATTGAGTAATTTATCTTCCGCATCATTCATATTAGTTGTAGAAATAACTTTTACAACTTCAATAGGCATCTGAACAAATCTTAAAAGTTCAGCACCCTTTAACATATCATATTGTTCATATGAAGTTACAAAAAATATTTTTTTCATACCTTGAATCCCAAATGAATTCATTGTTTGTGGATTATCAGAATCAATTAAAATATAATCATAATTCAAATTCCTTTTTAAATATTGTGCAATATCATTTAAAGTCATAAACCCTAAAGCAACATCAATCTTTGAATATTCACTAACATATGAAAAACTTTGATTTGTACTAATATTTGGAACAACATATCTCATTCTTTGAACAGATGTTGCATCCACAATTAAAACAGATTTACCAGCATTAGTAAGAACTGTTGCCACATTAATTAACAAATCTTTTTTATCGTAAGCCCCTAAAAATCCTATTTGTTCCAAATTAACTTCCTATTTAAAAATATTTAGGTTTTTGAATGGAACCTATAAACCATTTACTTTTATTTTCCGTCCATTATTTGTTTTCTTAAATTAATTTGAGTATTAACTTCAGATGTAGTACCAGCAGATACTTGTCCATTAAGTGTTGTTTGATCCGTACCAGCATATGAACCATCAATTTGTTTTCTAAACTCAGAACTTGTTTGATATAATTCAACTAATGCAGCTTTAGCTTTAGCTAATTGGTTTGGATCTTTATTAATTACTCTCAACGCATCTTCAGATGGAATATATGTAAGCATTGAAGCTTTTTGTAATCCTGGATCAGTATATTTATTTATATAAATCTTGCTACCTTGAATTTTATAATAATCTATAATTGCAGCACTCATTAATAAAATTTCTGTCTCATTTAAGTTTAAAGAAACTGTTGAGTAAGATTGATTTCCACCAGCTTCCGGTACTTTAACCTTTTTCTTAGATAAAACAACGTAATCCGCACCATTTGGTAGTCTTAATCTAACATCAACTGTATCATCAGTTTTCAAATCAGATGGTAAAGCAATCATATTATACTCTTGCTCTCTTAAATCATTAGTAGCTTGTTCACTAATTACAGTAACCATATCAGGTATAATTGGTGTACCCTTTCCTAAAGAAATTTTAGCAACAAATGTAGATTCTCCAAAAGCAACTTTTACTGATTGTCCGTTCAATGCATAAGTATAATCACCATTTGCATCTTTTGTTAAAGGATATTGTTGTCCATTAACTGTTATAACTTTTGTTCCATCCGCCAATGTTGTAATTTCATTTCCATTTAAATCAGCAACCATAAATCTATTAAATTTTGATACAGAATCAACAGAACCAGTTGGTGCCATCTCCGCATCAACTTTTAAAGTTGTAAACATATTACTTGTTAATATTTCTCCAGATGTAACATTTTTCTTTAAAACTAAAACAGTTTTTTGAGAAGCAACTCTTTTCTTTTCTTCAGTTATTTTATTAAATAATTGCAACGCTAAAAACGCTACTATCAATATTCCTATTAATAATGCAATAAAAAATCCTTTTATAAATGATGCTCTCGCTTTTCTCTCCAATGGATTCATTGTAGATGCCATGGTCCAATCCTCCTAAAATATCATTTCTAATGAATTTTATAATATTTTTCGTTTAATATCAATTGAATAAAAAATATTACCTTCATTCTTAATTCAAATGTCAAATTGTAATCTTTTTGTCATTTTTTCTTCTCATAATCAACAGTATTAACATAGTAATTGTGATTCCAAGCATCGCCCCTGTAGAATCAATCAATACATCGCCAAATCTACCATCCCTATTAGCAATAAAATATTGATGAAATTCATCACTAACTGCGTATAAAACACATATTGCTGTAGCAATTGCCATTGATTTTTCATCACTATTTTTAAAAGTTCCTACATATAATATAGCACTCACTCCCAAAAACAAATACTCTGTTAAATGAGCAAGTTTTCGAATCACTCCAATATCAATGTTCACATTAAAGTTTTCTTTTAATTTCAGAAAAACCCCACTACTCATCGCAGACGACTCTTCCCCATTCTGGCTAGAAAAGAAGAAAATCAGCATCATCATAGCGATCATCATTATAAAAAATATTACTCTCTTTTTATTCATATCTCCTCCAAAACATATCATATTATAAGTTACGCCAACATCTTTTGCAACATTATGTATTTATTTTTTACACAATATATGCTATAATATATACATATAACGAAATTAGGAGGGAATTATGATACCAGCTATTATTATCATAGGAATTATTTTATTATTTTTATTTACAAGTGTTAAAATAGTTAGACAATCTGAAGTATATATCATTGAAAGATTGGGTAAATTCCATAAAGTTGCAGACGCAGGTTTAACAATAATTATTCCATTTGTAGACCATGTAAGAAGTATTGTAAGTTTAAAACAACAAACATTGGATATTGCTCCACAAGAAGTAATAACAAAAGACAATGTTACAATTACAATTAATACAGTTGTTTTCTATAAAATTAAAGATCCAGCAAAAGCTGTATATGAAATTCAAAACTTAAAAAATGGTATTGAATATTTATCAGTAACATCAATCAGAGACATTGTTGGAAAAATGGACTTAGAAGCAACATTCGCTTCAAGAGACACAATCAATGGAAAATTACAATCAATGTTAGATGAAGCAACAACAAAATGGGGTTGTTCAATAGATAGAATTGAAGTTCAAGATATTACTCCACCACCAGATATTAAAGAAGCCATGGAAAAACAAATAAATGCTGAAAGAACTAAAAGAGCATCAATCCTTCAAGCCGAAGGTGAAAGACAAGCAGCAATTCTTAAAGCACAAGGTGAAAAAGAAGCAGCAATCCTACATGCAGATGCTGATAGAGAAGCTCAAATTAGAAAAGCAAACGGTGAAGCCGAAGCAATCAAAAAAGTAGCAGCAGCAAAAGCAGAAGAAGTAAAACTAGTATATGGTGCAATGGTAGAAGCAAACCCTACAGATAAAGTAATTCAATTAAAATCACTTGAAACATTAGCAAATGTTGCAAACGGTGAAGCAAATAAAGTATTTATACCTTTCGAAGCAACAAAACCTCTTGCAGGTTTAGGTGCAATGACAGAAATGTTAAAAGACGGTAAACAAAATACAAATAATGAAAATAACAACTAAAAAATTCCCAAGATATTAATTATCTTGGGAATTTTTATTTTTAACTTCATCTTTGAAACTATTGATACAATTTTCATCAGGCAAATAATATTTAACATCCTTAATTTTATCAGGCAAATATTGCTGATCAACTAAATGATTATGATAATCATGTGGATATTTATACCCCACATGATACCCTTCCTTCTCCATTCCTTTAACAGGAGCATTTCTAATATGCATTGGTATAGTTCCTGTATCAACATTTTCCACATCACTAAGTGCACTATTAATTGCATTATAACTAGCATTTGATTTAGGAGCATTAGCCATATATATTGCTGCTTCAGAAAGTACAATTCGACCTTCAGGCATCCCTATCGCCTTAACCACTTGAAGAGCTGAATTAGCAACTACCAGAGCCATTGGGTCAGCCATACCAACATCTTCTGCAGCCAATATACAAATTCTTCTAGCCAAAAATACTGGGTCCTCACCAGCATAAATAGCCCTTGCTAAATAAAACACTGCCGCGTCCGGATCACTCCCCCTCATTGATTTTATAAAAGCACTTATATTATCATAATGAGAATCTCCATCCTTGTCAAACATAATCTTATTATCAACAACACATTCTTTAGCAATTTCATCAGTTATTTTAATAATTCCTGTTACACTAGGAGCAGTAGTTAAAACTGCAATTTCCAAAGCATTTAAAGCAGTCCTTACATCACCATTAGAACTAGCAGCAATCTTTTTCAATGTCCCATCACTAATTTCAATATTAAAACTAGCAAGGCCTTTTTCAGAAATAATAGCTCTTTTTAAAACAGTAAAAACATTTTCATTTGATAATTGATGTAATTGAAAAACCATACTCCTTGAAATCAAAGCCTTATTAACTTCAAAATATGGATTTTCAGTAGTCGCACCAATTAATATTACTTTTCCATTTTCAACATATGGTAACAATGCATCCTGTTGCAATTTATTAAACCTATGAATTTCATCAATAAAAAGCACCACTTTTCCACTCATATTAAACATACTCACATTGCTATCTTCAATCGCATGTTTAATATCACTAACACCTGCAGTAACCGCATTTAATTTTACAAACTTATATTTTGTCGTATTACTAATAACCTTTGCAAGTGAAGTTTTACCACATCCAGGAGGTCCCCATAAAATAATACTAGATAATCTATCAGCTTTAATAGTTCTATACAAAATTTTATCTTTAGCTAAAATATGTTCCTGTCCCACATACTCATCAAGATTTGTAGGCATCATACGATATGATAATGGTTCACTAAAATCCAATTAAATCCCTCCTATTTACTAAGCTTAACTAATTGCTCTCTAATAATATCTTCAACGCTCTTTCCAGTTGACTCATAACCTTCCATAATGTTCTCAATATTCTTCCTATTGAATCCAAGAACTTGAAGAGCATCCATGGCATCAAGTTCATTTTGATTAAATTTATGTTTAACTACCACAGTTTCAGTAGCAATTACAGCATTCTCTGTTTTAATCTTATCCTTAAGTTCTAAAATGATTCTTTGTGCAGTCTTTGGACCAATTCCAGGTAACTTTTTCAATGTAGCAACATCATCAGTAATAACAGCTATAGCAAATTCAGTAGGCTCTATATTTGATAAAATATTTACAGCAGATTTCGCTCCAATTCCACCAACACTAATTAATAATTCAAAAGTCATTAATTCCTCATTAGTCAAAAAACCAAACAAACTAATATCATCCTGTGAAACCCTTGTATATGTAAAGATCTTAATACTAGAATTCATTTCTAAATTTTTAATACTCTCAGCAGGCATAAATACTTTATACCCAACACCACCAACATCTATCAAAATATAATTATTAGCCTTAAACTCAATAGCTCCTCTTAAAAATCCAATCATTATATATCTCCTTAACAAAACTTATGTTCTATTATAACACAACAATAAATCATTTAACAACCACTATTTATATAATAAAAGAGATATTCACCATATAATGAATATCCCCTATATTAATTAAATTATACTAATTATTTTTTACCTATATTAGATAAACCTTTCATAGCTTCCAAAGCTTCAACAGGTAAAGCAAAAATAACTGTATTTGATTGGTCACTACTCAAATCATTTAATGTAGCCAAAGTTCTTAAATGTAATGCACCAGGAGTACTTCCCATAATTGTTGCAGCTTTAGCTAGATTTTCAGAAGCCTCAACTTCACCCTTTGATTTAGTAATAACAGCTTGTTTTTCTCTTTCTGCTTCAGCCACTTTTGAAATAACTCTCTTCAATTCTTCAGGTAAAGCAATATCTTTAAGTTCTACATTTTCAACTTTAATTCCCCAAGGATCAGTTGCTTCATCAACTATTTGACAAATTTGTGTACTAAGCTTATCCCTTTCAGATAATAATTCATCAAGTGTAACAGATCCAACAATATTTCTCATTGTTGTTTGAGCCAATTGACTAACTGCATAATTATAATTTTCAACAGAAATTACAGCCTTAGATGCATCAAAAATTTTATAATACAAAACTGCATTAATTCTAATTGAAACATTATCCCTTGTAATAGCTTCTTGTTCTGGAACATCAACTGTCTTTGTTCTAATGTCAACCTTTACAACCCTATTAACTATAGGCAATACAAGATGCCAACCCGGTTTTAAAATTCTTGCAAACTTACCAAATGAAAATAAAATTCCTCTTTGATATTCATCAACTTGCTTAATTGAAATTAACAAAATCCATACAATAACAATTCCAATTAAAATTCCACTATTTAATCCTAATTCTCTCATAATTAACCTCCTATAATGCAATTATAGCACTTTTTATATAATTTCACAATAAAAAACTCGCCACAATAGCGAGTTTAAAAATATATTATCTCTTGCTGAATTGAGGAGCTTTACGAGCTTTTTTCAATCCATATTTCTTTCTTTCTTTTCTTCTTGAATCTCTTGTTAAGAAACCGTTAGATTTTAATGATGGTCTGAATTCTTCTTCATTAGCAACATTTAAAGCTCTTGCGATACCATGACGAACTGCACCAGCTTGTCCTGATAATCCACCACCAACAACTTTAACTCTAACATCATACTTTGATACAGTATCTGTAACTGTTAATGGTTGTTTAGCGATAACTCTTAATGTTTCAACACCAAAATATTCTTCCAATGTTTTTCCATTAACAATGAATTTTCCATTTCCTTCAGTTAATCTTACTCTAGCGATAGAACTTTTTCTTCTACCTGTTCCTAAATATTCAACTGCTTTAGATTTAGCCATTATCTATGATCCTCCTACTAAAATTTCCATACTTCAGGTTTTTGAGCCATATTTTCATGTTCATTACCTTCATATACTCTTAATTTTTTTAACATTTGTCTACCAAGACTGTTGTGTGGTAACATACCTTTTACAGCAATCATCATAGCATTTGTTGGTCTTTTAGCCATCATATCCTTAGCTAAAACTTTCTTCATGTTTCCAATATATCCTGTAAATCTTGTATATACTTTTTGATTTAATTTATGACCTGTTAATACAGCTTCTTTACAATTTAAAATTATTACATAATCACCGCAATCCATATTAGGTGTAAAAGTTGGTTTATGTTTTCCTCTTAATAATTTTGCAGCTTCTGAAGCAACTCTACCTAAAGGTTTGTTTGCAGCATCAATAATATACCATTTTCTATCAATTTCATTTTTCTTAACACTATAAGTAGCATTATTCATGGTAATATATCCTCCATTTCATTATCTATAAAAATTATCTATATGAAACCTTCAAAACCAACCGGGGAATCGCTTTAAAAGGTCATATTTCTTTAACGCTATATTATAATATAATATTTTTCCATATATGTCAATATAAAAAAAGAAAAAACCCACAATCGTGGGAAAAAGAATATCTTTTTATTTAGCAGGCTTTATATAGTAAATAGAGTTTTTGGTCTCAATTTTAAAAATCGAGCCGATATATTCTATCTTCCGAATAGCGGATGTATTTTCTGTCACCACTTCCAATCCAGAATTAACTGGCTTTACAGCAATACATTTCATTCTCTCTCCAAGTATAGGTGAACTAAGGCCAAAAGCCACGTATACATTTGTCCAAGCCACGGTTATTACTTGAATATAATATATACTGTTACGTGTTTCAACTCGGAATAAATTTCCCGATATTTTCTCTACACTTTGAACAGGAGATGTAAGCACTAATTTCGGAAAGAAGTGACCAAAATCGCTTTCAAATCTCCAAATATCTAATCGCCTTCCCTTCTTTGGGATTATATTACCTACTGCAACATAATTTTTTCTTTGTTTTTGTTTATTAAACATAAATCCTCCTTAAATCCAAGAGAGGACCCAGGTCCTCTCAATTTTCATATTGAAAAACCCATAATCTTCAATACTTTAAGTTTACAGCATTTAAATCAATATGTCAACCAATCTACATTTTATCACTTAAATTATAAAATAAATTATTCCAAAATATTGACATTTCAATCTTTTTATAGTAAACTGATTGAAGTTATTAAAGAAGAAGTTTACTTCTCACCTTCACTTTTAGGAAAAGGTCTATAAATATTAAAATATATCAATATGTTCAAAACATATATTATATCTGTATTTATAATGAGAAGTAGATTGGATTCGTCCAATCTTTTTTTAATTAAATAATATTTTTAGGAGGTGTTTTAACATAAAACAAGATTTACCAATTAATGATCAAATTAGAGCTGACAAAGTTCAAGTAATCGATGAAAACAATGAAAAATTAGGAGAAATGCAATTAAATGATGCACTAAATTTAGCCTATGACAAGAATTTAGACTTAGTTTTAGTTTCATCAAACAATCCAAAGGTTTGTAAAATAATGAACTATGGAAAATACAAATTTGAACAATCAAAAAAAGAAAAAGAAGCTAGAAAAAAGCAAAAAAGTTTTGAAATGAAAGAAATCAGAGTAACACCAAACACTGATACACATGATTTTGAATTCAAAGCAAAAAATGCTAGAAAGTTTCTTGAAGATGGTAATAAACTAAAAATAACAGTTAGATTTCGTGGTAGAGAAATGAATTACAAGAGCCAAGGTGAAGAATTATTAAATAAATTCGTCGAAGCTTTAGCAGATATAGCAAACACAGAAAAACGCCCTATCATGGAAGGTAAAAATATGTTCATAATATTAACTAAAAAAAGTTAATATTTAAATAAATTAAAATATACAAGGAGGACTATAAAATGCCAAAATTAAAAACAAATAAAGCAGCTGCAAAAAGATATAAATATACAGCTACTGGTAAAGTAAAAAGAACAAAAGCAAACAGAAGACATTTATTAGGAAATAAAACAAATAGACAAAGATCAAGTGGTAAAGTTCAAGACGCTTATGTTGCAAAAACATTTGAAAAGAACGTTGCTAAAATGTTACCATACGGAAACTAATACTAAATTGAAAGGAGAATTATAATGGCAAGAGTAAAAACAGGAATTATCACAAGAAAAAAACATAAAAAAATCTTAAAAAGAGCTAAAGGATATTATGGTGCTAAAGGTTACAGATTCAGACAAGCAAAACAAGCAGTTATGAAATCTGGAAACTACGCATTCGTAGGAAGAAAAGATAGAAAAAGTAATTTCAGAAGATTATGGATTACAAGAATTAACGCAGGTGCAAGAATAAACGGATTAACATACAGCAACTTAATCAATGGATTAAAGAAAGCAAATGTTATCGTAAACAGAAAAATGTTAGCAGAATTAGCTATCACAGACGAAAAAGCATTCGCAGACATCTGCACAATCGCTAAAAACGCAAAATAATAAAAAGATGTAGATCAATTTCTACATCTTTTCTTTTTACTCACTAACACTCTGTACAGCTACATATTTAACATTCTTTTCTTTAACTTGCTCACCAATTAATATCCCTACATTATCACCTGCATAGGCAACCTCTTTAAGTTTAGTAAGCGTTTCAATACCTAACACTGTTGTCTGAATCTTTCTATTATCATCTAAAAGAACTTCAACTTTATCGCCCAATCTTAAAGTACCTTTTTCAATCTTTCCTGTAAGAACAACGCCTTTAGATGTAATCTTAAAAACATCTTCTATAGGCATATAAAATTTTCCACTATATGAACTTGTAGTAATATTATTATTAGAGCTATTCATTCCATTAGTGCTGCCATTCATATTATTATTTTGGATATTATCCTTCTTTTCCCTAGTAAATTGAACCATAGTAATAATTGTAAGTATTACTATAACTATAACAAAAATCATATATTTTCCCATAATTACTCCTTAACTCTATTTAATTTCAAATTTTCCATTTTTATAAACTAGATATTCAATACTACCATCATCCAAAATTTGATTATACAATTCATCAGAAATATCGAAAATCTGTTTATCAACTCCATCTCTTTCCCTAGTTAAAAAAACGTATTTATCATCATCACCAATTTCATCAATTTTATAAACTTCGCCTTCAACTTCAAACTTAACTTCTTTCTTTCTTTTGAAAAATTTAAAAAAATTAAACATACTATTTTCCTCCATTTCCATCAAGATTAATCGAAACTTCTTTTATATCAATATCATTACCATTTGATGTAAGCCAAAAAGATGATTCATTAACATCAGTTCTAAAAATTTTAGCCCCCGTCTTTTCAATTCTTTCCATAGCTTTAACGTTTGGAAGTCTATATTTATTATTTTTGCCAGCCGACACAAAAACATATTTAGGCTTAACTTGATTTAAAAATTCTTGAGTACTACTTGTATTAGAACCATGGTGCCCTGCCTTTAAAACATCAACCTCATTCCATTTACGCTTTGCTTCTTCCTGTTTCTCAAGATCACCCATAAATAAATATTTACGACTACCATATTTAGTTTGAATAACAATAGAAGCATTATTATCATTTTTGCCATCAAATTTAGAAGCTGCCATCACTTCCATATCTACATCACCAAAATCAATTTTATTACCAACTTTAGGAATTGTAATAACTAAATTCTTTTTCTTAGCCGCTTTCTCTAAATTATAATAATTAGGTCCAAGTTCACCACCATTTGATAAATAAAACTTACCAATGTCAAAATTTTCTATTATATCATCAAGTCCACCAATATGATCCTCATCATAATGAGTTCCAACAATATAATCAAGTTTACTAATTCCCTTATCTTTTAAAAACTTAACAATATTCTTTCCATCTTCATTATTACCAGCATCAATTAACATTGTTTTATTTTTATATTTAATCAATGTAGAATCAGCCTGCCCAACATACATAAATAAGACATTAAAATCCTCATTATTCAAATCCACATCCGTAAATTTAGAATTATTGATATTATCCTTTAAATTTACATTCTTTGAATTATTCGAATTTCCCTTCATAAAAAATCTATTATATGCATAAGAAATTATAAAAACAATTAATATGGCTAACAATCTCATCAGTGCTTTTTTTGTATTATCATTCATTTCTTTCTCCTTTGTTATTATCTAAATTGAATTTTCAAATTTAGTGAAAAAAATATCCCAAATGCAATGACATTTGGGATACAAACTTTATAATGTAGTTCTTAACTTTCTTATTCCTTTTTGAGTTGGAGGAACTAATGGACTATATCCTTCACCATCAAACACATCAACTTCAACACTACGTGTTAAAACATCTTTATATTGATATGAAACACTTCTATCATTTTCGTCATATCTTACAACAAAAATACTTGGATATGCTTTTTCTATAGTTGCCTCTTTTTCAAATGATTTGCTTCTACCAAGAGAGCCTTTAACAATTATCTTTTGTCCAATTTTTTCATTAATGTTAGATTTTAAACTAGCAATATCGTTTTGGTAAATCATTATTAAATCACCTACTTTTCATTTGATGAGCTGATTATACCACGGCTTGGGCATTTAGTCAAAAAGTCAAAACTCTTAAAAAGTTACAAACATCTTATTTTCCAAGGTTTTTGATAATATATTACATTTATATTACTATATGATTACAATATTACATATTAGCCTTTAAAGCTATAAATTGAGCCATTAAAGAGAAATCTCCAAATACCACATTACCATTGCTCACTTCCCATTTTCCTTGATTTGTAACCAAAAATGTGAATATATTTGCCATTACATCATATGTGTTATCAACAGTATTTTTGGTATTTAATAAAATACTTGAATCTTTTGCAATCATCTCTTTTAAAGTAGATTCTGAAAAGAAATATTTTTTATATAATTCAACATATTCAGATGATAATTTTTTGTTTTCAATTAACTTCATAATAGATTCTTCAGAAGTTAATAATTTAATATTTTCAATATCTGTATCAAATTTAATTTTCGCATCACTTAATGTTTTTAACGAATTTTCAAAATTAGGAGCATCATTTGTATAATTGCTCTCATTTAATAATGTAGAAACAATTGCTTGTTGTTGTTGCAAATCATTTTGAACTTCTTTCATTTGAGCTGAATATTTCACTAAAAATTCTTTAATAGTTTCAGCAACAACCTTATATTCTCCAGTAGTATTAATTTTTTCATCATTAAAATTAGTACTTACAACATTCTTTGAAGCTAATTCATTAACAGCTTTATTTAATAATCTTTCTTGATTATTACTTAAAATCTTAGAAACTAGAAAAAGAATCAAGAAAATAAATACAACAACAATAATTCCCTTAACACCCTTGCTAACATCTTTTTTAGGCTTATTGCTTTCATTTACTTCTTTTTCCTTCAATTCAGCAACATTTTCATCAATTAACTCTGATTTTAATTTAGGATCAATCGTTACCTCTCCCAATTTCTTATCATTCTTTTTAACACTCTTATCAGTATTATTCTTTACTTTTTTCTCAACATTTTTTTCTTTGTTACTCAAAATAAACCTCCTTTATTAAATAAAATAATATACAGCACCACATATTAAAGAAACCATAAGTGCCACTATTCTTGCTGCTTCTATAACATTTGAATTATTGTATTTAGGAAAATTCTTACTAAGAATACTTCTTATATCATAAATAATACAAACTGAAATAGCTATAATTATCATCATTAAAACTTTCACTATTAACTCCTATTAAAAAAATTCAACTTTGTACTTAGCTTCAAATTCTTCTTTTGGCTGTAATGTAATTAAATCAGGGTTTTTATTAAACACACTTGCTCTATTAATCCTATCAGCTGTAGAAAACCAAGGTTCCAAACATAGAAAAGGTGCTCCAGGTTTTGACCAAATACCTAAATATGGCCACCCCTCATAATTCATTTTTAAAATAGTTTTACCAGTTCTCCTATTTTTCAAACTAACTTCTTTATGTTGTATGCCTTTTATTATTAAAGCATCATTATCAAAAGAATGTTCATTTAATAAAATATATTTATTATTAATTAGCTTGTTTCTAGAATATTCCGTAGCAACTAAACCATCTATTAAATATAGAAAATGTGCATTTTCCTCTTCTTCGCTAAATTCCAAATAATAATTTTCTTTTTTAATATCATCACTATCAATCTTAAAAGCCGGATGGCTCCCAAGACCAAAAGTCATTTGTGAATCCCCAGTATTAATAACTTTATAAATAAAAATTAATTTATTCTCTTCCTGTCTATAAGTATTATATAGCTCAAATTCAAACGGATATCTAACTAAAGTATATTTATCACTTACTAATTTATATGAGTGAAAATTATCCAATTTTGTTATAGGTTCAAATTTTAAATCTCTAGCAAAGCCGTGTTGAGGCATCTCAAAAGTACGCCCATTTATAACTGTATGGCCACCTTTTAATTTACCTACAACTGGGAACAATACTGGAGCATGCCTCTTCCAATAAACTCTCCCATTTACATCCTTTACTTCTTCTCCTTGGTGAATCTTTTCTATTCCATCTATTTTAAAGCTTATAAGTTCGCCTCCCATAGATGAAGTAGTCATAAGTGCTTCCATATTTTCACCTCACATCACATGCAAACTTATGCATTAATAATATATGCTAATTGCCTAAATGTCAATATTTTAAAACCTCATTATTATTCTTAATATTCCATATAACAAAAAAGATATTGGCCATCAAAACCAATATCTCTGTCCCTATATAGTAATAGATAAAACTTTAAATTTCATAATTCCATTTGGAGCTTTAGCTTCAACTGTTTGTCCTTTTTTAGCTCCTAAAAGTGCTTGTCCAATAGGAGATTCATTAGAAATTTTATTATTTAATAAATCAACCTCAGTTGATCCTACGATTGTATATGTAACATCTTCATCAAATTCAACATCATGAACCTTAACTGTATTACCTATTTGAACAACCTTAGTATCAATCTCACTTTCATCAATAATTCTAGCATGTTTTAATTTATTTTCCAATTCTGCAATCTTATCTTCATTTTCTGCTAAAGCTGCTTTAGCTTCATCATATTCTGAATTTTCTGATAAATCACCATATCCTAAAGCTACTTTAATTCTTTCCCTAATTTCATCCCTAACTTTAGTTTTTAATTCCTCTAAAGTTTCTTCAATTTTATCATATCCCTCTTGGGTTAAAATTACTTCTTCATTGTCCATTTTTATCACTCCTTACTGCGAATTTTAATTAACAATGTGTCTATATTAATCCAATTACAGAATAATGTCAAGTATTTTCACCATAATTTCACTATTATAATTTATAACATTCTATTTTTATATATATTTTTTACGACTACAATTTATTAACTTTGAATCTTTCTTCAAAAAAATAAACCCTCCTCGTTAAATTTTCATCCAACAATTGGGGTTCACTTCATTTCTTAATAGATAATGTATCCATTTTATTTAATTTTATCAACTACTACATTCCAAAGATCTGCTTTTTCTCTTCCAAGTTCCCAAAAACCAGCACCTTTAAGATTATATTTATTAATAATATCAAGTTTCTTAGATATTGAAGTTTCATCTTCAATCCACATTTTATTAACAGTTTGATATGATTTATACTCAATATAATATTGTTTCGTAGTATCATTCCATTGTTTTTCAACTTTATCCGGAATTGTAATATTCTTCATATTAACAACTTTATTTCTAACTTTACCATTATTCTCAGACCAAAGTCTAGTATATAAAGGTAATGAAACAACTAATTTATTAGCTGGTACACCTTCATTATTTATAAATTTGTTAATGTTATTTTCAAGTTCGTATGCAGATGAAAGACTTACTGGAGAAAGCACTCCATGTGTATCAAAAGATAAGAATACCATATAATCAACTGCTTTCGCTAAATTAAATCGATCGTAACATAAAGACCAATTTTCAGCACCATCTGGAGGTGTTACAGCAACAGAAATTTTCATATTATGCTTTCTCACACCTGCAGCTAACTCAATTATAAATCTAGTATAATTATCTTTATCAGATAGTAATATCCTTTCAAAATCAACATATACACCATCAACTTTTTCTTCAACTAATTTATCAACAATTTGATTAATAACCTTTTCCCTAGTTTCAAAAGTTTGAAAAATCTTTGTATTATCATTAATATTTGAGATTGAAATATTTGAAACAGTTGGATAAACTTTATATCCATTTTTATGTGCCCAATCAACATATTTCTTTTCATTTTCATCACCTTTAGAATAAACACTTCCATCAGATTTAACACTTATAAAAGATGGTGAAACAACATTTATTCCTTTAATTTTATCAGATTTTATTGGAGCACTATCACCCTCAGGATAATATTCCCAAGCAATACTTACTCTATGAAGATCATCGTTTTTATTATTTCCATCCCATGCAACACTTCGATCAATTATATCATTTTTATCAATATAACCAATCTTTGCATTAGGCGTTCTAACTCTAACCCACCCCTCTACTTCATAATCACTATTATTATCATTTTGAACAATAATAATTTCATCATTCTTTACAATTTTATCAACTGTTTTTGACAATTTAGTAGCCTTATATTTTATAGAAAAATTATTTTTAGATTTCGCTTTAACCAATTTTTTAGATTTTGTATCAATTATAACCACTTTAGTATAAGGATTATATCTCATTTCATAATCATATACTTTATTTAAATCATCAAGAGATAAGTAATATTTAGAATTTTCCTTATCATATAAAGGTTGTGTTGAAAAATTAATATATTCTCCATTTAAATAAACCGAATTACTATTTTTAGCAATAACTGCTGTATTGCCAGCATATGTTGTAATAAAACGATTGTCCTCTTCTTTTAAGAATTCATCAAAATAATTTCGAATATCATCAATTGATAAATAAGTTTTATTATCTATAAAAATAATATCATTTCTCAAATTATTTATAATATTATTATTTAAAATCATTCTAATTTTTGATGTTTTAGGCGGATCCTTCACATATCCAGGTGCAATTTGCATAAAGAAAATAATTGCAATTAACATTGTGATCGACACCAAAATTCTTCTAATTACATGCCAAACATTAATTTCTGTAATTTTACTTAACATATATAACCTTCACTTCTAATAATTTACCAATAAATAATACCATAATCAAAAACAATTATCAATTTATAATTTCCATATTATTATTTAATAATAACACTAACCATGTTAATACAAAACAAAAACATAAAAAAAGAACACCATTATAGTGTTCCATTATATTCTAATTAATCATTAGCTGCATTTTTGAATGAACGTAAGCATTTAGCGCATACTTTCATTTTTCTATTTTCACCATCAACATTAACTTTAACTGTTCTTAAGTTTGGTTTAAAAGTTCTTAATGATCTTCTACTAACATGTGAACGAGCAATACTTATTTTATTTCCTGTTGACATTGTTTTTTCGCAAAACTCACACTTTGCCATTATTAGCACCTCCTATGCTTATTTTTCACTGACTATTAACAATAATAACATATTAGCCATAAAATTGCAATAGTCAAACTTAAATAAATTTATTATAATAGCCTCAAACTATTGAATACAACCATTAAACTACTCATCATCATTGCCATACTAGCAATCATTGGATTAATATGAATAGGCAATAAACCAGTTGCAATTACTATCATTAAGCAATTATAAAAAACTGCCCAAAATAAATTCTGTTTAATAATTCGATTAGTCTTCTTACCAACTTTCAATAATAAAGAAATTATTCCAATATTAGAATTCATTAATATTATATCAGAAGAATCAGCACTAACATCACTACCACCTTCAACACTTACACCAATTGCAGCAGATTTTAATGAAGGACTATCATTAATACCATCCCCCACCATCATAACCGAATTAGTATCATCATTCATATTACTTACATAAACCAATTTTTGCTTAGGTGTTAGATTGCTCTCAACATTATCAATGCCAATTTCATTTGCAATAATTTTAGCTGCGGCTTCATTATCACCTGTTAGCATATAAATATTTTTATTCATATTTTTCAATTCTTGAATCAGCTCTTTAACTCCATCTTTTACTGTATCTGCTAATCCTACAATTCCAAGGACTCCATCATTATTAAATAAATAAACAATTGTATATCCATTACTCAAAAATTTTTCTTCATCATTGCCATAAATATTATTAATACACTGTTCTTTAACAAATTTTGAACTTCCAACATAATATGTGATATTTCCAATATCCGCCTGTAGCCCATATCCTTCAATTTCTCTAAAATTATTTACTTCAATTTTATTAAAATCAGAAAATTCACAAATACTCTGAGCAATTGGATGTTTTGAGTTAAATTCAATACTTTGTAATATCTGCATATTTTCATCACTAATGTTTTTATCAACAACACTAAATTTTCCATTTGTCAAAGTTCCAGTCTTATCAAAAACAATATTTTTAATGCCATTAAGAATTTCTAGACTTTCACTAGATTTTATAAAAATTCCATTCCTACTCAATTTTCCTATAGAAACCACCATTGCAAGTGGTGTAGCAATCCCAAGTGCACAAGGACATGCAACAACTAAAACCGTTACAAAAACATTTACTGCAATTGAAATATCCCTTATAATAACAAAATTTAAAATACTAGCTAAAACAGCTAATATAAAGATAGCTGGTACAAATATACCACTAACTTTATCTACAAATTTTTGAATTTCAGTCTTACTATTAGTTGCTTCAACAACCATCTTAACTATATTTGAAATATTAGTTTCTCTTCCAATTCTAACCGCTTCATATTCAATATACCCATTACAATTTATTGAACCAGCAATAACTTCATTACCAACTTCCTTATGAACCGGCTTACTTTCGCCAGTTATTAAAGCCTCGTTAATATTTGTTCTTCCTTTTCTGACAATTCCATCAACTGCAATTTTTTCACCAGGTCTACATACAATAATATCACCTTTAGAAATTTCATTAATTGTAACAGTTTTTTCTTCACCATCAACTAACTTAACAGCTTTTTTAGGTGTAACAGAAACTAATCCTCTAACAGCATCAGTAGCTTTTATTCTATTATTTTTATCAATAAATCTACCAATTTTAACAAACAATATTGTCATTGCCGAAGCTTCAAAATATAAATGATGCAATCCATTCATATCACCTTTAAAAACAAGGATCATATTAAACAAACTATATAAATAATTAACTATAACACCAATCATAATTAATGAATCCATATTAGGCATTCTATGAACCAAATTCTTAATACCACTTTTAATTATATCAAAACCATATATAAAATATAAAAAAGTAATAGCTGCTAAACTTATCGAATAAATAATTGGGTTAAAATGCATATTAATTATATTTGGCATCGTAATTTTAAACATATTCCCCATAGAAATATACATTAACAAAATAGTTAACACCGTATATATTAACAAAACCAATCTCTCAGGTCTTCTTTTGTTTTTATTATATTCTTCACCATATGATGTAAATCCCGCTTCTCCAATAAATTTATTCAATTTATTAACATCTAAAAGATTTTCATCATATTCTATTTTAACTGTAGCTAAAACTAAATTAACACTTGCACTAAAAATTCCATCCTGCTTATTCAAATATTTTTCAAGTCCAGCAGAACAACCACTACATGTCATCCCGCCAACATTTAAAATAATATTCTTCATTTTTACCTACCTTTCTTTGTATTAACACTAATAATTATCTGAATTAATTCACATTGTCAATTATAACATAGTTGTCAAATATATCCCTTAAATTTTTAACACTAAATTTACTGCCATTTAATTTTTTTGCATTTTCAACCATATTAACAATTAGTAACTTATTATCATCAAAAACATTGAACCAACCGATTTCTTCACCAGCCCTATCATCTTTAGTCATTTTAATCTCAGCAGTACCAGTTTTACCATATAAGTTTTTTCCTTCAATCTTAGCAGCTTTACCAGTACCTTCATCTATTACTTTTTTCAAATCTTTTTTCAATTTATTAGCTGTAAGAGGATTCATTAGATTCACACTATTAACAGTATTTTGTTCATTGCCTTCTTTTTGTAAAATATATGGATGTACTGCATTTCCATTATTGGCAAAAGCCGAATATATCTTAGCCATAAATATAGGATTAACTTCCATATCCCCCTGTCCAAATGCAGAAACAGCAAGTTTAGCCTCACTATCGATATTTCCATAAGTTGAAACATCCGTATTTTGTTCAAAATTTAAAGCCTTATTAAATCCATATTTATCAAGTTCCTGTTTAAATAATTCTTTGCCAATTTTCAAACCAGCTTTAGCAAAATATACATTATCCGAATATATCAAAGCCTTCTCTAAATTTGATTCACCTTTATATATTTCCAATGTAGTAACAAAGAAATCCTTCCAAGAAGAATCTTTCTGCCAACTTTTAACGCTTTTACCAAAGTCCTCTGTATCTGTAAAAGATTGCGTATCAAGTCCTATTGCTCCAACAATTGGTTTCATTATTGACCCAGGAGTATATCTACTTAAAAATCTAGTAAATAAAGGTTTTTTCTTATTATTAACAATTTCATTCCATTCTACTTCACTAATTCCTAACGAAATTTTATTTGTCTCATAACCTGGCGTACTAACCAATGCTAAAACCTCGCCGGTAGTATAATTCATTGCAACAATCGCACTTTCAACATCTTTAAATTTTTCATAAATCATCTCTTGTAACTTCGCATCAATCGTTAAATCAATATTTTTACCATTAATCCTATCTTTTTTTAATATTGTATCAACATTAATACCATCATCATCTATATATATTTCGCAACCATTCTGTCCTTTTAACTGAGAATTAAAAGTTAATTCTAGTCCAGATTTACCTTCATCATTTTGCACAAAACCCAATAATGTTGATAATTTTTCATTATACGGATATTCTCTAATATCATAATCAACTACTTTAACACCAGGTATTTTAAGTAATTCAGTTTTTAACTCCTGTTGCTCCCTATCTATATTCTTCAGAACAACAAAAGTTCCATCCACAACATACGATTTAGCCAATTCTGCCTTTATATTTTTATATGAAATATTGAGCAATTTTCCAATATTCTTTAAATCATCCTCACTCTTAATGCTTCCAGCTACGACGCCAATAGAATAAGCTTTAGCATCTTTAGCAAGTATATTCTTATTTCTATCATAGATTGCCCCCCTCTTTGCCTTTAAAGTACTAATTCTTATCTTTTGATTCTTTTTTAATTTAGGATATATAAAAGAATTATCCCATTTAATTTTATATTTCCCCTTAACCTTAATCAAAGTAGATTTATTTGAAAAAGTTAATTTTCCTGCAACAGTATTCAAGTTCGTCACATATTTCAAATTAACTATATCACTATTTTTTAGATTAATTGAAATCGTAACCCACGCACTAGAAACCTCCATTCCATCATAAACACTTTTCATTTTATTAGTAAATTCATCTTTACTCATATCAGTATCCACCAACTCATAAAGTTCTCCATATTTATGATCATTAACTTTTCTATAAAATTCCCTAAGTACACGTGCCGGACTAGAAAAATTTGAATATATCATTATAATAGCTGCAACTACTAACAAAAAAGCAAAAATTTTAACCTTTATACCAATTGTAGGCGTTTTCTTTCTTGGTTGTTTACTTCTTCTTTTAACACTATTAGATTGTCTAGATTTTCTATTTTTTACCTCATTCATAATAATCTCCAATCATTATATTTTTATCATAATTACATAGTAAAATCAATTAAAAGACATTTTCAAATATTAATATTTTATAGAATTATTCTTTCAAAAATGATATACTTATTTCATTAATAAATACAATATAAATATATGAATTAAATACATACAAAAGGAGATTTCTAATGAATAATCTAATACTATCATTATCAGTCGAAGCCAGAATGATAATTGCAGAAATCATTGCCTTAATTGGTTTAACAATCATTATCGCAATATACTCAAATAATAAAATTAAACATTTAAATGATAAAACATTTTATCTATATAATGCAAAAAATAAACACAATACAAAAATAAAATTATCGCTATTACCCATATTAGTTTTTATAATTTCTTTAATTTTAATATCAGTACAAATTGCATTTTCTTGGAACAATCTACTTGCTAAAAATGAAACCATCAATACTTCACAAACAATTGCAAGTACATCACAACAAGAAGTACAAAACACAACAAAATCAGAAACAAATAATACACCAGCTACAATAGCTAATAATACAAACACAACAAATACTACCGAAACTCAATCAAAACCAGCTGAAAATAAAACAAATGAAAATAAAACACAAACAAATAAAGTTAGTGAAAATAAAACAGCAGAATCTAAAACGACTGCATCAAATGGAAAAAGCATTGCATACTTAACATTTGATGATGGGCCAAGTAATATTACCAATTCCGTATTAGACATCCTAAAAAAACACAATGTCAAAGCAACATTTTTTGTTATAAATTCAGGAAGCTACAATAAAACAACTTTACAACGTGAAGTTAATGAAGGACATACAATTGGATTACATGCATATGATCATAATTACGCAATAGCATATAAAGATGATAATTCATACCTAGATGGAATTGATAAATTAAGAGCTAAGGTAAAAGCAGATACCGGATTCGATTCACACTATATTAGATTTCCAGGTGGAAGTTCAAACACAATAAGCAAAAGATATTCAAAAGGAATTATGAGCAGAATCACAAAAACAGCAAAACAACGTGGATATAAATACTATGATTGGAATGTTGATGATGATGATGCAGGAAGCGCTAGAACAGCAGATGATTGCTATAACAACGTAGTAAAAGAATTAAGACCAAACCGTTCAAACATAGTCCTAATGCATGACTTTGGAACAAATAAAAAAATCCTAGAAGCACTACCTAGAATTATTGAATATTGTCAAAAAAATGGTTATACAATGCTTCCAATAGATGATAATACACCTGAAATACATCATGGAATATCAAATTAAAAATAAATACATACAAAAAAAGATGGGTCAAAACCCATCTTTTTAAAACTCATCTTAGTTTTGTGAATATGGTAACATAGCAATTGCTCTACATCTATTTACTGCAATAGTAATATCTCTTTGATGTTTAGCACAAGCTCCTGTTGTTCTTCTTGGAAGAATCTTACCTCTTTCATTAACAAATTTCTTTAATTGTTCAGGATTTTTGTAATCTAATACTAAATCTTTATCAGAACATAAAGGACAAGCTTTTTTTCTTATTTTTTTGATTCTGTAATCATCATCATAATCTTTATTATTTCTTCTATTATTTCTCTTATCTGCCATTATTTTCGCCCCCATTCCTATCATATTTACTAAAATGGTAAATCATCACCAGATGAAACTTCAAAATCAGAAGTATCAGCACCATTGTTAGCATCAAAATTTTCTGTAGCAAATGGATTATCTCCATCCATCATACCACCATTATCTCTTCTTGAATCAGCAAAATATGCTTCTTCAACAACTATATCTGTTGCATAATGTTTTTGTCCTTGTTGATCATCCCAACTTCTTGTTTGAATTCTACCAACAACTCCAACTTGTTGACCCTTTTTGAAATATTTACTAATAAATTCTCCAGTTTTTGACCAAGCAACACAATTTAAAAAGTCAGCTGTTTGTCCATCACCTTCTCTAGCAAATCTTCTATTAACTGCTAAAGAAAAAGATGCAACCATTGTATTATTTGCTTGTGTGTATCTAACTTCTGGGTCCCTTGTTAATCTACCAATTAAAATTACTTTATTCATAAAATTGCCTTTCTAAGCGCCCTAATTTAAAAATTATTCTTCTATTCTGATAACAATAAATTTAATAACTTCATCAGTAATTCTGTAATTTCTTTGTAATTCTTCGATTAAATCTGCATTAGCTTCAAATGTTAAAACTAAATAAATCCCTTCGTTATTTTTCTTAACTTCATAAGCTAATTTTCTTTTTCCTAAGTTATCAATTTTTTCTAACTTACCATCATTATTAATAATATCTGTAAATTTCTTTTCTAAAGCTTTGATGCCTTCTTCATCTACATTAGGATTAACAATGATAACACTTTCATATTTGTTCATTATTATTCACCTCCTCTTGGATAATAGCTTATCATTAAAATAAGCAAGGAAAAAAGTAATAATACTTTTAACTCAACCTATTCTAACACAAAACCCTTTAAATTACAAGATGTCTACATATATTCTTTTAACTTTTTGCTCTTTGAAGGATGTCTCAATTTTCTTAAAGCTTTCGCTTCAATCTGTCTTATTCTCTCACGAGTTACACTAAATTCTTTTCCAACCTCTTCAAGTGTTCTAGCTTTTCCATCATCAAGACCAAATCTCAATCTTAAAACCTTTGCTTCCCTAGGTGTTAAAGTTTCTAAAACTTCATTTAATTGTTCTTTAAGCATTGTATAAGAAGCTGCATCCTGTGGTGATGGTGAATCATCATCGGGAATAAAATCTCCTAAATGGCTATCATCTTCTTCACCTATCGGAGTTTCCAAAGAAACAGGATCTTGAGCTATTTTTTGAATTTCTAAAACCTTCTCAACCGGAATTTCCATTTCAACTGCAATTTCTTCAGGTGTTGGCTCCCTACCATTTTGTTGTAACAAATGTCTTGAAGTTCTTATTAATTTATTAATAGTTTCAACCATATGAACTGGAATTCTAATCGTTCTTGCTTGATCAGCAATCGCTCTAGTAATTGCTTGTCTAATCCACCAAGTAGCATATGTACTAAATTTAAATCCTTTAGTATAATCAAACTTTTCAACAGCTTTAATCAATCCCATATTACCTTCTTGAATTAGATCCAAGAACAACATACCTCTACCAACATACTTCTTAGCAATACTAACCACCAATCTCAAGTTAGACTCCGTTAATTTTTGCTTAGCAGCTTCATCATGTTCGTAAGATAATTTAGCATATTTTAATTCATCTTCAAAAGATAAAAGTGGGATTTTACCAATTTCCCTTAAATACATTCTTACTGGATCATCAACACTAATACCTTCAAGTGTATCAATATTAACATCCTCTATATCTAAATCTTCAACTTCTTCCAAATCTTCAATATTTGGTTCTTCATCGTCAATATCAACAGTCTCATTAGCTACTTGAATATTTAATTTTTCAAGTTTATCAAACAACTTCTCCATTTCTTCTGGAGAAAAATTACCAAGTTGTGCTGCTAACTCACTATAATCAATCTTTCCCTTATCCTTTACACTATTAACAATTTGATCAATTTTTGATACAGTAGTACTATCATTTTTATCTTTTTTAGATGCTTTAGTATTTGTTTCTTCAACGTTCTCTAAACTTTCTAATTTTTCAACATTCTCTAAGTTCTCAACGTTTTCTACTTCTTTTTTTCTAGACATTAAAGCCCCTCCTACTTCATTTTTGTAAGTTCCAAAATTACATTTGTTAACTCATTTTCAATCTCTTTTTTATCAGCTTCTTCAGCATCATTGTTATTTTCTAATTTTAAAATCAATTCATTTCTTAAAGAAATTAATTTTTCTTTATAATATGCCTTTTCAATATCCTCAATCGCTTTATTTACATCACTAATTTCAAAATCATATGATAAAATTCCACTAACATAGTTAATATCATCCTCATCTTCAAATAACGAAATTATATTCTCAGGAAGATTATTCAAATCAATTCTTTCATATAAAATACCAATAATTTTTTTATTTTTTTCAGACTTTATTAAATCTAAATTAACAACATTCTTAATTTTATCAAACGCAGCTTTGGTATAATCAACTAATAAATAAACTACCATTCCTTCACGTTTTCTAGTTGCTACATCAATTTTTGAATCTTGAGTATCTTTCAATACAATATTTGATTTTTCAAACTTTGTAACTCCAGCTAAACTCCTATAAAATAACTTATCAACTTCAGAAACTATAGCATTTTTACTAATTTCATAAACTTTTGAAATTCTATCAATATAAACTTCTCTTTCAATATTATTATCAACATTAGAAAGAATTTTTGCAATTTCAGTTAAAAATTTAACTTTATCATTAACATTATTCAAATCCAAATTTGCTCTTAAAACTTTTATCTTAAATTCAATAGCTGAAATAGCTTCATCCATTGCTTTTACCATTTTCTCAGGTCCAAACTTTAAAACATATTCATCAGGGTCCTTAGCTCCAGAAATTTGAAGAATACGAATATCAATATCCATACTTTTTAAAATTTCCATACCCCTAATAATTGCCTGCTGACCTGCACCGTCAGCATCATATCCTAAAATAACTTGCTCAGTATTTCTTCTAAGTAATCTACCTTGAGAATCAGTCAATGCAGTCCCCAAAGAAGCCACAACATTAGTAATTCCCCTTTGATATAAAGAAATAGCATCCATATAACCTTCAACAATTAATAATCGTTTTAAAGGTCCATGAACTCCTTCCCTTGCAACATTTAATCCAAACAGATTTCTTCCCTTACTATAAACAATATTTTCAGGAGAATTGATATATTTAGGTTTACTATCATCAAGGACTCTACCTCCGAAAGCAATAAATCTTCCTCTTTCATCCCTTATTGGAATCATCAATCTATTTCTAAATTTATCATAATAACCCCTGTCAGACTTTCCAATTAAGCAAGAAGCTAACAGTTCCTCTTCAGTAAATCCCTGTTCTTTTAAATATCTAAGCAATTCATTGCTACTATTTGATGCATATCCCATTAAAAAAGATTTCAAAGTAGCATTATTCAATTTCCTCTTCTTTATATAATCCTGTGCAATTTTAGAAGTCGGCTTATATAAATTTTCGTGATAAAACTTTGCAGCCAATTCATTAATTTTATAAACTCTATTTTTTAATTTAATATTTTCCTCTTCAGCTTTGCTAATATCATTTGGCAATTGAATCCCACTTTTCTCCGCTAGCAATCTTACTGAATCTAAAAAACCAATATTTTCAATTTTCTTTACAAAATTAATAACATCTCCACCAACTCCACAACCAAAGCAATGAAAAATTTGCTTATCCGGTGATACCGAAAAAGATGGTGACTTTTCATTATGAAATGGACAAAGACCAAAATAATTTCTACCTTTTCTCTTTAACGTCATATATTGAGAAATTGTAGAAACAATATCATTTCGTGATCTTATTTCATCCAATATTTCATCATTATATCTCTCCATTAATCAGCCTTTCAAAATCAATATTATACAATAAATATATAATCAAATAAAAAGCAAAGGAAATACAAGTTAAAATAATATTTCCTTTGCCTTATATTCTTTAAACAGTAGTTGTTCCATTATCAAAAGGAATAAATTTTGTAACCGCACTTTTTTGTAAATCAATTGTAGCTTCTGTTGGTACTCTGTACTCTTTATAAGACATTTCAATTTTATTATCAATTAAACGTTCAACTTCATCCTGTGGAGTTTTTTCAGCTAAAGCTAATTCACTAACTAGTATTAATCTAGCATTGCTAAGCATTTTCTTTTCTCCAGTAGATAATGTTCCTTTTTCTTTTTGCTGGAAAGTTAAATTTCTTACAACATCAGCAACTTGATAAATATCACCTGTTTTCATTTTATCTAAATTGTCCCTATATCTTTTATTCCAATTTTGAGACATTTCAGTTTCATCCTGTTCCAATAATTTTAATACATTTTTAGCACCAGTTTCATCTATTATACCTCTTACACCTAAAGATTCAGCTTTAGATGTAGGAACCATAACTTTTACTTCTCCCGGCATCTTAATAACGTAATACTGTAGTTTCTCTCCCAATATTTCTTTTTCTTCTATAGAATCTATTGTCCCTGCACCATGCATCGGATATACTATGTTATCACCAATTCTAAACATACAGCACCTTCCTTTTTATGTAATCTGTAAAATATAAAATTCTCATTCTTTTACACATTATTATTATAGCACTTTTTAGGCTTAAAGTAAAGTCAAATACAGAATCTGATAAATCAATTATGAAATTATTTTAATAATTAAGTTAAAATAATATTTCAAAAAACATAGCTAAATATTAAAATCCAAACCACAACAACCTTTTTATAATCGTCTCTTTCTTATTAAAACAATTCATTAATATTACAATTTTTTGAATAGGATTAAAAAATTTATCTAATAAAAATATATCAGAAAATCTATATTTTATTTTTTTATCCCTAACAATTTCATCACACGTAAACATTTTACATGGTAAACATTGTGCAGAACAATGCTTATCAATTAAATATTCACATTGAACTAATTTATTCGAAAAAAAATGCTTAAAATGTCGACAACATCCACAAGTACAATTAAAATCTCTCTTGGCAAAACATTTATCATTTTTAAAATCACAAATATTTTTAGTAATAAATTCATTATCTAAATAATTACAAGCAACATCATAAATATATTCATATCTATTAATTTTTCTCTTCAGCAAAACAATTTTAATAGCTCTAATTAAATCAAAAACATCTTTTTCATTTTCTCCATTAGAATTAAAAACTATAACTTTAAACTCTTCATCAATCATTTTTCTAATCTTATTATTAATATGTTTTATTTTATTAAAAATTCTATTTTTATCATTTAATAAATTAGAACCATCGAATACAAAAATTAATTTTTCATTAGGTAATTCATTTTTAAATTCATAATTTACATTAGAAAGAAAATATATTTTTGACAAATTAGTGTTAAATTTATCAACTTTTTCTATATCATCCATTTCTTTATTTAATTTAACACTATAAAATTCCAATTTTTTCTACTCCCCCAATTAATATATACTATTTTTCTTTAACACTTTTAATATCTTGAAGTTCAAATCTATATTTTTGACCATTTTTATTAACTTCCTCTAAGAACATATCATATGGTCTACACCACAATTTATTTTCCCCATATAAAGCTCTATAAGCCACCATTTTTTCTGCTGTTTCACTATGATATATAATATCTTCAACAAAATAAAAATCTCCCTTATAATGTCTATAAATTCCTTTAATTTTTAACTCTTGCATATAAACCTCCTTTAATTATTATATAAAAGAGCAATTAATAAATTAATTGCTCCCTCCGATGTATTTATTATTCTTTTATTTCTTTATTATTTTCTTTGTTTTTATCCATCCAATTTTTACCGTCAACTGCTCTTGCTACTAACATAGATACATTTGGATCCCCAGCTGCATTTAATAATGTTGCTGGTGCATCAATTAAAGTTGCAATAACTGTCAATATTGGTAATGCTTGTAGAGGAAATCCCATCATTGTTAAAATTAACATTTCAGAAATCGTTCCACCACCTATTGGAACACCTGTTATTAGTAAATTTGCCAATATTGAAACACCTATTATTTGTCCAATACCTGGATTAATTCCAAACAAACAAACTAAAAACATAATTTTAAATACTGATCCTATCATAGAACCATCTTTATGAAAACTTGTACCAAGAGATACAACAGTTCCAGAAATATCGTCAGATATTCCCATTTTTCTACTTGCCTCAATATTTACTGGTATACAAGCTGCAGAAGAACATGTTCCAACAGCAGTTAATGTAGAAGGTATTATATTTTTCCAAAAAGCAATAACTCCCCTCTTTCCTCCAGCGATAAATGCGCAAATAGTATAAAATACTACATAAAACAACAATGCTACAATAGTATAAATTACAAACAATTTAGCATAACCAACTGCAATTGATTCACCAAACTTTCCAACCATAGTTGCAAAATAGCAACCAAGTCCTATTGGTGCATACCAAATTACAATTTGATTCAATTTTAATATTATAGCATAACAAGAATCTAAAAATTCTTCCACAGGTTTTGCAGAATCTCCAGCCATATTCATCGCAATTCCAAACAAAATAGATGCGACAATTAAAGCTATAATATTTGATTTAGATAATAATTTAGCAAAATCATTAACAGTTAATGTATTTGCAACTATTTGCAATATTGATTCATCTTCTTTTTTATCTTTTTGTTCCTTTTCTTCCACTGAAACCAATGAATTTTTAATTGTTTCAGAATCTTTTGTTTCAATTAATTTAACTTTATAAGTAGAAAAAACACCAACTAATAAAGCAATCAAACCTGTAAGTAAAAACATAATTACTGTTATAACCATAATCTTGCCCAATCTCTTAGGCTGCTTCATTTTAGCAATTGCTGTTGTAATACTTAAAAATACCAATGGTATTATGATAATAAACATCAGATTAATAAAAATGTCCCCAAATGGACTTAAAATAGCTGCTTTTTCTTTAAATACCAATCCAACGATTGTTCCAATTATTATCGCAACTAACAAAATAATAACTGATTTGTAAGTTTTTAAAAAATTTTTCATAATATAACTCCTATAAAAGAGCTTATAAAGTAATATAATCATATTAACTCTATTTATATATTACAAATATTTAATTATTTCTTGTCAGTAGATCCAAAACCACCAACTCTAACGCCTGCGGCATTATCATTATCAACAACTAAATATTTAGTAAACAAAACTTGACCTATACTATCACCTTTTTTCACTTCAATATCATGATCACTACAATTAAAATATGCAAAATAGAAATGACCATCATTTCCTTCATTTCCGTAATAATCAGAATCAACTAATCCAACACTATTAGCCATTAAAAATCCTTTTTTCGGACCACTACTTCTATTTAATAATAAATAGCACTCATCAGGTTGGCAATATGCTTTAAGACCTGTAGGTATTAATGTCGGCTTAATTCCTGGAGTAAATTTAGGAATTATAATATCTTCAGCAGCTTCCACATCATATCCAGCTGAATTCTTTGTAGAACGTTTAGGTAAATTAATATCTTTATCTTCCCATCCTTTAGCAATTTCAAAACCACGTAATTTTTCCATAATAACTCCTTTTATATTTAATTTAGTATAGCAACTTCATTATAAATAAAATTAATCTTTAGTGTCAATATACATTTTTCAATTCCTTTTTTAAATCTTTATAATCAGGCATAAACTTACCAACCATATTCCAAAAATCTTTAGAATGATTCATATATCTCAAATGACAAAACTCATGTAAAACAACGTAATCAATAACCCTTTGGTCATATTTCATTAAATCTGGATTAATTGTTATCTTCCTCTTAGAATTACACTTCCCCCATGCAGTTTTCAACTTTTTTATTACCACCACATCAGGAGCAATTTTAAGTATATTTTCCCACATCTTAACTGATTTATCAACAATCATTAAAGCAACTTTATAATACATTTTCTCAATAAGTTCTTTAATCTTCTCAGTTTCACAATTTTCACTCACACAAATATTAATATAACTATTATCCAAATTAACACTTACCTTTTCGAAACCACCATACTCTATATTTAATATATAATCATTTCCTAGAACTTTAAACACTTCACCACTAACATACGATTTCTCTTTAAAAGATTTTTTTTCAAACTCTTTCAACTTTTTGTTAATCCAATCTTCCTTTGAATTAATAAAATCTTTAATTCTATTCTCAGAAATATTATTTGGAGCCTTAACAATAACTTTGCCATTCCTAATTAAAATATACATATTTTTAATTTTAGACCTGACAAGCTCATACTCCAAGTTTTTACTAAAATCCATTTCAAATCTCCAATATAATTAATTCAGAAAATTATAACAATTACCAACCAACAATTCAACTAATCACAAAAACTTGAAACTATGACAAGATTTAATATATAATGAAGCTGAATATTTTAAGAAAGGTATTCCATATGAAATATAATTTAAAAATGAAAAACAATGTATATGAAAACGACAATCTTAAAGATTTACGTGATCTAGTACAATTATACAAAAATAAATACTTAAAATTATCAGCATTTGAATATAAACTAAAACCGACTGATAAAGAATTAATCGTAAAAACATTTGAAGATTTCGTAAAAGACATCGAAGATTTTGGAGCATATATGTTAAAAAACAATTTCAAAAGAGTTGCAATTATATCTCCAAATAGATATGAATGGTGTGTTTCTTATTTAGCTGCAACCACTTCAAACATAGAGGTTGTACCACTTGATAAATCCCTACCATTAAACGAGATTACTGATTTATTAGAGCGTAGTGAAGCAGACACAATAATATATGCAAAACAATACCATGAAGCAATAACATCATGCCCAAACAAAATATGTTTTGACGAAAAATTTGAAGATTCTCTACTTTATTCAGAAGAATTAGAAAAATCAAGAAAACTTGATCATACAGAATATAACAACATAAAAATAGATAACGAAAAAATGTCAGTCATGATTTTCACTTCAGGAACAACAAGCATTTCCAAAGCTGTAATGCTTTCACAAAAATCAATTTGTACAGTTATAAATGATACAAAAAGAATGTTCTATGTTGAAGAAGGAAATAGATTCCTATCATTCTTACCTCTTCACCATGTATTTGAAAGTGTAATAACATTTTTATTCGGATCATCACTTGGTGTTACACTAATCTTCTGCGATGGATTAAAATATTTTGCAAGTAATATCAAAGATTATAATATAACAGGATTTGTATGTGTCCCTCTAGTAATTGAAATGATCTATAAAAGAATTATTAAAGAATTAGAAAAAAAGAAAAAATTAAAATTAGTTAATTTCTTAAGAAAAATCTTCAGACACACATCAATAAGGACAAGACGTAAAATATTTAAACAAATCTTCGATAACATCGGTCCTAATTTACAATCAATTATTGCTGGCGGAGCTGCACTTGATAAAGAAACCGCTCAAGGATTATATGATTTTGGTTTTGATATATATCAAGGCTATGGTTTAACAGAAACATCGGGCGCTGTAGCAGCTGAAAACAAATATGTAAAAAAACCTGGAAGCGTAGGTTTCCCATTCTCAAGTTCAGAAATCAAAATATTTGAACCAGATAAAACAGGTGAAGGTGAAATCATAATCCGTGGTGATGCTGTAATGCTTGGATATTACAAAAACGAAGAAGCCACAAATTCTGCAATCATTGATGGTTGGTTCCATACTGGCGACTTAGGAAGAATGGACAAAAAAGGAATACTATCAGTAACAGGTAGAAAAAAAGATGTAATAGTTTTCAAAAACGGAAAAAAAGTATTTCCAGAAGAATTGGAAAAACTAATAAATGATATCTCATATGTTGACGAATCAATGGTCTTCGGACATATTGAAAATACAAAATTAAATAGAAATTCAGATATTGTATTATTTGCAGAAATAGTTATTCTTCCAGAAAATAAAGAAAAATACTTTGCAAACCAAACAGATGAAGAAATCTTTGAAAAAGTAAACGAAGATATAAAAAATCTAGTTAATAAAAAAATACCTGCATATAAATACATTAGAAAAATCATTATTTCACATGAAGAACTAATAAAAACAACAACAAGAAAAATAAAAAGAAACAAAGAATTAGAAAAAATAAAAGAAAAATTGGAAGTTTAAAAGCTTCCAATTTTATTTTTATTAAAAATAGGTTTTCTAGTAATTTCAAGCAATCCGAAGTTTAGTAAAATCAACAACATTTACTTTTGCCCTATCATATTTAGCACTTTCATTTAAATATTTAATAACTTTATCTCTCCCATAATCATTATTCAAATTAATAAAATCAACAATAATTATTCCAGACATATCCCTAAGTCTCATTTGTCTTGCAATTTCAATAGCCGCTTCAATATTAGTATCTAAAAACACACCATCTTTATTAGAAATAATATTATTCCCCGAATTAACATCAATCATTGTACCAGCAAAAGTTTCTTCAATTATCAAATAACCACCTGATTTCAATGAAATCTTTGACTTCATTTTATTTTTTAGAATTTTATCAACAAACTCCACATCAAATTCCGGATATTTAGTTTTAATTAATTCAAATTCTTCCTTACTATTAACCTCAATTTTAAAATCCTTAGAATACAAATCAGTTATTAATTTATCAACAATTCCACCAACATTATATAAACATGAGACTTCTGACAAATTATTATATCTTTCAATAATTTCATCAAATTGATCAGCTAATTTCCTAATTTCTAAAACTAATTCATCAAAAGCAATATTTATTGCAGAAGACCTAATAATAACGCCATATTTTAAATCCAAATTTATCAATAATTTAGTTAATTTATTCTTTTCATCAATAGTTAATTTATCAGAAAAATAAATTCCTTCATCCAACATTAAAATAATATTTCTACCAAACAACTTAATATGCTCTGTTAATTTAGGACCCTTATCTTCAACTGGATTCTTTATAACTTGAACCAATCTATAATTCTTCTTATCGATTATTTCACTAATCCTATCACCTTTTGAAAATCCAACGATATCCTTTGATTGAAGCATACCATCTTTCTGAATGCCAATATTGCAAAAAGCAACCTCTATCCCATCTACAATATTTTTAACTCTAGCCAAATAAATATTACCTTCAATATTATTAAAATCATCATATAATTCAACTAATTCACCATTTTGATACACACCAATTCTATTATTTAACGAATCAATAAATAACTTATACATATTACTCACTTCCATTATTCAAATTCATTGCTAAATCAATGCCTTTTTCAATAATATCCACTACTGCATTACCCGCTTTTTCAATCGCTGGAACATATATTTTATATTTTTCATCACTAAGCTTCTCAATAACATGTTGAATAAGTAACTCTTTAAAAACAGGTTTCCCAGTACCAATTCTAACTCTCGGAAAATTAACATTATTCAAATATTCCATTAAAGATCTCATCCCATTATGAGTACCTGGGCCACCTTTTTTTCTAATTTTAACAATACCTTCATCTATATCAATATCATCATAAATTACAATAAGATTTTCCATTGGCAATTTATAAAAATTCATAGCTTGAATAACTGCTTTCCCACTTTCATTCATATAAGTTTGTGGTTTCATTAAAATTACCTTTTCACCATTGATAATTCCACTTCCCATCAATGAATCAAACTCTTTTTTCTTTATCTCTATATTATATTTTTCCGAAATATAATTAACAGCATCAAATCCAACATTATGACGTGTTTTAGAATATTCCGGTTCCGGATTTCCGAAGCCCAACTACTAAATACATAATCATCCTTTCACTAAATAATATTATTTTCACAAGCCCTAATTAATCTATTCATAATACTTAAACCTAAATTAGATTTTTTAAGCCCCTCAATAACTGCATAATCACAATTATAATTGTCAATTTTTCTCAAATTAGAAAAGATTTTTTTAGAAACCAACTCCAAATTAAATCTACTTCCAATTGATAAAAATTTATCAGTATTAATATATTGCTCATCCTCATCAAATCCCAATACTAAAATATCATCACCATTATCTAATAACCTATTTATCTTTTCAATTTCATTATCCACAACTAATACACATTTTGTATTAGGGGCATAATGCCTATACTTCATACCAGGACTTTCAATTTTAGTATTGTTATCAACTTTTTTAAAAAGATTATCGCTTAACTTAACTACTCCGAACAACTTTTTTAATATCATCTTCAGTAATAAATCCAGGTCTTAAAATAACAGGAATATTATCAATAACTTTAACAACTGTTGATTCAATTCCGATATCAGAATCACCACCATCAACAATAATACTTACTCTGCCATCAAATTCCTCAATAATATCATCTACATTAGTGCCACTTGGTCTTCCTGAAATATTTGCACTAGGTGCAGCAATTGGAAATCCACATTTACTAATAACTTCATTAATGATTTTATTAGATGGCATTCTAACTCCGATAGTATCCATATTACAAGATGCAACATCAGAAATTACTTTAGACTTCTTTAAAATCAGTGTAAAAGGTCCAGGCATAAAAGATTTAACTAACTTTTCTTCAATTTCACTAAGGTCTCGCACAACTCTTCCAATCATATTCATATCAGAAACATGTACTATCAAAGGATTATCCTGTGCTCTTCCCTTAGCCTCAAATATTTTCTTACAAGCAATATTTGAACAAGCATTAGCTCCAAGTCCATAAACAGTTTCAGTTGGCAAAATTACTAAACCATCATTTTTAAGCGTATCAACTACAATATTTAATTCACTTTGCTTAATTCCTTTTTTCCAATCAAAAACCATTCTATATTAATACTTCCTTATATATAATAATTAAATAGTACTACCTTTTATTATATTTAGCAAGTTTTTATTTCTAAAACACAATAATTTACTTATTATCATTTATTATATTCTTTTTAAATTTTCTAATCATAAAGAATATTCCAATTAGAGCACTTACAAAAACTCCATATAAAGCTCCCTTTACACCAGTTTTAGGTACAATTAATAACTTATTACTATCCCTATTATCTTCTAAATTCAATTCTTTATAATTATCAATAGTTTTAACTTCAACATTATTATTTACCAAGTCAGAAACATCATACTCTCCACCTCTATAAATTTTAAATAAATATTCCCTTCTTTCTCCCGGCTTAAAATTTTTAATTAACATTCTTGCAGTATTTTCATAAAACTCCCAACCTGGATTATCTTCAATTCTCGCCATGTACCCATTTGGAATATAATCAATTAAATTTGCATCAACAACCTTTTCTTCAGTATTTTTAACAACAATTTTATACTCAATAACAACACCTAAATTATTTTTAAAATCACTATTAGGTATATCCGCTTTAACTAATTTTCCATAATAATCGTGGATTCTTCCCTTAATATCTGCTTTAACAATATTCATATCAACGCTTAAATTATGTCTCAATTTTCTATAAAAATAATTTAATTCCACATTATTTCTTCCAATTGTTCCTTTTTCTATTTCTGGCTTTTTTACTAAAATATAATTATCAAATTCTTTTTTAGAAGTACTATATTCACTACCTTCCCTAAGTTTTTTAATTTCTGTATCCATAATTTTATTATTATCTTTATCAATATGTTTTACTATTAAATCACTTTCTTTAATATAATAATAATTTATCTCAACATCTTTATCTAAAAACTTAATACTTCTTTCCTTAGGGCCTTCAATAAATACATAATTTTTAAAGTTTTTCTTTTCTAATTTAAAATCATCCCCTTCAAGCCCATCATTAATACTTTCATCCAACTTTTCATTAGTTTTTTTATCTATATAATTCACCTTTATTTTAGAATTCTTTTTATAAAAATATTTTACATCAATGTTTGAAGCAACTCTTCCATTAGGCTCTCCAATTACTTTAACAAAAGTATATCCTTTTATATCTTTTTTATCAGTACCATATTCACTATTAACTCTTTTATTCATTTTTTCAGATTTTGCGATTTCATTATTTTTATTAATATCAATATATTTTACACTAATATCATAAAACTTAGAATAATAATAATTAACAATTTGTTCCTCTTCTTTTAAAATAACTTCTGCATTTTCAGGTGCTTCTACTAAAACATATTTATCAATATTCATTCCTGCAGTTTTAACAATCTTTCCAATTTCGCCAGATTGATACTCTTCTTTTAGAATTTCTCCACTTTCCTTATCAATATGTCTAACCTTAACACCCGAACTTTGTAAATTAAATGTTACTTTTAAATTTGAATCACCACCTGCTCTTTCCATATAAAAAACTTTTAGTGTATGCTTTCCCTGTGATAATTTATTAAAGAAAGCTTTCTTTTCAACATTTCTCTCATTAGTCCTTTGGTCTGCACTTGCAACTAATTCATACCAAACTTTATTTTTAGCAAAATTAATATTTCCTTTTAATTGTGTATGTGCACCTCCTAAATCCAAAACTAATTCATCATCAACATAAACCCAAACATCATCATCACCAGAAAAATCAAATACCATATCATCATATTTTCCAGTTTCAGAATTTAAAGTCTTTCCATCCCTTGTCATTATAAACGGAATATCAAACCTTGCAGTAAAATATAAATTACGCTTATCAGGATTTTTAGTATCATCTTCTTCATTGTTAAAAGGATAAAATCCATATTTATTTCCAGATTTAAGAATAAATCTTTTATTTGCATAATCCTTAACCACAAATAATTTATTACTATCAAAAGAATAATAACCATTCTTTTCTTTTTTAAACGGGAATTTCCAATTATTTAAAGCTTGAACATATTCATTTCCAATTACCGCATTTCTAGGAAAGAAAGTAGTCCCATTTTTTAAACTATCAACTATTTTCAAGTTATTATCTTCAAGTTTTGATTTAGCTAAATTCCACGAAACACCGTCAACTTTTCTTGGTATATTTGGTTCAACAAATTGATTTGAATGACCATTTGAAACCAATCCATAACACATTCCAAACAACATCATATTTTGATCAACTCTAGCTTTTTCATCCTGTGACAAGCCATCATATCTCTGCTTTGATAAATTTCTCATTTTAGCGTTATACTTGTTACAATCAAAATCAACCAAAGTACTATTCACATATTTAACATCTTTTATAACATCATTAGTAGCTCCAAAAACTTTAACATTTGTACCCAAAACAGTAGCAAGCAATACTGTACTTACAATTCCTGCTTTCAATACATTACTTTTATTCATATTACTCCTTTTCTGTTGATAAATATTCTCCCCAAAATATTTATCATAATTTAATTAGGGAAATTATTAAAAGACTAAAATCGATTTTTTGATAAAAATAAAAAATACAATTAAGATTAAAATATAGAATTAATAATTCTTAAATCAAGAATACTACCATATATTACCAAAGTCAACAAAAAGAATATGCAATAATATGACAAAATTCGCGTCATACTACTCATATTCTTTTTCCATACATCTATTAAAATATAACTTAGAAATTAATTTAATTTCTGCTTTAGATTCATCACTAACTTTAAATGAATATAATTTTTTCGGATCACAATTAATTATATAATATAATGATTTAATCGTAGACTCTGTAACTTGAATTGCACTCTTATCAAGAATTGCACAATCAGCACATTTTAAACAATCGTCCATTATACTAAAACATTTAGAAATATTCTTATTACAAACACTACAAACATGCTTTAAATCAGGCTTAAATCCAATAATACTCAGCAATCTAAATTTAAAAATAGACATTACAAAATCCAAATCAATTTCAACATTAGCAATAACATATAAAGTATTAAGAGCTAATTGCAAAACTCTATAAGAATTGTCATTTTCACCAGTAACATCATTAATAATTTTAGTAACTCTTACTGCATAATTTAACTTATCAATATCAAGCCTAATATTATAAAAAATTTCAATTGGCTCACAAGAATTAATTCTATAACTAGAAATTCCCTTGTACACCATAAAATCTCCAAAACATAAAAATTGAGTACCTGCCATCAAAGGACTCTTGCCTTTACGAGAACCTATCGCAGCACACCCAATTTTTCCTAAATTTGGAGTTAATAAAGTAACCATTCTATCATTATCATTCAAATTATATTGAGATAAAATCAAACCCTTTGTTTTTATTACACCCATATTAATTCTCTTCTTTTAATTTAAATTTATTAACAATCTTTAAATCATTAATCCAATCTTCTTTTACTTTAACCCAAATATTTAAATTTACTTTAACACCAAGCATTTCTTCAAGATCATATCTAGCAAAAGTTCCAATTTTCTTTAACATTTGACCGTTTTTTCCAATAATAATTGATTTATGAGACTCTCTCACACAATAAACAGTAACATCAATATCAAAAAATTTCTTATTATCAACAGTCTTGCGCATTTTCATTTTTTCACATTCAACTAAAATACCATGTGGAACTTCTTCTTTAAGCAATCTCAATGCTTTTTCTCTAACAGTTTCTTCAACCAATTCCCTTGAAGTCTGTGTAGTATATTCATCAACATCATAATATTTAGGGCCTGGTAATAAATTATTTTCAATTTCTTTAACCAAAACATCCAAATTATCATTTTTTACAACAGATAAAGGAACAATTGAAACAAAATCAATTAATTCACTATATAATGTAATTTTTTCAGCAACCTGTTCCCTATTAATCAAATCAACTTTATTAAGTACTAAAATAATAGGTCTTTTTTGCTTTTTTAATTTTTCAATAGTTTCATTATCAACTTTTTTATCAGTAACATCAACTACATAAATAATCACATCAACATCTGGAATAGTTGATATCGCTGATTCGTTCATGATCTTTCCCAATTTAGAATGCGCCTTATGAATTCCTGGAGTATCAATAAAAATAATTTGAGAATTCTCAGTATTTAAAATTCCTCTAATTATCTTTCTAGTCGTTTGTGGTTTATTAGCAATTGCAGAAACTTTTTCACGAACCAATGCATTAATAATACTAGATTTTCCCACATTTGTCCTACCAATAACTGTAACAAAACCAGACTTAAATTTTTCAGTACTCATAAACTTCCTTCCTACATTCTAAAAATAGTCAAACCATAAATTGCAATAATTATCAAAACTCCCATAGAAGCTCCAAAAAGCACTTCTGCAAAAGTTCTTCTATCCTTCATGCGATTTCCAAGAAGCATTATAGATAATATTAAAGCAAGCGCAAATACAAATAAATTCTTAGTATTCAACCAAATTGAAGACAATATTGCAAAAGCAATTGCGGCCTGCCCACTAGGGATAAATCTACTAGTTTCACCTGTTTTAAACTTCTTTCCCTCAGTATAAGCTTTAACGCCAATTATAACTATCCCAGTAATAATTATTCCCACAAATGCAATATGCGAATTAGTAGATGATATGTGATTCAATAAACTATTACTCATATCAACTAATTTAGCTTCTTTAAAAAATAAAAAATATAACACTACAATTGCATTAATTGCAGCTAAGACAACTGCACCAGCTGCCACATCTTTCGCAATTTTCGCTTTAGGATGATATACATCCACTAGCAAATCAACTACTGTCTCAATTGCAGTATTTACTAATTCTGCAAAAATTACAAAAAATATCGACATTGTTAAACATAAAAATTCAGATGTAGTAAAATTATAAAACAAACTAAGTACCATGGTAACAAAACCTATGATAAGCTGTTTTCTAATATTAGTTTGTGTAGTAGCACTATAAACAATACCATTTACTGCATTGCTACATGCTTGCAAAAAATCTCTATTGTAGAGCCTTTCATCCTTTTTTTCATTCTTCGCCATAATATTCTCCTCAATCCCTAGTAATATTTAATTTATTTAAAACAAAATCTTCTTTTTCTCTCATAACAACTTTATCACTATCGATTAAATGATCATATCCCATACAATGATAAAATCCATGAACTATCATATAAGACAATTCTCTCTCAAAACTGTGCCCATATTCAATTGCTTGCTCTTCAACTCTTGGAATAGAAATAATCAAGTCACCAAAAGGCTCTTCATACTCATATTTTTGAGCAATCATTTCATCCAATTCATCCTTTTCAAACATTGGAAAAGACAACACATCAGTTGCTTTATCAATATTTCTATATTCATTATTAATTTCTTTAATTACTTCATTATTAGTCAATCTGATGCTCAAATATAATGACATATCACTCATATTTTCAACTTCAAAACATTCACTAACAACTTTATTAATTAATTCATCATAATCAGCATTTTCATCAATTTTATCATATGTAATTTCAGCAAACTGCTTCATTTAACTCTTCCTTTTTTACAACTTTAACTTTAATAAATTTGATATCCCCATCCATCTTTTTACATGAATTACTTATACATTTTACATTACCAAGCTCTGCTAATTTTGATTTATAAAATTTAATAATTCTATAATATTTTTCACCATATTTCTTTAAGAATTTTATATCAGCTTTAATAAATAAAATCTGTCTCTTCATATCATATAAATTATGGTCAGTATTTCTTAAATTATCAATTTCTTTTCTTTTTAGCCCAAATTCCACAAAGAAATTTCTATCACTATCAGAATTCCAATACATTTTTACTGCCAGCAATCTATCAACATACTGTTCCATAGCCTTTAATAATAATTGATATGCATTTTCTCTTTTTCTAGCAATCTTTGTATCAACAATCAAATTTCTAATATCTTTCAATGTTCTAATATACATTTTTTCAGCAATTACTAGTGGTAAACTATGTGTAAATAATTTTCTACTCATCGCAATCAAAATCATTCTCTTATCCAAAGAATCAACTTGATCAAGCTTGCCAACTTCATAAGTTTCATACATTGAATATAATTTAGCAATATCTTCATCATTTGATTTTTTCAAAGATACAATATTTCTAACATATTCATCCAACACTTCAAAAATTTTATCATATAATTCAATTTTTCTATTAATATCAACTTTTTCAGTCATTTTCATTGAATATTGCTTTAATAACTTTTTATATAAAATATCCTGTTGGTTAATGTAAAAATTAAGATATTCATCATATACTTTTTGTTTTTTTGTATTTTTTACAATATCAAAATCAAGTGATAATAAATATTGTTGCTTTCTTAATCTAAATTCAACATCATCATCTTCTTTTAAATGAATGATATTATAATATCTTCCCATTGCATCTTTTTCAAACTCAGAAGCAACATTATTTCTAACTTTTTTATAAATTGTGTTAATAATTAAATCATCAATGGCATCCATATATAATGAATAATACATCTCAAAATTTCTATCAGCAATAGCTTTCTTCTGATCTTTAACATTTTGACAAGCTTTAAACCCTTTCAAAACATTATTTCTTTTTGAATTTATAATTAAATTGTTAATACCTTCTCTTGTTGGTTCAAATATTTTGCTAAAAGTACTTCCAATTTTTGAAAAGAACGTCCTCTTCGTATCATAGATTCTTAAACTATTTTCTCTAACGCTCATACAATCCATCCTTTCAAAATTGATTTTCATTAGTATTTCTATAAATCAAATTCATAGAATAACAACTATAATTAAAAATATTTTATCATAAATAAATAAATTTAAAAGTCTTTTACAATAAAATTTACCATTTTTATATTGTTTTTCATGATTATTTGACTATATTCCATCAATCATCTTCCACATTCCATTTTTAATAGGGAATTCTTCAAAATTCATCACTTCTTTAGTCACTGGATGTACAAAAGATAATCGATAAGCATATAAGCATATATTTGAATTACTTCTTCCATGATATTTATTATCACCATACAAAGCATGTCCTCTTGAAGAAAATTGAACTCTAATTTGATGATGTCTACCTGTTTTTAAATCAATTTTAACCAAAGACAAATTTTCATCGGGATTATAATTCAAAACTTCATAATCCAGTTCAGCTCTTTTAGCACCTTTTTTAGATTCTTTAACAACAAAACTCGTATTATTCTTTTGATCCTTCCACAAATAATCCACAAAGGTACCTGATTTTTCATCAAATTTACCATTAACAATTGCTAAATATTTTTTATTAAAACTTTTGTTTCTCACTTCTTCACTAAGTCTTGAAGCCGCTTTTGATGTTCTAGCAAAAACCATAATTCCGCCCACCGGTCTATCCAATCGATGCACCAATCCAATATATACATTTCCAGGCTTTTCATACTTTTCTTTAACATATTCTTTAACCATTGTAAGCATATCTTTATCACCAGTTTTATCCTCTTGAGAAGGAACATTAACAGGCTTTATAACCACAATAATATGATTATCTTCATATAAAACTCTCATCTATTTTTCCCACTTTGCAAAAATTCCACAAGGCAATATTAATTTAGAATTAGTCATTGGTAATCCAATTTCACCATTAGAATATGTACCTTTAATTTTCTTAGGCATTTTCATAATCAAAATATTTTCTAAAACTTGACTAGAAATACCAGTTGTATAAGAATTGATTAAGAAAAATAAAGGATCATCAGATAAAATATTCATACATAAATCAACCAAACCACTAATATTTTCCTCAAAATGCCACACTTCACCATTTGCCCCTCTTCCATAAGAAGGCGGATCCATTATAATTGCATCATATTTATTTCCCCTTCTAATTTCACGATTAACAAATTTAATAACATCATCAATTAAAAATCTAATTGGTCTATCAATAAGACCAGAGCTCTTAACATTTTCCTTAGCCCACTCAATCATTCCTTTAGAACTATCAATATGAGTAACTTCAGCACCAGCAGATAAACATGCAACACTTGCACATCCAGTATAGGCAAACAAATTAAGAACTTTAATCTTTCTACCAGTTCTAGCTCTTTCATTCTTTATTTTTTCCATCATAAAATCCCAATTAACAGCTTGTTCAGGAAAAATACCAGTATGCTTAAACCCCATTGGTTTAACATTAAAAGTTAAATTTTTATATTTCACAATCCATTGTTTAGGAACAACTTTTTTATAATTCCATGCTCCTCCACCAGATGAACTTCTTTCGTAAATAGCAAATGTTTCATTCCAAAGCTTTTTAAAACTTCTATCCTTCCAAACAATTTGTGGATCAGGTCTAGTTAAAACAACATTCCCCCATCTCTCAAGCTTCATGCCATCCGCCATATCTAAAATTTCATAATCTTTCCAATCTCTTGCGATATTCATTATAATTCCTCTTTCAATCTATATGCTAAATCTTCATAAATCCCACTTACTTCCATAAGTTCTTCTATTGAAGCTTCTTTAATTTTACTAACACTGCCAAACTTCTTTAATAATGCCGTTTTCTTAACATCACCAATTCCATCAATCTCATCAAGTGATGACTTTTTCATTGATTGGTCCCTTAAAAATTTATGATATCCAATTGCCGTATCATGAACAGTATCTTGAAACATTGTAATTAAATTAAATAATTGTTCAGAAACTTCAAACTCATTTCTATCTTCATCAATTAATGCTCTTGTTTGATGCTTATCATTTTTAACCATACCAAAAACTGCAATATCAAGTTTTTGTCCAATTTCTCTTTCAATAGTTTCAACAGCAAGTTTTATAGCTCTAATCTGTGTAATACCACCATCAGCCAATATCAAATCAGGCAATCTACCAAACCCTTTGTCCATTGAATATTTATTTCTAATTTCTTCATCCAAATCACTTCTATTGCTCAAATTAATTGAATGACGAAGTCTTCTAACAACAGTTTCCATCATCGATTTAGGATCATCCTGTCCATAAACCGTTTTAATTCTAAACTTCCTAGATAAATTCTTCTTAATTACACCATCCATCATTACGCACATTGCAGAAACCATGTATTGTCCCGAAATATTTGAAATATCATAAGCTTCAATCTTTCTAGGTAAAGAATCTAGTCCCAAAGATTGTTTAAGCTCAAGTACTAAGTTCTTATTTGCCTTTTCTCTATTATCAAGCGTGATTTTAGCATTACTTTCTGCCATTTCAACCAATTTTGCTTTTTCACCTTTTTGCGGTACTTTAATAACCACTTTTCTACCAGCCATTTGAGTAAGCCATACCTCAACACTTTCCCTATCTTCAAAATCATTCCTAATCATGATTTTATTAGGAAAAAAAGTACGTCCATTATAATATTGCTTTATAAAATCAGAAATAATTCCTTCATCAGATTCATCAGCCATATCTTTCAAAAAGAAATTATCCCTACCTTCCATCTTACTATTTCTAATATAAAAGATTTGAACACAAACCATATCAGAATCATCAATTCTAGCAATACCAATAACGTCAATATCATTATCAGAAATATTAGAAACTTTCTGCCTTTGAGCCATATTTTCAACCGCTAACAACTCATCACGATACCTAGCCGCCTTTTCATACTCAAACATCTCAGAGGCTTTATTCATCTTCTCCCTAAGCTCTTTTATAACAGGATTAATATTTCCATCCAAAATAGAAACAATTTGCTTAATTCCATCTTGGTATTCTTCAGCAGAAATATAATTCATACATGGACCAGAACATTTTTTTATATAATAATCCAAACAAGCACGATCTTTATATCTAAATTTCTTACATCTTCTAATTTTAAACTTATTCTTTATAAACTCCACTGTCTCTTTAGCAGATGTAGCACTAGCATATGGTCCAAAATACTTTGCTCCATCATTAATCACTCTTCTAGTCATATAAACATCCGGATAATCATCTTTCACATTAATCTTAATATATGGATATGTTTTATCATCCTTAAGCAACACATTGAACTTTGGCATATTCTTCTTAATTAAATTACATTCCAAAATCAACGCTTCTTGCTCATTATCAACAACAATGTATTCAAAATGATCAATTAACTTAACCATATTTTCAATACGCTTAGTTTTATTCGTTTTTCTAAAATAAGATGTCACTCTGTTTTTCAAAGAAATAGCTTTACCAACATAAATAATTTTATCATTTTTATCATGCATAATATAAACACCAGGTTTAGAAGGCAATTTCTTTAATTCTTCTTCAATATCAAACATTAATTATTTTTTCTTCCCATCATTTTTTACTTTATTCCAAGGACTCTCACTACCATTATATGTAGGATCCCAATTTTTCTTATCATTTTCCAAACTAATCTTTTTAACCTCAGGAACATTTACTCCATTTAAATCATCACTCTCATAAAATTCAACAACTGTATCATAATCCAAATTGTCAAAAATCCATTGAGCATCTGCATATTGCAATTTAATAAAACTTCCATCAATTGAATTACCAAGATTATCAAATTCAATATAATTTAAACTACTCAAATCCTCTTTTCTCTTATATCCAATACTTTCAAAAACAACATTACCAGCAACTTGAGTTACAAATTTACTAAAGCTTCCATTAGGATTTTTTATCCAAAGCCATCTATTACTTATATTATATGAAGCATCATTTTTTATATCTCTACCAACAACTGCATTCATAACTCTAACAGATTTTTCGTATTTTCCATCATCGCCCTTTTCATAAACAATTACAACATTCTTGGTTTTATTAACTTTAACTTTGTATTTTCCAGTAATTAAAGTATATTTTGAATTATATATAGGACTTGGCAAATCACTCAAATTTTTTATTTCATTGCCCACATGGCTAAGTCCAAATTGTGCCATAAGCTCCTGTAATTTCCAAGAATCTATCTTTGCATATCTCTCACATCTACCATTACAACCAATAATATTATTCCAAAGTACTAATAAAACTATAAAAGCAACAATATTAGAAACAATTAATCCAATTCGGATTTTTAAATCCATGTCATCTTTTTTTACAAATTCATCATCTTCAAAATCACTAATAAAATACATTGAAGAATTTTGATTTTTATTTCTATTAAAAAAACTCATAAATACTCCTTAAACTATACTAATTATAATGAAAAATGAAAAAATTTGCAAATTAATAAAAAATAATATATTATAAAAACATTATATTATTTTTATAAAAATTAGGAGGTCACTATGTGTGGTATAGTAGGATATATAGGAAAGCAAAAAGCAGTTCCAGTTTTAATTAATGGTTTAAAATCATTAGAATACCGTGGTTATGATTCAGCCGGAATTGCCATATTATCAAATGATAAAATTGATGTTATAAAAGATAAAGGAAGAGTTGCAAATATTGAATCAAACCAATTAATAAATACACTAACAGGTACTATTGGAATTGGTCATACAAGATGGGCAACACATGGAATTCCATCAAAAACAAATTCACATCCACATTTAAACAACAGCAAAACAATCGCAGTTGTTCACAACGGAATAATAGAAAATTATAATGAATTAAAAGCGAAATTATTACAAAATAACTATACATTACTATCTGAAACAGATTCAGAAGTAATTCCAAACTTAATAGACTTAAACAATAACGGAAATATTTTAGAAGCAATCAGTAAAACACTAAATGAAGTAAAAGGCAGCTATGCATTAGGAATCATCTCAACAGAATTACCTGATCAAATAATCATAGCAAAAAAGAATAACCCAATTGTAATCGGAAAAGGTCAAAATGAATTTTTCATAGCATCGGATATTCCAGCAATTGCATCACATACAGAAGATTTCTATTTCTTAGATGATGAACAAATTGCTGTAATAAGTGAAAATTCAATATCTTTCTATGATATTAATTTAAATAACATTGACCTACCTCTAAAAAACATTAAATTTGATGTTGGTATTGCCGAAAAAAATGGTTACGAAGACTATATGTTAAAAGAAATATATGAACAGCCAAGAGCAATTAGAGAAACAATAGGTTCATTCCTAACAGAAAACAATCCAATAAATTTAAATATTGATATTGATTTCAAAGAAATTAACAAAATATTTATTATTGCATGTGGAACAGCAATGCATGCCGGAATGGCAACTAAATACGCATTCGAACATTTTTGTCAAATACCAACTGAAATTGACATGGCTTCAGAATTCAGATATCGTAATCCAATAATAAATAATAAAACACTATGCATTTTTATAAGTCAATCAGGCGAAACAGCAGATACAATTGCAGCAATAAAATTAGCAAAATCTAACGGTGCCAAAACAATTGGTATAATAAACGCAATCGACAGTACAATGACAAGATTAGTAGACACAACATTGTACACACATGCAGGCCCTGAAATTGCCGTTGCTTCAACAAAAGCATATACATGCCAAGTAACATTACTTGCAATTTTAGCATTATACATTTCAGAAAAATTGAATATTAAAGAATTAGAAAATGAAATTAAAACAACAAAGCAAGATATATTAAATTTACCAAAATTAGTAGAAGATCAATTAAAAAATATTGATTATATAAAAGATATAAGTAATAATTTATATAAAAATCATGACATCTATTTCATTGGAAGAGGTCAAGACTACGCAGCAGCATTGGAAGGTTCTTTAAAATTAAAAGAAATTTCATATATTCACTCAGAAGCATATGCATCAGGAGAATTAAAACATGGTCCTATAGCATTAATTGAAGATAACACATTAGTACTTGGAATCGCAACAAATAGTGCAACTGCACCAAAAACAATGAGTAACCTAGAAGAGGTAATTGCAAGAGGAGCAGATACAATCTTTATAACAAACCAAAACAGTAAAACAGACGAACTAAGTGAAAACAAATCAATAACAAAAAGTGATATTGACAAAGTACATTATTTAATAGAAGTACCTGAGATAAACACATTCCTATCACCTATTTCAACAATAATTCCAATGCAATTATTTGCATATTACATTGCAAAAGCAAAAAAACTAGATGTAGATAAACCTAGAAACTTAGCTAAATCTATAACTGTAGAATAAATATATACAATAAAGAAGATACCATACGGTATCTTCTTTATCTATCACTATAATCACTTGAACTATTTATAATATCATTATATGTCCCTTGATCATCTTCAATTTCTTTAAAAAACTTTCCAGAATTCCTCTGTAAATTCAATCTAACAATCATAGAATCCCTATTATTTTCACTTTTAAAATCCCAATCATTAACTATTGAATCATATATATCATGTTTCTTCTCTATTCCATCTTTACCAATAATATAAAAAATATTTTCATCATAATTATCTTTTCTATCAAAAAAAACATTTATCCAAAACATATCTCTCTTTTTATCAAAAGCCGCCACAGAATAATAATCGAAACACTTAGGTAAAGAATATTTCAAAGAATTTCTAACTAAATATTTAAAATAACTATTTTTTTCGAACTCGTCCAAATTCCTATCATTGACAAACTTAGCTATAAAATCAAGCTTTGCCATTTCTAATTCTTTAGGATTATTAGCATGAATTCCCAAACTTCTCCTCAAAGATTCATTATCTTTCAACTCATTAAATTCATCCTGCATCATACCAACAACATCTTCAATATAAAAACCATCAACAGTATAACCAATTTTATCATCAATAGCTTGTAAATCCTCATCCGATATTGCTGTTTCTGCCATCTCTTCTTCAATATCGTCAATCATAAAGCCACGTGTCATTGCCCCAAATTTAACTTTCTCTAAATCATAGATTAAACTACAATAAACTTTTTGACCATTAATATTCACTTCATTTAATGCATGTCCGTGCTGAAAACCATAATCATAACCATATTCATCAACAACCAAAGTTTTAACATCAAGCCCAGCTTTTTTAGACAATCTCGTAAATATTTCACTAATAGTCGAACAAACAACTTTATTGTCTTTAATATCATCAATAGATTTATAAAAAATACTTTTAGACTTATCAAGTTTAGACCAATATTCCAAATCATACGAAAACCTTTTACAAACCTTAATATATATCCATCTTAATTTTTCGATATCTGACAGCCCCTCAGGCATATCATCCAACATATTAATAAAATTATTTTCCATTATCTAATACCTTTTTTCTTCTTAGTAGACTTTTTCATAACCGAAAAGCCAAACTGTCCAATCTTTTTTCCAAGAGGATAGTATCCACCATTAGCATACGCCATCAAGTCACATTTACTAATATCAAATGCTCCTTTTTCATTTACAAATTTATCAGAAACATTAATAGCAACAATTTTAGCGGTAATCATGTCATGTGAACCAAGTGGTACAATTTTATCAACCTTACATTCAACACTAATTGGGGACTCAGCAATCATAGGTGATTTAACAATAGTCGCTTTCTCCTTTGTAAGCCCCATCTCTTTAAATTTATCAAAATCTCTTCCACTCTTAACCCCACACCAATCAGTAGCTCTAGCAAGTTCCTTAGTAGTTAAATTAATAACAAATTCCTTATTTTTCTTTATTATTCCAGATGAAAATCTCTCCGGTCTCACAGAAATATAACACATTGCCGGATTCGTATTAATAATTCCAGTCCACGCAACAGTAATAATATTAGAGTTTTTCATATCTCCACAAGAAACCATAACAGCAGGTAATGGATAAACAAAAGTTCCACCCTTCCATGTAATTTTCCCCATAATAATCCTTCTTTCTCAACAATAGTAGTATTTTCATTATATCAAAAAATCTTGTAAAATCAATAATTAAGTAGTATAATAGACACAATTACACGTTTTATAGACTTTCCGGTAAAAAAAATCTAAATATAATGTAGAAGGTGATCCAATGATTGACTTAAAATTTTTAAGAGAAAATCCTGAAATTGTAAAAGAAAATATCAAAAACAAATTTCAAGATCAAAAATTAATCTTAGTAGATGAAGTAATCGAATTAGACAGAAAAAACAAAGAAACAACAATAAAGGGTGATGAATTAAGACAAAAACGTAATTCACTTAGCTCAACAATCGGATCCCTTATAAAAGCTGGAAAAACAGACGAAGTAGAAAAAATTAAAGCCGAAGTAAATAATATTAATTCCGAATTAACCGAAATAGAAAAAAATGAAGCTGAATTTGCAGAAGAAATCAAAAAAAGAATGATGTTAATTCCAAACATCATGGACAAATCTGTACCAATTGGAAAAGATGATTCAGAAAACGTTGAAGTTCAAAGATTCGGTGAAGCTGCAGTTCCCAATTATGAAATTCCATACCATGCCGACATAATCTCAAAAGTAAATGGAATTGATAAAGAAGCAGCAGGTAGAACATCTGGCATGGGTTTCTATTTCCTAGTAGGAGATATCGCTCGTTTACATGAAGCAATGCTTGCATATGCTAGAGATTTCATGATAAACAATGGATTTACTTATGTAATTCCTCCATTTTTAATTCGTAGCGACATTGTAAATGGTGTTATGAGCTTTGAAGAAATGGAAAACATGATGTACAAAATCGAAAATGAAGACCTATTCTTAATCGGTACATCAGAACACTCAATGATAGGAAGATTCAAAGGACAATTAATTCCAGAAGAACAAATCCCACAATGCTTAACATCATACTCACCATGTTTTAGAAAAGAAGTAGGTTCACATGGTCTAGAAGAAAGAGGTCTATACAGAGTACATCAATTTGAAAAAGAAGAAATGATTGTAATCTGTGAGCCAGAAGATTCTATGAATTGGTATGAAAAAATGTGGAAACTTACAGTAGATCTATTCAGAAACTTTAATGTACCAGTAAGACAATTAGAATGTTGCAGTGGCGACTTAGCAGACTTAAAAGTAAAATCATGTGATATTGAAGCATGGAGTCCAAGACAACAAAAATTCTTTGAAGTAGGAAGTTGCTCAACATTGGGAGATGCTCAAGCAAGAAGATTAGGTATTAGAATAAAAGGAAAAAACGGAAACCATTTAGCACATACATTAAACAATACAGTTGTAGCTACACCACGTGGATTAATCGCTGTATTAGAAAACAATTATAACGAAGATGGCAGTATCACAGTACCCGAAGTATTAGTACCATATATGGGCGGAACAACAAAGATAATACCAAAAAACTAATAAATAAAGAGCATTAAAAATGCTCTTTATTTATTATAAAATATAGGAGAAATTATGATAATCAAAAATTCTGAATTCACAATATCTGCAGTAAAACCTGCACAATATCCAACAAACAACTTACCACAAATCGTTTTAGTCGGAAAATCAAATGTTGGAAAATCATCATTTATCAACACCATGTTAAATCGTAAAAACCTTGCAAGAACAAGTAGCCAACCAGGTAAAACAAGATTAATTAATTTTTATAAACTTCTAGGTTCAAAAACAAAAGAAGTAGATAATCAAGAATTATATTTTGTAGACCTACCAGGCTATGGTTATTCAAAAATGTCAAAAACACAACAAATTGAAGTTGGACAATTCATTGAACAATATCTAACAGAATGTCCAAACATTCACTTGGTAATATTCTTAATAGATATTCGCCATAATCCAACAACAAACGACAAATTAATGTATGACTACATTATAAAAAATGACTTACCATGTATTATTATAACAAGTAAAGCAGATAAAATAGCTGTAACAAAAGTAGATAAACAAGTTGAAGATTTACAAGAAATTCTAAATCCACTAAAAGACTTAAAATTCCTACCATTCTCAACAGAACGACGCATATACACAGACAATGCATGGTCAGAAATAGAAAAATACATATAAGATAAAAGATGAATGTTATTACACAATTAACATTCATCTTTTCCAATTATTTAACATTTGAAATTTTACCATCATTCATTGTAATAATGCTATCATAATTAAAATTATTTTCAATATGTGAAGCAATTACAATTATTTTCCCAGCCTCTCTCTGCTTTTTTAATAAATCATAAACAATATTCAAATTATCTTCATCAATTGCATTAAAAGGCTCATCCAACAATATAACATCAGGATTCTCCATAAACGCCTGACATAAAGCTAATCTTTGCTTCATTCCAAGAGAAAATGTTTTAACCTTTTTATCTTTAAACTCTAACAAATTAAATTTCTTCAACCATTTCTCAATCTCTTCTTTACCAATTTTTTTATTTATATCAGCTAAATATTTCATATTATACATAGCAGTTTCATTCAAGAAAAAAGCCGGATTTTCTATTATTACACCATATGAATATTCCTTATCATAAATTACTTTTCCATCAGTAGGCTTCAAAAATCCACAAATCATTCTTAAAAGCATTGTCTTTCCAGAACCATTATGCCCCTTAACTAAATAACATTGTCCTTCTTTAAATTCCAAATTAACATTAACAAGAATATTTTTATCCTTTATTACTTTAGAAACATTATCCAATTTAATCATCATCACAACCTCCAATTACTTCCCATTTATCAAATAATTTATAATCAATAATTATAAGACACATTATAAAAACAACCTTAACTATTACAAAAAATATAATATTTTCAAAAGTATACTGATTCGATATTACAATAATACCTAAATATTTTATATAAAAAGCTATATACTGTATAATTATTAAAAAAACTGTAACTACATAAAGTGTTTTTTTCATAGATTTGATAATAAAAAACATAATTGTCATTATCAAAAACCAGCTTAACAAAGTAAAAAACATAATTAAATCAATTTTTATCAAATCAATCAAATTCAATATTTGAGTCATCTTAGAAAATATTAAAGATACAAAACTAAACATCAACAATATCTTCAATATAGACAAAAGTCCTTTTTTAAAAATCATCAAAAACATCTTTTTCTTACTACATCTAGATAAAATGAAATTTCTCATATCATAAATATCACTAAAATCTTTTATTAAATAATTAATTATAAAAATCATCAAAATAAACATCAATATTAAAACATTAAAAATCACTTTATTTTCTTCATAATTAAAAGGATTAATTAATGTTTTAGCCGAATCAAACGGTATAACAGATAAAGAATCTCTAACTAAAAATTGCAATACTAAAATTATAATTCCTAAAAACAAATCACTCATTTTTTAATATCTCCAACTTTTCAGATTTTAATAAAATATATATACTACCAAATAGTATAATTACATATTCATAAATATTAAAAATCGTCAATAACTTTATCCCTATATTAGTAAAAAATGATAATCCACATATTAATAATACAATATTAAAACCTATAACAATTCCAACTGCTTTTGCTGGTTCTTTAAATTGAAAATAATTAACCAAATAAAAAATAACAAAAGAAAGAATCGCCACAAAAAGATTAATAAATACTTTTATATTAAATATATCTATCGGATTCTCATAATTAAAGAAAAAACAAACAAATGCATAAATACACTGTATTAACAATGTAATTACAATTATTCGAATAATATAATATTTTAGTAAAAACAATTTCAAATTCTTAATTCTTATTGCAATATCAGCATTATAAAAAGGAACTTGTATAATCAATATCAGTAGAGCAACTAGCAAACTAATTCTATATAAATAAACTCTAAAACTATCTAAATAATTAGTCACGAAATATCGCGATTGCTTTACTGCTTCACTATCAGAATAACCAGTATAAAAAATTATTCCTGTAAAAAGTATAAAAATAATTAAAAGAGCAATTTTTTTCTTCATAAGCAATTCTCCATATACTTTTTAATATTAATTTTATATAACACAATAAATAATACAGTATAACATACAAATGGCAATGCCATAGTAATAACATCCATATAAGTAGAATCCGATTGAACTAAATTCATCAATCCTTTTAATCCCACAAATGGTACAAACAAAGTAATCATATTTCCAAAAGTAATAAAAATATTACCCAAAGTAGAACTAATAGTCATTGGTACCAATGTAAAAAAAGCAAATGGTATTGTTTGAACTATAATTTTATTTTTTATCCATACATTAAGAACTTCACTAATTCCATTAATCAATATGGCAAAAAAAGAAATTAAAAAAGTTTGTAATAGGACAATACCTAAAAATCCTAAAAAATTAATATCATATATTCCAAGATTTGCCGGACCAATTAATTTTCCTGTAATTATAACGCCTAAAGACAATATAATAAAAATACTAATCACTACTATTGATAATATATACAATGAATGAGCCAATAACATTGATTTTAAATACTTCTTATAATCTGTTCTAGCAACAAAATAATTTATTTGACCACTTTCCCTAAATTTTTCAACTTTAGATGAAATAAATATTCCGAACAAATAAAAATAAAATAATAGCATACATTTCTATAAATTCTGATGTTACTAAGAATTGAATTCCAACCTTCATTCCATTGTATCCATTTATTAATTCCAGCATTCCTTCATTATTTATATCTTCATAATGTCCATTATATGTATCTATAAAATCTATATGATTATTATATTGATATTTTATATTCATTATTCCAATAGAAATCAATAAAACTAAAACAATTAAAGTTTTTATACTACAAAAATTCCTACGAAATTCATTTTTCCACATAATTCCCCCAATTTTAAATTTAGGAAAGAGAATCAATCTCTTTCCTAATATATATAACTAATAATTTTTCATTTGTAACTTTATTGAACCCTCTCCCATCTGATTCCAACCTGGTCTTATTGATAAATAATAAGCATAGCCAATTTGTGCTGTATTAGTTTTACCTGTATTAGTTCTTCCAGAAGGAGCTGCCTGAATCTCATCAGAAACTCCCTTATCATTGGAATTAACCAACCTAAGTACTGGAGATGACCACATTGTCTTTCCTATAGTATGAACTTCATATTTACCTTTATCAGTTGTTTTATTTGCTCCCATTTTTTGTCCATCTGCCGCTTTTGTTTTCCAATCTTTCCAAGGTATAACATCATATCGCTTTGCATCTGTCCAACTTAAACTAGCAAAAACAAATTGTGAAACTCCTAAAAGGAACACCGTAACAATTATCCCACATAACATCATCTTTTTTTTTATAAATTATAACTCCTTTTTAATTTTAAAATTTAAATTATTAAGTAATTTAAATAAGGTGGCATCTTTTCCATTTCATTACCTCCTTTCTTAAAACTAATATATCAAGAAATTATATAACTGTAACTTATTACTTCCTATATAGCATATAAAAGCATTATTGTCAATATATTGTTTGATATTTATTTTGCGATAATTTTAACAATAAAAATTCATATAATAAAAAACATATATACCAAAGTAACAACTTCAATATATATGTTTTAAAATTTAATATTTTAATCAATCTTTTTAGTGATTGCTTTCACTGCTTTTTCAGCGCTCATTGACATTAAATGTCCACATTTAACACATTCAAAAGTGGATAAATCGCCAATACTAACAATCTTCCATTCCTTGCTACCACAAGGATGTGGCTTTTTCATTTTTACAATATCACCAATATTATAATCCATAAATATCACCTATTTTATAAAATTATTAAGACGAGCTACAACTTCATCCCTTCCTAAAACCTTCATAATTTCACAAAGATCAGGAGTATTTCTTCTGCCTGTTAATGCAACTCTAATAGCTGTACTCACATCACCAACATGGCCAGGCCAATTCTCAGGATTTTGTTTAAATTCCTTAACTTCCCTAGCATAACCACATTTTTCAGCAACATCCTTCATTTTTTCAAACCAAACTTGATTATCATCATTTTCATCATAAGTTTCAACAAAAGCTGCTAAAACTTTTGATAACTCATCACCATTGATTTTATCAAAATCAAATTCCGTTGGTTTTTCATACATATAAATAATATTTTCTTTAACATCAGACCATTTAGCAATATCCTTTCTAGGTTTATTACTATTATTTCTCTCTATTCCAAAAACTTTTAATGCATACTCTTTATTTTCAAGCAATTTAACTAACTCTTCGTCAAATTTCTTAGCCCAAACTAAAACTTCATCATAAAGTCTTTCAGCACTATATCTTGAAATAACATTTTTTGAAACATCAAAAAACTTAACCATATCAAATAAAGCACCACTAACACTCATCTTATTTAATTGGAAATCAAAATCAAAGAAATCTGCGTCTTTATTAGCTTTTCTCCAATTTTCAAAATTTGAATTAGCAATATTAATTAAATATTCCTTAACCGAATCTGCAGGAACACCAATCTCTTCATAATAAGAAACCGCTGCCTCAGGATCCTTTCTCTTAGAAAGCTTTCTCTTATTTCCATTATCATTTTTCATAATAGGAGAAATATGACAATACTTAGGAGCTTTAAATCCAGCCTCTTGGAATAATTGAACATGTAATGGCACTGAAGATAACCATTCGTCACTTCTAATAACATGAGTAGTTCTCATTAAATGATCATCAACTAAATGTGCAAAATGATATGTTGGCAAACCATCAGATTTACGAATAACGATATCCAAATCATATTCAGGAAAAACAACTTTTCCCTTTATAACATCTTGAACCACAATTTTTCTATCTTCCCTACCAGGTGATTTAAATCTAATAACATATGGATCACCATTTTTAATTCTTTCAGCAGCTTCATCAAGAGGTAAATCCCTATATCTAGCCCAAACACCATAACATCCAGGTCTTACACCCGCTGCTTCTTGTTTTTTTCTAATATCTTCATCCTCTTCAGGTGTAGAAAAATCAGGATATGCCTTACCCATCTCAATGAAATATTTAACAAAAGAATCATAAATATCTTTTCTCATAGATTGCTTATAAGTTCCGTAATTACCAATCCATTCATTTTCATTAATCATTCCCTCATCAGGAGCAAGATCAAAAACCTTTAACGAATTAACAATATCTGAAACCCCGTTTTCAATCTCTCTTTTTTGATCAGTATCTTCAATTCTTAAAAAGAAAACACCACCAGTTTGTTTTGAAACAAACTTAGCAACCAATGATTGATAAATTCCTCCAATATGTACAAATCCTGTTGGACTTGGTGCAAATCTTGTAACTATTGCACCTTCCGGTAAATCCCTTTCAGGATACATTTCTTCATAATAACTAATCGGCTTAGCATTAGGAAAAATTAAATCAGCCAACTCCTTATAATTCATATCCATTTCCTCCTTTTATATAATAAATTATACTTCCATAATAATTGGTAAAATCATAGGATTTCTCTTAGTTTTATTAAAGATAAAGTCCCTAACATCATCTTTTAATGTTGATTTAATTGTAGACCAATCTCTAATATGTCTTTCAACCATACTATCAATTTCTTCTTTAATAAATGATTTAACATCTTCCATTAAGTTTTCAGATTCTCTAACATACACAAATCCTCTTGAAATAACATCAGGTCCTGAAACAAACTCACCAGTTTGTCCATCCATAGACATTACAATAACGATTAAACCATCTTGAGATAAATGCTGTCTATCACGTAAAACCACGCTACCAACATCACCAACACCAAGTCCATCAACCATAACTTTTCCTGAAGGAACAGATGCTGTAAACTTAGCTTCATTTTCATTAACTTCTAAAACTCTACCATTTGAAGTAATAAATACATTATTTTTATCAATTCCCATTTCAATAGCAGTTTCTCTATGAGCCATCAATTGTCTAAACTCACCATGAACAGGTAAGAAATATTTAGGCTTAACCAATGATAAAATTAATTTTTGTTCTTCTTGACAAGCATGTCCTGAAACGTGAACATCAGCAAGTGAAGAATATACAACTTCACAACCAATTTTCATTAATTGATTAATTACTCTTGAAACAGATTTTTCATTTCCCGGAATTGGTGTAGCTGAAATAATAACTAAATCATTTCCAGTTAAATTAACTTTTCTATGTTCTCCATGAGCCATTCTAGTCAAAGCAGACATAGTTTCACCCTGTGAACCAGTTGTCATTATAACTAATTGTTCATCAGTATAATTTTTAATATTATCAATATCTATAAATAAATTATCAGGTGCATCAATATAATTAAGTTCCCTAGCAGAATTAATCATATTAATCATACTTCTACCTGAAACAGCAATCTTTCTACCAAATTTAACAGCAGAATTCACAATTTGTTGAACTCTATGAACATTTGAAGCAAAAGTTGCAACAACTATTCTCTTCTTACATCCTTCAAATAATGAATCAAACACAGGTCCAATAGATTTTTCAGATAAAGTATAACCCTTTCTCTCAGAGTTTGTACTATCAGAAAGTAATGCTAAAACACCATTTGTTCCAAGCTCTGCCAATCTAGCAAAATCAATAATTTGTCCATCAATCGGTGTATAATCAACTTTAAAGTCACCAGTATGAACAACAACACCTGCAGGTGTATGAATTGCAAGCATACAAGCATCTGGAATACTGTGTGAACTTCTAATAAATTCAACACTAATTTTACCAACATTAATAGTTTGTCCCTGCTCAACAATATTTAAATCAGTAGTTCTAAGTAATCTATGTTCCTCTAATTTATGTTCAATCAACTTCGCAGTCAATCTTGTAGTATAAATTGGCATAGTAACTTGTTTTAAAATATATGGTATTGCACCAATATGATCCTCATGACCATGTGTCACAAATAATCCCTTAATTTTATTCTTGTTTCTAACTAGATATGTAACATCAGGTATTACAATATCAACACCTAACATATCATCATCCGGGAATTCCAAACCACAATCAACTAAAACAATCTCATCTTCATATTCAAAAATTGTGATATTCTTTCCAATTTCATCAAGTCCACCAAGTGCAATAATTTTCAAATTGCTCTTTTTAAAAGTAGGTAAATCTAAAATCGAACCATTACCTTTTCTACTTTTAACAACTTTATTCTCATCTTTATCATTTTTAATTATTTTCTTAGTATTTACTACTTTTTCACCATTATTATTTTCTTTTCTTGGCTTATAAGCTTTTTTATTATATTTTTTATTTCCTTTTTCATTATTTAATTCAGAATTAACTTCTAAATTATTCGTATTATTTTCTCTCATTCTCTCTCCTATTCTATTTTATTTATACACTAAAAAGAGCTTGTAAAAACAAACTAAATAATAGCAAAACGAGTGACAGCCAAATCTCATTACTGCCATTCATATCAATATTCAAATTGTAATCTCATTCTCTTTAAATATATTTATAAAATCTCTTCTTTATTCGTCTCTCGAATAACATCTTCATATAGTATACTACACTAAAAGCATTTTTGTCAATCTCTAAAAAAACAAACAATACTCAAAACTATTAATTTTAGACAAATAATAAACTAATTGTATAAAATTAATCACACAAATATCACCTAAATTTCATATTCATTTTAATTGTAAAAAATACTCAAAAATGATAAAATTGAAAAAATGATTTTTATCATTTTACTATTTTTAGGAGGTTTATTTATGAATTTTAAACAATGGGAAGGTTTTACACCCGGAGATTGGACAAGTGAAATCAACGTAAGAGATTTCATCCAAGCAAATTATACACCTTATACAGGTGATGATTCATTCCTAACTCCCGCAACAGAAAAAACAACAAAATTATGGAACAAAGTTTTAGAATTATATAAAAAAGAAGTTGAAAATGGAGATGTATTAGATGTTGATACAAAAACACCATCAACAATCAACGGATATGATGCAGGATATATAGACAAAGACTTAGAAGAAATTGTAGGTCTTCAAACAGATGCACCATTAAAAAGAGCAATCATGCCAAATGGCGGTATTAGAATTGTAGAAAAATCATGTGAAGCATATGGTTATAAAGTAGATGAAATAACAGATAGAATCTATCACGAAAATAGAAAAACACATAATGACGGTGTTTTTGATGCATACACAGATGACATCAAATTAGCTAGATCATCACACTTAATTACAGGTTTACCAGATGGATATGGTAGAGGAAGAATTATTGGAGATTACAGACGTGTAGCATTATACGGAGTTGATAAACTAATCGAAGAAAAGAAAAAAGATTTAATAGTATTGGACTGTGATGATTTAAGAGAAGATACTATTAGAGATCGTGAAGAAATATCAGAACAAATAAAAGCATTACAAGCATTAAAAGAAATGGCTAAAAAATATGGTTTTGATATTTCACAACCAGCACAAACAGCAAAAGAAGCAGTACAGTGGTTATACTTCGGATATTTAGGAGCAATCAAGGATCAAAATGGTGCTGCAATGAGTATTGGCAGAACATCAACATTCTTAGACATCTACATAGAAAGAGATTTAGAAAATAAAACATTAACCGAAGAACAAGCTCAAGAAATCATCGACTCATTTGTAATGAAATTAAGATTAGTAAGATTTTTAAGAACACCAGAGTACAATGCCCTATTCAGTGGTGATCCAGTATGGGTAACAGAAAGTATCGGTGGAATGGGATTGGATGGCAGAACATTAGTAACCAAAAACTCATTTAGAGTATTACATACATTACAAAACTTAGGACCTGCACCAGAACCAAACTTAACAGTACTTTGGTCAACACAATTACCAGAAGGATTTAAAAAGTTTACAAGTAAAATGTCAATCAAAACATCATCAATTCAGTATGAAAATGATGATTTAATGAGAATTACTCTAGGAGATGACTATGGTATTGCATGTTGTGTATCTCCAATGAAAATAGGAAAACAAATGCAATTCTTCGGTGCTAGAGCAAACTTAGCAAAAGCACTACTATATACAATAAACGGTGGTCGTGACGAAATGTCAGGAAAACAAATTACTCCTAGGTTTGAACCAATTACATCAGAATATTTAGATTATAATGAAGTAATGGAAAAATACGATACAATGATGGACTATGTTGCAAAAGTATATATCAAAGCATTAAATATCATCCACTTTATGCATGACAAATATTCATATGAAGCATTAGAATTTGCCCTACATGATAGAGAAATATTCAGAACAATGGCATGTGGAATTGCAGGATTATCAGTAGTAACAGACTCATTATCAGCAATTAAATACGCAAAAGTTAAAGTAATTAGAGATGAAACAGGATTAGCAACAGACTACGAAATCGAAGGAGACTACCCTAAATACGGAAATGATGATGATAGAGCAGATCAAATCGGTGTAGAATTAGTAAAACGTTTCTTAAGCAAATTACAAAAACACTATACATATAGAAATTCAACAGTAACATTATCTGTACTAACAATTACATCAAATGTAGTTTATGGAAAAAACACTGGAAACACACCTGATGGAAGAAGAATGTATGCCCCATTCGGCCCAGGTGCGAACCCATTACACGGACGTGATACAAAAGGTGCATTATCAGCACTAAACTCAGTAGCAAAAATTCCATTTGAACAAGCACAGGACGGAATCTCATATACATTTGCCATAACACCTGGCACATTAGGAAAATCTTTGGATGAACAAGTTACAAACTTAACATCACTACTTGACGGTTATTTCAAACAAACAGGACATCACCTAAACATAAACGTATTTGATAGAAAATTATTATTAGATGCAATGGATCATCCAGAAAAATATCCACAATTAACAATTCGTGTATCTGGATACGCTGTAAAATTCACAAAATTAACTAGAGAACAACAATTAGATGTAATCAACAGAACAATACAAGAAAAATTCTAATAGGAGAAATAATTGAAAACAGCAAGAATACACTCAACAGAATCACTTGGAGCAGTAGATGGACCAGGATTAAGATTTATAATATTTATGCAAGGTTGCCTTTTAAAATGCAAATATTGCCATAATCGTGATACTTGGGAACTAAATAAAGGCAATGAAAAAACAGTTGATGAATGCTTTCAAGAAATTCTTAAATATAAAAATTATATACAATCATCCGGAGGTGTAACAATCTCCGGAGGAGAACCTCTACTACAAGCTGATTTTATAATAGAACTATTTAAGAAATTAAAAAAAGAAAACATTCACACATGTATTGATACATCTGGAATGTTTGCAATAAACGATAAAATAAAAGAACTATTATCACTAACTGATTTAGTCCTTTTAGATATCAAACATATCGATTCACAAAAATGCAAAGCCCTTGTCGGTTTTGAAAACAAATTAGAATTAGAATTTGCAAAATATTTAAGTGATAATAACATAAACATGTGGATTAGACAAGTATTCATTCCAGGATACACTGACGATGAAGCCGATTTAAAAAATCTAAAAAAATTCATCGATACTTTAAAAACAGTAAAAAGAGTTGAATTGCTTCCATATGATAATTTAGGAAGATATAAATGGGAAACATTAGGATTAGAATATCCAATGAAAGACGTTAAACTTCCAACACTTGAAGAAATTCAAAAAGCAAAAGAAATATTAAACATAAAATAGATAGCTCACCCGAGCTATCTATTTTCATCTAAATCCAACTTAATTTGTTCAAAAACATCCTCCCTACTCTTGCTCTCAATAAATTTATATTTATTATTTTTAAATTTAGGATTAAACTGACAAATTGATTTATATTGACAATATTGACAAGGAATATTTTTACCATTAAATGAAACTGGCTTTATATCAATATTTCCATTCATAATACTTTTTGAAATTTCCTTCAATACCTTCTTTGTATGTTTTTGTAAATTTTCGAAATTTTCCTTATCGATAATAATATCTTTTCCGTTACGGCCCTTACTATTATATTTAAGATATTCAGATTTTCCAGCAGGATCAAAATCCCTATCCATCATATTTGGAATATTAAAATTACCAACCACAAACCCCTGCATTCTATATGCCTCTTTAATTTGCCTCACAATCAACTCTTCATCAAAGCAGCGATTTTTAATAACAGGTTCAATCAAATTAAAATATAATACCCCCGCCGGATTTATCGGAGCTTGTAAAGCTTTATCAACAGCTTCATTATAACAAACAGCATCAATATAAGTAATTAATTGTAACTGCAAACCATTCACAATCTTATTTACATCCAAATCCTTAACAGATGATTTATAATCAATAATTCTAATATATTTTCCTTTAGCATCCCCACTAGGAATCTCAGCAACATCAATTCTATCAATTTTACCTGTAATAGATACTCTTTTTCCATTTCCTATATCAAATTCGATTGGTGGATAAACAATTTCATCCTTTGAACTTGAGCCCTTATTTCCAAAAGAAACTTCCGTACCAAGCACTCTAAAATCACTATTTCTAAGTCCCTGTACAATATATTTTATAGATAAACCAATAAACTTTTTAACTCTCTGTACCATTATCCTAAATTTAGCAGACATACTGAATTTAATATATTGCGAAATTTCATTTGTAATAATTTCATCAACAATTCTATCAATTTCTTCATCAGTTACCTCATCAATATTAACTGTTTTCAAAAATTCATCAACTACCGCATGTACAAAAGAACCTGTATCAAGTTTCTTTAACTCAAACTCCTCTTTCTCAGTAATTTTAAGCCCATATTGCATAAAATATGAATAAGGACAATTTGCATATTTCTCAAGTCTAGTAATAGTCGTATGAATCTTATCACCATACAATTTATCCACATTTTCCTGCAACAGCTTCACTGGAATATTTGTATATGAAAGTCCCTTAAGTGAAGCATTTAATTTACTTTCATCATTCTTTAAAAACCATCGATAAACATCAAACCATTCAGGGTTATTAATATTATTAAGCAATTTATTAAAAGTAACATTTTTATTTAAAATCTCTAAAGCTTCACTGGATGTCTCTTCTTCTAGCTTAGGAAAAATACTTTTCAATCTAGAAATAAACATTGACTTTCTTAATTCCCCACCCTGATTATCGGACAAACTGTATGATATATGTACCGAATCTTCAGCAGTTGTAAAAGCCCTGTAAATGTTAAAATTCTCTTCATAAGATTTTTCTAGCAAGCCCTTAGCAATTTCAAAACCACTGCTTTTTAAATTAGCTCTATCCAAATCATTAAAAAAACCTTCCGCAGTATTATTACTTGGAAAAACACCTTCATTAACACCTATGATAAAAATCACCTTAATTTTATTCGCTCTAGTTCTATCAACACTGCCAAATATAACCCTATCCTGTGCATCCGGAATTTTTCCAACTTCTTTTTCTTTAAGACCAATCTTTAATAATTTAATATAGTCATCAAAGCTAATTTTAAGATCACCAAAAACACGAATAACTGCATTCAACAAATCAATAACAATATTAAAATATTCTACAAACTCTTCATTCTCTTCATCAATTTCCACATTATCAACAATAAATTTATACAATTCCTCTGAAATCGCTTTAGCATTTTTTTGCGAAACTAAATTACTTTTTAAATTTAATAAAGGTTCAATAATTTGTTTTTGTTGATTTTCAAAATTATTGATTTCATAATTCCAAGGTTTTTCATACCATCTTTTTCCCTTTATTCCCCATTTTAAACAATAATTTTCAATTTCATCAATATTATCAACTTTAACAAATCCTGTCTTTAAATAATTAAAAACTGATTCATATGACCAATTTTTTGAAAATATATCTAAAATAGATATTAAATATTTAATAAAAACATTCTGCGTAATATCAACTTTCTCATCCATAAATATTGGTATATTATACGAATCTGCAATAACCTTAACCAAACTAGCATAAGACTCTAAATTATTACTAATAACTGCAATATCCCTATATCTATAACCTTTATCCCTAACAAGCTTAAAAATTTTCTTACAAACATTTTCAATTTCATCATAAGCATTATCCGCACTATATATACTAACATTTTTATTTACACCATCAAATTTACGATATGGTAGCCCAAATAAATTTTGCTCCAAATGAATTAACTCATCATTTTTAAACCTTTTAGAACCACTAATTTTATGAATCTCAATATTATCAAATAATTGCTTTAGTGTTTGTAATGTTTGTTTATTGTCATAAAAAACATCACTATCAGGACTTTTAATAACTCTATCATCATCACTACAAATAGTAATAATTATATCCTTTGCAACTCTATTAAGCTCCTGAATAACAACATATTCCTGTTTAGTAAAACCTGCAAACTCATCGATATAAATAACAGAATTATCAAATAAATGTGTACTACTTAAATTTTCAGCCAAAATATTTAAAGAATCATTTTCATCAACATATCCTTCAGAAAATTTATCAAACTCACTATAAACTAAAAACATATCTTCAAGTTTTAATTTTAAATATGGGTCAGTCATATTTTTAATCTGATCTTCAATCATCGATAAAGTAATTCCATGTTTCTTAAATTCTGTAATTTGAGTCATAATCATTTCAACATTATCACTTGACGAACCAATAAAATTAAATTTTTTCTTATTTTTTTCCACAATACTGTGAATAATCATAGCTTTAGATGCTTTATCCATAACCTGAATATTTCTAATACCAATTTCATTCATTACTCTATAAGCCATTCTCTCAAAAGAAATAACTTCATATTTTAAAACAGCCTCATTTCCTAAAGATTCAACCAATCTTTTTTCAGCCGAAAAAGAAAATTGCTCTGGAGTAATTATATATACTTGAGCATCTTTATTATTTTTAATACTATTAAAAATAAATTCACTTTTTCCACTTCCAGCTCTACCATATATAACCTTCAAAACAATTTCCTCACTTTATCTATAAACTTCTTCTCCAATAAAATAAATATTGTTGTGCTAAACCTTTTAAACTCCCAAACTTCTCATCAGCCAATTTTTGGATTTGAACTTTACTAACTTTTGTTTCATCATCATTATGAATGTATAAATCATTCATAACCCTTCTAATCCAAACATCAATAGGAAAAACATCAAACCTTTTTAAATCAGAAAAAAGCAAAATACAGTCAGCCACCTTAGGGCCAACACCTGACAACTCCAATAAATTCTTATAAACAGTTGCAGTATCCAAATTTCCTTGTCCATTTAGATCAAACTCATTATTCAAAACTTTTTGAGTTGTTTCAAACAATCTAATATCCCTAAAGCCAAGCCCCAATGAACGATACTCAGAAACTGATACATCCTTTAATGCAATTGGCTCCGGAAAAGAATAATATTCTCTTCCAGCATACTCCAATTTCTCACCATATTTCTCAGATAATCTATCAATAATTCCTTTAATTCTTGGAATATTATTATTTGCAGAAATTATAAAAGAAATAATTGTTTCCCATAAATCCTGGTTTAAAATTCTAATTCCTTTTCCAAACTCGATACTATTTTTCATATAATCATCAATCTTCTCAAGTTTAGATTTTAATTCATCATAATTCCTATTTAAATCGAAATAATGATTTATTTCTTCAATAGAGTCAGTAGTTCCATAATTAACCCCATTAAAAATCACTTCATCATCAATCTTTTTAACATTTAATACAATTTTCTTAAAAACTCCTGTATAACTTCCATCGTTTTCAACATTCCATCTAAAACATTGACCACAATCAAAGACATCAGCCAGTTCAAAAGAATTTGATTTAATTCTATAATCTATTTTTTCCATTAATTTTGATAACTTTCCAATACTTTAATTTTAAATTTGCCAAGCTTAATTTTGTTATCAACTTTGATCAAAGTTTCAACATTATATACACTATGCAATTTGCGAATATTTTCTCTTTTTTGACCAACAAAATTATTAACATCTGCTGGATTAACAGCAATTTCAACCACTTTAACTTTGAAATTAATTTTCTTTATTTTTTCAGATACTTTTTCATACCAAATAGCACTTTCGACCAATTGTCTAAAAGCTGGATGCATTGGACCAGCAACTACTTCACTACGTTCTTCAGATGGACTATTAATTTCATCAGTAACTTGAAGGCCAATTCTTATAACCTTAATTCTCTTAGCATTAAACAATTCAGTAACTGCCTTTGCTCTTTCCACAGCTTGAATAATGGTCAATGGCTTATATTCACCACTTTCATACATTCTATCAAGTGCAGTACCCTTAATAACCAAAACAGGATAAATTCTCATAATCTGTGGTTTTAATTTAATTAATGCCTTAGCAGTATTAATTTCATCAATTTCAGTACTTTCAGGCAAACCAACCATCATTTGATGTCCCAAAGTAATTCCAAATCTTCTAATCAATTTAGATGCTTTAATAACATCAGCAAAAGTATGTCCTCTTTGACTCTTCTTTAAAATATAATCATTTGATGATTGAACTCCAAGTTCAATAGTTCTAACATTATATTTTTTCAATCTTTTCAAAATATCTTTAGAAATATAATCAGGTCTAGTAGAAATTCTAATACTATCCACCTTTTTCTGCTTAATATACTCATTAGCAACCTCAAGAAAACCATTTTGAATTTCTTCAGAAATCGCTGTAAAACTTCCTCCAAAAAACGCAATCTCAACTTTTCTATTTGCTGGATCAAAATTTTTCAAATGCTTTTCAATTGTTTCTTTAACATCTTCTTTAGTAACGTCAGTTTCCTGCCCACTTATCTTTTTTTGATTGCAAAAAACACAAGTTTCAGGGCATCCCAAATGTGATACAAATACTGGGATAATATACTCTTTTTTCAAACAAAACCTCCTGTACTATTTAATAATATTTTCTAACGCCTTCCTAGCTGCTTCCATTTCAGCCATTTTCTTACTACGTCCTTCTCCACTCGCTAAAACTTTACCATTCAAAGAAACCTCCGAAACAAAACTTTTTGAATGATCCGGACCCGACTCACTTATAATTTGATACTTAATTAATACATCACCATTCTTTTGTAATTCTTCCTGTAAAACAGTCTTGTAATCTTTTTCACCAATATGTTTACTAGCCTCAAAGATCTTATCAGTCAAATTATCTAAAATAAATTTCTTAGCTTCATCCAATCCGCCATCAAAAAATATTGCCGCAATAATAGCTTCAACCGCATCAGCTAAAATTGCCTCTTTATAATTATTTCCATGAATTTTTTCACTATTTCCAACTTTTATATAATCAAAAAGATTATGCTTTTTAGCAACTTGATATAAACTCTCTTCACATACCACCATTGCACGCAATTTAGTCAATTCACCTTCATTTAATTCAGTAAAATTATTATATAAAAACTCACTTGAAACAAACTCAAGTATACTATCACCTAAATACTCCAATTTTTCATTACTCTTAACATTATGCTCATTAGCATATGATGTATGTGTCAAAGCCTCTTCCAAATAAGTTTTATTTTTAAAATAATATCCTATACTATCTTCTATAGTCATATAAATTTCCTCCAAGAGCATTATATACTATATTTGCAGGTTTTTCAATCCAGATATTTCAGAGATTTTCAAAACCATAAATAAAAACAAAAATAGTAGTGAACTTAATCACTACTACTCTCTTAATCTACTAAATTTTTAATATAATCAACAACATCACCAACAGTTGCAACTTTTTCAGCATCACTGTCTGGGATCTCAATGTTGAAAGTTTCTTCCAAATTCATTATTAAATCTACTATATCCAATGAATCTGCTCCTAAATCATCAATAAATGATGATTCCATTGTAACATCTGACTCAGCAACACCTAAACATGTTACTACTGTCTCTTTTACTTTATCAAATATTTCATCTTGATTCACAAAGGTCACCTCCTATTTTTTCATATTGTTACAATAATACAATCCTAAAAAATTGTCAAGCCCCACTTTTAAAATACTTTGCGAAATCTATTGTTCAGCTAGAAATTGCTTAATTTCAGCCATTTTGGCCTTGTTTTCTTCCGATTCATAAATACTGGCTAATCGGTCAACTGCTTCATTTTTCACAAATTGTTCAGCTTGTTTTATTGTATATTTGAATAGTTTTTCATCACTACTACCATGTGCTTTCACAACAGGTTTATTAACACCCAAGAATAAAGCTCCACCATATTCCTTATAATCCATCGATTTTGCAAATTTATTCAATGCTGGTTTTGCAATTAAACCAGAAACCATTGTTAATGGATTTCTCTTAAAACTTTCTGTTAAAGATGTCTTAACAAACTTGCCCAAACCTTCAACAGTCTTTAAGAAAATATTGCCTGTAAACCCATCCGCAATTACAACATCAACATCACCTAAAAAAGCTTCCCTACCTTCAACATTTCCAATAAAATTAATATCCAATTCTTCTGAATATTTTTTCAATAATTGATAAGAACTTTTTATCAAATCATTTCCTTTTGTTTCTTCAGTACCAATGTTCAAAAGGCCTATTTTAGGCTTTTTAACGTTTAATGTGTTAGTCATATATAAACTAGCCATCTGAGCAAATTGAAGCAAATTTAATGGCTTACAATTAGTATTAGCGCCACAATCCATTAAAACTAATCTTCCATGATATGCAGGCAAAATACCAGCTAAAGCCGGTCTATCAATACCCCTAATTCTACCAACTAATAAAGTAGCTCCTGTTAACAAAGCTCCTGAATTACCAGCAGAAATAAAAACATCACCTTCACCATTCTTCAACATGTTAAAGCCAACAACCATTGAAGAATCTTTTTTATTCTTAATAGCCACTGTCGGCGTATCTTCCATATTAATTATTTCACTTGCATTTTTTATAGATAATCTATCCGAAATTTCACTTAAATCCTTGCCATAAAATTCTTTAATTTTAGCATTTAAAACATGTTCCTGTCCAATTAAACAAACTTCAGCAGAAACCTCATTTATAGCACTTACAGCACCTCTAATTACAGCATCAGGTGCATTATCCCCACCCATTGCATCTAATAAAATCTTCATATAAATCCTTTCAGTCCATTTTTTATATCATAATACTTGAATCATCTAAAGTCAACCTATAAGGCATTCATAACAAAAAAAGATGGCCGATAAAACGACCATCCCATAATATTATAAAATATTATTGTAATTCAACAGTTGCTCCAGCTTCTGTTAATTTAGCTTTCATATCTTCAGCTGCATCTTTAGCAACATCTTCTTTTAATGTTTTTGGTGCTCCATCAACTAAATCTTTAGCATCTTTTAATCCTAATCCTAATAAGTCTTTAACAACTTTGATTACTTGGATTTTGTTTGCTCCAGCTTCTTTTAATACAACATTGAAGCTGCTCTTTTCTTCAGCTGCTCCAGCTACTGCTCCAGCTGCAGGTGCAGCTGCTGCTACTGCAGAAACTCCAAATTCTTCTTCGATTGCTTTAACTAAGTCATTTAATTCAACAACTGTTAATTTTTTGATTTCTTCGATCATTTCATTGATTGCCATTTTTAAATCCTCCTATATTATATATTTTGTAAACTTGGCTGTTTACGATTATTTTTTATATTTAATATTAGCAGATTATTCTGCTCCTTCTTCTTTCTTAATTCTTACTTGATCAACTGCAACTGCAAGTTTTGTAATGATTCCAAGTAATGAACCAGCAAGTTTTGATAGTAATTCTTCTTTTGATGGTAATTGTGCTAAAACTAATAAATCTTCAGCAGAAATTACTTTACCATCAATCATACCACCTTTAATTTTATAATTTTCATGTGTTTTTGAAAATTTGTAAACAATTTTTAATGGTGTTAGATAATCTTCTTCAGATGTTATGATAGCTGATGTTCCAACTAAAATTTCATCCAAACCAGCTTCTCCATTTTCATTTAAAGCTCTTTTAATAATATTGTTTTTCTTAACTGTTTTTAAAGCACCAGCTTCTCTTAAATCTTTTCTTAAAACTGTATCATCAGCAACGTTTGTTCCAATGAATTCAACTAATAAAACTAATTTAGAAGCTTTGATTCTTTCAGCTAATTCTTTAACACTTTGTTCTTTTGCTGCTATAGCTGCTTTACTTGCCATTAATAATTCACCTCCTATTTTTTTATCACAAAGTAATATAATAAATATTCCTATATGCAACTTTGCAATACATATAAAAAATTCAATTTGTAGACCGCGAGGCAAACAAATTGAATCATTCTCATCATTTACCTCGGTAAGACTTACTAACTGCTTACTATCTATGGTCACATAAATTATTTATTATTAATATACAAACCAGGTCCCATACTTGGAGCGATTGATACACTTCTAATATATTGACCTTTAGCTGCTACTGGCTTAGCTTTGATAATAGCTTCCATAATAACATTATAGTTTTCAACTAATTTTTCAGCACCAAATGATACTTTACCAAATCCTAAGTGAACAATATTGTTTTTATCCAATCTATATTCAACTTTACCTGATTTAATATCATTAATAGCTTTTGTTACGTCCATTGTTACTGTTCCAGATTTAGGGTTTGGCATTAAACCTTTTGGTCCTAATACTTTACCTAATCTACCAACAACACCCATCATATCAGGTGTTGCAACAACAACATCATAATCAAACCATCCATCATTTTGGATTTTTGGAATTAATTCTTCAGCACCAACAAAATCAGCTCCTGCTTTTTCAGCTTCTTCTGCTTTTGGTCCTTTAGCGAAAACTAAAACCTTTAAATTTTTACCTGTACCGTTTGGAAGTACTACTGTACCTCTAACTTGTTGATCAGCATGTGTAGAATCAACACCTAATTTAACGTGTAATTCAACAGTTTGATCAAACTTTGGTTGTGGCATTTTTTCAATAACTTCAATAGCTTCTTTTACATCATATAATTTTGATGAATCAACAAGCTTTGCACTTTCAAGATATCTCTTGCCTCTCTTCATTTTTACCTCCTTTGGTTTTTACGAAACTTTAAGTTTCTCCCAATTTTAAATTAATCTACGATTGTAACACCCATTGAACGAGCTGTTCCACATACCATGCTCATAGCTGTTTCTAATGAAGCAGCATTTAAGTCAGGCATTTTTGCTTTAGCAATTTCCTCAACTTGAGCTTTAGTAAGTTTTGCAACTTTTTCTGAGTTTGGCTTACTTGAACCTTTTTGAATATTAGCTGCTTTTTTAATTAATACAGCCATAGGTGGTTCTTTAGTAATAAAATCGAAAGATTTATCTTTGTGAACTGTAATAACAACTGGAATAATTAAACCAGCTTGTTTTGCTGTTCTATCATTAAATTGCTTTACGAAATCCATGATGTTAACACCTGAACCACCTAAAGCTGGACCAACTGGTGGAGCTGGTGTTGCCTTTCCTGCTGGAATTTGTAATTTAATGATTATTTCTTTTTGTTCTTCCTTTGCCATGTTTGCGCACCTCCTTTAGTTTGTATAATAAATAATTTATATAAAAAGCTAGAAACCCAGCTTTTATTAACACAATTAATCTGCTATTTTCTCAACTTCAGTAAAATCAACATCTACTGGTGTTTCCCTACCAAACATTGAAATCATAACTTTAACTTTATGTTTTTCTTTGTTAATACTAATTACTGTTCCAGTAAAATTTTCAAAAGGTCCTGTTATAACTCTAATTTGATCATTTACTTCGTAATTAATATTAAATGATTGAATATCAAATCCCATCTTTCTTATTTCACTATCAGTAAGTGGTATCGGATCAGTTCCTGACCCAACAAAACCTGTAACACCTCTAGTGTTTCTAACAATATACCAAGTTTGTTCAGTAACAATCATTTTTACTAAAACATAACCTGGAAAAACTTTCTTAAGATTAGTTTTTGTTTTTCCATCTTTAATTTCTATTTGTTCTTCCATTGGTACAATTATATCAAAGAAATAGTCTTGTAATTCTCTATTCTTAATCATCTTTTCAAGATCTGTTTTAACTTTATTTTCATATCCTGAATAAGTATGTACAACATACCATCTTGGTTCTAAATCATAATCCTTTTGAGACATGCTTTAGCCTCCTTAACATTTTCTATTTTGTAGCATCTGTACTGTTATTTGTTTGTATTATTAGTTGTAGTATTAGATGTAGTATTTGTTTCAGAAGTCGAATTAGAATTTGTTGTGTTTGAAGCAACAACTTTATTTAATTGCTTAACTTGAAAATCCTTCATTCCTTTAAAAGTTAAATCCAAAACAAATATTAATACTGAAACAACAATAACCATTGAAACAACCACAACAGTGTTTTCAAAAAGTTGTCTTCCTTTTGGCCAAATAACTTTTTTCAATTCTGCTTTAAATCCAGATAATTTGCTATCTTTTTTAGTAGATTTCTTTCCAGATTTTTTTGCTTTAGATTTCTTAGCTTTTTTAGCTTTATCTTCTGAATTAACTATTTCTTCTGACTCAACAACTTCTTGTTCTTCTACAGCTTCAGCCTCTGCAACATCCTTTTCAAGAATTTTTTCTTCAACAATATCAGTTTTCTTAACTTTTTTACTGTTCTTATTCTTATTATTAGGCATTTCTACCCCTCCATAAAAGTTTTATTTTGTTTCTTTATGTACTGTAGTTTTTTTGCAGAACTTACAATATTTTCTTATTTCTAATCTTTCCGCATTATTCTTCTTGTTTTTTTCTGTAACATAATTTCTATTGTGACATTCTGTACATTCTAGAGTAATATGTTCTCTTGCTCCTTTTGAAGCCATTTTAACACCTCCAAGCATATCTATTTCAGTGTATGCCAAATAATATTAGCATACAAGATAATTTATGTCAAATTACATAGATTATCTTAATTGTTTTGCAACTTCTTCAGCAAAGTTTTCTTCTTTTTTCTCAATACCTTCGCCTTTTTCAAATCTTACAAATCTATTAATTTTTGCATTTCCTGCTTTTAATACATCTTTTATTTTTTGATCTGGATTTTTAACAAATTCTTGATCAACTAAGCAATTTTCTGCAAAGAATTTTCCAAGTCTTCCTTCAACGATTTTTGCAGCAACATTTTCTGGTCTGCCTTCATTGATAACTTGAGCTTTTAAAATTTCTTTTTCATGTTCTAATTCATTAGCTGGAATATTAGATTCATCTAAATATTTTGGATTAGCAGCTGCAACTTGCATAGACATATCTTTTGCTAATACATCATCTCCGCCTTCCATATCAACTAATATAGCAATTTGTCCATCACCATGAACATAAGTTCCAATATGTCCTTCTGTTTCGAATCTTTCAAATCTTCTTAATGACATATTTTCTCCAATTTTTGCGATTAAATCTGTTAAAGTTTCACCAACTGTTTTTTCTTCATTTGCAATGAATTTCTCATTTAATAAATCTTCAACACTTGCTGGATTATTTAATGCTACTTGTTTTACAACTGCTGCAACAAAATCCTTAAATTCTTGGTTTTTACCTACAAAGTCTGTTTCAGAATTAACTTCTACAACTGCACCTATTTTTTTATCTTCAGATACATAAGAAGCTACTAAACCTTCTGCTGCAATTCTGTCTGATTTCTTAGCTGCTTTAAGAATTCCTCTTTCTTTAAGTAAATCCATTGCTTTTTCTAAATCTCCATCAGTTTCATTTAAAACTTTCTTGCATTCCATCATACCTGCACCAGTTTTTTCTCTTAACTCTTTTACTTGAGCTGCAGTAACCATAATAATCTCCTTTCAAACTATAATATAATTATATTAATTATTCAGCACTTTCTTGTGCGATTTCTTCCATTGATTTTTCTTCGTTATCTTCTTGAGCCATTTCTGTTGTATCAAAGCTTTCACCTTGTCTTCCTTCTATAACTGCATTAGCCATAACATCTGTCATTAATTTAACAGCTCTTATAGCATCATCATTACCAGGAATTACATAGTCAACATCATTTGGATTACAATTTGTATCGATTAATCCAACAACTGGAATATTTAATTTCTTAGCTTCTAATATAGCAATATGTTCTTTTTTAGGATCAACTATAAACATAACATCTGGAATTTCAGTCATTTCTTTAATTCCACCTAAGTTTTTGTTTAATTTATCCATTTCTTTTCTTAACAATGCAACTTCTTTTTTAGGTAAGATATCGAATGTTCCATCTTCTTCCATTCTTTCAAGTTCTGTTAATCTTTCAACTCTTGTTCTAATTGTAGGGAAGTTTGTTAAAGTTCCACCCAACCATCTTTCATTGATGTAGAACATTCCACATTTTTCTGCCGCTTCTTTAACACATTCTTGTGCTTGTTTCTTTGTTCCTACAAATAAAATATTTTTTCCTTCTTCTGCTTGAGCTCTAACAAACTCATAAGCATCATCTAATTTTTTAGATGTTTTTTGTAAATCAATTATATGGATACCATTTCTAGCTTGGAAAATATATTCTGCCATTCTAGGGTCCCATCTTCTTGTTTGATGTCCAAAATGAACACCAGCTTCAAGTAATTGTTTCATTGCAACTACTGACATTTTTCTTTCCTCCTTTAGTTGTTAACCTCCACAAAAGTCAACACAATTAACTAACTTGAATCATAAAAATATCGAATTTAATTCAAGCACTAATTAATCATTCGTTTTGTGTGTGTAATTTAACAACAATATTATAACAAAGACTTTATAATTTGACAACCCCTAAGCTTCAATCCTTTTAAATATTTCATTATATTTATTACAAATTTATTACAAAAATCCCTTTATATAGAAAAATAGTCCAAAAAATTATATAATATCCATAAATAAATTTGAAAGGATAACATTATGAAATTTAACAAGTGCATGAGATGTGGTTGTTTCTTTACTACAAGCGATGATGTTTGTCCAAATTGTAAAGAAAAAGATCAAGTTGATATTTCTAGTCTAAAAAGCTATTTAGCAAACAATGAAACACCTGCAACAATTAGTTCTTTATCTTTTAATTCAGGTGTAAGTGAAAAAAATATTAATAGATATTTTCAAACAAAAGAATTTTCAAAATTCAAAGCTCAAATAAACAATAATACAGACGAAACAATAACACCGATTATTAAATTATAATAATCGGTGTTATTTTAATTTTTATATTTAATTACTCCGTAACCAATATTATTTCTATACATCAAATCCACTGTTTTCTGAACATCATCCGAATAAACTAATATCTTATGACCACCATTAGTCAAATTATGATATTCAGATTCAACTTCCACTTTCTTTTTAACATCAACAGCTTCATCTACTTCGAAAGAATTGGTGTACTTTTCTTTGTCAGTAACATTTTTTATTTTTCCAAAAAGAACTCTATCAATTTCAACAAAAGATTTAGATATCTCATCATTTTCATTTCCAGAAACTACAAAATTTAAATTATATTTATTAACATACTCATTAGATTTATTTGCTATAAATCTAACAATTTCCATTCCGAGTTCCTGTGATTTTGTACTCTCAGCATGACTTTTTCCATTTAAAACAATCAATGCTTCATTAAGTCCTGTAAAAGAAATTTGAAGCAGACCATGTTTTAAAGCTTTTTTAATTTTCATATTTTCGTCTTCAAATCTCTCAGAATCAATCCAAACATGTTCCTTCATCAAAAATGGAAAACTCTTAACCTTTTTATTACTTTGAATTTCATAACTCTCAATTAATTGATCTTTTACTATATCAAGTTTTTTCTCAAGCTCATCCATAAAATTCTCAAAACTACCATCACATCTTAATGCAATTCTAGGTAAATTCAAAACTGTTGAAGCAATCACTCCTCTTCCCGAAGATATTCTTCTATCCTCATCAACAAAATTATCGATAATTCTAGTACCATTTTCAAAATAAGCAACTTCAGTATTAAAATCTCCAATTTTATAATTTTCTGTATTAATATCCGAATCCAAAAAAGAAAAAGAAATATTATCAGCTACTTTTACAACTTCACACGCTTGTGAGAACAAATCATAATTAGCATCATTTTTTTCCAGATTAATTCCTTTTTTTACTTTAAAAACAACTTTAGGAGAAATCGCCCTTCTATTTTCACCAAGGCCTTCACTAATTGTTCTTAATAAATTATAACTAATAATTCTACCCTCTGCACTTGTATCAGTTCCAATATTAATTGTAGTTAAACATTCACTGCAAATACTATTTAAATCATGTACAAAACCTTCCATAGATTGATAAACCTGCTTATTAGTTTTCTTCATTGCTTTTTCATAAACAATTCTAAACATTCTCTTCAATTGTTCAGATTCTCTAGTAAATTTATAAAAAATAGAAATATCAAAATCAATACTAGTTATTTTTTCAATTTCTCTTTCAATACCGTTAAGTGCAATAAATTTATCAAAATCAGTATAATCTAAAATGTCATAAATAGTTTGTTTAAATTCTTTTTTGAAGGTTTTTAATACACCTGGCGCCATATAATAATCAAAAGCAGGTATCGATTGTTCCCCAAACTGATCCCTTTGATTATTAGTAATTGCAACCAATGCAAGCATGCTGTATGAAACAATACTCTGTGGAGCTCTCATTGAACATCTCTTAGTCGAAAACCCATTTTGAAATAATTTTTCTAAATTAATTTGACAATTTTCCGTTGTTCCAAAAGGATAATATTTAATATTTTTAATATAAATATCACCATTCTCATGTAGTTCACTAAATTTCTTTTTCATAATATATGCTGTAGCAAACTTTTCAGATACAATTTCACCATATTCAATCAACCTATTATTTATACTATCAAAATCATATTCATCAGCAGTTCCATTCTTACTATCAAGTCCAATGTTTTCTAACGCTTTAAGAAATTTATGTTTCTTTTTTTCATCAAAAAACAATTCCCTTGACTGCGCTCTCTTTTCCCTATACTCAGCATAAGCTTTTGCAATATCCATATAACCATTTTGATTCATTATTTCTTCAATAATATCTTGAATTTGCTCAATTTTAATCTTATCAAAATCACCATCTTTAATAACATCAATAACATCATGAAAAACCTTATTAATATCACTCAAAGTATACTCTGAATCAACAGCATCAAAACCTTTCTTTATAGCTACCGCTATTTTAGTACTATCAAACTTAACTCTTTTTCCATCTCTTTTTATTACAACAATATCAGATAATTCTTCTCTCAAATCCATCCATCCAATCTATATAATTTCAAATAACTCCTGATTTAAAACATATTTAACTTTTTCTTCATCATTTCCATGAATATAACCTAAAATTTCACCTTCTTCAACTATATCCCCTACTTTTTTATTAAATACAAATCCAACAGTCATATCAATCAAATCATCTTTTTTCAGTCTTCCAGCTCCCAGATACCTAGACATCTCTCCAATTAAATTAGCATCAAGTTGAGTGATTTTACCAGATTTTTTAGAAATGATTGGTTCTATTATTCTTGCTCTATTGAACTTTGAAGTATCTTCCAAATAAGAAATATCTCCATTTTGGCTTTTAACTAATTCGATTAATTTTTCAAATCCTTTTCCATTTTTAATATTTTCTAGAATCATTTGTCTGCCTTCATCAATCGAAGAAGCTTTATTAGCAAGTATAAGCATATTAGCTCCAAGTTCAGTAATAACTTTCTCAACATCCTTAGGCATATATTTCCCTTTTAAAACATCCACTGCTTCAATCACTTCCAAAATATTTCCAACCCCATATCCCAGTGGTTGATTCATATCAGTTAAAATACAAACAGTCTCCCTATTAGCAAGTTTACCAATCTTCATCATTAAATCTGCTAATTTTTTTGCATCATCAATTGTTTTCATGAATGCACCACTTCCATAAGTAACATCAATAACAATTTTATTAGCACCTGATGCAATCTTTTTACTCATAATGCTTGAAGCAATAAGTGGGATATTAGCAGTACAGTTAATTGTATCTCTTAACGCATATAATTTTTTATCAGCAGGAGCTAAGTTTAGAGTTTGTCCCATTAAACTAATTCCATGCTTTTTTACATTATCCATAAATGTTTTAATATCAATAGAAGTATCATATCCAGGTATGGATTCTAATTTATCAATCGTTCCACCTGTTATACCAAGTCCCCTACCCGACATTTTAGCAACAGGAATTCCAAGTGATGCCACAAGTGGCATTAAAATTAAAGTAACCTTATCACCAACTCCACCCGTACTATGTTTATCAACAACATTTCCAAGCTCTGACAAATCCAAAACATCACCTGAATTAGCCATTGCTAAAGTTAATTCAGTTATTTCTTCATCACTCATTCCATTAATATAAATGGCCATTACCAAAGCCGCCGCCTGATAATCAGTAATATTTCCATTTGTATAATTTTCAACAAAATATTTTATTTCCTCTTTATTTAATTCTAAACTATCACGTTTTTTTCCTATAATATCTAATATATTCATATTCTCTCCCAATGTTATCCACTTTTTTTAAATAAAATGTGTAATAAATGTTTTTCTATGCAAGCTACAAGGTCCAAATTCTTTAATAGCATCAATATGAGCCTTTGTCCCATATCCTTTATTTTTTTCAAACCCATATTGAGGATAAATTTCAGAATATTCCCTCATCAATCTATCCCTAGTAACTTTAGCCAAAATTGAAGCACATGAAATTGAATAACAAGTAGCATCCCCCTTAACTATTGATTGATATGGCACACCACAAGTATCAATTTCTTTTAAAGCATCCACCAATATTAATTCCGGCTTTTTACCCAATTTATCAATAATTTTTTTAATACATCTATTAAGTCCAATTTTAGTTGCTTCTAAAATATTATATTCATCAATTTCAGATTGAGTAACAATTTCAACATCCCATACAATTGCATCCTCAATAATTTGATCATATAAAATCTCTCTTCTCTTTTCTGTTACTTTCTTTGAATCATTCACCCATTTAAGATTCGACTCAGGTTTCATTATAACTGCAGCAACAGAAACCGGCCCAGCCAAAGGTCCTCTACCAGCTTCATCAATACCTACAATTAATTTGGTACCTTCTGCAATTAATTTATTTTCATAACTTTTTAAAAATTCTAATCTCTCTTCATCTTTACTCATATCAACCTACTTATCTATTTCAGACAATCTATATTTTCCCTTATAAGCCTTTGTAATATATACTTCACCAGTATCATAATTAACTACATATAAAGAATTGTCAGCATTTCTTATTTCTAAATCTAATTTTTTTAAATCATCATCATATAAAATATAATACTTTGAATAATCTTCAGATGGAATTTCTAAATCACTAATAAATTTTTTTATAATAGGATCTTCTAATTTATCTGAAACTTTTACTCCAACTAATTCTTCATTCTTTTTTGAAACATTAAATCTTGATTTCTTTACCTTTGCCACACCCTGTATTAAAAGCATATCAGCTCTAACACTTCTATCTTTTTGAACATTATTAATCTTTATATAACGTTGAAAAATAGTACCAGTCGCAAAAATCATAAAAATCACTAATACCGCTGTAAAAATATTTATTCTTAACCTTCTACTCATACATACTCCTACTTTTTTAATAAAGTATATCACTGACATATTTTTCTGTAAAGGGTTGTAAAATAAGCTTATTTCACACTTTCTTCATAAAACTATAGTAGAATTAATAAAAATATGTTAGATTTATATATGAAAGGATTCAAAATGATCATAGAAAATAAATCAAAAAACGTTATTTTAAAGAATATCATAATATCATTTTTTAGCGGAATTATCGGAACTATACTTATTATTTTGATATTATTCAAAACAAACACTTTTTCAAAATTGTTAAAAAACAATAATAAACCAACAACAATAACATACACTAATACAAATCAAATTTCACTTTCCAGTATTTCAGATACCGGTGTAGCAGTCGCACAAAAGGTACTACCATCAGTCGTTGGTATAGATGTAACTTTTGAAAAACAACAATCATCAATGTCTGGAGGAAGTGGATCAGGAATAATAATAAGTTCAGATGGCTATATTTTAACAAATTCCCATGTTATTACAGGAGACAATACAAATGGGATTAACCTAGGAAAACCAATTGAAATAAAAGTTTATCTATACAATGATAAAACACCTTATCCAGCTCAAATCATTGGAAACGACCCACAAACAGACCTTTCCGTTTTAAAAATTAACAAAACAGATCTAGTTGCTGCAGAATTAGGAGATTCGGATGCAGTACAAATCGGTGAATACTGTATGGCAGTTGGCAATCCACTTGGTATGAGAAGCTCTATAACAACAGGAAGTATCAGTGCTTTAAACCGTCAATTAGTTGGAGAAAATGGTGTCCTATACACATTAATTCAAACAGATGCAGCAATAAATAGCGGAAATAGCGGTGGTGCATTGGTCAACTCAAACGGACAAGTAATTGGAGTAAATACCATAAAAGTTTCTGGAGAAGATATTGAAGGACTTAGCTTTGCAATTCCAATAAACCATACTAAAAGAATTTTTTCAGATTTAATCAAATATAATAAAGTAATCAGACCATATATTGGTATTGCCGGAACAACAATTTCCGATACTATTTTAAAACAATTTCCTAATTCAAAATTAGTAAAAGGAATTTATATAAGGAATATTGGTCAAAATTCTCCAGCCGAAAAAGCAGGCTTAAAAATTGGTGATATAATAACATCATTTGATAACAAATCAGTATCAACCATGTTTGATATAGATTTAATAAAAAATAACCACAATATTGGAGATAAGGTTACTGTAGAGGTTTATCGCTCAGGTGAAAAGTTTAATACAACAATAGAATTAATCGAAGCAAATAATTAATCACTTTTCACAAATACCACATTAAGTTCACAAAAAAGACATAAATCACCTTTATAATAAAATCATAATCAGTAATTAAGTTACTCCTATTACTGATTACATAATTAAAAACATCCCCTTTTATTTTCATAGACCTGCAATGTGCAGGTCTATATTTTTTTATATAAAAAATAAGAGCCTACAAAACGTAAGCTCTTAAATATTAAATTTGAACAATATCCATTTCAGATGAATAAACATTTGCTTGATTTCCATAAGCATATATAATATATAATTCACCATTTCTTCCCAAAATAAAATTAGTAACTTTATCAATTGAATAAATCGGATTATTTAATTCTCTTTTATATAATGTATTATCAGCACTTTTTACAACTTTCTCAATTTTTGAATTAGCTGTAGCCATATCTACATTCTTTTTAGCCAATACATCCGCCACTTTAACTTCCTTATTATTTACTAAATCATAATTATAACCTTGTATCATAATTCTTTGAGGCTTATCACCCTCCTTTAATTTAGCAATAATTGCAACAGATAAAATATTATCATTGACATTTGCAGCAAATGAAATTGTTAAATTTGTATTTGTCGTTCCATTAACAACAATATCATTCATCATTTTCACAAAATAATTTATTGTAATATTATTAAAACCATTTGTTACATCACTATTTATATTAAAAACAGGTAAATATGCAACAATATCATACTTTCCATCCAACTTTTTTGTATATGGCCCATTAGGTAATTGTGGATTTTCACTATAAATATATAAATAATTTTTACTCAAATCACCTTTTTCAATATTAGAATATTCCTTAAATTGAGGCAGCTTGTTGTCAAATAATTGCATAAACTTATTACTAATGTCAATTTCTTCATTTACACTAACAACATTTGAAACATTTATATCAGGAACTTCATCAGATTCCTTAGTACTAAAAAATTGCGCATTTACTCCAACAATTATTGCAATAATACAAAAAGCAACAATTAAAGCATAAATACAATATCTGGCCGTTTTACTCATTAATATTTCCACAATTCCCTTCATTAAATTTATAAAATTATATCATTATGTTTCCATAAAAATCAAGCAACTTCCATACAAAATTCACCCCATGTTCATTGACTAAAAGATAATAATATAATACAATAATCAAAGATTGGAGAACAAAATATGCTATGCTCAAGATGTAAAAAAAATACAGCAGTAATTTTTATAAATACAACTGATACTCAAGGTAATCAGTCTCAAACAGGTTACTGCTACAATTGTGCGAAAGAATTAGGATTAAATCCATTACAATCAATGGACAGTTCTAAACTTTCAGATGAAGAAATTAAAAATTTATCAAATCAATTAAATAAAGCATTTAAAGATGTTATTGAAAAAATGTCAAATCAAGAAATCACACCAGAAGTTCTTGAAGAAATGCAAGAACAATTAAACAATTCTGATGATGACAATTCTGACGAAACATCTAATAAATCATTTGGTATGGGATTTGCCCTACCTTTCAATTCACTGGAATCATTCTTCCAAAATAATAATTCAAACGAATCAGAAGAAGAATCATCATCAAGTGACAAAACACAAAAAACAAAAATAAATAATAAACAAAATAAAAAGCGAAAAGCCTTAAACACTTATGGCACAAATCTTACAGAAAAAGCTAGAAATCATCAAATAGATAAAGTAATTGGCCGTGAAAAAGAAATTGAAAGAATGATTCAAATATTAAACAGAAGAACTAAAAATAACCCATGTTTAATAGGTGAACCAGGTGTAGGTAAAACAGCTCTTGCACAAGGTCTAGCATTAAGAATTGCCAATGGAGATATCCCAGCAAAATTAATGAACAAAGAAGTGTACTTACTTGATATGACAGCAACAATTGCTGGAACTCAATTCAGAGGACAATTTGAAGCTAGAATGAAACAAATAATTGATGAATGTAAATCAGAAAAAAATATAATTCTAGTTATTGACGAAATTCATAATATAGTTGGAGCCGGTGATGCAGAACATTCAATGAATGCCGCAAATATCTTAAAACCATCATTAGCAGATGGAACAATTCAATTAATTGGAACAACTACTTTAAACGAATACAGAAAATATATAGAAAAAGATTCTGCTTTAGAAAGAAGATTCCAACCAATAATTGTTGAAGAACCAACTGCAAGTGATACAATAGATATTTTAAAAGGAATTAAATCATATTATGAAACTTATCATAAAGTAACAATTCCAGATCATGTAATTACTAATTTAGTAAAAATGGCAGAACGTTATATCCATGACAGATTCTTCCCAGATAAAGCAATAGATATTTTAGATGAAGCTTGTTCAAAAATAAATTTAAACAATAAAGATTTATATAATTTAGAATTATTAAAAAATAAATTCAATGAAGTTCTTGCAGAAAAAGAAGAAGCCGCAGAAGCAGATTCAACTGAAGATTATAAAAAAGCAGCTGAACTTAAGATGAAAGAATGTCAATTAAAAGATGAAATAACAAAACTAGAAGCAAAATTAAAGCCACAAATATTAACAGATGAAGACATTGCAAAAGTTATTGAAAGCTGGACCAAAATTCCAGTACAAAAAATAACTGAAGAAGAAACTGAAAAATTATTAACTCTAGAGTCAAATCTTCATAAACATGTAATAGGACAAGATGAGGCAGTTGAAGCTGTTTCAAGAGCAATCAGAAGAAATCGTGCAGGTTTAAAATCTGTAAAAAGACCACCTTCATTTATATTCGTAGGTCCCACAGGTGTTGGTAAAACAGAATTAGCTAAATCTCTAGCATTAGAAATATTCGGAAAAAGTGATGCAATAATCAGAATTGATATGTCAGAATACATGGAAAGTAATTCAACAACAAAATTAATTGGATCACCTCCAGGATATGTAGGATACGATGATGCTGGGCAATTAACTGAAAAAGTAAAACGTCACCCATATTCAATTATTTTATTCGATGAAATTGAAAAAGCACATCATGACGTATTTAACTTACTATTACAAGTACTAGATGACGGAAGACTTACTGATTCAAAAGGAAATACAATAAGCTTTGAAAACACAATTATCATTATGACATCAAATGTTGGTTCAACTTCAAATGTAAATTCAATTGGATTTGGCTCATCAACAGAATTAAAGAAAAATAAAATTCTTGAAAGTATGAAAGAAGTATTTAGACCAGAATTCTTAAATAGAATTGATGAAATAATTTGCTTCAATGCATTAACCGAAAATGAATTAAATCAAATCATTACATTAATGATAAATGATACACAAAAAATATTAAATGATAGAAATATAAAAATAACTATTTCAGAATCAGGCAAAAAATATCTTATCGAAAAAGGAACAGATATAAAATATGGAGCAAGACCATTAAGAAGAGCTGTTCAAAGGTATTTAGAAGATGAATTATCAGATATGATTTTGAAAAAAGAATTGTTAGATGGACAAACAGTTGATATTGATTTCAAAAATGATAAATTAACATTTAAAGTAAAATAAAAAACTGATGCATATGCATCAGTTTTTCTATTTTAATATGTATACCACAATCCCTGTGATTTTAATGTTTTAATGATTTGTTCATGTTCTTGATTTGTATTAGCATAATACACTTTACCATTTTTATCAGCAACAAAGAATAAATATGTTGTTTTTAAAGGTTCTAATACAGCCATAATCGAAGATTCACTAACAGTTGAAATTGGACTGATTGGAATTTTACCTTCCATACCAGCAGCTCTTGTATTATATCCATTAACAGCATTAATTTCACTCATTTTTAAATCTCTTTCAGACATATCCACTCTAGCAGCATAATATGTTGTAACATCACTACCAAGTGACATATTTTTAGCTAATCTGTTAAAGAATACTCCTGCAACACCAGCTTTATCAGCAACATTTGATGATTCAAGTTCAACAATTGAAGCCAATGTCAAAACACTATGAACTGATAAACCTAAATTTTCAATTTGAGCTCTATGCTTAGTCAAAACAATATTCATTTTATCAAGCATCATTTCAAAAATTTTCTCAACAGAAACATTTTTATTGTCAAATTGATAAGTGTCAGGGAATAAATATCCTTCAAGCGAATAATAAATTTGATTATTTAAAACTTCACTACCAATAAACCAATATTTTTTAGATAAAGATGATAAATAATTTTTATCCTTCAACAAAGCATATACTTGCTCTTCAGTATTACTTGTATACTGAGCAATATTTTTTGCAATCCATCTCATATTTTTACCTTCTAAAAATTTAACAGATATTGCATCAGGATTATATTTAGAGCCTTTCTTTAAATTCTCAACAATCTCAGAATATTTCATTGATTTATTTAATTTATAAGTTCCAGCTTTCATACCATCAACTTTATTAAATTTACAATATAATTTAAAAATCCAAGAAGAAACCAAATTTGATTTTTCTAATTTTTGCGCAATCTTATTACTACTAGATCCTTTTTCAATTTCAACTATAACTTCTTCATTTTTTCCGAATGTAGAATTAACATTTAATACATAAAATGCAATTAAACCACAAAAAAATAAAAACACAATAGCTACTATACTAATTATTATCTTCTTCATATTAATCTCCATTTTTTTCTAATAATACCACACGAACTCAAATCTTTCAATATTTAATTTTTCTTTCTTGAATTAACCATTCTTCCCTTTAAAACTTTTTCATAATCAACTTTAATCATAGCATTTTCACTTATTATTGCATTTTCATCAATACAAATTGAAATTTCACCATTTAAATCAGTACGATAAATTTTACAACCAATTTCATTCAATTTATTCAAAATAAATTGATTAGGATGACCAAATTTATTATTCTTACCACAACCAATTAAAGCCATTTTTGGCATTATTAATTTCAAAAAATCATCACTCGTACTTGTTATAGAGCCATGATGCCCTACTTTCAAAATATCAGCTTTCAAAACATTGGAATTTGAATATCTAGTAATAATTGCATCTTCTGCGATTTTTTCCAAATCACCCGTACATAAAATATTTATTCTACCAAATCTCAACATATTTAAAATAGCATTATTGTTCATTACATTTTCCATAATAGCTTCATCATTCGGATTATATATATCAATTCTAAAATCCTTAAATTTAAAATGATCATTCTCTTTTACATATATAATATTAATTTTCTTTTTATTAGCAATTTCTAAAAATTCACTATACATTCTTGAATTTTTAAACTGTTTAGCAATAATAGCATTTTTAACTTTAATATATTTCATCACATGCAAAAAAGCCCTACAATGATCAGCATCAAAATGTGAAACAATTATATAATCAATTTTATAAACTTTTCTATCAATTAAATATGGTAATAAAGTATTTTTGCCAACATCATAATCTTCTGCAGAAATTCCACCACCACTATCAATTAAAAAATTCATTCCATTATATCTAATTAACATACAATCTCCTTGTCCAACATCAACAAAATTAATATATAATTTATTTTTTGGAAGAAAATTAAAATTTACTATAATCATTACCACTAATGTCAAGAGCACTAACAATTTCCTTTTCTTTATTAAAAAATATACAATAAAATAATATGCAATTACAAAAATAAAAGAACCATAACAAACTAAAACTGTAGAAAAAGGTAACTTCCCCATAAATTTTACTAAAAAGAAAAATAATTTCAAAATAAAGCTCAGCAAAACTATCAAAAATTTAAACTTAAAAATAAAAGTAATAAAACCTAATATAATTAAAACTCCCAGTAATGGCGCCACAACTAAATTTGCAATAATAAAAGTAAAAGAAATAGTATTATAATAATAAACCATTATTGGAATAATAAATATATTAGCTGCAATCGTTATAGAAATAGAATCAAGAAGCCATAAAAATTTTCCTTCATAATTCTGATAAATTAATTTAAATTTATCCTGAAAATATGCAATTCCCAGCACTCCAGAAAATGATAAAATAGCCCCAATATCAAAAATCGAATAAGGGTTTTTAATAATTAAAACAAGTGATGAAATAGCTAGATTAGTATATATATCACTCTTTCTTTTGAAAACACTACTTAAAATAGCCATTATTGTCATAATTCCAGCTCTAACAACGGATGGCGTATACTGTGTTAATCTCATAAAAAATAAAATTCCAATAATCAAAAAAACTTGCGACTTTCTCTTATTTTTTAAAAACTTACAAATATACTCTAAAAACCCAACAACATAAATAAAATGAGCTCCAGAAACAGCAATTAAATGTGATAAATTAGCATTCTGAAAATCTTCAATAACTCTACCATCCATTCCGCTTTTATCACCAATCAAAATTCCAATAATTATACTTGCCAAATCCTTCTTTAAGTTTTTATTAAAAAAATTATTAATTTCAATCCTTAAATCCACAATTTTATCACAATACACATGATAAAAACTTTTTGAATGTTGAACTTCAAAAACTTTATTAATCTTAATATTTCCATCAATTCCCTTTGTTTTCAAAGTAAACGCATAATCAAAACCACCATAATTCCTTTGCCCACTTGGAGCTCTAATTTCAAAATTACAATTAACTACATCCCCAATTCTAAATTTTTTCTGAGAAAAAACATAAAAATTTTTTTTATCATATTTTCCAACATACTTATATCCATCATAGCAATAAACTCCATCAACTATCAATATATTACCACTTACAACAGAATCTTCTAATTTTCCCCCAATTGAAAAAAATGGAGCTATTATTTTTAAAAATAGCCCCATAATTATTAATATAAAAATTGTTATAATACACAAATATCTTTTCATAAAATCATATTCAAACCCTACTATGATACAAATTTACTTAAAATATATCCTTTAACTTTATTAAATTGAACTTGTGTCCAATCACCTGATTTACTAATAACTTCTAATTTTCTACCCTTACCAACACTTCCTAAAATATCTGAAGATGTTGATGGTTTCTCCCTAATATTAACAGCATCAGTATTTACTGTCACAACATTTTCAGTAGTTGTAGTAGCCTCTGTTGTTGTAGTTGTTGTCTTCTCAGCTCCTTCAATTGAAGTTTTAAAAACCCAACCAGATATATTATTATTTGAAATATAAACCCAATTAGCTGTTACAGTAATCACATTAACAGTATCACCTTTTTTCAAAGATCCATTTTTTAATGCATATAATACTGGCAAAACATAAACATCAGAATCAGCATTCAATTTATAACTGCCAATCGCCAAATCACTATTTGCAGCAGTTGTAGTAGCCTCTGTTGTTGTAGTTACATTCGTTGTCGAAGTTGTTGTATTAGTTGATGATGTAGTATTTGTTGTTTCAACAGTATTAGTAGATGCTGATTCTCCAGCAACACTAACAAATTTCTTACTTACATATCCAACTCTTCCCTTATATAAAACCTTATAGAAATCCCCACTCTCTTCTAATATTTCCAAAGATTCATTTTTTGATAAACTTTTAATAACATCACTACTAGTTGATGGCTTATTTCTTAAATTCACACTATCAGTAGTTGTAGTCCCACTTTTCGCTAAAACAATTGTACTACTTACAATAAATAAAACTACTATGATTAACAAAATTTTAATTTTCTTCACAAAATCATCCTCACATTAATTATTTTTGATCTTAAGATTAATAACTTTATAAACTTCCGCTTTATATTTTTCCTTTGTATTCCTCATAAATAATTTATTTAAATAATCAACAAAAATAGTAATTAAACTATCTTTCTTAACTACTGCAGGTAAATTTGACTGAGTATTACCAGGCAAACTTTCTGCCATATATTTATTTTCCTTAATCATCTTTCCTCCAGTATAAAACTATAATATACTCTAACACTCGATAAGTCAAGTAAATCAGCATACTAAAAAATTACTTTAAATGTATTTTTTCATATATTTGACCAATTCCCAATAAAACGCCACCATAAAAAATTCCATGTGACAAATCAAGTAATAAATTTCTAATAATATATTGAATCTTACTTAAAGATATAACATCCAATATAGCATATATACTATAAAATATAACTACACTAATCGCTAAAATATTAAACAACATTGTTATAGAGTTTTTATTATTAGTGTTTGAAATTACATTTCCAGTATTATTTCCACCGTTTAAATTACTAGCAGAATTATGCTGCATATTATTTATTCTTTGATTCATTTGCATTTGCTGATTAGGATTATAATTTTGCATATTATTTCCAAATTGATTCTGCATTTTCTTTCGTACCTCCCATAATCAAAATAATTATATCAAAAAATTTAACTAATTACCACAAATAAAAAAAGAGTTCTAAGAAAAATCTTAAAACTCTCAATATATCTTATTGAATAATAAATTATGCAATAACTTCTGATACAACACCTGAACCAACTGTTCTACCACCTTCACGGATAGCGAATCTTAATCCTGGTTCAATAGCGATTGGTGTGATTAATTCGATAGTCATATCGATGTTATCACCAGGCATAACCATTTCTTTTCCATCTGGTAAGTCGATTAAACCTGTAACGTCTGTTGTTCTGAAATAGAATTGTGGTCTATATCCATTAAAGAATGGTGTATGACGTCCACCTTCATCAGCTTTTAATACGTATACTTGTGCTTTGAATTTTGTATGAGGATGAATTGATCCTGGTTTTGCACAAACTTGTCCTCTTTTAACTTCGTCTCTTTGTGTTCCTCTTAATAATAATCCAACATTGTCACCAGCTTCAGCTTGATCCAATGATTTTCTGAACATTTCAACACCTGTTACAGTTGTTTTAATTCTCTTGTCAGACATACCAACGATTTCAATTTCTTCACCAGTTTTTAATTGTCCTCTTTCAACTCTACCTGTTACAACAGTACCTCTACCAGAAATAGTCATAACATCTTCGATTGGCATTAAGAATGCTTGGTCTACTGGTCTTTCTGGTGTTGGGATGTATGCATCAACAGCTTCCATTAATTCTTTCATGCAAGCATATTCTGGAGCATTTGGATCTTTTGATGTTGATTCAAGAACTTTTAATGATGAACCTTTAACAATTGGAATCTCATCACCTGGGAAATCATATTCAGATAATAAATCTCTAACTTCCATTTCTACTAAGTCGATTAATTCTGGATCATCAACCATATCACATTTATTTAAATAAACAACGATGTATTTAACACCAACTTGTCTTGCTAATAAGATGTGTTCTCTTGTTTGTGGCATAGGGCCATCAGCTGCTGAAACAACTAAGATAGCTCCATCCATTTGAGCAGCACCTGTGATCATGTTTTTAACATAGTCAGCGTGTCCTGGACAGTCAACGTGAGCATAATGTCTATTATCTGTTTCATATTCAACGTGTGCAGTATTAATTGTAATACCTCTAGCTTTTTCTTCTGGAGCACTATCAATAGATGCATAGTCTTCAAAACTAGCATATCCTAATAAACTCAAATATTTTGTAATAGCTGCTGTTGTTGTTGTTTTACCATGATCAACGTGACCAATTGTACCAATATTTACGTGTGGCTTACTTCTAACAAATTTTTCTTTAGCCATTTTATTTCCTCCTTATTTTTATCACTTTTGTAGTGATTTTTTTAACAATTTTATTTTATATCATTTACTTCAAAAAAGCAATAGAAAAGCCTTTATTATCAATATAAAAACTTAAAATTAAGCATCCATACTGAAATTAATCATTTTTCTTAGCTCTTTGTGTTGAAATTTCTTCCAAAATTGATTTTGGAACTTCATCATAATGTGAAGGTTCCATTGAATATGTACCTCTACCTTGAGTTTTTGATCTTAAGTCAGTAGCATATCCAAACATTTCAGATAATGGAATAAATCCTCTAATGACTTGGTTTCCTGAAACAGCTTCCATACCTTCCATTCTACCACGTCTTGCATTTATATCACCAATAACATCACCCATATATTCTTCAGGTACTGTTATTTCAACTTTCATGATTGGTTCTAATAATACAGATTTAGCTTGTTTACAACCTTCTTTGAAAGCCATAGATGCAGCAATCTTGAACGCCATTTCTGAAGAGTCAACTTCGTGATATGAACCATCAACTAATGTACATTTGAAATCGATAACTGGATATCCTGCTAATGTACCAACAAGAGATGCTTCTCTCATACCTTCTTCAGCTGGTTTAATAAATTCTTTTGGAACTGCACCACCAACGATTTTGTTTTCGAATACAATTCCTGAACCTGGTTCCAATGGTTCCATTTCAAACCAAACATCACCATATTGTCCATGTCCACCTGATTGACGAACGAATTTACCTTGAACTCTAACTTTATTTCTAATTGTTTCTTTATAAGCAACTTGTGGCTTACCTTCAGTACATTCAACTTTAAATTCTCTCTTCAATCTATCAACAATTATATCAAGGTGTAATTCACCCATACCTGCAATAATTGTTTGTCCTGATTCTGAATCAGTCCATGTTTTAAATGTTGGATCCTCTTCAGCTAACTTTGCTAAAGCATTTCCTAATTTTTCGCTATTTGCCTTATCTTTTGGCTCAATAGCAATATCGATAACTGGCTCTGGGAATTCCATTTTTTCCAATATAACTGGATTAGCTGGATCACAAATTGTATCACCAGTACCAACATCTTTTAATCCTACTGCTGCAGCAATATCTCCAGCATATACTTTATCAATATCCTGTCTATTATTAGCATGCATTAATAAGATTCTTCCCAATCTATCTTTTTTGCCTTTTGTTGCATTTAAGATAGTTGAACCTGCTTCACATGTTCCAGAATAAACTCTAAAGAAACATAACTTACCAACAAATGGGTCAGTCATGATTTTGAATGCTAATGCAGAGAAAGGTTCACTGTCAGATGTTTTTCTAACAACTTCATTTCCATCTTCATCAACACCTTTAACATCTTCGATATCTGTAGGTGCTGGTAAATAATCAACTACTGCATCTATTAATTCTTGAACACCTTTGTTTTTGTATGAAGAACCACAAATCATTGGTACAATATGATTAGCTAAAGTACCTTTTCTTAAAGCTCTCTTTATTTCTTCTTCTGTTAATTCTTCACCATCAAGATATTTCATCATTAATTCATCATCTTGATTTGCAACATGTTCAAGCATTTCTGCTCTATATTTGTTTGCTGTTTCTAATAAGTCAGCTGGAATTTCAGTTTCTTCAATATTCTTTCCTTGATCTTCATCTTTTTGAATATAAGCTTTCATTTTGATAAGATCAACAATTCCTAAAAATTCATCTTCTTTACCTATTGGTATTTGAATTGGAACTGGTACACAACCAAGTCTATCCCTCATTTGTTTTTCACAAGCATAGAAATCAGCACCCAAAATATCCATTTTATTTACATAGCAAATTCTAGGAACTTTATACTTATTAGCTTGTCTCCAAACTGTTTCTGACTGTGGTTGAACTCCACCTTTAGCAGCCAATACAAGAACTGCTCCATCAAGAACTCTTAATGCTCTCTCAACTTCAACAGTGAAATCAACGTGTCCAGGTGTATCGATAATATTAATTCTATTACCTTTCCAGTGGCATGTTGTAGCAGCAGATGTAATTGTAATACCTCTTTCTTGTTCTTGAGCCATCCAATCCATCGTAGCTTGTCCATTATGAACTTCACCAATTTTATGAGTTCTACCTGTATAGAAAAGTATTCTCTCAGTTGTTGTTGTTTTACCAGCATCAATATGAGCCATAATACCTATATTTCTTGTTTTCTCTAAAGGAAATTCTCTTCCGTTATTGGCCATAATATTCTCCTTATATGTTAAAATTAAAATTTATAATGAGCAAAAGCTTTATTAGCTTCAGCCATTTTATGCATATCTTCTTTCTTCTTAAATGCTCCACCATTACCAGCGATTGCATCAAGAATTTCTCCAGCTAATTTATCACACATATTTTTTTCATTTCTTTTTCTAGCGTATAAAACTAACCATCTCAAACCTAAAGTTTGTCTTCTTTCAGGTCTAATTTCTAATGGAACTTGATATGTAGCTCCACCTACTCTTCTTGCTTTTACTTCTAAAACTGGCATTACATTATTTAATGCTTCTTCAAAAGCTTCTAATGCTTCTTTACCAGATTTCTCTTTAACGATGTCAAATGCATCATAAACTATTTTTTGTGCTACAGTTTTCTTTCCAGATAGCATAACATTGTTTACTAATTTTGTAACAACAATACTGTTATACATAGGATCTGGTAAAACTTCTCTTTTAGCAATATATCCTTTTCTTGGCACTATTCTTCCCTCCTTCTTTAATATACTAAAAAGTACATCGGTACTCTGAGAAATCTAAAATTTCTCCGTATAGCGCAATCTATTAAAAATTTAAGTACTAAACTAAATAATCAATCATTGCACTATTTTAGATCATTAAGCTAAATCTATTATTTCTTTGGTTTTTTAGCTCCGTACTTAGATCTACCTTGCATTCTGTCTTTAACTCCTGCAGTATCAAGTGTTCCTCTAATAATATGGTATCTAACACCAGGAAGGTCTTTTACTCTTCCTCCTCTAATTAAAACAACACTGTGCTCTTGTAAGTTATGTCCTATACCAGGAATGTAAGATGTAACTTCATATCCATTTGATAATCTAACTCTGGCTACTTTTCTTAAAGCAGAGTTTGGTTTCTTAGGTGTTACTGTCTTAACAACTGTACATACTCCTCTTTTTTGTGGAGCTCTTTGGTTTGTAACTTTACTCTTCATTGAGTTAAAACCATGTTGTAAAGCTGGTGATTTAGACTTGTCAGAAGAACTTTTTCTTCCTTTTCTTACTAATTGATTAATTGTTGGCACTTAAATTCACCTCCTATAAAAAATACTGTTATAACAGGTATAATTCACCTACTATAACAGTATCTATTCTAACATTTTTACATTGATATGTCAATATTATCTATCAAAATCAGTATCTTCTTTAGCTTTAGCTTTTTGTTCTTTTTTAATATCACTTTCCATTTCTCTTTGATATTTATCAGCTAAGTCCCTCATCACATCATATTTCAAACTATTTACATAGTCGTCATGAGGATTTGATACAGGCTGCTCCATTTGTTGTTCAGGCTCAGGTAATTGTTTTTGTTGTTTATTCTTACCAAATCTATTAGCAAAGAAATTCTTTAATCTAGCAAAAATGCCTAATTTAGCTTCAGGTTGTGGATTTCTCGCATTCTCAAGTTGTCTTCTTATTTCTTCGCTTCTTGCTGGGTCATTTTGAGCACTATCAAGGTCAACAGGTTCAAAATCTTCAACAGTTTGCTCAACTCTTTGAGGAGCTACCCCAAGTCTAGTAGTATATTTTTCTGCCATCGCAATTTCTTTATTAAATTGATTTTCTTGAGCTTTTAAATCATCAAATTCTTTATTAAACGCTAAAGTTAAATCCACATGTCCATTTTTATCCATTTTAGGTTTTTGATTAAGTAATCCCGATAAATCACTTAACTCAATATCCATATTACTTTTTTTAACATATGCAAATAAGGCATCTTTATTAAATTCAAACTTAGCCTTTGTTGCATTGATTTTATCTTCAATGTCAACTCTTTGATCAGGTGTAAGTGAAGGATTTTTTAATGCAGTCTCTAACTTATTTAATTGTGATGTAGCATAAATCATTCCTCTTAAGTTATTTTGTAAAGAAGTATGTTTTAATGCCTCATCTTGTAGAGTTCTTAATTTACTTCTCTTTGCCTGACTTTTTTCAATTCCATTTCTTGCTTTTTTTATTGCTCTTTCTTTTTGTGATCTGATTATATATTCTAAATGCTGCTTAATTTCAGGATCTTCCATTAATTCTTGGATTTTTTCATTCAAACTTTCTTTTAAATAATCCATTTTTTCCTTTTTTACTTTAGCCTGTACTTGAATTTTAGCAATCTCAGCTTTAACTTTAGTAATTTCTTCTTTAATTGCTCTAGCTTTGTCTTTATCATCCATCAAACTTGCTCTAGCTAAATCAAGCTCCAATATTTTTAAATCTTTACTAGCATCATCTAATCTGTCTTTCACGTTAATATATTCAATTTTTGCTTTTGAAATTTCCACTTTTAACATTTTATATTCTTCATTAACATTAGATAAATTAGCATCTTTTTCTGCTATTCTTTTTTTATCTTCTTTAGTATGTTTATATCCGTTATCTGCCATTATACCTCATCCCCCTTCTATGAATTTAATAATATCTCGCAATTTTTAATAATATCTTCCCAATTTTCTGACAATTCATTAACATCCCAATTTAATTGAGCTAACTCTTCAACAGATAAATTGTCCAATAATTCTTTTGATACATTTAAATTTTTAGAATCCATAATTATTACCCTTTCTTTTATAACTATTTTTATCTTAACATAATTTAATGCAAAAAGTCAAATTTTACATAAATTTATATTTTATTTTTACAAAAAAAATCATACTGCACAAGGCTCATTTTCTTGTATACTCACTCTTTCCAAAATTTTATTTCTCTCTTCTAAAATAATTTTATTACAGTTCGTAGTCATATTAATCTTTTTAATTGTGGAATCATGAGCTTTTTTAGTTGCCATAATCACATTGTCACATGCACATTTTTTCACAATTTTATTTTCACTCTTTCCAAAAACAGTAGATGTCACAATTCCAATTTCAGCAAAATTCTTAACTCTATCCACTAAATATATTCTATTGATCAATTCACAATTATTAATATCAAAAATAAACTTAGCTTTATCAATATTATATTTATCACTTTTTAATTTTAATGAATTTAAATCCTTATATTTATTAAATACCATCTCATTAATTTCATTATCATCTAATAAACTCAAAGCTCTATTAGGAATATTTCTTAATTCATTATCCACTTTTTCACATAAATCCATAGACTTATTTTTTACATTCTCTCTAATTTTTGTTGATTTTTCATCAGAGATTGATTTAATTTCTAATCTAATAGGCTTGATAGCTTCTTCTATAAATCTTTTGTGACCTCCAATTCTATTTAAAATATTTTCTAATAGTTTTTTTAACATTGAATTATTTCTTAAATTTTCTAATTCCAAATTTTCAGAATCACTAATTTTTTCAAATATTACTTCTTTTTCTTTTATTAAATCTTCAATATTATCTTCACAATTAATAATAACTTCCTGACATAGCTTCTTTTCAAACATTAAATAATTTTCTTTAAGCCTCATTTGATTAAATTTACTATACTTCAAATAATCAAAATATTCACTAATCTTTTCATCCAGCAATACCTTATTAGAATCAAAAGAAAAATTACTTAACTCCATCTCTATTTTTCTTGTTTCTCGGTTATATTCGTTTTCTATTTCAATATAATTATTTTTATTTTCAATTCTATTTACGTCTATTAAATAAATTTTAGACTGTATATCACTAATTCTTGCCAATTGTTTAGCAATTGCAAAATCATATATATTTCCAATATAATTTAATTGAGTAGCATAGGAATTAACAACAGAATCAATTTCTCGTGATATTTTACTTCCTTCAGAAATATCCCTTTTATATTTTAATGCTTGATTAATTAAGGTGTTCTTTAAGTTGTCTTTAATTTTATTTATTTTATGCAATTGTAATTTAGATAAATAAGCAACCTTCAATTCCATTAAATTCAATTGTATTGATGACTTTTCTGTTAATGATGTTAACAATTTATCTTTTTTATAACTATCCATACAATCCTCCCAAGCCTAAACCTTGATTAATTCTTCAATCATTGCATCAATTTCATTTTCCTGATTTTTTAATTCTTTTTGAATACTAAGTAAATCTTCAATCGATATATCATTACATTTTATAAGCATACCATCTATTATGTCAATTTTTGGATTTTTAAACACTTTTTATCTCCCTTTAATAACGCAAATAATCATATATATTATATATAATATATATGATTATTTAAATACATTTAAATTACAAAATAATGTCTTTTTAAATTTCCAAGAGCTCTATCCGATAATTTTTGATATCTCATTTTCTTATCCGATATTTTAATTTCAAGAGGATCTAAAATCCCATAATTAGCATTCATTGGCTGAAAGTCATCACGATCAGTTGAAATATACTTTGCCAACGCACCAATCATAGTATTTTTATCATATATAATTTTATCCATACCTTGTAATTTATTAATAATATTTTTTGCAACAACCATTCCAGATGAAATAGATTCTACATAACCTTCAACACCAGTAATTTGACCGGCAAAATACACATTATCATTTTTTCTAAAATTATAAGTAGCATCAAGTAATTTAGGTGAATTTATAAAAGTATTTCTATGCATAACACCATATTTTACAATTTCAGCATTAGTAAGTCCAGGAATCATTTGAATTAAGCGCTTCTGCTCTCCAAACTTCAAATTAGTTTGAAATCCTACAATATTATACAAACTAGCTTCAGAATTATCCTGTCTTAATTGAATAACAGCATATGGCCTTTTTCCCGTTCTTGGATCATCAAACCCAACTGGCTTTAAAGGTCCAAATCTCAATGTATCCAAACCTCTCTTTGCCATTATTTCAATAGGCATACAACCTTCAAAAATTTCACCTTTTTCAAATTCATGCAAATCAACTACTTCTGCTTTAATTAATTCATTTACAAAATTTTCATATTCTTCCTTATTCATAGGTAAATTAATATAGCTTTTTTCATCAACAGAATTAATTCTTTCAATCCATGCTTCAAAGCTTTCTTCTTTACCTTTTTCTTGATCATAACGATTGCCATAAAAAGCAACATTAAAGTCAATTGAATCTTTTTCAATTATAGGTGCTGCCGCATCATAAAAATGTAAAGAATCTTCATCTATTAATTTAGCAATTCCCCTTGATAAAGAATCAGATGTAAGTGGACCCGTTGCAATAACAACAATGCCTTCTTCAATTAAATCTTCAATACATATTCCTGAAAATTCACTATCATACTTGCTTCCCACTTCTTGCTTTATTAGATTAATATTATCATTATTTTCTATAGCTAAAGTGACTTTTTTTGAAAACAAATCTCGATCAACCGCCAAAGCTTGACCAGCTGGAACACTAGTGTTATCAGCAACTTTTATCAATAAAGAATCCAATCGTCTTAGTTCTTCTTTTAATAAACCACAAGCATTTGTTAACAAATTTGATTTAAAAGAATTACTACAAACGATTTCAGCCAAATTCTCATTAAAATGAGCTAACGAAAATTTAACAGGTTTCATTTCATATAAATCAACTTTATAACCCGCTTTTGCAATAGTATATGCAGCTTCTGATCCAGCAAGCCCACCTCCAATAATACTAATCTTTTTATTCATAACAACTCCTATTCAAACAAATTCATAATTTCATCTTTGCTAAGCCTATTAAGAAATACTTCATTAGTAGACAACATATCATTAACTAATTTAGCCTTTTTCTCCTGTAAATTGTATATTTTCTCTTCAATAGAATTTTTAGTAATCAATTTATATACCTGAACATTTCTTTTTTGCCCAATTCTATATGTTCTATCAGTAGCTTGATTTTCAGCTGATAAATTCCACCATGGATCATAATGAATAACCATATCTGCACTAATCAAATTAAGTCCTGTTCCTCCAGCCTTTAAAGATATTAAAAAGACTTTTATATCTTCATCTTCATTAAATTTGTTAACTAAATCCATTCTAGTATCAACTCGTGTTTGACCAACAAGTTTCATAAATTTAATTCCATTCTTCTTTAATTCATCTTCAATATATCCAAACATTGATGAATACCCTGAAAACAATAAAATTTTATGACCGCTCTTTATAGCATCAACAACGATTTCAATACATTGATTTAACTTACTACTCTCCCCACTATAATTTTGCAAAAATAATCCAGGATGACAACATATCTGTCTCAATCTCATCAATAACGCCAATATCTTTATTTGACTATTATTAAGACCCTTTTCATTTATTTCTTCACTGATTTCTTTTCTAGCAGATTCCACAAATGATAAATATATTTTCTTTTGCTCATCATTCATTTCATTATTCAAAACAGTAATAGTTTTATCAGGTAATTCGGATAAAACCTTTTCCTTAACCCTACGAAGTACAAACGGCTCAATCATCATTTTTAATTTATTCATTGATTGCATATCGCCATCTTTTATAATTGGAATTTCATACGAATTTTTAAATTTATTATAATTAAATAAATAGCCAGGCATAATAAAATCGAAAATTGACCACAATTCCGATAATGAATTTTCAATAGGTGTTCCTGTTAGAGCAAATCTAGAAACAGCTCTAATTTCCTTTATAGCCTTTGCATTTTTAGTAAGATTATTCTTTATATATTGAGCTTCATCAGCAATTATATATCTAAACAAATAATTTTTTTCTTTATATAAGTCCAAATCCCTTTTCAATAAATCATAAGATGTAATAACTAAATCATAATCATTAATATTCTCAATGATTTCAGTACGTGCAGCTTGATCACCAGAAATTACAACACTTTTTAACATCGGCGTAAATTTCTTAGACTCTTCAAGCCAATTAAGAGTTAATGAACTTGGGCAAACAACCAAAACTGGTAATCTATCTTCGCTATTTTTAATATTTTCAAAATAATCCAATATAACAGATAACATTTGCAATGTTTTACCAAGTCCCATATCATCAGCTAAAATTCCACCCAATCCATAACTATCCAAAGTTTTAACCCAATCAAATCCTAACTTCTGATATTCCCTCAAACTTGCATTTAAATTTTTAGGTAATGTAAACTTTTCATTGAATTGCTTATCCTGTATATCATCAACTAAATTTTTAAACTCATTAGTTGGTTTCATACGAACTTCATTTTTCTTAAAAATTTTATCAAGATACATCCCCCTAAAAACAGGTAATGAAATACTATCTTCTTTTAACTCTTCATAATCTATATCAGTTCCATTAACTAATTCTTGCAAAACGTCCAAATTATTATTTGATAAATCAATAAAATCTCCATTTTTCAATCTATGGAAAGACTTTTTCATGATATAGTCCTGCATTATTTCTTTAATTTCAGATTTATCAAAATTAAACTGCGTTAAATCAACCTTTAATAAATTATTTTCAATTTTAACGCCAATTGATGTAACTTTCGGAACAATTAATTGTTTTTTCTTAAATTCATCAGTCGCAAAGACTTCAATCTTATTAATATATTTTTCAATATCATTTTTCAAAAATTCAAATATTTTTCTATCATCCACCAACATTAATCTTTTATTAGCGACATCAAAAACAAATCCAGAATCACTGAACATATCCAATATAATTGACTCTTTAACCATATTTCTTGAAAGATTTTCATCAACTTTTTCAAAAGGATTAAATTCGAAATCATCATATACAAATTTTATATCAGCCAAAACATATCCCTGTTTATTATAATCCAAATAAACTTTTGCCTTTAATTCCTTAGGCTTATATTTTTCAATTTCCTCATCATCAATAACAATATCAACACATTTATCAATTTTAGGCAATATTAAAGAATAGAAATCCGAAAATTCAGCCTTTGTAAATATAATTTCTTTTGCAAAATTCACACGAAATACATTCAATAATTTTAATACTGTTTCATTATATTTTTTTGAACATTTATAAATTTTATTATCTCTAAAAAAATAAATATACTTAGTCCCAGGTATAATTGTATAATTATAAATATCTTCATCAGTTGATATCTTAAACTCTGTATCAGATTCATTTTCTATTTTAAACTTTAAGTCAGGTTCACTATCCACAAATTTCACATCAACTGTGGAATTTTCAATAATAGATTTAGCATATTCACCTTTTAAACAATCAAATAAATCATCCATAGCATTTTCTGAAATTTCAATACATGAATCTCCAACAGCCATCCTAAAATATTTACTATTTCTTTCATTAACATATTTTATAATTTCAGCATATTTCATCAAAAATTTCAAAACATTCTGACTATTCTTTTCAAAAGCTTCAATACAATGCATAAATTCTATCTTTTTACCATATTTAACAATATTTTTAGCTAAAATATTATCATAAAAATCAACAATACTCTTAATTTTATATTTGTTACTTCCATTTAAAATCTCAAATTCAACTTTAATATTTTTTAAATCAGTATCAAAAAATAAAATAGGTTTAATTTCATATAATACCCCAGTATAAACTTTATCATTTACCGCTTTTTGTTCATCATTATAAAATGAATTTAACATCTGTCTAAAAAGTCTATATTTATCTTTTTCACTTACATCATCTTTATTATCTTCATTTCCAGAAAACAAATTTTGATACAATTTATTATTATTTAAAGCAACAGCAATAGAATAAATATGCAAACAAGCTCCAAAAGTAGATTTATACTTATCACAGTCACAATTTAAGTCAAAAATTTCACCATTAGAAACCGATAAATATGATTTATATAAACTATTCCCATCTCTAATTTCAGCATAAACCACAAAATTATCCTGATTAGTGTAATTAATCTTATTTAACTTCACTTTACCATTTTCATATAATTCATTTGCTCTATTTACTTCATCAATTGTTAATGAATCTTTAATCTCATTAAAAACTTTTTCATTAATAACCATATTCAATACTATCCTTTAAATTTCACTAGTTATAAATTATATATTATTTCTTAAAAAATAACAATAACTACTACCCACTAATAAGAAGATCATTTATTAACCAAAAA
>ERZ772956.11-NODE-11-length-168138-cov-6.881856_pt1 | contig 168138 bp, 144 predicted proteins | sample MGYA00580683_ERZ772956 | MGnify/ENA primary metagenome ERZ772956 (study PRJEB29015, sample SAMEA2738077) | human oral metagenome | biome: human oral; feature: human-associated habitat; material: saliva | place: China | collected 2212 ... | reverse complement strand
GACACAGAATACTTTGGCGGTATTTCTACAAGCATATGTATATGGTCAGGGCATAGCTCAGCCTCAACAATGTTGATACCTTTTCTTTGGCATAGGATTCTTATCATCTTTCCTATTTCCACTCGGTACTTCCCATATATTTCTTTTCTTCTATACTTCGGTGCAAATACTATATGATATTTACATCTCCAGCTTGTGTGTGCTAGAGTATTTTTGTCATCCATGATGGCAACCTCCTTTGTTATTTGATATGGTTGGCGAACCAACATCATGATAACATTGGAGGTATTTTTCTTGAAGCTAAAGCTATCCTAATCACACCGGCATAGCCGGTGGTTTATTGATTCACTTCGCTATCGCTCGGCGAATCCACTGCTAAAGCAGAACCAATCTGAGGGCAGGATCATACAATCCTGCCCCGTTTTTATTTATTTACTCCAATCCCTAATATTTAGGAACTCCATATCCATATATATCACTTGAACCAATGGAATATCTGTTTTCCCTGCATTTATCACTACTGTTCCCTTCAATGGTATATACCGTTTTACCATCACATCTTTCTACGATGCCTACATGATCCGCCTTTCCGTCATCTTCCCAGTCAAAGAAAATTATATCGCCGGAGGCAGGCTTATAGCTCCTCTTCTGCCACTGACCTTTTCCTCTAAACCAGTTGATACCATCGCTTACAAGAGAAAACTTAGGCAGGGTTCCGCTCTTAATATAACCTCCTTGATCTGCACACCATGATACAAAGCAGGCACACCAATGCACATGACTTTTAAAGCCATACCACTTCCAAAACTTTTCTCCGCCCACATTTCCAACCTGTTTCTTTGCAATTGCGACAATAACCGTGTTTCCAATGCCATAGTTGTAATTACCGTAAGGATAATACCTGAGAACATGACTTACATACTGCTTATCCCCATAGCTTTTCCATCCATGTTTTTTCGCCTGTTCATCTGAAAAGGCGGAAGCGTTGGCTACGGTATATCCTCCGTCTTTTTTAATCGCCCAGGAGATATACCCGTTTCCATAGTTATATCCCTGAAGTGCAAGTCTTATCCTATCCATATCAAGAGGATTCTTACACTTTGCTTCTTTAAGACAGGCTGCAAGGTTCTGTACTCCGCAGGAAATGGAATAGTCCGGATCTGTTATACCGTTTGGCTTTCTTGGATATTTCTTGTTATATCCGCATTCCGATGCCTGCATAGGATCCTTTCCCTTGCCTCCCGACTCCTGCATCATCACCGCTTTTATAAGATCAGTGTATTCCGAAATTCCACATTCCTTTGCATACTTAGAGATAACAGGAGTATAGCTTTCCACTTCAGGGCTTACCGGCGTATAGTTTGCAGAGCTGCTGTCTCCGAAAAAGTAAAAAGCCGCCCCAAAGAGGCAGCAAATTACAATGATTACTACAGCTATCCAGCCAAGAGCAAATACCGCTGAAACAAGAGCTTTTACAGCAGAAACTGCTCCCCTTATCGCCTTCGCTATGCCCTTAGCGGTTTTCTTTCCGGTCTTAACAACGTCGCTTCCTTTTTTTCTTGCGTTTTTAGCAGACTTTATCGCATGTTTCCTTGCCCTTTCCTTTGCAAGCTTTGAATGCCTAACGGAAGATAAGGCTACATTTTTTATTTTAACATGGCTGCCGCCAACCTTTATTCTGCCCCCTGCATCTATAAAGCTTCCTTTCATCATACTTATACTTTGAAGCTCTGCTTTTTTCTTTCTCATCTTAATGATATTTTTCTTTGTTTCAGCTACGCTTTTTCTTCCGATAAGTTCCGTCTTGCCGGCAGCTTTATTAAATATAGCTTTTGAGCCTTTAGAGATATTGTCTGATGCATAAGCATGAGGTGAATCGCTGTCATTTCTTTCATGAGATTTAGAAAGCTCTTTTGTTTTTGCCTGCACATTCTTTATCTTCTCTGCCCCTATCGCCGCTCTATTCAGCGTTTTAATCGTTCCTTTTTTTACCTCCCGTAACTTAATATCTGCCATATTCCTATCCCTTTACTGGAGGTTTTCTCCGGGTTTTGTTGACATAAGCTTATACAGCTTTGTGTTTTTAGGGAAGATATTTGCAAAAGGAACAAGACTTGAACCTACTTTAATCAGTCCGTGTCCTGCATCCACATTGGTGATATATGAAAGCTGAAGATCCGATATATTAAGAAGTTTTGCAAGTTCCGCTCTATCTGTTGCCGCTTGATTGAGCATCAGGATAAATTCAGAGTTTGAGAGCATGGTTCTTGCCGTATGAGACTGAAGCAGATCATCCACATTTTGAGTGATTCCTGTGCAGTAGGCTCCATATTTTCTTACCCTCTTCCACAGTTTAAAAAGAAACTGTGCGGAGTATTCGTGCATAAACAAAAGATAAATCTCATCTATAAATATAAAGGTCTGTTTTCCCTTCATCCTGTTTGTGGTAATTCTGTTGATGATACTGTCGAGAATTACAAGCATTCCGATTGCTCTAAGCTGCTCTCCAAGTTCTAAAATGTCATAACATACAAGGCGGTTAGCGGTATTCACATTGGTCTGTTTTGAAAAGGTATTAAGAGAGCCTCTTGTAAAAAGCTCAAGTTCAAGAGCAAGGGAATGGGCCTCCGGTTTTGTCTGCCTTAACAGCTCATCTCTAAAATCGGAAAGTGTAGGAGGTGTTCCCATATAGTTTCCCTGCTTATAGTAGCGATACACATTTTCTGTACATCTATCTATGATGGATTGCTGTCCCTTGGCAAAATGGTGTCCTGATATAATCTGCTCACAAAGAGACTGAATGAACTGCGATTTTTCTATAATAGGGTCAACCTCGCCATAATCCTTACTCATATCCATAGCATTTATGTGATTTGGAGAAGTTGCTGAAATTTCTATGACTTCTCCTCCCATCGCTCGAACAAGAGGCGCATATTCTCTTTCCGGATCTAATACAATAATATCTGCATCGGAAGAAAGCATAAGATTTGTGATCTCATTTTTCCCTGCAAAGGACTTGCCGGAACCGGATACCCCGAGGATAAAAGAATTGCCGTTTAATAGCTTTCTTCTGTCAGCAATTATCATGTTTTTGGATATGACATTTTGTCCATAATAAATGCCTCCCTCATCGGATATTTCCTGCACTCTGAACGGAATAAATACGGCAAGGCTTTCTGTTGTAAGCGTGCGAAATGCATCTATCTTCCTTATTCCGAAAGGAATGGCTGTCTGAAGCCCATCAAGCTGTTGGTACTTAAGAACAGAAAACTGACAAAGATGTTTTCTTGCGGTAGTTAATATCTCCTCCGTATCATTATCAAGCTGTTTCTTTGTATCTGCCGTATGCACCATAGTAATTACAGCAAACATCATTCTCTGGTCTCTTGTGGTAATATCATCAAGAAATTCCTTTAGTTCCTTTCTCTGCTGCTCCATATCATAGGGAACTACAGCGGAAAAATTGTTGTTCTCATTCTGTTTTCTCTGCCAATTTGTTATGTTTGTTTCTACTCCAAGAAGCCTGTTTTCCGCTTCTCTTACAGCTTCATCTGTTGGAACCGGAACGATATCAATACTCATCATCATATTACGGTTAAGTTCCGTAAGTTTTGCCACCATGTCATCTCGGATATATGAGGCGTATTCTCTAAAGAGAAGAACTCTTCCCCATCTTTCACCAATCTTAAAGCAGTCTTTTTCATGCTCGAATACATCCGGGCAGATATAATCTTTGAAGCTATGCCCTTTTTTCATCTTTTCTTTCAGGTTAAAATGAAAGCTCGTTTCTTCCCCGGTTCTGAAAAAGTCATAAATAATCCTAAGTCTTTCATTTACATCAAGTTCTGTGCATTTTGAACCAAGACGATTAAAATGGCTTATAAGGTCTGAGCCAACCCTTGCAAAATATATCCTGGCATCTTCAATATTTTTCTTGGTTACGGATATAGTTACATACTTATCCTGCACGATTGAATTTGAGTGAGTAGCCTTTGCAAAGAGCATACGGTTATATTCATCACGGTATACATCCATCGCATCCTTTCGGAGCGGGATCAGGATTTTTCTCCTAAAATCCAGACTGTTTAGCCTTCTGTTATTTATGGTCAGCTTTGTCGTTGCTCCGCTGTCAAGAGAGTTCAGCAGCTGGCAGTATTCTAAAAACATTCCCTGCTGATCATCTCTTGATGCTACCGCATAGTTGATATCCTCAAACTTATATGTTTTCGCATATTTGTTTTTCCCAACCTGAAAAATCCCGTCGCTATATATTGCTTTCACCGGGATAATATCCTGAACTCCTTTTGGTACTACAAACTTTTCCTTATCCTGCTTAAATAGCATTTTCATTGTTTTTATCATGTTTTCTTAATGCCTCCTTCTCTATCTCTTCAAAATATCCTCTCATCATCTCGTAATACACATTGGTATTACGAAAACAAAGCCTTTTCGGCATCAATATTTCCGATTTTATATACGCCCATAAAAACTTTTCTGCAGTAAGCCCGTTATATTTAACAAATCCCATTACTGTAAAGGGAAGGGCTGCCAAAATACAAAGCCAGCTTACAATTTCCGTTCCAAGCACGGGCTTAAGGAAAAAATATGTTACGACTGCAGCTCCGCACCCCAGTACAGAAAAAATGAACTGTCTAAGTGACAGTCCAAAAAACATACTTTCCGTATAACTTCTTATTTCTCTGTTTACTTTTACTTCCATAAATACCCCTTTCTTTCAATGTTTCTTACCATAACAGTATTCTCCTTTCCTTCATCTTTTACAGCCCCATCATTTCTCTTACGATTCGGTCTGCCATCTTCACTGCTCCAACAAGCACAAGCATATTAAATACAAGCTCTCCCACATAGCTCCATACCATAGCTACAGGTGCAGCATCTGTATTTACCGCCGGGGGGGATGCCGCAAATACGGAAAAGATTACGCAGGCAAGAACAATGATGGCTCCTTCAAGGCAGACTGCAGCATAGGATTTAAGAAAGCTCTTTCCTATCTGCTGCGTCGGTTCTCCCGCAAAGGTCGATAGAGGTATCGGAGCAATCGCCGTATACATATATAGTTTAAAAAATCTTCCATATACGCTCATGATGATGATAAAAGATAGGACTGTTATAAAAAGACTTCCAATAAGGGTTACTGCCCATAAGGGAATACTCTCAAAGAAGCCGCAGTCTTCAACCGCCTTTATCATTTCATTTGGAAGCACGGTTTTACCAACATTGCCAAGACCTGCCGTTTTCATAATTTTGGCCACTACGCCCTGTGCTATGTCAAAGAGTGCAAGCATAAGTTCAAGTCCATATGTTACAACACCTTTTGCAATAGCAAACCTCACAAAGAGCTTTAATGCATGCTCCGGCTTTTTCACCTCTGTAAAACTTCCGCAGGTTTTAACAACTCCAACAACGAAAAATAGGACCAGCAACGCCAGTCCTATCGCTTGAAGCCCTCCATGAATATTTAAAATGACATGCCATATGCTTCCGCCCTTAAAGGTCTTTGGCGACTGAATAAGAAGTTTCCACACCTCTGCCAGTTTCTCATTCCAAGTGTTAAGTGCATTTTGCAGGTTTTGTACTACCCAGCTGTCTGACACAATATTTCACCTCCTGTTCTTTAAGGCAGGAAAGAGCATTTTGCACCTTCCTGCCTACTTGCTTTACCCTGCAATCAAATTCAATATTTCCTTTGCAAAGGTTATGATAACGCCTCCTGCTAAAGTTAAGAAGCCGTTTGCTCTTTGCGACGGATCATGAGATTTTAATGATAGTCCAATCTGCACGATCCCAAACCCAAGGAGTATCATTCCGATAGCCCTAATTAAACTGAATATAAATTTGGACAAGTTATTAACTACTGCTATCGGATCGCCTGCTGCAAAAACTGCTGTGCCTCCAAGCTGCAGAAAAAGAACGCATATTGAATATGCAATCAAAATTCTTCTCTCTTTTTTCCCAAGAGAAAAAATCCTCTTTCTTTCGCCTTTTATATCTTCCAAGTCATGTTTTTTCATTTAATATATCTCTCCTTTCCATCTGTTATATTACCGTTCTAAAAGTTCCGTTACATTTTCTTCAGAAAAAAGCTCATAGGATGTGGCAATTGAAGTAAGTCTTATCGCATTATCCGGTATTTCTCTTTGGAACCGGAGTTCTGCTTTTGCCGCCTTTGCTTCTCCGTGCATATATGCCTTTGCGCCGCCGTCTGTTATGAACTTGATATTAGGATGCTTAAGTAGATCATATTTCAGATCCATTACAGGTCTTTCTCCACGGATAAATAAAAGTGCATACCGGTTATCCAGCATCCTGACTTCATCCGGCATCATAAGCTCTCTTCCCGATATTTGATAGTTAGTGGAGTAATTACCCGACCTTCCAAGGCTTTTTCCGTAGGTGTTTGTATCTATCGTTTCCTTTCCAAGAAGCTCGGATACATACTTATGGGTGCTTTGCTCGTTCCCTCCAAGATAAAGAAATTCATCACAATTCCCTGTAATATTTTCCCACTGCTTTTCAAAGAGAGCCTTTAGCTGAGCAAGGTTTTGTAAAATGATGGAGACAGATATTCCTCTTGATCTCATTACAGACAGAATCTTGTCAAAATCATCCGGAAGGGAAACATTACTGAATTCGTCCATCAGAAAATGGCAGTGCATGGGAAGGCTCCCTCCATACTTGTGATCTGCAAGATAAAAAAGCTGCTGAAAAAGCTGCGTGTACAAAATAGACACAAGAAAATTAAAACTGGTGTCATTATCCGGAATGAGCGCAAAGAGTGCTATCTTCTTTTCTCCAAGCTCCGGCAGATTAAGTTCATCCGTTATGGTAAGCCCCGAAAGACTGTCAAGATTGAATTTTTCAAGTCTTGATGCAAGGGTGATTTGAATACTTTTTAATGTTTTTCCTGAACCGGAATGATAGTCCCTATAATATTTAAGAGCGATATGCTCAGGATTTACCGTTTCAAGCCTGTCGAAGAGTTCATCAAGGGGACTTGCATAGGTGTCATCATCTTCCCTTACTTCTCCTGCACGAAGCATTTCCATCACCATAGAAAAATTCTGTTCCTCCGGAGGTGCTTCATGTTTCAGATAAAAAATGAGAGCAAGAAGAAGCATGCTTGCCGCCGTATCCCAGAATGGGTCCTGGGACTGTGCTCCCTTTGGCGTAGTTGCCTTAAAGAGATTTGTTACAAGCCTTTGCACATCATTATCCGATTTCAAATACACAAAGGGGTTATAGCAATGACTTCTTTCCATATTGATTAAATCAAGGACTTTGACATCGTATCCTTTTATCTCAAGAAGCCCGCCGATATCACGCAGAATTTCTCCTTTCGGATCAAGAACCACAAAAGATGTATTACACTGCATGGCATTGGGTTTTGCAAAAAATCTTGTTTTTCCGCTTCCGCTTCCGCCACATACAATAGTATTTAAGTTTCTTCTGTGCTTTTTTCCATCAAGTCCAATTCTTACCTGCTGAGTTAATATTTTATTTAAATCCGGATTTTTATCTCTATATTTCCTATTTAGCTTTCCGGGAATGCCCCATTTTGCAGAGCCGTGTTCTTCTCTTCTCCTATAGTTCCTGTGTGTTGACAGGTATATCCCTATTCCAAGTCCGTATGAGGCTATAAAAATAAGGACAGTTTTTAAGCTGTCCTTACATACACTGATCTTCCACGGAGTTTTGAAAGCATCATTAAGATTTTCAAGTATTAACGGAAGCCCGCCCTTAATACTTGGAGCAACAAGAAGCGCTATCCAAATGATGGGAACAATTCCGATAACAAGCAGAATCCGCTCTGCAAGTTTTGAATCACCTCTCCTCATTTGTCCTGCAGGTCATATTCCTGCTTTTCCTCAAAGGGGCTTCCGATACCTTTAGGATCAACTCGTTGATAGGATCTGCCGGACGATCTTCTGAAAGCTGTTTACTTCTAAGCTCATTTAGAGCATTTATTAAAATACTCCTGTCATATCTGTCCATTTCAAGATAATATTTTTCTTCTTTCATAATTTATATACCTTTTTTTACCTTTCCTGTTCCCTATTTTTCATTGGGGCATTTTTCTCAAGACTTCGATGCATTTCCGTTTGAATCTCTCCCAGAACATCTCTTATTTTTCCAAGTTCATTTTTAAGTGTCTGTGGCTCAAACCCTTTAAGGCCTTCCGGCACTTTATTAAAATTGAAATCACTTGTATCCATTCCATACTTTGAAGCTGTCATGAAAGCTATGCAGTAAGATTTAAAATTTGAAGTCTCTCTATCTTCATTAAATTTTACATGATAAATTGCTGCAGACACTTCCTTTGCTACCGCTTTGAAAAGCTGCTCCTCTGTTAAACCTGTCTTTACAAAAATAGTTTGCTTTTCTTTATCATAAAAGGCAGGTATGCTGAGTTCATCCATAGGCTGAAAAGCTGCCGGACTTGCATCTATTAGTGCGGAAATAAGATTTCTAATGCTATACGTTCTTTCCTTCCCTGCTTTATCCTTAACAGATGTTTGGGAAATATCATAGACTACCTTTGCGTTATATGAAACTGCCTGCGTTCCATCCTCTCTGATATATTCCTTACCGGGTTCCAGTATGACTACCTTATTTGCTCCTTTATATACATAAACTCTTTCGGATCTCCACTTCCTGTAGTCTTTGAGCTTTGTTGCATTTGGCATCTGTGCAGATACCAGTACGGCATTGGTTACAGAGTAACGATCAAACCTTCCTTGCACTTTCAGATAGTCTCTAAAAGCTTCTCCATCTGAAAGCATCTTCTCGCAGGTTTTTTCAACCATTTCATAGGCATCTTCCCTTTGTTTCTGTTTTTTCTTTGCCCACTCCTCTTTATTAAAATCGTTATCTCCTGCTCTATCTTCATTTTTATAAAATACATCGTAAATACTCATTTTTTATCTTCCTTTCTCCTTTACACTTTTCTTTGAAATTTTACCCTTTGCCGTTTTTCCATTTTGTTTACTATTGCTCGGCATTTTATCTTTTGCCAGGTCTAAAGATTTTTCCTTTCTTTCTTCCCTTATTTCTTCAAGCTGCTTTTTTACAGAAGGCTTTGACCGGTTAGAACTCTCCCCTTCTGTATTTCTTTGCTTCTTTGATATATTCTTTGACGGAGGGGACTTTTCCGTCTTCGCCAAAAAAGGGTTCATTGTGTTTTCCTCTTTTTTTACCGTCTTTCCAAGCAGACTTTCCATAAGTTTTTCCTTTTCCAAATCTTTTCTGTTTGAAAGTTCCGGTGCGGGAATATTATTTTTTTCTGTCTTTACCTTTTCCGCTTCCGTTACAATCTTTGCAGTATCCACCGATGCCAAATTAAAGCGTTCTACAATTCTGCTTATCTTGGGAGCATCTTCTGCCCTTGAAATAACATCAATTTCCGCATGGGGACTTTTATTTTTCCGGTCCGCAAGAACGCAGTACAAAACGCCATACTTTTTTGCTTCCTTTGTAAATTTCGCAAGATCTTCCTGCTTTACCGTAAAAACCTTAAGTTCTTTACCTGAACGAAGCATGGAAGAAAGTCTTGCCTTTCCCATGGTTTTTCTTTCTTCCTTTAGTATGGAGTAAAGCAGCACCGCTATATTCTTTGATCCTGCTCCCGTAATCTTTGCAGCAACTTCAAATCCTTCCAGACTCATCCTAACGATTTGCTCTGCTGCGTCTCCGCCTGTGTTCATGTTCCTCTCGCTCCTTTCTGTGTTCCTCTTGAATTACCGTTAGATTTTCCTTTATATGATTACTTCTTTTTTCAATGCCCTCGCAAAGCCTCACCTCCTCCCTTATTTTCTTAAGCCGCTTTGTAATAGCTGAAAGCCTTTCCCTATCCTTTGGACTTTTTTCTTTTGATTTACGAAAATCTGCATAAATCCTTTTTCTTTCAGAAAGCAGGTTTTCCTTTTCCTCTAAAAGAGTCTTTTCATATGAAAAAAGCTGCTCCTCGGTATCAATTCGGTACCTACACAGCAGCCTTGTTTCCTTTGCGATAGTATCCATTTTCATAAGGTCGTCCTTAAGAAGATAGTGAAGCCTGGCATAATTTACTTTTCTATTCTTTGGCAAAATACCAAGACAAAAGCAGTAATGAATGTATAAGCCTCTGAGTCCTCCTATTTTATTTTTTGATTTTTTTCTTTCCTTCATATAAAAGGCTCTTTTTCCTCTTTCTTCAAGCTTTGAAAATTTTACGCTGTAAGTGTTTTCCTTAAGTCTTTCCAATATTCTTTCATTGGTGTAATCCTCACCAAGCTTATACAGTCTTTTAGGGCGTTGCCATCCCTTTCCCTGAATGGTCCAGTATTTTCTATTCGGAACAAAGCAGCACCTATATCCCATATCGGAAAGTATCTTATGAAAGTCCTTAAGCGTAAAAGCCATAGAAATGGCTTCATCAATTGCCTGCCTTGCAACTGTATCTCTTGTGGGAAGACCGTTCTTTTCTGCTTGGTAAAGAGCATATGCCTTTTTTCTTCCTTCCTGTTTTTTTATTACGGAAAGTCCATATTCTCTGCAAATATCGTCAGAAAGATCTCTTAACTTCTTCAGATTTTCTTTATTATCGTGATAGTGCATGCCATCTTTAAAGGAAATGGAATTTACGACAAAATGATTATGAAGACAATTTGTATTCAGATGGGTAGCAACAACTACCTGAAATCTATCTCCCCACATCTTCTTCGCAAGCCTTATGCCGATTTCATGCACAATTTCAGGGCTGCCCTCACCATCCGGAAAACTCTGGTACCCGTGATAACAGATAATTTTGCTTTCATCTGTGAACTGCTTTTTTACAATGTTCATCTCTTCCCTTGCACTATCCGGACTGCAGTTTATACCGGAAACAAAATATTGCTTTTCTGTCTTTTTTTCATTTGCCGCATATTTAATTACATCAGATAGTGCCTGAAGCTCCTCACTTGTGTATTTTGATTTTGCTGTCATATTTTTCGTTTTTTCAGGATTTACCGCATAGTCAATGGGATGATCAAGTCTCCCCCGAACATCCCATATTTCACACACCGCCATCTCTCTTCTCCTTTACGGGAAGAAGAAATTTCTTTTGTATGGCAAGTTGAAAGTCCTTCCACCTTTTAACTTCCTTATTAAGCATGGGAGCATCAATAAAGCCAAGTGCATTTGCCTTTATTGCAATTTGATTCACTCTTCCTCCGATTGCTGAAAGCTCTCTCATATATTCATAGAAGCTTTCATCCGGTTTTTCACAAAGGTGATAACCTGCAATCATCGCCCTTAAAAGACTTTCTCTTGAATGACCGGATTTTTCTACAAGATGAGATAAATGCTTTGCTTCTTCTTCGGTCAGTCTGAAAAGAATCTGTATGTTTCGTTTTCTCATTTTCACTTCTCCTCTCTTCACGGGGCTTCAGGGGCAGTCCCCTGACAAGCGAATTTGTTAGCTCTTTGGCTAACCAAATTCAGTGCTTGGTAAGACAAGGACTTCATCCCTTTAACTCCTTTCCCATTTTTTTGATTTATTGTATTTCCTATTACTTCCCGAAAAAGAAATCTCATCTAAATTCGGATTTTCATAAAAATCCATATCATTTTCCCTTTCATTTTCTGTGATTTCCGCTTCTCCTCCCATGAAATTTTTATTTCCAAAGGTAATAGCATTGGTATCAAAAAGCAGTATCTCTACTTTTTTTCTTGCCTCCTCCTCGCTTTCGGCATATACAAAGAATAGTTTTTCATAATCTGCTCTTAGCAGTACATCGTATTTTTTCATCGTTTTTTTCTCTCCTTTTTCTAAAATTTATTTTCTTTTTCATTGATTTTGGTAAAACATTTTCCTACCTTGAATGCTCCCTTGATTGCATTTTTTCTTTAGGCTTTTTTCTTTTTCCAAGATAATGCATTAAAAAATCGTTGACATCTTTTCCTATGGGAACTTTCATATCAACGACTTTTACTTTTTTCTCTAATAAATATGTTAAGGCTTTCTTGCATAGCCTGCCTGTTTTATCGTTATCCAGATGAAGATATATGGTATCTACTCCCGGATGTTTTTCTAAAAACAGACTGAGCGCAACAGGGATTTTGCTTTTTCCTATTTCCTTTTTCGGTTGGTATACTCCTGCAAGGGAAAGCAAATTTTCTCCTTTATATTCCATTCCCGTATGCTTCATGTATGTGGCATATGACAGCAGGTCAATGGCAGACTCAAATAGATGAACGCATTTAGAAGGCTTTTCTGACAAAAGTCGAAAGGAATATCTCTTATCGCTTCCATAAGCTTCTCCCTTAAACTCTCCCAAAGTTCCCCTAACATTTGCATATCTTGCCTTTCTCTTTTCATCTTTTCCGATAAAGACAGCGTTATGGTGCTCCCTGCTTTCATAAAGGGTTCCGTCCTTTATACAAGAATTTATGATTGTATCATCAATTCCTCGCTCTAAAAGATACCCCTTTACTATATTTTCGTCTCTATTTCTCTTGGGAAGCAGAAGTTCTTTTTCCTCTCTTTTATTTGTATTACTACTTCCATATGTTTTTATTTCTCCGGGGATTTCCATAAGGAGCATATTGGCTGCCTCAAGAAATGAATGTCCCTTTACTTTTATGAGATAATCAAGGGCTGATACGCCTCCTATGCCTCTTGACCACCAGTACCATTTTCCGTTTGAAATCTTTAGACTGTCATGCTCCCTTGTGCAGTATACTCCGCTTGATAGCCTCACAAGATTTTCAGGCTCATACATCCTAAGGTAGCTTAGTAGGTCTACCTTTCTGATTTCTATGAGCTTGTCCGGATGAATATATGTCATTTTTTCATCCTACCTTTCCCTTTCCTTATTCTGTTTTTGTCTTTCCTGTAGGATGTTTGCTCTGCTTTTTACCGTTTCCCATACATCTTCCATGTATCCGGTTTCTTTCTTTTCAAAGTCCTTAAATACATCTGAAAGTATGTCCTCTGACTTTAATAGTGCCTTTGCCTGACTATCCGTAAGGTCGTTATATTCAAGGGAGAGCAAAATATCTTCTCGCAAGGCGTACTCATAGGTATGGTGCAGGACTTCTTCCTGTGGTTGTGACAGTAGCCACTCCCTAAATTTCTCCTGCTCTGCAAATGCCTTTTCATAGACTTTCGTGTTTAGTTCTTCATTTTTCATTGGTTTTCCTCCTTTGTGCAATAGAAAAAGCCGAAGGGCTTTCCTAATTGAAAACCTTTCGGCTATGTAACAAATATATATATTTTTTAAATATTCATAATTGTTTCTACTTGTTAAAGCTAAAGGACTAATCCCAATCCCAGCAGATTTTCTTCTTATCTACATTAAAGAATGATAATAAATAAATTTCCAGCTTTTTTGAAAAATCATAAAGTTTGTCATAAAACTGTTCATAATGCATCCCTGAATAGCAACTTTCTACAAGTCCATATAAAGGGACTTTGTCATCGAAACACTTTAGAGAAATGGAAGGAACACCATTTTCACTTATAAAACTGTAATGCATCATGCAATTCCGAAAAGTGGTTGAAAGTAAATTTAACTCTTCTTCAATATTTAAATGCTTAAATCTAATTGCTTTATTTTGGGCAAAGTGGTTCCTCATCTTTTTAATTCCCATCCATGTATTATGAACAGTAACATACATAATTCTTAAAAGCCATGTATTCTTATCTTTAAATACAGGAATAATAAGATTATTTATACCTCCTATCATCGAAAGCATATGTAGTAATATGAGGTTTGTTTCCTTGTCAAAAGCATTATTAAAAAAATGATTTTTTCTATTAGTATTAAAATCAATATATCCATATTTAGGAACTGAATTAAAAATCATTGGTTGTTCAAGAGAATCATTAACTCCACATTGTTCTATAAGTATTTGTGCAATTTCAAAACCCAATTCTTCTCCAATTTTAAATGCAGATTTTCCATGAGGTATATTCAAATGGAAATTAGACAACTGCGTATTAAAAATTACTCTGCCGGACTCCGTAAAGTAGACTCCCAAATTTAAGTGAAGATTAAGTTTTTCCAAAATTCTAAACCTCAGTCTGTTTTTGAATTCTTCATCTTGTTGATTATCCGATTTAGCAGTCATTTTTAATCCTTTAGAATATTTACCAGCAAAAATTTTCAGACCATTTCTCAAATCCCGTACATCATCTTCTATATCATTATTTGTTGATTTTATATTGAAAAACTCCTTAGCAGACTTACAGTATAGTGCGCAAAAAGGAATTATAGAAAGAGAAATTGCACTGTTTCTAACATCTAAACATAACCTCGATATAATTTCCCCTTCATTTGAAATTAAATCTTTTGAGCATATGTTTAATAGATTTTCGTAGTTATCTTGTTCCATTTATTTCCTTTCTAATATATGATAAGATCACTTGATTTCATACTCTTTCAATATTCTGTCTACGATTTCCCAAACTGAAAGCGATAGGTTTTTGCTTAAAAACTATATTTTCTATACTACTGAAACTCGTACCCATTTGAGTAGGAATTCTCCTGATATTCTTCTTAGAATGTTTAGAATTCTCATAAATATAAATATTTCCATCCCAGCACGGTTCTTTATCTCCATCATTTATAAATCCTCTCAATGTGTCTGTTTTAGATATCGAAGACACAAGTGCACTGGTCGCTATCCTTTCTATATCCATATAATTTCCTCATTATCTTGTTTTTCTTTGGCAAACCACAAATTTTTATTTCATTTGTTGATTGCATTTTCAAAGCAATGGTGTCATATAAAGCGGAAGATAGATAATCCCGTCTTCTTCTTTAAAATCGCCTGCATGCAAAACATATGCAACATGCAACTGCTGAGAAAATTTATTCTTAAATTTTTTCAGTGATGTTAAAGTATAATTCTTACTTGACTTTACTTCTATAGGTGAAATATTATGTCGATTTCCTATTTTGTTTTTAGCAATCAAAAAGTCAATTTCCATGCGACTGGTCACATCATCCCTTGAAGCATTGGAGTAAAAATATAACTTATGCCCTCCCGCTATCAGCATTTGTGCAACTATATTTTCAACGATCATCCCTTTATTTACTTCTAATTTATCAAATAAAAGTTTCTTATAAATTTCCTCACTAACAATACTGTTTTCATCAAAAGCATGGCTGATGAGAAGTCCGGTATCTGCCATATAGCACTTCAATGTCATCCTATCCATGTTTAATTTTAAGCCTATGCTTGGAGCTGTAGAATTGTAACACATGTTTACAATCATGGCATCATACAACCAAAACATAGCATCTTCATAATCCCTAAAGCGTGCTTCCTTTTTCAAAGATGACAACTTAAATTTTTTATCATGTTTTTGCAGTTGTGCAGGAATATCATCAAAAATTTGTTCTACTTTCATTTCATATCCTTCAGCATGTTTGATTATATCGGCACGATATAGTTCCAATATATCCCTCTTTATACGATCTACTCGATCAAAATCTTTTGAATCTATATACTCTGCAACTGCTTGCGGCATCCCCCCTACAATAAGATATTGCCTAAAATAGTCCATAGCTTTGCGATGAAAAGCTTGTCCCATAGCTTGTCTCTTTTCAAAACAAGTTTTGATTTGCTTCATAAAAAATTTACAATCAAGTGCCCATAAAAATTCTTCAAAATCTAATGGATACATTTTAATATGTCTTTCTTCTGACGGTATCAAGATGTCTTTGACATTTTTCTTAATCGTCATAAGAGATCCTGTCTCAAGATAGTCATATCTCCCATCTGCTATCAAATATTTTATTGCTGCTCTTGCTTTAGGACAAAGTTGTACTTCATCTAAAATAAATAATGTTTCTCTTTCATATAACTTAACATTATAAAAATTGGACAGATACATAAATAGCATGTCCAAATCTTCCAAATAATTTGCGAATAAATCTTTTATGTCTTCACTTGCTCTATTAAAATCAATCATGATATAACTTTTATATTCATTTTTTGCAAATTCTTCTGCAATATAACTTTTACCAACTCGTCTGGCGCCATCAATCAACAAAGCCGTGCGTCCTAATTCTGTATTTTTCCAATTTACTAATTCTTTATATATTTTTCTTTTCATAAGTTCTCCATTTAACACGAAATCAAATATTTTATAAAGCAATTATAACACATAATCAAATATTTTCAATTGGATTTTTTACACATATTCAAGAATTATGAGAATAAAAGGCAGCTATATTAGCCGCCTTTTATCTTTCATATTCAATGCTCTTTGTTTCTTTAGCCATATCTTCTTCCGGTTCATTATCAATAAGGCTTTTATCTTTCTGATCCATATTAAGAAGAATATTGAGTTCCTTAAGCCTTTCTGTCTTTTCTTTCAGTTCTTCTTCTTTTGTAAAGGGAGAGTCCATTTCCTCTTTTGCATTTTCAAGCTGAATCTTTGTTTCAGAAAGTTCATCCTTTACCTTCTGAAGTTTTTCAGAAAAGCCGTCAAGCACATTATCCATACGGGTTATATTTCCATAGACATCAGAACCAAGAACTGCAATGTGGGATAACTGCCCTTTCATGTGCATGCGATATTCATTAGAAAAACTATCATAAGAAAGAGTAAGTTTAAATCCTCTGTACTCACCGGACAAAGATGATTCTTCCCTTGTAAGCCTTGTGCAAAGCTCTAAAATTTTCTTGCCGGCTTCTTCCTTATCTATATATTTCTTTCCGTTCAAAACCATCCCGGCAAAGCCTTCTTTCGGTTTTGGGTTATTTGCTACCCTTTCAAGATCTTTTTCATAGCAGGATATACGCTCTGACAGTCTTTTTATGGTCTCCGGGTATCGTCTTAATACCAGTTCCTCCATGGCATACTTCTGATTTAAGAAACTCGCTTTTAGCATGTTAAGTTTTCCAACTTCCATATCTAAATTGCATTTTTCAATGATAAGAGGATTTCCTGTGGCAAGTGCCTTTATTTCCGCAAAGCTCAGTGCCGTTTCATCTACATCCTCCATGGCTCTTACAGGGATTTTCCCTGACATAATCTGTCTTATGAACTTTTGCTTGTTTTCCACAAGTTGGTAGAGATAAGCATCAAAGGTTCCTTCTGTAACATAACGGTAGATTTCAACCTCACCATTTTCATTTCCCTGCCTTACGATTCTTCCAAGTCTTTGAGCAAGGTCTGACGGTCTCCATGGGCAATCCAAATCATGGAGCCCTATTAAGCGGTCCTGCACATTGGTTCCGGCTCCCATTTTTTGAGTGCTTCCCATTAAAATTCTAACCTGACCTGTTCTCACCTTTGAGAAAAGTTCTTTCTTTTTAGTCTCTGTATTTGCCTGATGAATATATGCAATTTCTTCCTCCGGAATCTCTTTTTCCACAAGTTTTTTCTTAATATCATCATACACATTGAAGTTCCCATCATTTTTCGGAGTGGAAAGATCGCAGAAAACAAGCTGCGTACTTTTCGCTTCCATGTTATCTTTCCAAATGCGATAAATGTTATTTGCACAGGTAGAAGTCTTCCCATGTTCATCATCTCCTGCAAGGGGATTTGTAAGACGCATATCAAGGGCAAGTTTTCTACCATCGTTAGTTACCTTCAACATATTATCTACGCTTGGATCAATGCTGCCGCTTCGGATTTTTTCTGCTCTTTCCGCAAGTCCTTTTATCATTTCCTTTTGCATTTGAGTCGGAGAAATAACCTCCGTATGAAAATTTGCTTTAGGAACAGGAAGATTTAGCATATCTGCAGTCTGAATATCTGCAACCTGCCTAAATATCGCCATCAGTTCCGACAAGTTATAGAATTTTGCAAATCGTGTTTTCGCACGGTAGCCTGTACCTTCCGGAGAAAGCTCCATTGCGGTGATGGTTTCCCCGAAGTTACTTGCCCAGTCATCAAAATGAAGAAGATTCAGTTCCTGAAGCGTACTGTACTGAAGATATCTTTGAATGGTATATAGCTCAACCATACTGTTAGAAATAGGAGTTCCTGTGGCAAAGATAACTCCGTGTCCATTTGTAAGCTCATCCATATACTGAGTTTTCATAAAAAGATCTGATGATTTTTGTGCTTCGGTTTGGGCAATGCCTCCCACATTACGCATTTTTGTTGCTAAAAAGAGATTTTTGAATGCGTGGCTTTCGTCTATAAAAATTCTGTCTACTCCCAGTTCTTCAAAGGTCACAAGGTCATCTTTTCTGCTTTGATCGTTTAATTTTGAAAGTTTTGCCTCAAGGGATTTTCTCGTCTTTTCAAGTTGCTTTACCGTATAACGCTCGGCTCTTGCATTCTTTGCTTCCTTTATCCCTTCCATAATCTCATCCATCTGTCTTTGAATAAGCGTAATCTGCCTTTCAGCAGACATTGGGATTTTCTCAAATTGACTGTGCCCAATAATCACAGCATCAAAATCTCCGGTAGAAATTCTGCCGCAAAACTTCTTTCTGTTTCTCTTTTCAAAATCTTTCTTTGTTGCAACTAAAATATTTGCGGTAGGATATAGCTGCAACCATTCAGAAGCCCACTGCTCTATAATATGATTAGGTACGACAATAAGCGATTTGGTGCAAAGTCCCAACCGTTTCATCTCCATGGCAGCAGCCACCATCTCAAAGGTTTTTCCTGCTCCAACTTCATGGGCAAGAAGCGTATTTCCTCCATACATAATATGAGCAATGGCATTTACCTGGTGCTTTCTTAAAGTTATTTCAGGATTCATTCCGATAAAATTGATGTGCTCCCCGTTATACTCTCTTGGTCTTATAGCGTTAAAGACTTCGTTATATATCCTGCAGAGTCTTTCTCTTCGGTCTATATCCTTCCATATCCACTCTGAAAATTTTGCCTTTATAAGTTCCTGTCTGTCTTGAGCAATTGCCGTCTCTTTTTTGTTAAGCACAGCTTTCTTGTTTCCGTTTTCATCTTCTATATAATCAAAAACCCTGACATCCTTTTGGTTCAGGGTTTGTTCAAAGATGCTGTATGCATCCATTCGCTTTGTACCGTAGGTGGTAAATGCCTTTACATTGCTTCTGTCTGCTCGTTTTTCCGATATGTTCCACTGCCCGCTGCATTTAGGACAAAGGATTTTCATTCTTCTCCTTGCATAGCTATTTGTTCCAAGAAGTTCAAAGATGAATTCTTCATATATTTCTATAGGAACCCAGTTTGCTCCGATTCGCACTCCAATTTCCGCTGCGGTAAGCTCTGCCGGCTGCACCTTTTCTAAAGCCTTAATATTCACATCTATCCATTTTTTCTTTTCGGGTGGTAGTGCCTCCTTTAAAGCCCTTGCCATGCGAAGTTTTTTCCGTACATTTCCGGACAAGTATTCATCTGCCGTTACAAAAGAATATCGGGCACTATCTAAATATGAATCGAGAATATCTTCTGCCTTTTCGCTACAGTATATGTCTCTAAAGACTACCCCTGTAAGCTCTTCTTCAAGTTCTCCCTCGCTTTTTCCTGAAAGCTCCTTCATATGCTTCATATCCACTTTTGCCTTTTCGGAAATGGATACCGCAAGGGCTTCGCTTGCCGTATCCACTCTTGATACTGCTTTATGCGGTCTGATTGTCCTTTTTGTGAACATGTCCGCCTTTCTTTTCAGATTGCCCTCATCATCTAATATTTCAAGGGAGCAGAGCAGACAGTAGCTTACATCCTCTGAAAAGGCAAGGCTGTTACCACGGCTTGAAAGAAGCCCATATTTTTTCGTATAGTTATCGTATATGGTATTTAGATTTTCCTGCTCCTTTCGTATCTCACTTTCCGGATAATCTTCGCTTTGATATAAAATGAGCTTTCTTACAGAGTCTCTGATTTTGATCATGCCCCTTACTCTGTTTTCTGCTGTAACAGAAAGCTCTACAGGGTGCATCCTTGAATTTTCACGAAAATATATTTTTCCGGATTTAGTGCAGTAACTGAAATTACGAACATCAGGGTCTGCCGGAATAGATAAGTCTTCTTCATCAAAGTCCTCCCGTCTAACCTCAATGATCTCTGCATGAAGATTTTGCACCGCTTCTGATAATAGCTCCGACAAGGTTACATCTTCGTATGCACGGCATATGCTTTCTATACCGAACCTTCCTGACTTCATTACCATTTCTCCAAGCACCATATCAGGATGGCTCACAAAATATGCGTTCTGCCTTATACCGTTTTTATCGGTGGCAAGGTGTACCCAGTCAGGCTCTATGTCTGTAATATACTCTCTTTTTTGAAGAAATATGATGTCACTTGTAACCTCTGTCCCTGCGTTATTGTAAAAGGCATTATCAGGTAGCCTTATGACACCGATTAAATCTGCTCTTTGAGCAATGTATCTTCTTACGGAAGAATTCTCCTTATCCATCGTGCCTTTACTTGTAATAAAAGCGATGATTCCTCCCGGACGAACCTTATCTAAAGTCTTTCCGAAAAATAGTCATGGATAAGGAAGTTATGTTTATCATATTTTTTGTCCGTTACCTTAAAGTCACCAAAGGGAACATTTCCAAGGGCAATATCAAAAAAACTGCCCGGAATATCCGCATTTTCATAACCGTCAATTAAAATATGACTGTTTTGATAAAGCTGCCTTGAAATGCGTCCGCTAACTGAATCAATTTCAACGCCATACACCTTGCTTTCTTTCATGGAATCCGGAAGCATCCCTATAAAATTCCCTATTCCGCATGACGGTTCAAGTACATTTCCCCTTTCAAAGCCCATCTGTGAAAGCGCCTTGTAAATACCCTCAATTATTTCAGGTGCGGTATAAAAGGAGGTAAGGGAGCTTGCCCTTGCGGAAATATATTCTTCTTCAGTAAGCAAATTTTTTAACTCAAGGTATCTTCCGTTTCGCTCATCAAAGTATTCGGATAATCCGCCCCAGCCTGTATATTTTGAAAGGATTTTTTGTTCATCACCATTTGCAAGCCTATCCTCACTTTCTATTTGTTTTAATGTAGAAATAGCAGCTATATTTGCCTGATACTTTTCACTTTTACTTCCGTAGTGCAGATCTTCTTTTTCTATATGAAAATCTATTCTTTCCTCTCTTGGCACTTCAGGATGAATGAGTTCAAAATGAATCTTTTTAGCTCGCCTCTTTTGGGAAAGTTCCTCTATATTTTCTTCTCCCTTACTTTCCTCTTCTTCTCTTAAAAGCTCTTTTTTAATGTGAATAGCTATATCTTTGGAGGTGTTTTCTCCAATTTCCATAGCAGCATCTTCAATGCCTTTTTCTATAACCTCATCTGATGCGGCAATTCCTTCATCAAGAAGATGACTTGACACCTCATCTAAAAGTGATGTATCTTCAGGTTTTTCGTCTGCACTTAATTTTTCAGAAAAAGGAGAAATCACCTTTTCCCTTTCAAAAAGTGTAAATTCGCCATTAATATATTTAGATATGTCTTCTAAACAGCTCTTCTTTAGTTCATATTCCTTGCTATCTTTTCCGCTATTATCTACTACGGAAAGCATCTGCTCTTTGATTTTTTCCGTTTTTTCTTTTTCAAGAAGCTGCAGCTCGATTACTTTAACGCCATCCCAAAATTCAAAACCGTCAGGATATGGTTTTGGTACCTCTTTTCCTTCTCTTGAAAAGAAAACATATATCCGTTTTGCAAGTTCCCTTCTTTCATAGAAAGGGATGTTTTTAATATCTTCTTCCGATAAAAAATCACCTCGTATGATCTGCTTTTCTATGATACTTGTAATCTGCTTCCATGACAGCTGCACCTTTGCATAAGGTTCAGTGGCTCTTCCATGACTAAACTGTAGTCCCTTTCCGCTGTAGCTATACTGATCGTTTCCTCCTGCATAACCTCTATATTCTCCATACCGGTGCTTTAGGAATTTTTCAATAGAAGTTTTATCCCTTTCTCTTAAGTATTCAGCATAAAGCCCCAGTCTGTAATCATGCTCCTTCTTGTCTCCTTTGAGGAGATGCTCCACTTCATCTACTGTTATGAAAAAGTCTCGTTTAGGCTGAAATTTTTCATCCGCTTTAAAAGTTACTCCCTCTCTTTTTAAATCGGAAAGTTTTGAAAGAATATCCTTTGGTTTATGAAAAGAAAAGCGAAGAATGTCCGGTTTTTCCTCATACGCCTTATTAAATTCAGAAAGCTCAGCCATTATTTCATTGATGTTTTCTTCTGTTTCAAGAAGCTCAGCAATCTGCCTGCTTTCCTCAGAAAAACCCTGTCTTTTTTCATAGATGCTGCTGATAACAGGAAGAAATTTTCCTCTTGCTTCTTCTGAAAAGTCCTGCCGCAAATACCATAGTGAATCTGCAATTCCTTTTCTTTCAAAGGACGGTGCCTGTAAAAGCTCCCTTTCCGGCATATATCTTCCCATATCCAAAAGTTCTCTTATCCGCTTTGCAGCCTGCTCCCATGAGAGAATTACCCCTTCTTTTTTTACGCTTTCGCCATACCCGATTCTGACTCCGTTTTCGTCATACCAAATAGAAACCTTATCTCCCTGATAATAAAAGCCTGCTCCGTTTTCGCCATAAAAATCTCTTAAAAACCGGGCATTTTCCTCTATGGATTTATCCTTCATAAAATATGCGGAGATAATAAGCCGGCTGTTTTTATCATTGGAGCCGATGCAAAGGGCTTCATCAATAAGGCTCCCGGGCAACTTTAGCGTATTTCCCCTCGGCACGCTTTCGATGCTCTGCTTAAAGTCTGCATTTGCTACATCAAAAAAAGATAGCTGCTTACTATCCTCTGTTTTAAGATTTCTTATATTTTTTTCTTTCAGATATTTCTTTTTCAGAATCAGCTGTTCAATCCATTCGCATGCAACCTGCCATGAAAATACAGATTCACTTGTTCTTGAAAGGTAACTCCCTTCCCATATTAAAAGTCCATCTTCCTGCGGTCTATATCCTACTCTTTTATCTCCTATGTGAATTTCTGTATAGAGGTCATGATATGCCGATTTTATATATTCTGCCCTCTCCTTTCTATCCTTATGAAGAGAAAAGAAAAGTTCAATCTGCTCTTTCCTATATTTTAGGTCATCTTTCTCATTAGAAATGACTTTCATAATGAGAGCTTCATCTAAAAACGCAGGAAGTTCATTTCTCCCTGCGTTTTCATCATCCGTACCCGCTTCTTCCGTTAGCTGTAAATCAGATCCTTTAGTATACTCTCTTCTGCTGACATCTTGATATTCGTCATAAGACCTGCCCACTTCATCGGATCCTTTTCCTTCAGGCTCTCGGTCAGTCCCTCCTCTTTTGCCATCTTCTCTGTTAGAAGCTGCATTCTCTTTGTTGCTGTATCCTGAATTTCCAAAAGATGATCCTTGAGTTTGCCTGCTGTAAGCAGATTCGTGTAGAGGATCTTCTTTTCCTTTTTCAGATAATTTGCTCTGAGCAGTGCGTATTTCCCAAGGTGAAGATTCCCTGTCTCTTCCGGAAGCAGGTTCGGTATTCTCATCCCGTTTATGTTGCTGTATGAAATGCCTTTCATCTTCCTTTCTCCTTTCAGAATCTATTACTTTTTCTCCTCTTACTGCATTATCATCTATTCCCCGGCTTGTTTCCAGTGTGCGATTTTGATTTTCTCTTTGCATTTGCATAACGGTTCGTGCAATTTCAGAAAGACACATCTTTGAAATATCCCCTGTTGCAACGCCTACAGCGTTTAATACTTCCCTTGTATTAAACTGAGTAATTTCTCTAAAATCTTCATCATCAAAGTATTTTCCAGGATCAAGTCCGCATCGTTTCAGAAGCATGTATCCTACGCTGTTTTCAATAAGGGTTTGGCATATCACGGAAACATTAAGTTCGTCTAATTCCTCTAAAAAACTGTTCTCCCTGATCTTATATATTTCTGAAATATAGTCTCCTGCATTATCCCTGCAGGCATTTTGCGCCACAAGGATAAGAACATCCGCAAAGTCTTCTTTTTTAGAAACTTCTCCAAAACTGTTTTCCAGAGCTTCTGTTATTTCTTCATAAGCCATTTTTTCAACTTCCCATATAGGGACTGTTCTTGATAAACGGCTTTCATGGGTATCTGAAATATCAAAGTAATATTTTAAGCGATTTGCATTAGGAAAATCTTTGTTAAATACAGCTATTCCCGTTGCTCCTCTGTTTACCCAGCGTCCAAATAGTCTGTTCCATTTTTCAATTTCAAGGACAGCAGTCGCATCCGGACGCTGGGCATAAATTAAAAGCTGCTCATCAAAGGGCAGCTTATAGTTTTGGCAGGCTGATGAAAGAAACTCCTGCCACTTATCCGGAGCCACAACACTCTTTTGCGTTCGTTCATACAGCTCCGTAATGAGTTTATATCTTCTTGCCATCCGTTATCCTTCTCCTATCTTTCTTCTTCGGTTTTACCCCCTCCTAAAAAGCTCAGCAATTTACCTGCCTTTATGCTTTTTTGAAGCTCATTAATCAGCGAAATTTCAGACACATTGATACCGGGCAACCCTAAAATATCATCCATGGTCATGGCTGTAACTGATTTTTCGTCGGTGTATCCTGCTTGAAATAGCTTATTTAGCAATTTAACTGTCTTTGTGCTGACTATCATCTAAAACACCTCCTCTGTAACTTCAAAACCGCTTTCATTTTCTCCTGCTCCTTGCCTGAAGAAAAATAACGGCTGCTATGATAAATACGGTAAGTCCGATTCCTGTAATAATTCATATATTCATTTATTCTGTCTCCTTTGTCTATATATTTTTCTTTTTCGGATAGTAATGGGGAGTTAAGGGGGAGAGGTGTGGAGAGGGGGAAAAGAAAAAGCCTGCCCATTTCTTCTATGGACAGACTTCCCCCTTGGCGTAAAGTATGCCTTTGCCTTTCTTTTCCCTGCCATATAACCGTTATTTTTCTTTTGATATACCGGCTACATCATCATCCTTATTCTTCCTTTTTTTGATTGCCATAAAAGCGGTTCCTCCTGCAGCAAGAACCATTACGATAATCCAAGGAAGAATCTTTACGGGATCCCCTGTTTTCGGCGTGTTCGATGAACCTTTAGGGGTTTCTTTAGACGGGATTTCTTCTTTCGTAAAGTGAACGGTTTGCTCATTATCCTCTATATTTTCATGTTTTGCAATCTCCATATCCTTATCATAAAGATATTCAAAGGCTACTACATCTTTTTCGGAAAGTTCACTTCCGTTAAAGCTGAATCTTACATCTACTTCTCCGTTCTTATCTTTTGCTGTGAATTTAACTTCAGAAGTTGCAATAACCTTTAGTTTGGTAATATCCTTTTCTTTTTCATCTTTTAATACAAGTTTTCCTTTTAATGTATACTCTTTTCCTTTTTCAAGGTCTTTGTATGCTACCTTATCAACAATAGTAACTTTACTTTCCGGCTTTGCATTATGGGATTTTGACTTTTCATCTGTTGCCGTTGTTCCTATTCTCGGCTCAAGGCTTTTCGGATCATCAATAGTTCCAAGATTGATTGTTACCATATCCTTTTTGATGGTTGCTGTTACCGTTACAAATTCATATCCCTTGTTTTCCTTGCATCTTTGTTCTTCGATAGTATAGGTATCATAGGGAAGTGCTCCAAGTTTGTCATTTACAGGAGCAAGATTCCCCTCTTTATCCTTTCCAAACCAAATACCGTCATCAGCTGTTTTTCCGGCATTGGTATTTTTACTATGAAGATTCCAACTGCTTGATGTATTGACATACCCGTTTTCATCTGTGATGACGATATGGCTTTCTCCTGTGGTTTTTGAAGTAATCTTAAAGGGGATATTTGCCATTCTTCCTTTTCCTTGTGCCGATTTCACAAAGAGAAGATCTCCTCTTTTCACCTTTTCTCTTGATGTAGGTGTTTTGTAAGTCTGCACGATTTCTGCTTTTCCATCTGATGAGTCTGTAATATTTCTGATGTGGATAGTATTATCAAGGAGGTATCCTGCTGGAGCTTTTGTTTCCTGAATAGTCACCGTTCCAAGTGGAAATATGACTTTTCCGTTACTTATATATAGCTCGTCCCCTGATACCTTGTACTCCTTTTTATCAAGATGAATTTCGCCTTTACCGTCTGTCTTAAAGACCCATGTTTTCTTGGCTGCTCCGCCTTTTTCAGCTTCTGCAGATGAAGAATAATATCCGTCATAGTATTTAACTGTAAATTCTGCACCTTCCAAAGCAGCTGCACCTTGTGGATAGCATTTTCCCGTTCCATCGTCAACCTTTAACAAAAGTAAATTCACAGGATTTACAATGGGCTTATCTGAAAAAGAAACAACTGCCGTTTTTCCTGCTTCCACCCTTACAAGCCTGCTGTCTCCATTTCCTGTATAGCCTATTTTTGAGTGGCTCTCCACCACCTTATATGTTCCCTCATCTACTTCTATTTCAGCAGGGCTTACTTTTCCATTTTTATCGGTTGTAAAGCTGCCTACCTTTGCATTGTTATCGATATCATAAACAGTAAAAGTTATACCCGCCTTTGAATAGCAGCGATTTCCTTCTGTAAGAGAGCTACCCTCAAAGGCTTTGGTTAGTTTCAGTTTTCCAAGATTCATATATCCGCAAACCATATCCTGATAACTTCCTATCTTTACATAGAGCACTCTAAATCCTGCCGGAACATTTTCATCTGATGCACTGCCATCTTTCCAAAGCTCATTTCCTATTGTCTTTGCCTTATTCCAAATTCTATTCGGAAGACTTGCTGTGGTAGTTCCTCCAAAGGTATTTAAGTTTGCCGGTCTTCCGGCATTACAGTAACTTGCTGCAAGGTGCATAATTCCTATTGCTTCATCTCTAGTATATCCCTTAAACCAGGTGTCTTTTACAAGACTGTATCCGGGATAACCTGGGGTATAGTAGACGATATTTCTTATGGCATTCCACTTCCCTGTGTTTTCCCCATCATCCAGTGCCTTTGACACCGTATAGGTTCCGTTTGGCGGACTTACCTCGGAAGGTTGCATACAAAGTACCGGTCTGTTTCCTCCAATTCCATCATCAAATGATGTCTTTTTTAGAAGTGTATATCCTCCCGCCCCTTCTCCGTAAACAATCTTATGGTCATCTGAAATCGTGATTTTCTTCATATTATCCGCAGCATTAACTGTTTGGGTTACTGCAGGGATAAGAAGTCCAAGAAGCATGATGGCAACCATACCAACGGATACTACCCTGCACTTTATATTTCGTATCATATTTTTCTCCTTTCAAAACATACAAAGTTCTAATTACCATATATCATCTCCGCATTATGTTTTTATTTAGCCTCCTTCTCTTAAAATTTGCAGGCAGCGGATACACCTGCTATGTAAATACCTGCAATGAAAAAGGAAGAAGGCTTTCTATATCGACTACCTTCTTCCTCTATATTTTTTATCTTTCGTAAGATTTTTCTTTTCTTTGCCTTTCTATAAATTTTGCGTAATGCTCCATTGCTCGGAGAATATATTCTTCCCTTTTTGAATACGGAAGTTCCTTTGGGAAAAGTCTTTGTATTCGCTTATCTTTAAGCACCAGCTTTTCTTTCTGATTCGGCTTTTCTTCCTGCATAATAGATTCGATGACTTCTGGTGTCAGTTTCCCTTCATCCAGCATTTTCCTCATCTTTAGAGTTTGTGCATGAGAAGGACTGCATTGTTCAAATTCCATGTTTTCAAGTAGGCACTTTTGCAAGTCTTTAGGAAAATATGATATTTCTACAGCAGGTCTTAATGCGATTTTCCCCTCATCTACAAGAGAAAGCATATCCGGAATTAGCTCTGTAAGACGAATATATCTCTTTATCTGTGATATACTCTCGCTGATTTGCTTCGATAACAATTCATTGCTTCTTAACTTCGGTTCCATTGGGTCCGAAGTTAAATCTGTTCTTTGTCCCTGTCTATTCATAGCTTCCAATCTCATCTTATATGAAAAGGCTTTTTCACTTGGAAGAATTGTTGTTCTTTGGAGATTGGAATCCACCATAAAGATAACGGCTTCGTCTCTACTCATTTCTACAATTTCTGCTCTGAGCGTCTTTATTCCTGCAATCTGGCAAGCCCTCTTTCTCCTGTGCCCTGACAAGATTTCATATCTTCCATCTCCCTTTCTACGGAGGGTTGCAGGGGTAATAATTCCATACTCTCGGATGCTCTCTGCAAGATTCATCATATCTTCATCGTCTTTCACCTTATATGGATGATTTGGAAAATCGTCAATTTCTTCAAGTGGAATTTCATATATTTTCTTCAGTTTTTCCTCATCCCGTTCTTTTTGCGTGGTAAAAAGATCATCTACAGAGGGAAGATTTAGATTTATCTCTTCTTTTTTCGCCATCTTTTATTACCTCCTTTGTCAGCTCCTGATATGCCTTTGCAACAGGGCTGTTTTTATCATACGAATATATGCTTACTCCTCTTGTCGCCATTTCAGCTGCCTTTACTGCCGTAGGTATCTTTGCATCATATATTTTTATGACCTTTCCATAGTTTCTTTTAAGAGTTTCTGATACGGTCTTTGCAAGGTTCGTTCTTCCATCTACAAGCGTCATAACAATCCCATCTATTTTGAGATTAGGATTGATTTTCTTCACTCTGTTTATGGTCTGTACAAGTTGTGTCATTCCTTTTGCCGGAAGATACTGTGCCTGAACAGGGATAAGAACGCTGTCTGCAGCAGAAAGTGCATTTATGGTTATCATTCCAAGAGACGGCATGCAGTCAATAAGTACATAATCATAACTGCACTTTATATCTTTTAAATACTCTTTTAAGGCTGTTTCTCTGCTCATGGTATTAACAAGCATCATCTCAAGTCCGGAAAGTTCAAGATTGGCAGGGATAAGGTCAATCCCTTCCTCATGCTTCAATATTCCCTCTTTTTTATCCACCGGCTCTTCTCTAATCATTTTTGCCATTTGTGATGCCAGTGTTTCTTTGAGATTGTCATTATCCTGCCACCCAAAACATGTTGTCAGGTCTCCTTGCGGATCTGCATCAATGAGAAGAACCTTCTTCCCTTCCTTTGCAAGTCCGACGCCAAGATTAACCGTTGTCGTTGTCTTTCCGACTCCTCCCTTTTGATTGCATATAGCGATTACTTTTGTTTCTGCCATTAAAAATTCACCTCCTATTTTTATTTTTCTCTTATGAAATTTTTTCATCTTCTCTGAAAACCACTATATTAAAAAAACAGTAAACCATTCTGATTTACTGCTCTTTAAATTGAAAATTTTTATGTTGTTTATATATTTTTTAGTTAGACAAACTGGAAGTTGCTATAAAGAATCACTTAAAGAAAAATTTTTTGCCTCTCTGATCCATACTCTCTTTTGAAGTTCTCGAGTCTTAATTTCATCTAATATATATATGCCCTTAAACACATATGCCAATTCACCTGTATCTATTTTATAATATGCGAAAACAATCCTTTTCTGTTTTAATTTATCTCCCTGTAAAATATCTTTAACAAATTCTTCGTTATTTTTATTTGAAGATTCATAGATTGTATCTCCATTGAGTGATATTTCATTAGTAACTGGTATTTTTAAAGTTACTCCCTCTAACTTGAGCTTCGGACACCAAATCCATACATTAGAACCTTTTGTTTTTTCGAAGCAATATTTTTGCATCCCTTTATATCCCTTGTCAAACAACTCCGAAACCTCTTGGATTGTCCTCAAAGCAACTTCGCCATCAATTAATTCTTTCCCTTCATCCTTTACCTGGTCAGAAGTTTTGATGATATCATCCCACTCTAATTTGTGGTGTAGTCTTTTGATACGATTATTAATTTCACAAACAACATCATCAATTTGACTGTTTAGTGATTCAAGAGTTTGATTTTTATCAGCATTTATTCTTATTTCCTCTGGTTCAAAGTCAACCACACTTTCTAGACTCTTCATTTTCGCAAGAATATCTGCGGTACGTTCCTTGTCTCTCTCTTTTTGCGACATATGGTAATCTTCATCAATCTCAACAGAGAGCCTAAGTTGCGGAAAATACAAATCTGCCAAAGCGACCTTGTTATCACTTCGTCTGAACATCTGTTGTGTTATAAACTTCAGATTAGGATTGTCCATTTTGTGGTATATTTTTTCGATACAATAGTTCTCATATTTTTTATTCCAAGTTCTACGAAACTGATGAAGAACATAATCCTTTCTATCTTTTGATTTGTTTATCATAGGTCATCCCTCTCTTCTATACCATTGTTCCGACAAATTCAAATTTGCCTATGAACATTATATGATTTTCTACCACATATTTAAAGATAATAAACTTTATCATTTTTATATTAAAAAGCCGTATGTCCTATTTAGGGATATCCGGCTCTTAAAGTTTATATGTATTTAATTTTTACTTTTTTAATCGGTGCATCCACCAATCTTATGATGATTTCATCCACGCAATCTGTATATCTGCCTTGCCGTATCAACTGATTTTTTAGTTCCACAAGACTTTCTATCAATATTCTTCGCTCATCACTATCCATGTATAAATGGAATTTCTGTTTTCTCATAGCTGCACCTCCTCTTTTTTCTACTTTACTATCGATAGCCACATTATACAAATGTGCGAATCCATGCATTTATATAAGATTAAAATGTGAAAGTGCATCTTTAATTATTTCAACTTTTTCTTTAGATGGATGAGATTTTCTGTCCTGTGAAGTCCCTTCTGATTTTACTTCCATTTGCATTTTCATTCCTGAATTGCGTTTCACTTCTGCAATATATGCAGTGTGCATTTTAAGATTATATTTTTCTTTTATGTATGATTGAATCATTTTATATGTAACTTTTTCTTTAGGTTTATATTCTTCTGCCTTTTCCGCAATACTCTCTATTGGAAATTTGCCATTCTCATCTCCAAACTCCACTTTTACATTAATTTGGCTGTCCGGTTTTTTGTGGGAAAGAAGTACTACCGTTTCCACATGCTTTGTAAACGGGAAATTATCGTATGGCTTCACATACTTAACCTCATATCCCAGACTCTCAAATTGGACGAGGTTTTTCACCAGAGTTTTGGGATTACAGGAAATATAAACTAGCTGCTTCACCCCATAAGAAGCAATTTTGTTTACTGTATCTGTACTCATTCCGACGCGAGGCGGATCCACCACTATAACATCAGGCTTCAAACCCCTTTTCTCAAATAGAAAATCCGTTTTCTCCGATTCCTGATTTATGTTATCAGCTTTCGGGTTTATCTTCTCAGATTTCATATTTATTTTCTCAGGTTTTAAATCTGTTTTTTCCAGAACCTGAAATACATCTCCACATACAAAGTCACAGTTTGACAAGTTATTCAGTTTTGCATTTTCTACTGCAGACTCCACACTTTCGGGAACTATTTCCACTCCTAAAACATGCTTTGCCCTAAGTGCCATAACCTGACTTATCGTACCGGTTCCACAGTATAAGTCAAAAACTTCTTTTCCTTCCAAATCATCTATCAGTCCTATAGCATCGCCGTACAGCCTTTCTATCGCCTCCACATTGGTCTGAAAAAAAGCAAATTCATGAACTTGAAAGCGAAGTCCCAAAATTTCCTCGTAATAATAGTCCCTTCCATCGATCAATATCAGCTCATCACAGATAACGGCATCGGCTTTGTTGTCATTTAGAGTTTGCATAATGCCCACGATTTCATTGTTGAGGCGAAGATCCTTAAGCCCTTCCGCCCATCCATTCCTGTCAAATTCTGTATCAGTTGAAGTCACAATGTTTACCAGCAGTTCCTTCGTTCTCTTTCCTTGTCTGATTATCAGATTTCTGAGAAGTCCTGTATGATTTTTTTTGTGGTATTTCTTATACCCCTTTTCAATACAAAACGACAGTGTATAGGAAAGAATTTTGTTAAAATCCTCATCCACAAGCCCGCACTGATCCACAGTCACAATAGACATGAATCTTCCTCTCCGGTGCATTCCCAGACATAGAGGACCGTCCTTTACCATATCACCAAAGGTAAACTCCATTTTATTCCTGTATTCATATATCAATTCTTCCGGGCAGCCTTCGATTCTGTCAAAAACATCCGGCAAAATCCCTTCCTTTGAAAAAAGGGAGTGTACTTCTCCCTCTTTGATTTCAAGTTGCTTCCGGTATTCTAAACCTTGATATATGCAGCCGCCACAAAACTCATCATGGGGACATTCACTCGTAATATTTTTCATAAAATTCCTCTTTAAATTCTAAAAATCTGTCTTCTTCTATTGCCTTTCTCATATTTGCCATCAGTCTGACTAAAAAATGAAGATTATGATTTGAAATAAGCATTGCCGCCATCATTTCCCCTGCCTTAAATGTATGGCGAATATAGGCTCTGCTATAGTTCCTGCATGTATAACAGTCACATTCTGAATCCAACGGGGTAAAATCTTTCTCAAACTTTTTGTTCTTAATATTGAGTCTTCCCTGACTTGTAGTTGCAAGACCGTGACGAGCAATTCTAGTGGGTTCGACACAGTCACACATGTCAATACCGTGTTCCACCGCTTCAAACAAATAGTCCGGAGTCCCGACTCCCATCAGGTATCTGGGCTTATCCACAGGCAAATCTTCTATGCAGTCATCTAAAATATCTATCATTTCCTCCTTGGGCTCTCCCACTGAAAGTCCTCCAAAGGCATATCCCGGAAAGTCCATATCGACCATTATCTTTGCACACTCGTGACGCAAATCTTTGTACATACCACCCTGCACTATGGCAAACAGAGACTGGTATTCTATATTTTTGTGGGCTTTTTTACACCTCTCAAGCCAGCGAATAGTTCTATCCATCGAATCTTTAATATATGTTCTGTCTGATGGGTACGGTGCACATTCATCGAACGCCATGATTATATCTGAACCGAGGGCATTCTGTATTTCTACAGCTTTTTCCGGTGTCAAAATATGTCTTGAGCCATCTATATGGCTCTGAAATCTGACACCCTCTTCCGTGATTTTGCGAAGCTTGCCTAATGAAAATACCTGAAATCCGCCACTATCTGTAAGAATTGTCCTGTCCCAGTTCATAAAATTGTGAAGTCCTCCTGCCTCCCTGATTATTTCATGTCCCGGTCTCAAATACAAATGATAGGTATTCGATAAAATCACTTCAGCTCCCATATCCTTTACCTGCTCCGGTCTCATTGATTTAACCGCAGCCTGGGTTCCAACCGGCATAAAAACAGGAGTCTGTATATCACCGTGGGGTGTATGTATTACCCCTCTCCTTGCTCCGGTCCCTTTATCTTTATGTAGTAATTCATAGGTTACTGCATGGTTCATTTATTGCCTCTATTTCCCTTCAAATCTTGAAACCACCGAAAAAAACACCAAATCCTCTGAACCTGTGTTTTTAACGCTGTTTGAGTGACCTGACGGACAGTATGCACACATCCCCGGTACAAGTTCCTCTTCAATGCCGTCAAAAGTTGCCGTTGCACTTCCCTGCAGCACATAAATTATTTCTGTGCTGTTTTCGTGATTATAAACCCCCATGGAGGCGCCGGGTTCCAGCTTAAGAAACATAATCTGGTTTTTCGAATCCTTATACATCCTTGCAATGGTGTCCTCTTCCCCTCCTCTAAAATCAGTCCATGTTAAATCCGGCATCTTATTAAAATCTAAAATCATAATTCTTTCCTTTCACAATCTTTACACTGAAACTTATTCTATCATCATCGCATCACCGTAACTGAAAAATCTGTATTTCTCTCTAACAGCCTCATCATATGCCCTCAGGATTTCTTTTCTGTCATACAAGGCAGATATCAACATTATGAGGGTCGATTTAGGCAAATGAAAATTGGTGATTAGAGCTTTGACTATCCTGTACTCATATCCCGGATAAATAAAAATCCCTGTGTTGTCTCTCCCTGTCTTTACTAAAAACTTACCTTTATTTTCATCAAAATACGCTGCACTTTCTAATGTTCTGGTAGAGGTAGTCCCCACTGATACAATTCTGCCCCCCGAAAGAATCGTATCATTGATTACATTCGCTGTTTCTTCTTCAATAAAATACTCTTCAAAGTGCATCTCATGATCCTCTATATCATTACATTTCACCGGTCTGAAGGTTCCTATTCCCACATGTAAAGTAACATAGGCTAATTTTATTCCTTTCTTCTTCACCTTTTCCAACAGTTCTTCTGTAAAATGAAGACCTGCCGTAGGGGCTGCCACAGAGCCGTCTACCTTACTGTAAACTGTCTGATACATTTCCTTGTCTTCTTCTGAACTTTCCCTTTCAATATACGGTGGAAGCGGCATCTTACCCAGCTCCTCAAGCCTCTCCATGAAGATACCGTCATAATGAAATCTGACTTTTCTCGTTCCTCCCGAGCCGTACTCCAGTATCTCCGCCACCAATCTGCCTTCTCCAAAACTAACTTTATCACCGGGTTTCAATCTTCTGCCCGGTCGTACCAAAGATTCCCATACATCATCTTCTATCCTTTTGCTCAGAAGAAATTCAACCTTCGCACCTGTTTCTGCCTTTTTACCGAACAGTCTTGCGGGAATAACCCTGGAATCATTCATTACAAGGCAATCACCACTATTCAGATAATCCAAAATGTCGCAAAAACGCCTGTGCTCAATGCTCCTTTTATCTCTGTTCAATACCATGAGCCTGCAGTGATCCCTGGACTTATCGGGAGTCTGCGCAATAAGTCCTTTAGGAAGCTCGTAATCAAAATCCTCTATTTTCATTCTATCTCCGTCTATCAAATATTCAACTATAAGATATTTATCTGAATTTCGTCATCTTCAGCTTTTCTCTCATCGTCACCGCCATTCATATCCACAGATTTATCCGCCTCAATAATTTCTTCCTTATCATTTTCAGGAAAAACCATTTCAAGGTGCTCATATCCCAGTTTAGATACCATTCGCCCCTTTTGGGTTCTATATAAAAGTCCTGCTTGAATCAAATAAGGTTCATAGGCATCCTCAATGGTTACCCGTTCCTCACCAATGGAGGCTGCTATGGTGTCTATTCCAACGGGACCACCATTAAATCTTTCTATTATGGTGGTTATAATTTCTCTGTCCAGACGCTCAAGTCCCAGAGAATCAACCCCTAATGCCTGAAGACCTGCCTTCGTAATCTCTTCATCTATCCTGCCATTGCCCTTAACCTGTGAAAAGTCTCTGATTCTCTTCAGAAGTCTGTTGGCAACACGGGGAGTGCCCCTTGAACACTTTGCCATAAGCACAGCGGCATCATCATCGACGGGAATGCCCATTAAACTCGCAGACCTTTTGATAATATCTGATAAATCTTCCCTTTCATATACCTCAAACTTACTTATTACTCCGAATCTGTCACGAAGAGGTGCCGACAGGCTTCCCGCTCTGGTTGTGGCACCTATAAGGGTAAATCTTGCAATATCAAGACGAATCGACCTTGCAGAAGGTCCCTTGCCTATCACTATATCTAGAGCGTAATCCTCCATAGCTGAGTAAAGAACCTCCTCAACACTTCGGTTAAGTCTATGTATTTCATCTATAAACAGCACATCGTTATCATTTAGGTTAGTCAAAATTGCAGCAAGATCTCCTGCTCTTTCTATTGCAGGACCCGATGTGATTTTAATATCCACACCAAGTTCATTTGCTATAATTCCCGCAAATGTGGTTTTGCCAAGTCCCGGAGGTCCGTAAAACAAAACATGATCCAATGGTTCGTTTCTAAGTTTTGCAGCCTCTATAAAAATTTTCAGGTTCTCCTTTGCCACATTCTGTCCCACAAAATCATCCAGGCGCTGCGGTCTAAGCGTAAAGTCCTGTGTCACATCAGAAGGTACCGCACCTGATTGAGTTATCCTTTGTTCTTCCATAATTATCCTCTTTACATTTTTCTGAGTGCAAACATAATGTATTCTTCCACCGTCAGGTCATCTTCCTTGATCCTTGAGACGGCAGTTTCCGCCTCTCCTCTATTATATCCCAGTGAAAGAAGAGCGTTAACGGCTTCGCTTCTCCGATTTCCTGTAATTGTGACATCTGATGATATAAATTTATCTTCTTCTGTTACAAATTCACCCACCTTGTCTTTCAGTTCAAGGATTATTCTCTCCGAAGTTTTCTTGCCAATGCCGTTGGCTGCCGATATTGCCTTGGAGTCTCCCGTAGCCACCGCTCTTCTAAGTTCTTCCTGCGGTAATATGCTCATTATTGCCATGGCAGCCTTTGCACCCACACCATTTACCGTTATCAGAAGTTTGAATAATTCAAGTTCATCTTTATGGCTAAAGCCATAAAGACTCATATCATCTTCTCTTACTATCATGTGAGTATAGACCTTAACATCCTCACCTTCAAGATTTTTATATAAATGTGAATTCGCAGGTACATTAACTAAAAATCCAATGCCGGAACCGGACTCGATTATAACGGTACCGTCTCCCATTGGATGAAATTTCCCTTTTAAAAATCTAATCATTTTATGTTCATAAATCTCCTGTTTGTTATTTGCCGGGTTCCTGCCGAATGTCCGTGACAAATAGCCGCAGCCACTGCATCTGCCGTATCATCAGGCTTTGGCACTGCCTCTAGATTCAAAATAGCTTTAACCATAGCCTGAACCTGCTTCTTATCTGCCCGTCCATATCCGACTAATGCCTGCTTTATCTGTAAAGGTGTATATTCACTTATATTTAGCCCGCCGTTTATACAGGCAAGGATTGCAACACCTCTGGCCTCTCCAACATGAATTACCGTTTTCGCATTACTGGTAAAAAATAATTCTTCTATGGCAGCATCCTCCGGTTTATACTTCTCTATAATAGAAGTCAGCTCCGCATATAAATGCTTAAGCCTGATCGGCATTTCTGTTCCTGCATCAGTTGTGATTGCACCATAGTCTACAGCCTGGAACTTATTGCCTTTCATATCTAAAACAGCCCAGCCCATAATCGCATATCCCGGGTCAATACCTAAAATCCTCATCCTTCACCTTCCATTATTTCTTCAGATGGTATTATACTATATTTTAACACAAAGATAAACCGAAAAGTAGGATTATGAAGGAATTTTCGAACCTATGTTCTCTGTTAAAAATTTGCAATATTCATATTTATTTTTTGTATATGGTGTGTTATAATGTTTAAAAATAAGTATATATTTATAAATTTATATTTGAGGTGTATGTATGCGTTATTCAAGACAGAACAAAATTTTAGATCTTATTACAAAGTATGAAATTGATACACAGGAACGACTTGCCAGTATGTTGGAAGCCGAAGGATTCAAAGTTACCCAGGCAACTATTTCCAGAGACATTAAAGAATTACAACTGATCAAAGTGCTCAGCACTGCCGGAAATTATAAATATGCTGTCAGCACACGGCATGACACACCTATCTCCGAACGCTTCATAAAAATATTCAGGGAAACGATTTTATCTTTTAAATCTGCTAATAATCTCATAGTCATCAAAACTTTATCCGGTTGCGGTTCCGCTGCTTGCGAAGCCATTGACTGCATAGATCTTCCGCACCTTGTAGGAAGTGTTGCCGGAGATAATACGTTACTTCTGGTCATTGACAAGGAAGAAAATGTTGAAAAAATCCTTGCTATATTCAATGACATGCTTCTATTGAAATCATCAAAATAAGATATGATACAACATTTATTGATACAAAACTTTGCAATTATTTCCAATACGGAAATTGACTTTAAAGACGGTCTGAGCATAATCACAGGTGAAACAGGTTCAGGAAAATCCATAGTGATACAAGCTATAAGCTTGGCTCTAGGAGCCAGAGCGGATTCGTCTTTTGTTCGTAGTGGAGAAAATAAGGCAATTATACAGCTGCAAGCCGAATATCAAGACAAGGACTATATAGTAACAAGAGAAATCTCCAGAAACGGAAAAAATGTATGCAAGATAAACGGTTCTCTTGTGACACTTTCCGAGGTATCTTCCCTGGCAAAGAAGATTGCAGATATACACGGGCAATACGATAATCAACAGATTTTAGATCCGGAACAACATATCAAACTTTTAGACAGTTACGGACTGGATGAAATTGATCCTGTAAAATGTGATTTCCAATTGATATATGAAAAATACAAAAATGCCAGATTAAAACTTAACGAACTTACTTCCAAAGAGCGTGAGAGTAGAAAAAAAGCTGACTTTTACAGATTTGAAGCAGAGGAAATAGAAAAAGCCGATTTAAAACCCGGAGAAGACCTGGAGCTTTCAGAGAGAATATCCATCCTGCAGAACAGCGAGAAGATCTTCCGGAGTTTAGAACAGACATATCAGGCACTTGAAGGAGAAGAACAGAGCGTTATGACTGCATTGAGCTATGCAAAAGAATCTCTTTCATCCATTTCCTCGTACTCCGGTGAACTCAAAGACATTTTTAAGGACACTGAAAATTCCTATTACATACTTCAAGATGTAATTTCTAAAATTTCAATCCTCCGTGAGAATCAGGATTTTGAACCGCAGGAATTGGATATTGCAATTTCAAGACTTGTTCTCATCGACAATCTAAAGAAAAAGTACGGAGATACTATAGACGATATTTTAATTTACCATAATAAAATAAAAAACAATTTATCGACCTTTGAAAATTTTGAGGAAATAAAGGTAAAGTTGACAAATGAAGTTAATGAGAATCTGGTTTTACTAAAAGAAAAAGCAGACCTTTTGTCGGATGTCAGAAGAAAAAAAGCAGCAGCATTGGGCCGAGAGATTGAACAGGAGCTTCATGATTTGAACTTTTCAGATGCAAAATTCGAAATCAAAATTTCTCCTGCTTCAGCAATTACTGCAACGGGCAGAGATGATGTAGAAATCTTTATATCCACCAATAAAGGCGAACCTCTTAAGCCTTTAATCAAGGTAGCATCGGGAGGTGAAATTTCTCGTATTATGCTGGCTATTAAAAATATAACCGGAAATACCGATAATATACATACTCTTATTTTTGATGAAATAGATGCCGGCATCAGCGGAAAAACCGCAAGTATAATCGGCAAAAAATTAAAGAAGATCTCACAAAAACATCAGATAATCTGCATAACTCATCTGCCTCAGATTGCCGCAGCAGGCGATAACAACTATAGGATTTACAAAAAGTCCGATGATAATAGTACACATACCTTTGTAGAAGAACTTGAAGAAGATGCTGCAGTTCGTGAGATTGCAAGGCTTATAGGTGGTGAAACCATTACAGCTACAACTCTTGCCGGTGCAAAAGAGTTAATGTTAGATACACAAAATCGGTAATATTGGACAAAATTCACCTTACTAAATCCGAATAGAAAATTACATTATAATTAGAACTAAAGAGCTACCGAACAGTATGGCGGCTCTTTAGTTCTTCATGATTATTAACGGATATATTACGCACTAAAACAGCCGAGATACCGTCTGCATGCACGCATCTCGGCTGTTTCAGTTGCTATTTTAAAAGATTAATCAGTATTTAATCCGTACTCAGTAAGCCGATTTAAGCTTATTTAAACAATTAATACTTATTTTATAATTTTTACAGAAACACTCTTGGAGTATGCCCCGTAAATGATTTCTCCGCTTACCTTCCTGTATGCTCTGACTTTAAAATAGTATTTAGCTCCTTTGCTTAATTTCTTTGTCTTAAAAGTTAACTTTGAAGTCTTCGCTAAAGTTTTGTATTTTTTCCAGCCCTTTTTCTTATAAACTATCTGATAAGCCTTTCCCGCTTTAGCTTTTTTCCATGTAAGGACTACTTTTCTGCCCTTAACTGCTTTTGCCTTAAGTTTAGTAACCTTAGCCGGTTTTGTTATCTTCTTGATAACAAAAGTTTTCCCAAGAGATTTCGAGAATATAAAGTTACTGATAAATGTGTATTCATCTCTCTGGTGTAATTTATTGGTTAAAGTATTTGCAAATGCCGTAACATCAACCTTTGCTGCATTATTGCTCTTCCCCTTGTATGAGAAACCCTGAATACTTCCATTTAAGAATTTATCATATTCAACTTTATTGTCTTCGTAGGCAGTAGGGATAAATCCTTCCAAAGGTGTTTTCTTGCCGTCCATCTTTACCAGAATCTTACTTCCTTTAGGAACATTTTCAAAATATCCGCATCCATATCCGTAGAAAATATCATCCTTTTCCCTGATATATGTTGCATTCACCAGGGTCTCTGATGGATATTCAACATAACCCAGGCAGTCCATTGCGTTACTTAAGGATTTTCTATCTGTTTTAATTCCTAAGCTGGACAAGTTAACACTTGAATTTCTGGAATATGTCATATACGGTGTTCCCTTTTTGACTTTTTCCATGGCTGCATTATCATCACCAAGTTTTGATGTGCCAACGATCACACCTGCATTTTCAGGTTTCTCTGTCAATTTAAAGTTCATATCCTTTAGGGCACTCACATCATAATTATACGGATATGAATTCCATGTTACACGGTTCGTTCCTATATATCCTTCACTTGCATCCGGCAATTTACCCGGAACATAAACCGCTGCCGGTTTAATAAGCTTTGCTTTAATTCCTTTACCTTTTGTACCCTTTGCTGTTATACGATACTTTGATGCAACTTTCTTATAGTTCAGGTAGCTTGTTATAAAGTTACCCTTTTCTTTACCTGCGGTAATCATCCCAACCTTTGCACCTGATTTCAAAAGCTTATTCACAGCTGATGTGGAATCTTCAGATACATTGTTTATAACAGCATATGCTGTCTTTGTTCCCGTAAATGATGACTTAATATTTTTCTGATATGCCTTTGCCCCTTCAAAATCAACGGGTTTACCCATTACTAATTTTACTGTATTGTATTCTTTCGGTTTTGCAACAGTTACCATATCAAATCCACGGGTTTTATTAAATGCTGTAATTCCTTCTGAATAAAGCTGCGACCATGTATGTATCAATGTACCATTATAGAGTGCACTGTTGGCAACAGAACGCTTTGCCTGATACATGGAAACCACCATAGTTCCCTTCGGATAAGTCTTTCCGCCCAGTTTAAACGGTTTTGAGGTTATGTTAACCTTAACATCATTTCTTGTAAGCCACAGCATCATATCGCCGGCAGCCTGGAGATTTTTCTGATTCTTTCCGTCCAAAGGTATAATATAACATTCAGGATAGAAATTCTTATTTTCACCATCTTTCTTATACTCAGGGCGGAAAAGGTTAACTTCTGCACCTTCTATATCGTTTTGGTCTGCAAACCACTGCCCGACTTCTTTCATGCTGTCTGAATTATGATTCTTTACTCCTCTTTCAAAGATTTTTGCCTGTGCTTCCATATAGGATTTTTTAGCGTTTTTGATATACGCAGATTGTCCGATTATGCCATAGCACGCTGCAGTTACAGTATCATCGTTATATGCAGGCAGTTCAACCGTATAAGACACAGTTCCCTGAAGCATTGCAAACTGCGGTGTATAGCTGGTGGACATGTCATCCCAAGGATCTTCCCACCTGGTAGCATTCTTTCCATCCTTATCCTTTTTACCTGTATAACTTAAATAATCTCTCTGCGGAATAACATAACTGTTATAGTTATCATTGTTTGCAACCGCTGATTTACCTAATGCTTCCCCTCCGGTCATCAAATGTTCTGCCAACAGGTCATATTCAAAGTTCGGCTCATGTGGCGGATCGCAAGGCTCACATTGGAAATCCTTAATTCTCCCATGAAATTCTACAAATGATACAGGATTGAATTTGCCTATTAAATTCTGCATTGCTGCTGTTTCATTTGTGGTCTGGAATGAGTTATCTCTGTTGAAGTCATATCCGTTTGCACCTTCACGAGTCAAGAATTCCCTTCCGTCAACATTTTCTTCCGGAACTAATATGAAGAAAACATCATCCAGCAAATCATCCGCACTTAAATTTTTATTTTTAACTTTATATAGCTTATTTAAATCCACCTTACCCGATACTTTATTTCCATCTTTAAGATATCCCAGATAGGTTGACTTATCCTTCACCAGGTCAGGGACAGCGGTGCTTCCGGCTTCACCTTCAGGACCCATTTGTGCCTTAAGTTTTTGCTTACCTTCATCGGTAAATCCTTCCAGATCTTTATACGACAGGTCTTTATTCTCTACGAGCTTCCAAGCGAACTCCATGATCCCATCAGTTGCCGCAATTTCGTTTGAATGGACATTTGAGTACATTACAGGAACCTTGAGATTGTCGTATTTACCGCTTTCTATACCCTTAATTGCCGCTTTCGGATTTTTTTCTGCAAGTTCAGTGTATTCAAGCCAATCATTTACTGCCTTTTCATCCTTCGCAACAATTAAATAAGGAATATTTCTTCCACCTGTAGATTTTCCCATAGACTTTTGAGCGACAAAATACTTACCTTTTATGTAAGTTAACTGATTAAGCTCGTCATAGATTTCGCTCATAGTTCTGAAATTATCATATGGAACTACCTTCGCATGGCTCTTGCCTATTTCTTTATCTCCAATTAAAGCTTTAAAATCAAAATAACCACAGATGTCAAGATATGGTCCTCCACCTATATGAGGAGCACTGTAATCCGGATTATTCTTTTTGTCTGCAAAATAACAGTCTACATCCATATCAGCTACGAGTTTTAACTTTCCGCCATCTTCCTTGACCGTCAGCTTAATATTTTTAAACATAGGTGTCTTTCTCATGGTCAGCCATGAGGAAAGCTTTCCACCTTTTTTTTGATTAGGAAAAAGCTTGGTATCAACATATTCTCGGTTTGTATCTCTCTCCAGTTTTAACTCAACTCTTTTACCATTGATTGCTTCTTCTAAGCCCTCCTTCGTAATTCCCGAAACATCCAGTGATATTTCCAGGTTTTTCGTATCTTCTGATAATGAAACATTAAAATCCACATCGTACTTAACTTTTCTCTTTGATTTTTCAGCAGTTCCATAAACATTCCCATTCATATGCTGAAGAGGCATGAATGTGATAATCATAGAAACTGCCAACAGAAGTACAAGGATCTTTCCGTTGAAAGTACTTTTTTTCATTTTCTTCCTCCTAACTCAATATTTTCAGTAAACAATTCTTAAATTCAATCAATTCACTTAAATTATTTACTTAAATCAATTATGATAATTCTAACATGGAGTCATAGCAAAATCAATAAATAATAATACATTTCAATGAAATTTATATAGGGTTATATTCATCATTTTTAATTTTTATGATATAACATTTAATATTAAGCCGGATCTGTTCTTATACATAGTATTCAATTATACAATGGTCCACATTTATCACAAGATAAAAAAATCCTTCTTCCGGAATACGTAAAACTGTGTATTCCGAAAGAAGGGAATAAAGTGATGAGTAGACTAAAAATTAATTCCTTTAGGAAATAATTTTAACTGCATTTTTATTTATACAACTCCCTGAGCCATCATTGCTTCTGCAACTTTTTCAAATCCGGCAATATTTGCTCCCTTAACGAGGTCATATCCAAGTCCGTATCTTTCAGCGGCATCAGCAGCACTCTTATGAATATTTACCATGATAGCTTCAAGCTGTTCATACACCTGAGCAGGTGAGAATACAGTTTTTCCTGCATTCTGTCCCATTTCGATGCAGGAGCAAGCAACACCGCCGGCATTGGCAGCCTTCGATGGACCTACAACAATTCCCTTTTCAATTAAGAATTCAAGAGCTTCATTTGTCGTAGGCATGTTCGCACCTTCACAAAGATATTTGCAGCCATTTGCAACCATCATCTCAGCATCCTTAAGGTGAATTTCATTCTGAGTTGCACAAGGAATATATAGGTCAGCTTTCACCTCCCAAGGTTTTCTGCCGGCAAAGAATTTTGCACCCGGGAACTTATCTGCATAAGGAGCACAGATATTCTTTCCTGATGCTCTGAGTTCCAGCATATATGCTTCTTTTTCTCCTGAAACACCATCTTCGTCATATATGTATCCATCCGGTCCTGAAATTGTAATAACCTTAGCTCCCAGCTCATTTAATTTCTGAACTGTACCCCAGGATACATTACCAAAACCTGAAACTGCCACGGTCTTTCCTTTCAAAGATTCTCCGAAATGTTTCAGCATCTCGCGAGCAAAGAATACTATTCCATATCCGGTAGCTTCAGTCCTTCCTGCAAGACCACCGTAAGAAAGTCCTTTTCCTGTCAGGACACCGGTGTATTTGTTGGTCAGACGCTTATACTGTCCGAACATGTATCCGATTTCTCTTGCTCCTACACCAAGGTCCCCTGCAGGAACATCAGTATCCGGTCCTATATGTCTATAAAGCTCTGTCATAAAGGACTGGCAGAATCTCATAATTTCGCCATCTGATTTGCCGTTAGGATCAAAATCAGATCCGCCTTTACCCCCTCCGATAGGAAGTCCTGTCAAGCTATTCTTGAAAATCTGCTCAAAACCTAAGAACTTAATAATTCCGGGGTAAACCGACGGTGCAAAACGAATTCCCCCTTTATAAGGTCCGATTGCACTGTTGAATTCATATCTGTAACCTCTGTTCACCTGTACTTTACCGCTATCATCGACCCAAGGAATTCTGAAAGAAATTCCTCTTTCCGGTTCAATAATTCTTTCAATGATTCCTGCTTCAACATACTCAGGATGAGCTTCGATAACAGGTTCAAGGGATGTCAGTACTTCCTCGACTGTCTGCAAGAATTCCGGTTCACCGGGATTTCTCTTTTCTGCGATTTCAATATATTTTTTCACTAAATCCTTCATTATTGCCTCCTTGTATTTTAATAAAGATTTGCAAAAATTTCTCTGATTTCTTCATCAGAAAGATATACATAGTTATTAGCCAGCAGTCTCTGCTGATTTTCCACAGTCATATCTGTAAACTGCTGAATCTGAGCTTCGTTCATGCCATATTCTCTAAGGGCTTTCTTAGGAATAAACTGATTTAACATCTTTTCAAGTTCATCATATACTACGTCAACTTTGCAACCTAAAATATTTGCGAAAACTTCATTTGCTTTCTTGATTTTGCCATTAGGATTCTTGCGCATATACATCTTAAACACTTCAGTAAAGAATTGATAATTAGCCTCGCCATGAGGTACATGAAAAGCTCCGCCGATAGCGTAAGAAAGTGCGTGTACAGCTGCACAACCTGCATTACCGAATGCTATGCCGGCATAATTTGCAGCAAGTATGAAATCTTTTAACAAAGGCTTTCTGCTTTCGCTGTTATTTCCTTTTCTTAAAATTGCCTTGTAACCCTCCATAATCATCTCTATAGCCTTTAAAGAATACATTTCTGTAAAAGGTGAAGCCTTCGGAGACAGGTAGGATTCAACGGCGTGAATAAGTGCATCAATTGAGCTTGTGGCAAAGACATAGTCAGGTAATCCTTGCAATGATTCAGGAATTAGAATCGCCATATCTGCATAGGTTTCCTCTACTGCAAGACCTTTTTTAGTATTTAAACTTTTTAATTCTGCTATCGCAACGTTGGTCACTTCAGAGCCTGTGCCACATGTAGAAGGTACTACAATAAGTTCCTTAACCTTCTTAGGTTCTTTTTTACCGGTAAACAGGTCTTCTGACCTTTCTGCCGGTTCTAAAGCAAGTATTTTGCATATATCAACGATAGTACCACCACCGAAGGCAATGATTCTATTGTAGTCGTATTGACCCATGTCTTTCACCATGGCATCTATCATCTCATCTGAAGGTTCTCCCTTACCGTATTTTTCCTGATAGATTACGGGAATATCAATTCCCAAGGGCTTAACATAAGGCGTGTACATCCACTCGTTAGTTACCAGAATGTCACCTTTGCCCAAATTAAATTCTTCATTAAATTCTTTAAATGTGTCAAAATAAAAGATTTTGGGCACAACTCTTAAAGCTTGCATTTTTTCCTCCTAAATAAAGTCAAACTGTTGAAATAACTTATTAAAATCTCGCTTTAAACATTTTCTCAAATGTTTCTTTATACTCATCCCTAAAATCAGGATGAGCGATATTTATAAGAGCCCTGGCTCTGTCACGAACTGTTTTTCCTTTCAGCTTCGCAATACCATATTCGGTAACAACATAATCCACATCGTGTCTTGAAGTCGTTACAACCTGACCCTCTGAAAGAATAGGTGTAATTTTTGAGATTAACGAACCGTCTTTTTTCTTTGCAGCTGCCGGCATTGCGATTATTGCTCTGCCATTTCCACCTGCACATGCGGCTGCGCCTCTGATAAAATCCACCTGACCTCCTACTGCCGAGAATTGCTTGTAACCTATAGTATCTGCGGCAACCTGACCGTAGAAATCTACCGCAAGTGCTGCATTTATACTTACAACATTCGGATTCTTGGCTATAACAGAAGGATCATTTACATAATCTACCGCCTTGAGTAAACAAGTCTCATTTTTATCGCAGAAGTCATATAATCTCTTACTTCCCATTACAAAATTGAATACAAATTTCCCTTTATCTATTCCTTTGAGGGAATTGTCTATTGCCCCTGCTTCATATAACTCAACAACACCGTCTCCCAGCATTTCTGAGTGAATACCCAGATTTTTTTTGTGCTTAAGCTGATGACAAACTGCATCAGGGATAGCCCCTATGCCAAGCTGAAGAGTATCGCCGTCCTCAATAAGCTCGGCACAATTCTTGCCTATCTTCTCTTCAATTTCACCGATTCTGGCTTCCGGTAAAGTTGGAAGCGGCTGATTCTTCTCAACAAAGTAGTCGATCTCATCAACAGAAAATTCAGCGTCACCGAATGTATATGGAACTTCACTATTAACCTGGGCAATTACTGTCTTTGCAGACTTTACCGCCTGAACGGTATAATCACCTGCAACTCCTGTTGATACTTTACCGTATTCATTTGGCGGAGTTACCATTATAAGTGCAACATCAACAGAAATGGTGCCGTTTCTCATCAGCTTCGGAACCTCATGGAAGAAGAGAGGGGTAAATTCACCCCTTCCTTCCTCTACACATTTTCTGGTTTGCCCACTTAGAAACCAGAGATTTGGATGAAAGTTGTCTTTATACTCTTCATTACAGTATCTACCCTCACCTAATGAGAACATATGGGAAATCTCTACATTTTTATAACACGATGCATTGTCCACCATTGCATCTACCAGAGCAGTAGGTTCTGAAACGCAATGAGAAAAAACAACTTTATCCTCTGATTTAATTCGTTTCACAGCCTCATCGGCTGTTACTAACTTATTTTTATAAATTTCCTGCCAATTCATCTGAGCCTCCACTTTTTATTTTTTATTTATGCCTGCAATTTCCTTTGCCATATCTTTCTTCCCGGCCAAATCACTCTGTCTGGAGATCATAATTCTCTGAGCCTGTGGAGAACCTGCACCATGCATAGACTCTGTTCTATACCCAACAGCTGCTGTTCCCAGGCAAACATTCTCTAGAAGACGCAGAATACGCTGTCTTTCTTCTGTTGTAGCACAGTCATTACCCGCAAAATACTTGTTGCAAATGTCACCAATGGTTTCACCATTATTGCCAACAACTGTATCTGATTTAAAGTCTGCATCTGAAGGCATCGTTACCATCAGACCGCCGGCAATATCCTCTGCAAGTCTGCCGATTTCATAAGGAAATCTTGTAACATTCTGCTTACAAACATTGGCAAGTAGAAGGTCGATCTGATAATTTCCCGCTTTAGTTCTGCAGCCTTCTGTTGAGCAAGCCAAACCGCAGCTGTAAAGGGTTTCATTCAAGTGAGTCATCTCAATGAGTTTATCTTTTATATGTGAAGCCTTTGCAGCACCGTTATATTCAGCAGCAACTGCAGCAGCTCCGATAATAACATCACCTACACCTACCTTGCAGCCACCGTATGACTGTCTGTGGTACCCAGCAAAGCGTTCAACCATCATGCCGGCAAAATCATATTCTCCACAAAGGAAGATTCTGTTATTTGGAATAAATACATCATCGAAAACTACAAGTGCTTCCTGTCCGCCGAATTTAGCATTTCCCAAATCTACATCAGCACCTTCTTCCAGTTTTCTTGTATCGCAGGACTGTCTTCCGTAAATCATATACAGACCTTCAGCATCTGACGGACATGCAAAGGAAACTGCGTAATCCTTATCGTCTTCCTTCATCGCTACTGTAGGCATAATGATATGTTCATGGGAGTTAATTGAACCTGTCTGGTGTGCTTTTGCTCCTCTAACTACGATACCGTCAGATTTTCTTTCAACGATACGAAGATACATATCCTTGTCCTTTTGTGCATGCGGAGCAAGCCCTCTATCTCCCTTAGGGTCAGTCATTGCACCATCTACAATGAGATCATTTTCCTGAACGAATTTCAGATACTCTACAAAATTCTTATGATAATCTGTTCCGTATTTTTCATCAGTTTCAAAGGTTGTGGAATAAACTGCATTAAACGCATCCATACCCACGCATCTCTGAAAGCATGATCCTGTCTTCTGACCTAAAAGTCTTTGCATTTTAACCTTATTCTTAAGATCTTCTGTGCTCTGATGTAAATGAGAAAATCTGTTTACAATCTTTCCGGTCAGGTTTGACTTTGCAGTCATAACATCCTTATATTCAGGATCATGTGCCAAATCATATGTCATTGCAACGGAGTTGATTGACGGTCTGATAATTGGGTGATCCACCCAATTATCAATTTTTTCGCCAAACATATAAACTCTTGTATTAAGTTTTCTTAAACTTTCAATATATTCTTTACCTGTCATTAACATTGTAATTACCTCCAAAAGTTACATGCATGAAACAATTGCTTCTTCGTATATTTCTAACCCCTTCTTAAGTTGTTCGTCAGTTACGCAAAGTGGACAAAGGAATCTGATTACATTTCCGTAAGTTCCGGCAGCTTCAAGCATCAAGCCCTTCTTAACTGCGTAATTAACGATTTTTCCAACAATTTCAGCGTTGGCTTCTTTCGTTGCCTTATCTTTTACAAATTCAACACCTATCATTGAACCTATTCCACGAACATCACCGATAACCTCGTATTTCTCTTTCCATTCGTTGAACTTGTCCATTACAATTGCACCGATTTTTTTAGCTTTTCCCGGGTAATCTTCCTTTTCCATAACTTCCATTACCTTAAGTGCTGATGCACAAGCTAACGGATTTCCACAGTATGTTCCCCCAATCGTTCCTGTCGGAACTGCATCCATGATTTCTTTCTTTGCTACAACTGCAGATAGCGGTAGTCCGCCGGCAATGGATTTAGCTGTTGTCATAATATCAGGAGCGCATCCTGCTTCTTTGTAATAATCTGAGACAAACAGACTTCCACTTCTTGACCAACCGGTCTGAACCTCATCAGTTACCATTAGGATACCGTGTTTATCACAAATCTGTCTAACTGCCTTAACCCATTCAATCGGAGCAGGTACAAAGCCTCCCTCTCCCTGAATCGGTTCAAAGATTATTGCTGCAACACTGTCTGCCGGAGCCGCTTCTACAAACATGTGCTCCAAATTATCCACATAGTATTTAATTTTATCTTCATCAGCCATTCCCTTAGGTGCTCTGTAGATATTAGGGAATTCAGCTCTGTACACTCCGTCCGGGAAAGGTCCCATTCCAATTGCGTAAGCCTTTTTTCCCGTCATAGTCATAGTCATCTGTGTTCTTCCGTGGAAAGCCCCTGTAAAAACTATGATGTTAGGTCTTTTCGTAAAACCTTTTGCAATTTTTACTGCATTTTCATTGGCTTCTGCACCTGAGTTTGCAAACATTGTCTGCTTTGCATCGCCTTTAACCGGTGCCACTTTGTTGATTTTTTCCGCAAGTTCAATGTATCTTTCATGTGTTGTGATATTCATCATTGCATGAAAATACTTTTCTGACTGCTCTTTAACAGCTTCAATAAGCTCAGGATTACTATATCCGATATTAAGAACACCAACTCCGCCTATCCAATCCAGAAAGACATTTCCGTCCACATCCTCAAACATAGCTCCCTCACCGCGTTTGATTACACAAGGATAACCACATTTAATTGCCGCAGGCATTGAGTTATCCCTTCTTGAAATAACTTCAAGTGCTTTTGGACCGGGTAGATTGGTAACAACCTTAGGTAATGCATCTCTTAACATTTTTTTCTCCTTTTACATAAAATGACTTTAACTTATTGCTTATAATTATTATTAAATTTTCATTGGATTTTACTTTAACTTGTTGCTTATAATTATTATTAAATTTTTATTGGATTTTTGCTTATAATTATTTTTTTAGGATTTGCTTATATAATTTTGTTTAATTTGAATTTATAGTGTAATCTTTTTGCTTACCTTGGTTCAGCTTAAAAAACCAAGTTCTTTTTCAACCTTTGTAATCGCCCTATCTACTCTGGTAACGATTTCATCGATTTCTTCTTTAGTTACAACGAATGCCGGGGAAATAACCAATCCATCGCCGGCCTGTCCCCTGTTACAGCCCTGACTTGCTTCGATTAGCATATTTTCTTCCAAAGCCGCATCCTGAATCCTTGGTGCAACCTTTTCTGACATTGGGAAGCTTTCCTTTGTAATCTTATTCTTTACAAGTTCTACGCCTACCATCAGACCCTTTCCCCTTACATCTCCAACAATCGGATGATGCGAAAGTCTCTTTGTAAGTTCCTGTTTCAGGTACTCACCCATTTTTGCACAGTTTTCAACTAACTTGTGCTCCTTCAGATACTTCAGAACAGCAATATTAACCGCAGCACCCAATGGATTTCCTGACCATGAGAAGCCCGGAGGATAATTTCCGTTGTCCTCTGCCATACCATCGTATACCTTCTGCGTAATACCTACTGCTGCAAGTGGGAAGTATCCTCCCGAAATGGATTTTCCCATAGTTACGATATCCGGAACTATATTAAAATGCTTGTAAGCAAACATTTTACCTGTTCTTCCCATTCCGGTCATAACCTCGTCTAAAATCAAAAGTACATCGTATTTATCACAAATTCTTCTGATTTCTTCAAAGTATCCTTCCGGTGGGACCGCTGCACAAAGTGACATTCCTGAAATGGGTTCAGCAATGAATGCTGCCACCGTATCAGGCCCCTGTGCAAGGATTTCATTTTCAAGTGATCTTGCGCAATTTACAGCATAGTTTTCGTCATCTTCAATCCACGGTCTGTATGTGTATGCGGGCTGGATATGTCCCATTTCCGGAAGATACGGTTCATATCCTTTTCTGCGCTTTGCAAAGCCACTTACAGAAAGTGCTCCGTTGGAAATGCCGTGATAACTCTGCCATCTGGACAAGATCTTATATTTCCCTTCATTTCCTCTCTGAATATGATATCTTCTTGCCATTTTAATCGCCATCTCATTGGCTTCCGAGCCTCCACATACTTGGAAAACTTTAGCCAAATCATAGTCAGAAGCTTCACATATCATTTTACAAGATTCTTCGAGAACGGATGTTGTGCAATCATCTCTGTGAGCATAGGCAAGAGTAACCGCCTGTTCTCTCATTGCATCAGCAATTTCTTCAATTCCGTGTCCTAAACTTACAAGTACCGGTCCTGATGCCCCATCAATAATTTCTGTACCGTCCTCTTTGTACATGTAAATTCCTTTTCCACTTTTCACCTTTGGATATTCTCTATGAAAATCCAAACTTAATACATAATTGTTATCTGACATTAATAAACACCCCTTATTATTAATAATTAATCAATTTTTTCGAAAACCGCTGCCGAACCTTCGCCGCCGCCTACACACATAGTTACGATAGCGTACTTTCTTTCAGCATTTTTCATAGCATAAGCCGCCTTTGTTGTTAGAACTGCACCTGTTGCACCAAGAGCATGTCCTAAAGCGATAGCACCTCCGTTAGGATTTACTCTCTCCATATCCAGACCGAGTTCTTCAATACACCCGATAGCCTGTGATGCAAACGCTTCGTTAAGTTCGATTAATTCAACCTCATCCAAGGTGACTCCTGTCTTTTCCAGTACTTTTCTAACTGCTCCGATAGGACCGAAACCCATTGTGTACGGATCCAGACCGACAGAGGCAAAACCTTTAACTTTCAGAAGTGGCTTTAGACCCAGTTCGTCAGCCTTTTCTCTGCTCATTATTACTACAGCTGCTGCACCATCATTCATAGGACAACTATTTCCGGCTGTAACCAGTCCGTCTTTCTGGAATACAGGCTTCAGTTTTGAAAGCTGCTCCATATTAGTCTCAGCTCTTGGTCCCTCATCTGTATCGATTACAACCTCTTTGCGTTTCACTTTAGTTGTAATAGGCAGAATTTGTTCTTTAAAAGCACCCTTTTCGATTGCTTTTAAAGCTCTCTGATGTGATTGATATGCGAATTCGTCCATTTTTTCTCTTGAAACAGGATGTACCTTCAACACATTTTCTGCAGTTTCTCCCATTGACGGATTTCCTGCCTTAGGAGGAGACATCATCACATAGTTAAATGATGGATATGAGTAACTATAAGGTCTCTTCGTTTTTGTCATGAAGTACGGATTATTAGTCATACTCTCTGCTCCGCCTGCAACATAAACATCGCCATGTCCACTTTCAATCATAGCTGCCGCCATGCAGATTGTTTCCAATCCCGAAGCACACTGTCTATCAAACTGAATTCCCGGAACCGTTACAGGAAGTTCCGCCTCTAAGGCTATCACTCTACCGATATTTCCGGGAGCACCTTCAGCATTTCCCATATACACTTCTTCGATATCCTCAGGATTTATTCCTGCTCTTTTAACAGCTTCCTTTACAACAAGACCGCCAAGTTCATATCCGTCAAGTCCTGCTAAAACGCCTCCGTATTTCCCGATCGGAGTTCTAACTGCAGATACGATTACCGCTTCTCTTAATTTGCTCATTTTCACGCCTCCTTATAGTCAATTAGTCTCAGGTTATTGGAAATCTCCACAGGAGCTCCCGTCTTTGTTATAACTTCATCTGTTGTGTGACCATAAAAAAGTTCTTTCAACAGATAACCTTTTTCCGTAATTTCTAACACACCAAGGTCTGTAATTATAAGGGATACACACTCTGTTGCAGTCAGAGGAAGGTCACATCTTTTCTTGAGTTTCGGATTACCTTTCTTATCAGTATGGGTTGTTATTGCAATTACCTTCTTTGCCTTTTTAGCAAGATCCATCGCTCCGCCCATTCCCGGAACAAGTCCGCCCGGCACCATCCAATTGGCAAGGTCTCCGTTTTCTCCAATTTCCAGTGCACCTAAAATTGTAATGTCAAGCTTTCCACTTCTGACAAGTCCAAAAGAATCAGCACTGTCAAAATATGACGCACCCTTGGTTGCCGTAATTGGAACACATCCTGAATCCACTATATCTGGATCTTCTTTCCCTTTTTCCGGCGCAGGACCGGCCCCCAAAATCCCGTTTTCTGCATGAAAGAAAACCTTCTTTTCAGGAGGTATATAATTAACAACCTTCTGTGGAATACCAAACCCAAGATTTACAACATCACCATTTGAAATTTCTTCAGCAGCTCTTTTTGCCATCATTTCTTTTACTGCCAACCCCATGTCCAATCTCCTTCCCCGTGAACGATTACGTCAACAAAAGCACCGGGTGTTATAACATCTTCCGGGTCGATTTCACCAAGTTCAACGATTTCTTTTGCGTCCACTATTGTTACATCTGCAGCTCTTGCCATAAGCGGATTCAATCCTCTTGCAGTTTTGCTGTATACAAGATTTCCGAATTCGTCTGCTTTCTCGGCAAGTATAATAGCCACATCTGCAGTTAAAGCCGTTTCAAGCAGATAATCTTTTCCTTTAACCGAAATTTTTTCTTTTCCTTCTTCTATAACCGTTCCCATTCCTACATCCGTCAGAATGCCGGCAAGTCCTACTCCGCCTGCTCTGATACGCTCAGCCAGAGTTCCCTGTGGAGAAAATTCAATGTCAAGTTCTCCTGCATTAAAAAGTTCTCCCGCAGCTTTCGTAGCTCCAATATGGCTTGTAATAAGCTTTTTGCACTGCTTGTTGCCGACTATATGATCCGGACCCACATCAGGGTCACCTGCATCAATAGAAATTAAGGTCAAATCCTTAACACCCTTCTTTATAATTGCCTGAATTAAATCGTAGGAAGATCCTATCCCTCCAAAGCCTGCAATCATAATTGTGCAACCGTCAGTCACATGTTTCATAGCCTCTTCAATGGTTTTAATCTTATTGAATCGATTTTTCACTGAAACTCTCCTTTCAATTTTTGATTATTTGATGACAAAATAGAATTAACTGCTTTTACTCTTATATTTAGCAAAAGCCATGCCAAAAAATAAAAAACCTACAACTCGTTGAAATAATCAAGTTATAGGTTCTGAACGTGGAATCGTAAATTCAAACTCTTGTTATATCATTGTCAAAATCGAAATATCCTATGTCAAATCTGACATATTGAATCGCAAATGACCATCAGTTTAAACTATAAAAGCATTGATGTGCTGTTATACAATTTCGTACTTTTTCTTCTTTCGCATCAGCTGCGACTGGCTTATGTTAAGTGCTTCTGCTGCTTTCCTCGTGGTTCCGTAACGTTTAAGTGCATCTACGATTATGGCTTTTTCATGATTACCTATGGCTTCTTCCAAGGTCATGTTCTTATATCCGCCTGTTGTTTCTGCCTCGGCAATATCTTGCTCCTGTGACCTGTCAACGGTCACAGGAGTTCCATTTCTTCTTGTACCTTCCAAAGTTTTTTTCTTAATGACATTTTGCACCGATTTGCCATCTACTACATTATCTTTGCAGCTTATTATTATGGTATGCACTACATTTTCCAACTGTCTTACATTTCCGGGCCAGCTATACTCTTTAAGCTCATCTATTGCTTCAATGGTAAATTTTCTTTCCAGCATATATTTATCATTATACTTTTTAGCAAACATTTTTACCAAAGGTTCAATATCATCTGTTCGCATCCTAAGTGGTAAAATCTCTATCTCACAAATATTAAGTCTATAATACAGATCTTCTCTAAAGGTACCTTCTCTGACCATTTCTCGCAAATCTCTGTTAGTTGCGGAAATTACCCTGACATTTACATTTATAGGCTTTTCACCGCCGACTCTGTAAAATTGACCTTCTTGCAAAACTCTAAGCATCTTTGCCTGAATAGACATCGGAAGATCTCCAATTTCGTCAAGAAAAAGCGTTCCGCCATTAGCCAATTCAAAAATACCTTTTTTGCCGGCATCCTTTGCTCCTGTAAACGAACCTTTCTCATATCCGAAAAACTCTGACTCTGCAAGGCTTTCCGTAATAGCCGAACAGTTAATTTTTATACACTGCATTCCTTTCCTTGCACTGTTTTCATGGAGCAAATCAAGAACTCTTTCCTTACCTACACCGGTTTCGCCTAAGATGAGTACATTACAATCATAACTTGCCAGGCGCAAAATCTCCTCAAGCATTTTCTCTGTTTCTTTGCTGCCATATGCATATTCATCTATCTTCTTTATGTTCTTAAGGTCAAAACTTAACTTACTGTCATATTTAAGTTTATTTACAATATTTTTTGTCATGTATATGCCATGAATTCGTTTAAGTTTCATGATTATCTTATACAGAAGATTCAACGTAAACTCAGGGAATCCGCTGGAATATTCCTCCACAGAAATAGTGTTTATACTTTTCCCAAAAGATTCTGCCATAAGTACTACTAAATTATAGTTATTGATTAAATTTGTAAAAAAAAGATTCCCGTGTTGTTTGGTCAGAAGCACACCTATTACTTCCATTCCCATCATATTTGAACAAATTACTGTACTGTCAAAAAGCTCTTCATCAGAGGGTTCTTTGTCGAATTCTTTTTTTAAAATTTCATTGTAGCTGTCTAAAGGTGATACGCCGTCGATGGTAAAAAGCTTATCAATATAAGGTTTAAACAGTGCTCTTATATTTTCTTCCAATATATAATTTTCATCATCAAAATATAGGCACACTGAAATATAGCAGCCTACTCCATTTGAAAACCTTATGGCTGCCGCATATAAAATTGTTGTGAATATATCACTGCCAAGTATAAAGAATTTCTTTCCTGTCTCTGCTATGGATGATGCCTTTGCAATAGAACCGGATTCATCAAACGCAACAAGAAGGATCTCCTCCGGAATGTCTTCCGGAATTTTGATTATCGGACTGGAAGAAAAAAATATCCCATAGCCTTCAACCTCTATTTGGCTATAGTTAAAATTTAAACTCTTAATGTTTGTAATTTTTATTGGAACTGAAGTCAGTGATGCTATACCGATCACCTTGTCTCCTACTTTCAGTCCGGCAGTGTTTTTGTACTTTTCTCCTATTTCTTCAATTACTCCGCAGCAAATCCCTCCACTATCTGTAAGCTGATTGTGAAGTTTCCCTCTCCTTTCAGTTATACTCAAAATTCTTTTCTTAATTCTATTGAAGTCGTACTCACATGAGCTGCATATCTGTCTAAAGTTCCCTTCTTCAAGCTTTATCTTCTGGATCGATATTCTAAGTTCTGTATCTTTTATTTCTCTTTTGTTGTCCAGTTGCCAAGCTGATACCGGAAAAAAACCCTTTGGCTCAAGCACTCTTTCCTCTCCGAATATTTTCATATCATTTCTCTTTCTACTAAATTTACATTATCTAAGAAATTACACACTTACCTTTTCTCTGTCAGCACTCTGTGGCTATCTATATACATTTCCACAATATGATAACAGCCGTCACAACCTCCCAGGGCAGAAATAATGTCCCTTTTACTTATTTCACTTAATTTTCGTCCCATCAAAGAATTATTGTTCTCATCGTTAGTAAAACAACTGACTCCCGGAGCTCTGATAATTTTTATTTTATTTTCCGTAATAATCCCTTCCGAATCTATTTTAATTAATGTCAACATTTCGTGATATGTATCCGAAAGGTATCCCTTGCAGAAAATATTACCATTCTTTTTTTCAATAGTGTATGTCTTTTCTCTCTCAAATAAAATATCTTTCTCAAAATTATCCGGAACATAGTCCATCCAGGGCAGATCTGCAAGCCTTTCCGTTCTTCTGCTGTCACTGTACATCCTACAATTATTTTTCTCTAAAAAATCCCAGTATATATTATAGTCCTCCCTTGTTTTATAACCTCTTTCTTTATATACATAGGTTTCTGCCTGCAGTAATGCAGAAATGCACTGGAGAAAAATGTCCGAAAAAGAATCATGTCCATTTTCCAAAAGCCGTTTCTTAACTATCTTTTTACCCTGAATATATCCCTCTATACCTATAAGTTCCGCAAAATCATTATTAAATGACGTCACTTCTTCATTACCATTCTCCACATAATCGTGAACTTGTTCAGAATATGAGCCTGCAGCTTCTTTGATTATAAAATCATCTTTGCCCACAACAAGAAAACCCCCTCGTACTGTTCCATCATTTTGAACAGCCACCGTTGATTTTAAATTGTTTTCTAAATTCTCAACACACCAGTTGATTTTCATGTTTTAGTCACTTCCACAAAATCAGTTTTATGCTATAAAAAAAGGAGCTCACGACTGTCATTCCACTATATTTTTTAATTAACGGCAATTCAGCCTATATGACACTCTTTGTTCCGTCATCAAATGATATATCACTCATTATACTAAAAAATATATGTAATTAAAAGTAATAAATAGTAATATCCGTAAAAAATATAAGAATTAAAAAGAGGGGTTCCTTTACCCCTCTTTTTTATACTGCTCATTCTAAACTTTAATTCTGCTTACTGGATGTCCAATCTCACAGGTTTTGGAATTCTACTCATTATATCCGTCATCAGAGCATCTGTACATTTTAACTCATCCACCAGCTTGACAGTTTTTGCTTCTACGAACTTAGGCTCGTAAGGCTTCATTACGCCTCCGAGAACCTCGCCCTCTTCTGCATACTTATACATTGGAATTTCATCGTTCATTTCAGCCGAAATGTCGTATTCATCTTCAAATGGGAACTCAACTTCAAACACATGCGCCAACTCTGCTGCAATTTCCCAATTGCTGAAATCAACATCTTCTTCAATTGCAGCCTCCACAGGAAGAAGTCTTCTTTCTGTATTTGTATATGTTCCTGATGTACTTGCAAAACCCGTTCCCGGAATAAATACATCTGCCTTTTCACCGGTTTCAGTCATGAACACATCAGAGACTCCTAAGAACTCAAGATTTGAAAGGTCTGTATCGACAGGATTTTCTCCGAATATAATCAAGCCTTTTAGACTGTCAAGAGCTTCAACACCCACATGGATTCCCATATCCACCAAACCCTGTGAATTATTTTTTGCTTTAACCTCCAAAATACCGTCTCTCGGGGTTCCAATATGTCCCGACAGAAGTGCAAGTTCTCCGATGAGTTTTCCGGCTTCCTCTGAAAGAACATTCTGCTGATAAACTATCATGGCCTTTTTAGCATTTGCATAAAGTTCAGCAATCTCTTTACAGGTATCGCAGGTTTCAACATCATCAAGAGATTTTCTAAAGGCTTCAAATCCTTCAGCTTCACTGCTCCTGCCCATCTCAATCATTGACTTTGCAAGTTTCTTCAGGAAAGCGGTATCATTTTGAATTTCAATGACTCTATCTGCAAATTTCCAAGCATCATTGGCTCCTTCAGTAGTAGTAACAACCACCTTTACACCTGCTTCGGCAGCCTGCTTAATCTTGTTCCAGATAACAGGATTTCTTCCTTTAATAAATCCCGGAACTAAAATTACATTTGTTGATAAAAGTTCATCTATGGTATTTGGAGAAACCTCGTGACCTAATCCAAGAATTTCATTAACTCCACTTGCTCTTCTGTTAAAGGTAAATGTTTTTGCACCCACCAAATCTGCAAATTTTTTGATTGCATAAGCTTCTTCGTTTGTATAACGATCCGAAATCGATACACCGATTGAGTCCTTGCCATGTCTCACAGCCACCGACTCCAACTTTTTCGCCATCATGACGAAGGCTTCATGATAGTCAGTAAGCCTGAATTTTCCATCTACATCCTTAATCATAGGATCTACAATCTTGCCCTCCAGCAAAGATTCATCAAAACCAAACTTACCTTTACCGCAGCAAATCCCCCTATTCACATAGCCTTCTTTTGACGGATTTGCCTTAATCAGCATATCGCCGTAGGATTCCAAATCGAAGGTACAGCCCACTGAGCAGTAAGAACATGTCGTTTCGGCTATTTCGGTGTCAAGCGGCACCTCCTTCTGCACTGTCTGAATTTCCTGAAGTGCACCAACCGGACAACAGGTTACGCACTGACCGCAGGATTCACATCCCGACTCTGCCAGTTTCATTCCAAGTGTCGGCTGAACTACAGTATCAAATCCACGATTCACAAGTCCAAGTGCTCCTACACCCATAACCTCATCACAGACTCTTACACACAGTCCGCAAAGAATACATTTGTTAGGATCACGAACAATGAATGGATGATCATCATCAAACCGGTTCATAGTCTTTTCGCCACAGAAACGGTCTGACTTAACTCCATACTGATTTGAAAGCTCAATCAGCTTACATTCAAAATAGTCATGGCATCCACATTCCAAACATCTGCCGGCTTCCTTAACTGCCTGTTCTTCTGTCAATCCTCCGAAAACAACTTCTGAGAAGTTATCTTTTCTCTCCGCCGCATTGAGCTGATCAGCCTTTTCTCTGCATATTCTTTCCCTGTCTTCAAAAGTCTTTTCATCTACATCATGCCTTTCCACAAAAAACGGCTGTTCATATTTAATGGTTTCTCCATTCAAATATGAATCAATTACTGTAGACACCTTTCTGGCATCTGCAATGGATTCAATAGCTATAGAAATTTTGTCATTTCCGCAGTCACCACCTGCAAACACTCCGGGTATACTTGTCATAAAGGTTTCTTTATCGTATGCAATGGCATTCTTTCTGGTCTTTTCCACATCAAAAAGTTCAGCATCAACTGCCTGACCGATGGCCAGAATAACATTATCGACATCAAGAGTCTCTGTCTTTCCTTCAATCGGTATAGGACGGCGGCGGCCTGAAGCATCAGGTTCTCCGAGTTCCATGCACTGAAGAATAATCTGTTTCACATGATCTTTTTCATCTTTGATGATTTCAAGCGGGTTCGTCAGGTTCTTAAAGATTACACCTTCCTCTTCACCCTCTTCAATTTCAATCATGTCAGCAGGCATCTCATCCTTAGTTCTTCTATAAACATTATAAACCTCTTCAGCACCGAGTCTAACTGCAGTTCTGCATGCGTCCATTGCAGTATTACCGCCACCTACGATTGCAACCTTCTTACCGAAATCAATAGGTTCATTTCTAACCACTTTACGCAGAAAGTCTATACCGCCGATGACGCCTTCTGCATCTTCACCCGGACAGCCGACCCCCGTGGACAACCATGCACCGATTCCCAGAAGAACCGCATCAAAGTTCTCCCTAATCGTTTCAAATGGAATATCAACACCAATCTTTGTGTCCGGAACCATTTCAACTCCCATAGCTGCTATAAGTGAAATTTCACTGTCCAAAACCTCCTTTGGAAGACGATATTCCGGGATACCGTAGCGAAGCATACCGCCCAATTTCGGCATAGCATCAAAGATTGTAACATCATGTCCCATCTGCCTTAAGAAGTAAGCTGCAGAAAGACCCATAGGTCCTCCTCCGATTATTGCAACGGATTTACCTGTTTCCTCTTCAATCTCCGGCAGATACTGTTCTTCTTCGTTGAGTGCAAGGTCTGCAGCGAAACGCTTAATTGACATAATGCTTATAGGTTCTTCAATTAGTCCCCTTCTGCATGCATCCTCACATGGATGAGGACATACACGACCTATACACGCAGGTAGCGGAATCTTATCTTTAATAAGCTCATTTGCTTTCTCATATTCCTGATTTGCAACAAGTCCCACATATCCCTGACAGTCCGTTCCGGCAGGACATGCAAGGGAACATGGACCGATACAGTCACCATTATGGTTGGAAACTAAAAGCTCCAAATTAGTTTTTCTGGACTCTAAGACCCTTTCTGTGCTCGTCATTATCACCATTCCCGGAGCAATCTCCGTAGCACACGCCTTACATAGCTTAGGGTTTCCTTCTACCTCTACAACACAGATTCCACATGAACCATATACAGCCGTTCTTTCATCGAAACACAGCGTTGGGATAAATATGTCATTTTCCTTCGCAACTTCAAGAATAGTCTGTCCTGGAAGGCCGAGTACTTCTTTTCCGTCTATATTCAATCTAAAATTCTTCATTCTCTTCCTCCTTCCTAGATTCTAACTACTGCACCAAAGTTACAATTGTCTTCGCACTTTCCGCACTTGATACAGATGCTCTGGTCTATTACATGCTTACCTTTGACCTCACCTGTAATGGCCTGTACCGGACAGTTCCTTGCACATCTTGTACAGCCTACGCAGTTATCTTTGATTTCGTATCTGATAAGTGCCTTACATGATTTTGCCGTACAGGTATGATTGTAAATATGGTCTTCATATTCATTTCTGAAATAACGAATTGTGGATAACACAGGATTTGGAGCTGTCTGACCGAGACCGCACATTGAACCGTCTTTAATTTTATTAGCCAGTTCTTCAAGCTTTTCAATATCTCCGTCTTCTCCCTTCCCTTGCGTGATACGCTCAAGAATTTCTAGCATTCTCTTCGTACCGATTCTGCAGTAGTTACATTTTCCACAGGATTCTTTCTTTGTAAAATCTAAGAAGTAACGAGCCATGTCCACCATGCAGGTATCTTCGTCCATTACGATCATACCACCTGAGCCAACAATAGCTCCCGTCTTAACTATGTCTTCATAAGTTACCGGTGTCTCTGAAATATCTGCCGGGATACATCCTCCTGAAGGTCCTCCCATCTGGACTGCCTTGAACTTTCTGTCGTTCTTAATTCCGCCACCGATATTGAAGATAACGTCCTTAACACTTAGACCCATCGGAACTTCCACAAGTCCGCCCTTTTTAATCTTCCCTGCAAGAGCAAATACTTTAGTTCCCGTTGAAGGTCCTTTTCCAAGTTTTGCAAAAGCCTCTCCGCCATTTTCAATAATCCATGCAACATTTGCAAAGGTTTCCACATTGTTGATATTAGTTGGCAGCTGCCAATATCCCTTTGCTGCAGGGAAAGGCGGTTTTAGACGAGGCATTCCTCTTTCACCTTCAAGGGAAGCGATAAGTGCAGTTTCTTCTCCACATACAAAGGCTCCGGCTCCGGCTTTGATTCTAATATCAAAGTGTTTTCCGGTTCCAAATATATTATCGCCCAAGAATCCCTTTTCTCTTGCCTGCTCCATGGCAATTTCCAAGCGTTTTATTGCCAGCGGGTATTCAGCACGGCAATAAATAATACCTTCCGTTGCACCCATAGCAAAACCACCTATGATCATACCTTCAAGCAAAGAATGCGGGTCGCCTTCCAATACGGAACGATCCATGAATGCCCCCGGATCTCCCTCGTCGGCATTACAGACAATATACTTTTCTTTACCGAGATTCCCTTTTGCCGCATTCCATTTGAACCAAGTCGGAAAACCTGCACCTCCACGACCTCTCAGATTTGAAGTTTTAATAATGTTAATAACTTCGTCCTGTGTCATTGAAGTTAAAACTTTTCGTGAAGATTCATATCCTCCTACCGCAATGTATTCATCGATAATTTCAGGATTGATAAGCCCGCAGTGACGAAGAACTACCCTTTCCTGTTTAGCAAGGAACTGTTGATCTTCCACATCAATTGCATAATCTGAAACAATCTTTCCACCTTTTAGATGCTCTTCAACAATTTTTTCAACTTTGTCCGGCTGAACCTTCACATATCTTGTGAGCTTGCCATCGTCTTCATAAACATCTACTATCGGTTCCAGATAACATGTTCCAACACAACCTGTAACAGTCAGTTCAACATCTACATTGTGCTTTTTTATCTGCTCTGTAAAAGCATTTTCTGTTTTTTTTGCACCTGTGGCAATACCACAACTGCCCTGTCCAATTACTACTTTCATTCTGCACCTCCTAAGCTCTTTCTTTGATTTCAGCCAGGATTTGCTTAACTTTATCTTTGGTTAAATTACCATAAGTTTCATCTCCTTCGCTGCTTGTAACCATCATTACCGGAGCTAGAGAACAGCATCCAAGACATGCCACATTATTTAATGTGAATATACCGTCTTGAGTCGTTTCACCATCTTTAATATCTAAGTATTCACCAATTGCTTCTTCGATACTGTCAGCACCATTAACATGGCAGGCTGTACCCTTACACAGCATGATTAAATACTTACCCACCGGCTGCAATCTAAACTGTGCATAAAAGGTAGCAACACCGTAGATTTTAGCCGGTTTAATTCCTGTTGCCAATGAAATGTGATTAATCACTTCAACGGAAAGATATCCATAGATTTCTTGTGCTTTCTGAAGTATTGTGATTAGGCTTCCAGGCACTTTTGCATACTTATCCAGCGTAGGCTGCAATTCTTTAAATTGCTCACCGGTGCCGGGACAGACGCAACATTTTTTTTCACTCATTATGACTCCTCCTGTTGCTCAATAGATTATAATAGCTAAAATAACTATAACTTGTATTATACAATAAAATTATACAGTTTATCAATGCAAGGTTTTATGCGGTACTTACATGGATACACCTTTTTATACATGAACCGATTTAAACTCATCGCTTTTTCATACGATTCTTTTTCAGTTCATTGACGTCAATTTCCATATAAAACAGTGAGATAATTACTATTATTTCACCTATAAATTCCTTCATTGTAGGAACCTCGCCGGCAAACATAAAGCCCACTATCCCGGCAAAAACAGGCTCCAAAGAAAAGATAATCCCCACATGTGTCGGTTCTGTATACTGCTGTGCAATGGGTTGAACAACAAATGCCACCCCGGTACAAAATATTGCCAGAAACGCAAGCCAAACCAAAACTTCAGCAGATTTCGGCACTGCAAAGGTTTCCATAGACAGACTCAATATAAGCATCACAACTCCGCAAAACCCTAAGCTGAAAACTCCTGTCACGTATGGATCAACTCGCTTATCACTGACTGCTTTAGATGTGATTACAATTTGAATAGCATAGGAAATCCCTGTGCTCAAACTGAAGAGATCCCCCTTCAGATGTGCCAAATTAAATGAAAAATCGTTTTTCAGCGTCATAAGCATTATGCCCACAAAACACACTGCAACTGCAACTATCAGTTTCTTTTCCGGACTCTTTCTATATACTATAAATTCTATAAGCGGAGTAAAAAACACTGTTGTGGCACATAAAAATGCACAGTTCGATAATGTGGTGTATTGTACACCAATAGTAGCTCCTGTATAAACAACGGATAATGCAATACCGATAAAGCAGCTGTATAGTAATGTAATCTTATTAACTTTTTTTACACGATTAAAGGATAATGCCACTGCGACTGCAAAAGCACCTAAAAATCTATAGGTATTCAGGGCAAATGTCGGAACCTCCTTAATTGCCACTTTCATTCCCAGATATGAAAAACCCCAACACATTGCCACAACAAGAAGCATTAAATCTGCTCTTAATTCCTTTTTCTTATCCAACTCCACCACTTCCTCCGTCACTTGTTCTGAAGATAAAACTTCGATTTTTCATTTCACTCTTTTTTACAGTTAAATCTTTGCTATAAAGATTTCCAATGCTGTCTGGGGACTGAGAATACCGGTTATGATATTGCTGTACGCTTCATAAATCCCTTTGAGCATATCCCTCAACTTTTCCATAGAATACCTCGAAGCATATTTCATTCCTTTTTCTATCCTAAATCTGTGAATTTTGGTATATTGGCTTATCGCATATGCACTGCAAATACCCTCATCACCTTGAATAAACTCTTTGATTTCAAGCATAAGCTCAATCTGAGCTGCGATGGCTAAAGCTATGGGAACAGCACCATAAGGGTCATCTTTCATCCTATTGTAAAGTATCTCTAAAGCCACTGTCTTATCATTTCCGCTTATACCGTCTATTAAGCTGAAAATAAATGTATCTCCATCGCCCTGTATTAAAGTATCTATATCTACTTTAGTTATAACACTTTTTTCACTATATGCAATAAGTTTGTTTATATCATTTTCAAAATTATATAATCTGTACTCACTTTCTTGATTAAGATAACCGGTATGGTGGATCAATTCACTCATAACCGCCCTGTCTATGGAAATCTTTGCTTCTTTAAATCTCTTTGCAGCAAATGATATAAGTTCAGACTCTGTAAGGGTTCCGTATTCGTATGCACCGGAAACCTTCTTCAAATTCTTCACAAGTTTGCTTCGCCGGTCAATTTCTGAGTTACTGAATATAACAATTGTATTTTCGTTTGGATTTTTCAGATATGAAACTATTGCCTCAATTCCATCTTCTCCATAACCTGCCAATCCGGAAGTCGACTTCAAAGCCCTGAAATTTTTGATCCAAACAACTCTCTTCTCAGAAATCATGGGAAATATCTGACATGATGAAACTATTTCAGATGGAGTTGCCGTATCTCCGTCTAAAACAAGATAATCCACCGTCAAGGCAGTATCATTGATATATTTTTTCTTTATTTCAGCTACTGACCAATTGATCAGATATTCTTCAACACCAAACAGCAGAAGCGAATTATTCAATAAACCTTTTTTATTGTCCACTGTAAAGTCCCGAAAACCTCGCTCCTCTTTCTTCTTTGGTGACATAATCTGATTCTACCTCTCTCTTTAATTACTCCAACGGCTCCATGATGATCCGTTCTATATGTAATTATACCTTTTTGGTGCAACTTTTCAATAACTTCATCTGAGGGGTGTCCATAATTATTTTTTCCCACACCTATTATCGCAATTTTCGGATCGGTTTCTTTCAAAAATTCATCGGAAGAACTGTATTTGCTTCCATGGTGCGGAATCTTAAGAATATCACACTTCAGTGTACCCGTTCCCCTATACCTTTCAATTAACCTTGCTTCACCGTCTTTACCTATATCACCTGTTACCAAAATACTTGTTCCGTCTACAGTCACTTTAAAAATCAAACTGTTTTCATTCTCATCATCTATTGTAAAGTCTTGTTTTTCAGGCCATAAAATTTCTACAAAAACTCCTTTGCCAATACTATATTTATCTCCCCGCCTGCCTTTATATATCACTTTACCGATTTTAAAGCAGCGGTTCAATTCTTCGATACCTTTATAATGGTCTGTGTGAAGATGTGTTACAAAAGCTCCCTCAAGGCGACTCTTTCCATTATGTAAAAAATAGGGTTTAAGAATTTTCTCTCCTACATTATATTCCGTTCTTCCTCCTCCATCAAAAATTATGTTCCTGTTATCCTTTGATTTTACATGAAGGCAATCCCCTTGACCTACATCCACCATTACAGCAAAGGCTCTGTCAAAATCACTTTTTTCGGAAGCGAAAATTATAAAACCTATGGTCAAGATTATACAGATAATTTTAGTTATGTCCTTGTACATCTTGCGGTGAATTAAGACCACTAAAAGTTCACTTGACATAAAAAACATCAGCAGATAGAAAACTACTATTGTAAACAGATTTGGTGATACAACATCTACGGTAAACAGTCCATTAAAATTTATAACTTCGTTTAACTTTATTAAAAGGCTGCCAATGACACATACTGCATCGCTTATCAAGTTGCTGCTCTTTATTATGAAACTGATACCGAAGGCGGTCATGCTTACCGGAAGTAAAACAGACAATACCATTACTATAGGGATATTACATATAATCGCAATCACAGGTACCTTATTAAAAGTATAGGCAACATAAGGGATAATTCCCGCCTGTATGCTGATCGCTGCTGCCGCTTCCTCCGGTATCCATTTTGATAAGTAAGGTGTACAAAAAGCGATAGCCGTTACTGCTAAAAACGACATTTGAAAATCCGCCCCAAATATTATCCATGGATTTTTTAATATCATATAAATACAAATCCCCGATACTGAAGATAACAGGTCGAAGCGTAAATTCAGTTTATCTGCCAGTATTTTAAAAATAATAAGTGCTATCGCACGGCTAACAGAAACGCTCCACAAAGTAACTACACCATAACAGAGTAGAAGAAGTATGAAACTCACTGTAAAAAAATCAGATTTCTTTCTTTTTCTAAAGCGTCTATAAATAGAGTATAGTATCCCCACATGAAGTCCACTTACTGCAAGCACGTGAGCCGTACCATTATCTCTAAATTCGTCTTGGAGATTTTCCGACATCTGACCGGTATCACCGAACAAAATCCCCTTTATAAGACCTTTAGTTTCATCATCGCATTTCAGATTTCGTATAAATAATTCTCTTCGTAAAAAAATATATCTCTTAAAGTTATTATAACCATTAGGTTTAACATCATTTAATTCAACATGGGCTATGCTTGATGTAAAATATATATTCCTGCTTTTTAAATACATACCGTAATCAAAACATCTCGGATTTCCGTTAGATTCCGGAATCTGAAGTTTTCCTTTCATGATAACTTTTCTTCCGTATAAGCTATAATCTTCAAAATCACCTTTATATTTTTTCACAAAAATCTTTGTTCCAAATATAGAGTTGTTAAAGTTATGTATACCTATAATAAATTCAGATTGCATAGTGCTGTCTTTTCCCTTTCTTACTTTTACAGACTCAACCGTACCTGTATACTCTTTGTCTTGTCCATCAAAAGACTTGTACAAAACCATCTCTCTAAGTTGACAGCAGCTCATCATCATGAAGCCTGCTATAAAAAAACAGACTATTACCTTATAAATAGTCTGTCCAATATCTATTTTTACAATCTTCAACAGTAGTACAGAAACAGCTACTGCAATAATTGAAAATAGAAAGTAAAAGTAGCTCGCAGCTGTACCTAAAATCAGAAATAGTGTACATATGAAAAGTTTTCGTCTCATCCTAAACCTCAAAGGCTCCTATCGGATTAATTATATACCATTTTTTTACATATTTCAACAGATATATTCTTCACATTAAATCACTTAACTTTCCCATTTTTTTATGATATAATGCATATATATTTTTTGAAAACATTTTTATGGAAGAGGAATTAAAAGATGCGACTATTCAAAGGTAAACAAGACAAAAATTATCGTATAATGAGAATTGCGGGGCGTGAAATCCCCCTATCACCGAAAAACATTTTTAAAACAATCTTATTGCTTTTCGTGGTACTTCTCTTAATATTGATAATTTATTCAGCTGTTGTCATTGCAACGGCACCGAAAATTGATACCGGCAACATATATAAGACACTCAGTGAAAGTTCTACCATATACGATGACCATGGAAAGAAGGTTGACTTGGTATATTCAGGAGAGAACAGAACTAACATAAAATATGATGAAGCTCCTAAAAATTTGGTCAATGCTTATATCGCCCTTGAAGATAAAACCTTTAAAAAGCACCACGGTTTCAACTTTATCAGAATCTTCGGCGCCATAAAAGAAACGGTTTTTTCCGGCGGACAAGTAGGCGGTACCAGTACTATAACTCAGCAGCTTGCAAGAAATGTTTACCTGAAATCGAGAATGACCGAGCGTTCCATGAGTCGAAAGATTATAGAAGCATGGTACACTCTTAAACTGGAAAACAATCTGTCCAAGAAACAGATTATGGAAGCTTACCTGAATACAATCTATCTCGGGTTCAGCAGTTGGGGTGTGGAGTCTGCTTCTGAGGCGTATTTCCAAAAGCGTACAAAAGATTTAACCTTAGAACAGTGTGCAGCACTTGCCGCTTTACCGCAGTCCCCCACTAACTACGCTTTGGTATCACTTCTGGATAAGGATGCGAAACCTAAGCCGTCACAAATTCTCAAAAGGGATTCAAGTGGAATTTATATAATCAATGATATATCAAAAGAGAGAAGATTAGCATGCCTGAAACTCATGCTGGAACAGAAATATATAACCAAAAAACAATACAATAAGGCCGCTAAGGTTTCTCTAAAGTCGATGCTCAAGCCAAATTACCACATGAACGATTCTAATATTGCTTACTTCACAGACTATACTGTTGCACAGGTAATCAAGGATCTTCAGAAAAAGGAAAACCTAAGTTACGATGATGCCTGGGATAAGGTTTATAAAGGCGGTCTTAAGATTTACTCCACGATGGACAGCAAAGCTCAGAAGACCATCCAGAAAGAATTCCGACAGAATTACAACTTCCCTTCAATTACAAATATCAGATACGACGGAAGCAATAATATTCTCAACAAAGACGGAAAAGTCGCAATGTATTCAATGGATAACTATATCAAAAATGGTCGTTTTACCTTCACTAAAGATGAAATTAAAAAGAATTCCGACGGGTCTTTTGTAATCAAAGCAAATAAAAGATTGAAAATTTATAAAACTTCTGCTAACGGTAAAACCGATTACAGTTTAGAATTCCCTAATATGTACAAGTGGAGCAATGGTAGACTATATTCCATATCCGGGGGGTATATCAATATTCCACAGGAACATAAACAATTGGATGACAACGGCAATTTGATTGTATCGGCAAGGTTCATGCAGACCAAGGAGGGCAGAAAAACCATTTTACATGATAACTCCGGCTACTATATAAACGAAAAAAACTATAGCGTTAATCAGGGAGTCATTCAACCTCAATCAGCTATGACCATTATAGAGAACTCCACAGGACAAATCAAAGCCATGGTTGGCGGTCGTAAAACAAAGGGCAAAATGTTATATAACAGAGCGATAGAGCCCAGACAGCCGGGATCATCAATTAAACCTTTGGGCGTATATGCTCCTGCTATTCAGCAAGGTGCAGAAGAAGCGGCTGCAAAGAAAAACCATAATTTCGTAGATTATCATATTGACAGGCAGGGTGCTCGCGGCTGGGGAAATCACATAACTGCAGGTTCCATAGTAGCTGATGAACGGACCACTAATAATGGTACTGCGTGGCCGGTCAATGCCGGAGGCGGATATAGCGGTAGAAATACCCTTAGAAGTGCCATTAAAAACTCAATCAACACCTGTGCTTATAAAATCTGGCTTCAGGTCGGACAACAATATTCAACAAAGATGGTCAAAAAATTCGGTATCAGTACTTTAGTGACAAAAGGTGCCGTAAACGATAACAATGCTGCTTCCCTTGCACTGGGCGGTATGACAAAGGGCGTAAGCACTTTGGAAATGGCCAATGCCTATACAACTTTTCCTAACAATGGTACCCGTGCAGAAAAACCAATCTGCTATACGAAAGTTGTAAATGCAGATGGTGAAACACTACTTACAAGTAAGGCTAAATCAAAACGAGTTCTAAATGACGATGTAGCTTGGATTATGTCTGATTTGATGAAGGGTGTAGTATCAGGAGGTACCGGTACATCCGCTACAGTATACGGTATTCGTGCCGGAGGTAAGACAGGTACAACCAGTGATCAATTCGATATTTGGTTTGACGGTTTTACACCGAAATACTCAGCTGCTCTTTGGATTGGAAACGATATCAATATTTCCTTGACCAGCATGTCAGGATATGCTGCCTCTCTTTGGGGGAAAATCATGAATCAGATACCTGCTGCCAAATCAGGTGAATATAAATCTATGCCTAAAGGCGTTCAATATATCAACGGTGAGTATTACGCCAAAGATACATACAGTTACAGTAATTATATAACACCTGAAGAGATTTTAAAAAGAAAACAGCAACAGTTAGAAAAAGAACGACAAAGGAATAAAAAGAATAAGAATAATAAAACTAAGCCTAATCCTCTAAACTAAACCTTTGATCGACATTTGGACGCATAAAAAAAGTGGCTTCGCCACATTGTATGATCCGGAATTTTTCCGGGTCATATTTTTTGCTTATAAATTATTTCTTCACTGTATAACAGGCAGCAGTAAGAGCGTATCACACCCTCCCCTTATATAAAAGTCAAAGAAAATCCGGCTTTATATGTGTAAAACACACAAGCCGGCTTCAAAAACCTATATTACAGAAATAAAATCGTTTACAGCCTTCTCTATATCATCTTCTCCAAAAATTGCAGAACCTGCAACAACAATATCAACTCCGGCATCTACAATCTTTTCTACATTGTCCATTTTGATACCTCCGTCAATTTCTATTTGAAAGTCATATCCCATATTCTCCCTAATTTCCACAAGTTTTCTTACTTTTCTCAGTACTGAAGAAATGAATTTTTGACCTCCGAACCCGGGGTTTACTGACATAATAAGAACAAGGTCGATCTCTTCTAAAATATTCTCTAAAGTAGACACAGGTGTTGAAGGATTCAGAGATACACCTGCTCCCACACCATAGGATTTAATATGCTGAACTGTTCTGTGAAGATGGGGACATGCTTCCTGATGTACCGTGATAAAATCAGTTTTTTCCGTAATGAAATCAGGAATATATTTATCCGGGTTTTCAATCATCAGGTGCACATCGTAACCGGCAGTACAATAATTATCAAGACTCTTCATAACCGATGAACCAAAGCTTATATTAGGTACAAAGTGTCCATCCATAACATCAATGTGTATATAGTCCGCCCCTGCATTTGAAGCTTTAACTGCATTTTCTCCTAACTTGGAGAAGTCTGCCGATAAAATCGAAGGTGACAATTTTGCCATTATTACCACTTCTTCCTTTCTAATAACTCTTTATAATTTTTCTTATATGATTCATATCTTTTAGGATCTATTCTTCCCTCTCGCAAACCGAGCAAAACCCTGCATCCGGGCTCATGTATATGACTGCAGTTATCAAACCTGCAGCCACCACTTTCAAGGCTTAATTTCTTTATTTCCGGATAAAATTTACTTAAATCCTCTTCATCTATCTCACTTAAATCAAATGATGTGAACCCCGGAGTATCGTAAATAAATCCTCCCTTAGGTGTTTCAAACATTTCAACATGCCTTGTGGTATGCTTTCCTCTTTTAGTCTTTCTGCTGATTTCAGATGTTTCTGCATAGGCATAGGGAAGCAGTGCATTTATAATGGTTGATTTTCCCACACCCGAAGGTCCTGCAAAAGCTGTACATTTTCCTTCTATCAGGTTAAATAATCCTCCGGTTCCCCGTTTATTTTCCGCTGAAACCATCACAACATCATATATGTCTTTATATGGTTTTACAAAATCTAACGCCAGTTTTTCTGAGATCAAATCTGCTTTATTCATACATAGAATCGGTTTCGCTCCTTTGCTTTCTGCCATTATTAAAAACTTATCTATCAAGTCAAAGTTGGGCTTTGGATTCTTTGCAGCAAATGTGACCACTATACAGTCCACATTGGATATAGGCGGTCTTATAAAATAATTTTTTCTCGGAAAAAGCTTATCAATTACTCCATTACCATCAGAAAGAACTTCAAGTTCAACAATATCACCCACTGTTAATGTAATATCATTTTTTTTGAAAATTCCTCTCCCTCTGGTCTGTATAATTCCATCGGTGGTCTTTACATAATAAAAACCACCGATGCCTTTAATAATTCTGCCTATCATATTTTATTTATCGTCTTTGTCATCAGGATCCGGTTTTACTTCCGGTGCACCTTTGCTGATTTTAATGTTTACAGTAGTTCCTTTCTTAAGTTTAGTACCTGCATCATATTGCTGCCAAAAAACAGTTCCCTTCGTATAAGTATCGTTTTCTTCAACAAGACTTTTACCTACCTCAAGCTTATTTTTACGCAATAACTTTACTGCTTCTTCATAAGTAAGTCCCATCAGTGACGGCATTGTTACTTCAACGGTTTTCTTTCCCTCACACACAACTATACTTACTTTCGTTCCCTTTTCGGCTACGGCATTTCCGGTTGGACTTTGACTCATTATCTGATTTTTTTCAAACTTATCACTTTTTTCATATCTGATATTGGTGTCAAGTTCAAATCCCTTTTCTTTCAGCAGAGCTTTAATTGAGTCTTCATCATATGTTTTTCCAATCAGGTTCGGCACTGTGTTCGTTGCCTTACCTGCACTTATATTCAAGGTAACGGTAGTGCCTTTTTCAACTTTTTCGTAAGCTTTCGGATCCTGTTTGGCAACCTTTCCCTTATCGACAGTATCACTTGATACCTTATCTCCTTTTTCAACCTTAAGACCTGCATCTTCCAGACTCTTCTTAGCCTCCGAATAACTTAAATCAACAACATTAGGCACTTCCACCTTTTTACCGCCGATAACACCGGTTCCAATTAAAGCCCCGAAAACCACAGCAGTAAAAAGAATTACACCTGCTGCAACAGCAAATATCATTTTTTTCTTCTTATTCTTATCCTTCTTTTTGTTCTTTCCTTTTTTATCTTCATCATGGTCATCGGAAATATCATCTCTTGTTGGGTTTGGATAAGGATTTGATGGTGCTGCTTTATCTTTTGCCACAAATACTGAATCCCCAACCATTCGTGTTACAAATTCAATATTCTTCAGATCCTCAAGCATCTCGTCTGCACTCGCAAATCTATTGGACTGGAACTTATCTGTCGCTTTCATCACAATCTTTTCAAGAGCCGGAGGAATCCCCGGAATAATTGTCGAAGGTGATTTGATTTCATCATTTATATGCATAAGTGCAACCTGAACGGGATTATCACCGTCGAAAGGAATCTTTCCTGTAAGCATTTCATACAGAACAATTCCCAAGGAATAAATATCTGACCTCTCATCAACATAGGCACCCCTTGCCTGTTCCGGAGAAAAATAATGCACAGAACCCATTATTCTGCTGGTTTCCGTCAGGGTTGCATCGCTTACCGCCTTGGCAATACCAAAATCACCCAGTTTTGCCACTCCATCTTTGGTGATCATTATATTATGCGGTTTAATATCTCTATGAATAATATTGTTCCTATGGGCAAGGCTGAGAGCAGATGCTACCTGTTTTGTAATTTCTATGGCAACCTTATAATCCATAGGAGCCTGTTCTTTGATTATATCGCTTAAAGGTTTTCCATCTATAAGTTCCATCACTATAAAGTGAATATCACCTTCATGACCTACATCATATACACTTGTTATATTAGAATGCTGCAGTCCTGCAGCTGCCTGTGATTCTTTTCTAAAGCTGTCTACAAACTGTACATCCTTAGTATACTCAGGTCTTAAAATCTTAATAGCAACAAACCTGTTCAGAAGGCGATCCTTAGCCTTATACACTACAGCCATTCCGCCTTCACCGATTTTTTCAATCAATTCATATCTGCCAACTAATAGTTTATTACTCATATAAATCATCCTCCGAAATCTTTAAGCAAATAACTGTTATATTATCTCCTCCACCGTTGTCATTTGCTGTTTCAATAAAATCGCAACATAAACTTCCCATGGACTGTGCCTTCGGAATCATTCTCTTCATTTCCGCTTCATTCACCTCGCCATATAGACCATCCGTACACATTATTATAATATCATCGTGGTTTACAGGCGTTATGAAGAAATCCACATCCATCTTTTCTTCAGCTCCAACTGCCCTTGTTATCATATTCTTTTTATCGTGATTCTCAGCTTCCCTGCTGGTTATCACGCCGGCTTTTAACAGGCTGTTCACATAGGTATGGTCTTCCGTTATCTGAATTAACTTATCATTTCTAAATAGGTACGCTCTACTGTCTCCGATATTACATATATAGGCCTTGTCCCTGTTTATACATGTAACCACCATGGTTGTTGCCATACCTCTATTCTGCTCAAATTTCTCTGAACTCTTCAGAATCTCCATATTTGCCCGCTTCATGCCTTCCAGAAGATATTCCCTGATGTCAGCTTCAGTTGCAGCTTCAGGTAATTCATTCTTGTCTACAAAATCGGCAACTTCCATTACTGCCGTCCTGCTGGCAATTTCTCCCGAATTACTGCCGCCTACCCCATCAGCAATGACAAATATTTTTTTATGAGGAATGACATAACATGCATCTTCATTGTTACTGCGTCGTCTTCCCTTGTCGGTTTTGAAACCTACCTCCATTATAAAAAAGGCTCCTTTCTGCCATCAATTTTAGCAAAATCTCTCCAGTATTGCAAAGTAAAACCCATCTGTTCCATCAATATTAGGGAAAAGCCTTCTCTGCGTTTTTAATTCAAAATCCTTACAGCTTTCTAAAAAATTCATAACTACAGCTTCATTCTCAAACTTATTTATCGTGCAAGTGCTATATATCAATCTGCCTCCCGGTTTAAGATAACCGGCGCTATTTCTTAAAATCTTAAATTGCTTATCTGCAAGTTCTTCAGCTGAATCTATCACAGGTCTATATTTTATTTCAGGCTTTCGCCTAAATACTCCAAGACCGCTGCATGGGACATCGCATATAACCTTATCTGCTTTATCCTTTAAACTGTAATCCATTTTCAGGGCATCTCCCAATTTAGGCTTTACAATATCAAGTCCCAGCCTATCAACCTGGCTACTCATATTTAACAATTTTTGTTCGAAAATGTCAAAAGAAATAATTTCACCTTGATTCTCCATCATTTCAGCTGCACAAAACGACTTTCCTCCCGGAGCTGCGCATACATCTATAATGAAATCGTTCTTCTTCGGCTCAAGGCCGCTGATTGCAATAACAGAAGCCGGATCTTGAACAGAAAAAAGTCCCTCTCTATATTCTTCAGTTCGCAAAATATCACTTCCTGCAATCTGCAGCATATTAATTTTTTCATCTATATCTAAAACTTCAAATCCCCTTGATATTAAAGCATCTTTAAGCTCTACTTTGGAAATCTTAGTGGTATTCACTCTTATCGTAAAAGGAGGAACTTCATTTCCGGCTTTCAAAAGTTCTTCTGTAAAGTCATATCCAAACTGCTCTTTCCAAAGTTCAACTATGGATTTATCCACAGAATATTGATTTACTAATCTTTTTCCCCGTTTTCTAATATTTTCGGGAAAGGATATACTATTTTTTTTCCTTATAAAAGTTCGCAAAATTCTATTTATGGATTTATAGTGCCTGCTGCAATTTATCTTCGCTAGATTGACAGTTTCACATACTGCCGCATATTCCGGAACTGATTCCATGAATACAAGCTGAAAAATCCCTATCCTGAGAAAAACCTTTACCCTGGAAGGTAAATCTGCATATCCGTCTATTACAATCTGGGAAAGTAGATAATCCAGATAGAGCCTCTTCTCTGTTACGCCGTAAACAAGTTCACGAACAAATCCCTGCGATTCAGGTCTGATCCTGTGGATTTGATTATTTAACTCTATATTTGAATAGGTATCATTCTCCTCCATTCTGAGAAGAACTTTATATGCTGCTAATCTATTTTTGTCCATAATAATATCCGTTTCAGCTCTTTTGAACTAATTTCTGTTCCTTATCACCAGGACTCTGAGAAGATTTGCAGCGGCAACAGCCACAGCAGCAATATAAGTCATTGCAGCGGCTCCAAGCACCTTCTTAGAACCTGCAATATCCTGACTTGAAACCAAATTCAGTGCTTCCATCTGTTTTATAGCTCGATGGCTTGCATCAAATTCCACCGGAAGAGTAATTATATGAAATACTAATACCGCAATAAAAGCTATAATTCCAAGGTCTAAAAGTCTAAGCCCCAAACTGCTGTTCACAGAATTAACAGACATGAGAATTATACCTGCTATAATCAGAAGCCATGATATTCTTGATGAAAAATTAACTACGGGCACTATGGCATTTCTGAATTTAAGAGGAAAATAACCTTTTGAATGCTGTATTGCATGACCTGCTTCATGACATGCTACACTCACTGCGCTTACCGTCGCTGCACCGTATACTGATTCAGATAAGTTTAAAGTCCTGTTTCCCGGATTATAATTATCTGTTAAATTTCCTGAAACAGCTACAATTTTCACATTCTGAAGTCCGTTTCTGTCCAAAACAACCCTTGCAGCCTGTGCACCGGTTAATCCCTTAGAATTTCTAATTCTTGAATATCTTCCAAATGTAGATTGAACTTTTGCCTGGGCTACCATAGAAAAGATAATAGCCGGTATAAGCAAAATTATTGTACTGTCATAACCAAAAAACATGATATCACCTCTTTATTCCAATACCTTTCCAATTTCTATTTTGTGTCCCCTGATGAAATCAGCTGCCCTCACTCTTTTCTTTCCCGGAAGCTGCAACTCTTCTATATTTAAATATCCTTCACCGCATTTAACAATAATTCCTGTTGAATCCGCTGATAAAACAGCTCCGGGCACAAACTCTTTTAAAGTTCTCTTCTCCGGTTTAACCCCTGCATCCTGATTATCTCCAACATTATCACGCAATGCAACAGCTTTCCAAAGCTTCATATTAGCACCATTGTACCGACAAAACGCACCCGGCCAAGGATCAAATGCTCTTATCTTCTGCTGAATATGAAAAGCACTTTTCGTAAAATCCACTGCACCATCTTTTTTTTCAATTCTGGGAGCATATGTGGCAATGCTTTCATCCTGTTTTTTGTACTTTGCCTGTCCGTTTTCTATAAGAGTCAGGGTTTCTGCCATCAGCTCTGCTCCCATAAGGGAGAGTTCATCGTGTATATCCTTGAAATTCTTATCTCCGATTTCAGTTTCCGCTTTGGAAATTATATCCCCTGAGTCAAGCCCTTCTTCCATTTTCATTATAGTCACACCTGTTCTCTTATCCCCCTGCAAAATTGCCTGCTGTATCGGAGCTGCACCCCTCAACTTTGGAAGAAGAGAGCCGTGTACATTAAAACATCCAACCTTGGGCATGTCCAAAATATCTCTTTTTAAAATTTGACCATAGGCAACCACTATAATTGCATCAGCATCAAATTCTTTCATCTTTTCCTTTTCTTCTGATGCCCTGTTAATATTTTCAGGTTGCAATACCGGTATACTACAATCAACTGCTGCCTTTTTAACAGGAGAAAAGGTGACTTTTCCCCTGTTTCCTGCCCTATCCGGCTGGGTTACAACATATCCGATATCATGCCCCTCTTCTACTAATTTTTCTAAAACAGGAACGGCAAAATCAGGAGTTCCCATAAAAATAAGTTTCATAAACTCTACACTCCCTCTTCGTATTCTAACGCCGGATCATGAATATTACTTGCCTTATCTGTGTATAAAATTCCCTCTAAATGGTCATATTCATGACACATAACTCTGGCCTCAAAGCCCTCAAATTCATACTCTTTCCAATTTCCGTCAATATCTTGTGCTCTCATTTTGATTTTTTCGGGTCTTTCAACTGTACCGACAAGTCCCGGCACACTCAAACAGCCTTCTTCGCCAACCTGACTTCCTTCTCTTTCATATATTTCCGGATTGATCATATAATATATATTTCCGGATTCCGGAACAGGCTCTGCCACGAACATTCTACGCATGATACCCACCTGTGGAGCTGCCAGTCCGACTCCAAGTTCTGAATGCATGGTATCAACCATATCTTCCAGTATAAGTCTTATTCTGTCAGTCACTTCAGATACTTCCCGGCATTTTTTCCTTAAAATATCATCACCTTTTTTTACTATATTTCTTATCGCCATATTTGTTGATGAGGCTTCCGGTCCTCAAGAATCTCCTTTCCACAATAAATACTAAAAAGTACTGTATGGATTCACATCAATAGTCTGAACCCATTTTTGCTTTTTCATTTTTCTATTCTGAGCTTCATAAAATCTTAAGTAATGAATATACTTATTTCGTGCACCTTTTGGACACTTAATAAGTATATTATATCTAAAGTTGTCTTTGCCCTTAAAGTTCTCTGATAATCTGGGCTCAAATATATTCTCAGCTCTTTCAAGCCCTGCTTTAATCAAATAATTTCTGCAATTTCTCGCAGCATTCTCTGCAATTTCTTCATTCTGAGATGTAAACTCCACTGCAATCAGGTCTGTATATGGAGGATATTTCATAAAATTTCTAATAATTATTTCCTGCCTGAAAAAACTTCTATAGTCGTGATTTGCAGCCGAGTTTATTGCAAAATTATCAGGAGAATAAGTCTGTATAATTACTTTTCCTTGTTTCTCACCCCTGCCGGCTCTTCCCGCAACCTGGGTTATAAGCTGAAAGGTTCGCTCTGTCGCACGATAATCCGGAATGTTTAAGCTGCTGTCAGCTGAAATAACTCCAACTAAACCTACATTCTTAAAATCTAGTCCCTTTGCAACAAGCTGGGTTCCTATAAGTATGCGAATCTTTCCCTTTGCAAAGTTCTTAATCATTCTATCTATTTCCCTGGTATTTTTTGCTGTATCCAAGTCGAACCTAGCCGCCGTTTCACTTGGAAAAATCTTGGAAACTTCTTCTTCAACCTGTTCAGTTCCTATCCCGAAAAATTTAATTTCATCACTTTTGCAACCGGGACATCTACGAGGAACCGGCTGCTTTCTTCCACAATAATGACAAACTGCCGCATTTTCCCCCTTATGATATACCATCGTTATTCCACATTCGTGACATTTAATGGTTTCTCCACAGCTTACGCAGGTTATAGAAGTGGAAAAACCCCTTCGATTTAAGAATAAAATCACCTGTTCCCCTGCTGAAAGAGTTGCATTGATGCTTTCACTCAAATCCCTGCTAAACATAGTCCGATTTCCCTGTTTCAGCTCATTCCGCATATCTATGATCTTAACATGGGGAAGTTCGATACTATTATACCTTTTATTCATCTCAAGCAAGGTGTAAATCCCTTCCCTCGCCCTCTGATAGCTTACAACCGACGGAGTGGCACTGCCCAAAATCATAGTACCTTTGCTGTACATCAATCTTTTAGCTGCAATATCAACAGTGTCGTATTTAGGTGTCTGGTCAGACTTATATGTAGCTTCATGTTCTTCATCAAGTATGATAAGTCCCAGATTCTCTGCAGGAGCAAAAACACCGATTCTGGCACCGATTATTATTTTAGCTTTACCTGATCTGACTCTGCTCCATTCGTCATATCTCTGCCGTACAGTCAGCTTACTATGCAGCAAAGCTATTTTATCTTCTCCAAAACGATGTGCAAACCTCTGAACCACCTGCCTTGTAAGGGCAATTTCCGGAACTAACACTATTGATGTTTTACCCTGATTAAGTGCTTCAGAAACAGCCTGAAGATATACCTCTGTTTTTCCGCTTCCTGTAACCCCGTGTAAAAGAAAACTTTCATTTTTTTCATTTACGATCGAATCTTTGATTTTCAATAAGCACTTGTGCTGTTCAGAAGTCAAAACCTGAATTTCTGCTTCCTCATCGCCTATATTTTTTTCCGGAATTTTTTCCTTGCCGTTTCTGGAAGCTTTTCCCGGGGGGATGAAACAGTTAATTCCATCTATATATTTAATACCGTATCTTTGGCGCATCCAGGACACTGTAGAAATCATCTCTTCAGTCAAAGATATAGTATCATCGACAGAATCGATTTCTTTAATCTTACCTATATCGAAATCCGGTTCCACATCAGTTTCAAATACAAAACCTCGTTTTAGCTTCTTGCTCTTTCCAAAGGTTAAATTTGCCACTTGCCCAACTTTAAGAGGTTTCTTGCTTGCATAGGTGTAAAGTTCATCTGTATATCTGCTTTTATTGTCAATTACAAAATTACCGTAATACATCTTCACTCTTACAATAGAAAAATACCATTTTGTTTACATTCCTCAATCATTTCATCAGGCCAAACGGAAACCTGTACCTCACCTATATGGGCTTTTCTCAAGAAAAACATACACAACCTGCTCTGTCCGATTCCGCCGCCGATTGAGTAAGGCAGTTCATCCTTTAATATCGCCTTATGAAATGACAAGTCTTTTCTATCTTCATTTCCGGCTTCCCTAAGCTGCCGTTCCATAGCATCTGCATCCACTCTGATTCCCATTGAGGAAATTTCAAAAGCCCTTTCCAGCACCTCATTCCAGAGAATAATATCACCGTTTAATTCCCAGTCATCGTAATCGGGAGCTCTTCCGTCATGTTTTTCACCCGACTTCAAGCCGCCTCCGATTTTTTCTATGAACACTGCTCCCTGTTCCTGGCAGATAAGATCTTCTCTTTCTTTTGCCGTTTTATTCGGATATAAGTCTTCAAGCTCCTGCGATGTAATAAAGAAAATTTCATTAGGAATTTCTGTTCTGACTTCTCTATAAAGTCTGTTTACGTAGTCCCCTAAATTCTTGATAGCATTATAAATTATGTTTACGGTTTCATGCAGATATTCCTTGGAACGCTGCTCTTTAGTAATCACCTTTTCCCAATCCCACTGGTCCACATATATTGAGTGGAGATTATCAAGTTCTTCATCTCTTCTTATTGCATTCATATCAGTGTAAATTCCATTGCCCGGCATAATTCCATATTTCCCTAAGACAAATCTCTTCCATTTTGCAAGAGACTGCACTATCTCCATATTCTGCTCGTTCATATCCTTCAGAGTAAATTCCACTCTTCTTTCCACACCGTTCAGATTGTCGTTCAGCCCCGATTCTGGTGTCACAAAAAGAGGGGCTGAAACCCTTCTGAGTTTAAGACCGTAAGCCAGTTCATCCTGGAAATAATCTTTAATCTTCTTAATAGCTCTTTGGGTTTCTAAAGGATTCAATAATGGCTTGTAACCATCCGGTAAAATTGTATATGACATAAAAAACTCCTTGTTTAAACTTATCTGAATATCGCTAGTCTATCTTTGAAAATTCACATCCACAGTAGTTCTGTCTGTAAAGTTTATATTCCTTTGAAAGTTGAACACTTCTTTGAAATCCTGCTTTTTTCTTAAAATCCTTGTCGAGAAACCGGATTTTATATTTATCGGCAAACTCCGTTCCGAGCTTTGTAATAAGCTTATAGTTCTTATGGGGACTTACGGTAAGTGTTGTTGCATAGATTTCAAATCCGTGTTCTTTTCCGTATTTTGCAGTCATCTCCAATCTTTGAGCGAAACATTCAGCGCAGCGTCTGCCGCCTTCAGGTTCTTCTTCAAGCCCTGAAATTCTTTCTAAATACCTATCCTTATCATAATCTCCTTCTATGAAATCAACCGGGCTGTGCTCCACACCAAGTCTTTGATTCAGCATTTCTATAAACTTGATCTGATTCTCTTTTCTTTTCTCATATTCCGTTCTCTCCGTAATACAGGGATTATAATAGAATACAGTTATATCATAATCATCCAAAATCCTCTCTATGACTGCTGTACTGCAAGGACCGCAACAGCTATGAAGAAGAAGCCCGGGTTTATGTATATTTGATTTTATAGAATTTGTAAATATTCCGTTATCCAAATCATTTTTTGCACTATTATTGCAGGAAATACTACAATATTTTTTATCCGGCATTAACTTTTCTCCCACTAAAAACTTCACTTTTGTGAAAAAATATTATATCATATAATGTATTTAAAATAAAGAGGAGTACGCTAAAATGCAACACAAAAGCCATGTCGCAAAATCGCTTAAAAAAAGAAAAAGAGATTCTCTTTTATCAAATACCGGAGAGTCTTTAAGAATATATACGGTGGGACAGTATCTAAAAAAACATTTTAATAAGAAAATGGTAAAACTTGCCCTGGATGGAGGCTTCACCTGTCCCAACAGAGATGGCAGTAAGGGACATGGCGGCTGTCTGTTCTGTGGAAGCGGCGGAGGTGGGGACTTTGCCTCTACTATAGAAGAACAGATAAAACTTTTCGCAGGCAAATGGCAAGATGCCGGATATCTGGCTTATTTCCAGAATCATACCAATACCTATGCTCCCATACCTGTCCTTCGTAAAAAATTCTATACCGCATTATCTTCTCCATGTATCGAAGGCATAGTAATAGCCACAAGACCCGACTGCCTGTCTGAGGAAGTTCTTGATCTTTTAAGTGAAATTAACGAAAATCATTTCATGTGGCTTGAACTGGGGCTTCAAACTTCTGATGATAAAACAGCTGATTTAATAAACCGTTGCTATCCCACATCTCTTTTTTACGAAGCTGCAGAGAAACTGAAATCCAGAAATATAAAAACTGTAGTACACTTAATTCTAGGTCTTCCCGGGGAAACCGAAGACACTATGTTTGAATCGGTAAATGCAGTGATAAAAAGTGAAGCATGGGGAATCAAACTCCATTTACTTAATGTTGTCAAAGGCTCGAATATGGCAATTAAATATCCTGACTACATTCCTTTCAGGTCAATAGAAGATTATACAGAGCTGGTATGCGATATAATCGAAATATTACCGCCGGAAATGGTGGTTCACAGAATGACAGGTGATGCTCCGAGAAAAATTTTAATTGCACCGGATTGGAGCTACAGGAAGAGAACAATATTGAATAAAATAAATGCCACGCTCAAAAAGCGCGGCACCTACCAAGGGGTTAGATTTTAATGCTAATTCCTTTTTATTTTTATTCTGTATTCTCGTTTTACACCTGAAGATGCACGGCAGATAACCTTAAATGTGTTTGTTCCCTTTCCAAGGGATTTCCTACCCAGTCCATAAATTTTTGCTCTCGTACGGCTCGCATAGCTGCCCTCTATAATTACGTAGGAGGACTTCGTAGAACATGAGAATTTCGTGCTGTGATTTCTAGATGTCCTTTTAATAAAAGTCTTACTGCCATCACTCATCTTAATTTTAAGCACCTTCATATAATTGTTATTGTCTTTTCTGTTTGACTGGCTCGGAACAGGTGCTTCTTTAGACGGCATGTTTCGGTAAACAGGAATATAGAACACATTAGTTTTACTGTGAATTTTGTACTTTCTATAATTTGAAGCAGTATGTGCAGCCATATTCTTCGGTGCATAAACCGCTGTCATATACACATGTGTCCCCACATTGCTATATCCGTTAAGTACATTAAAATGCTCTAAATATGCGGTATTTTGTCTATTACCCACGAAATTATATGCCAAATATTTCGCCCCGCCTTTTACGGCTTTATCGACACTGGTCCATGGGGTAAGATATTTACTGTTTGATTTTCTTCTCGCCCATCTTAAACCGTTTCTTGCACCGCCTCCGCTGCTGTCGTAAGCCCCTATATTAAATATATTATATACATATTTTCCGTCCACTCTTCCCGAATTGATACTTCCACCTTGTTCTTCCGCCGCCTTGGCTGCCAAATATATAGGACTCAGCCCGTAAGTTTTTCCTGCATTAACAAAGCTTTTAGCGTTCTTATAAAGCGTCCGGTTTCTTCCCTTAAACAAAGTTTTTACAACCAAAAGATAATCTATTCCTCTGTGGTATTTGTAGTCGTTGAACAGAAAAATATAGTTACTGTCCAACCAATTTCTCGGATCCATATAAAACTTCACTGCCTGCTCACTGGCTCCAAAAAATGTCCTGCCGTCCTTAGCATAATATACATCTCGAAGATAGTTATAACAGGAAGGTTTGGTTGATCTAAAAGATTTTCCATAAGAATACCAAATAGTATTCGCACCCGGGTTTCGAATCATTTTAGAACTTGCAGCACTCCAGGTAAGTCCCGTGTCAACAGGAATGAATTTCCAATTCGGATACTTCTTCTGCAGAGGAACTAAATATTTTCTATAACTGTTCGGAAATCCTTTTACAGTGTTCTTAGGTTTTGTTTTAGAGCCGGGCTTCTTCTTTTTCGGTTTCTTCGGCTTGGGCTTCTTTTCAGCCGCAGGTTTTTTACTTCTTGAAGTTTTCTTCACATATTTTGCCATTACAAAACCCTTATACCTGCCTGCCGTTATGTGATACCAGGTTTCTCCACTTGAATTCTTTGCAACATAATCCACATCCAATTTCTTGCCGTCACCTAGGAGTGTTACTTTTCCAAATCCGGTTCCGGGACCTTTTCTTACATACAAAGAATCGGTAGTTTTCCCATAGTTCTTTGTATAAGTAACTATTTTTGCAAGGTCTCCTCTGACATAACCCTTATAACTACTTAAATAATACCACCTCTTGGCAGAATTTGTACTATTGCTCACATACTTGACGAAGCTGAAATCAGTGGTCTTATTTCCATTGATTTCACCCACTCTTTTACTTGAAGTGCTGGGATTTGCCCTTATGTATGCACCGTCGCTTGAGGTTATCCTGACCCTTGACAACGAGCCGTGGGACATTGCACAACTTATGGCTAACCCTGTAGCTGCTATGAACATCAAAGGTATCAGTAGAGCAACAAACTTTTTAAACAACAACTTTCTCATATCTGTTATCCTTCCAAACAAGGTTTAACTCTTAACGGTCAGGTCCCGTCCTGCCGTCATTATAATGCTTTCTGCAAAGAGAAACATACATTTCATTTCCGCCGATTTGAATCTGTCTCCCCTGCTTTACAATCTTTCCGTCTACAACTCTTGCGACCATGGTCGCCTTTCTTCCACACCAGCAAATCGTCTTGATTTCTTCAATCTTATCAGCATATATAAGCATGTAATAAGATCCTTCAAAAAGTTCATTTCTAAAGTCATTCTTAAGTCCATAAGCCAGTACAGGAACATCATAACTGTCTACAATCTCTGCCAGTTCCTCCACATGGTGCTTCTTCAAGAATTGACATTCATCAAGAAGTATACAATCAATTTTCTTGTCATCATTTCGTTCTATGAACAAATCCAAGATATTGGTATCGTCGTTTACTATTACAGCCTCCCTTTGAAGACCGATTCTCGATGTAATAAGCCCCATTCCATATCTATCATCAACAGAAGGTGCCAGAGTTAACACTCGTTTGCCTCTTTCTTCATAATTGTATGCTACTTTTATCAGTTCAATAGACTTGCCGGCATTCATAGTGCTGTATCTATAATATAATTGTGCCATAATTCCTCCACTTGTAGTTTTATATTGTAACAAATATTTTTATAAATCTCAAGTAAAAGGTTTACAATAATTCATTTTGATAAGTAGTAAAAATACTGAAATTATTCAATTCGCATGTTTACAATAACAAATATATTTGAAAAAAAGTTCTGTACATGATATAATATCGAAAAATGAAAGCTATAAACTTTGTAAATCAAATAGAAAAATCAGAAAGGAAGTTGAACTCTTGAGCAAAAACAATATAAGCTATGCACGGGATTTAGTAATTCGACACAGCAAAGATTATCAACTATACTTAACCCAATATATTTCAGAATGTAAGAAGAACAAGAAGGTGCTGGACTTTACACCCTACTTGAAATCTACAATGGAGGGAATCTTCTACTCTGCAATCAATGAGGCTCTTTGGGATCCGATGACAAATTCCGCTTCTATTAAAAATATAGAGAAAATATGCGATTTAAAAACCAGTCTTGACAAAACCGGTAAAAAAGCGGGACGAAGCCTTCATACTCCTACCTATGCTGCAATCTTAATAGCTTCCTCTGTTTCTGATGCACCGGTTTCTGCAGATGATACCGAAGAACTTTATGCTTTGGATAAAAGTGTTCGTTCATATTTTGAAATTACTTCAAAAAAAATCGCTTCAGAATTATAGAGTCACACTTTTAGGGTATTAGTATCTGCTTGACAAGGATAGCTTTTGAGATTGTTTTTATACGGTTACCTGATTTAATTCGATATATTTGGAGTTACCGAATAAGTCAACAATCTTAACTGCGGTTTTCCTGTTATTAAAAAAGTCTTTTTCGATAATGCAGTGTTCTTTCACCTTATTTTTTTCTTTAAAAATGGTTTGATATTCATTAAACACCCCATTACAGATAAACCCTACACTCCAGTATTTAATTTCATTTCTGTTCAGGGGACAAATACTATAGCTTGTAAGATCATGTATACAAACTTCTACTTGTTTTATATTCTCACATAGCTCAATTTCACTTTTGGGTGCTACATCTTTAACACCGGAAATATTATAGCGAAGCTCCAACTCATTAAAAACTTGAAAACTTGCATCTTTTTTTGCCATTCTTTCGATACAGCTTTCTACAGCCAACTTGCTTTCATCACACAAAATAAATTTTCTTCCCAGATTTTCGCAGGCTGCTGCCAAAGTTCCGCTACCCGAAAAAAAATCTCCGCAAAGGTCTCCTTCAGATGTGGATGCAGAAATAATCCGCTCCAGAAGCGCTTCCGGTTTCTGTGTGGCATAACCGGTTCTTTCCCTGGAGGTTCTCCCTACCATATCTATATTCCAAACATCTTTCATATTAACCAGCGTGTACCAGCCAATTTCATCCTCAAATTCTTCAATCCCTTTGAATTTATATGGTTTGAACTGTCTGTTATACGATTTCTCCTTTAAAGGATTAAATTTATATTTTGATGACTTGCTATACACCAAAAGGTTATCGTGTTTTCTGGAAAATCTCCTCCTGCTGCTGCCTCCGGATTTATATGTCCAAATAATCTCATTAACAAAATTATTTTCACCAAAGATTTCATCCATAAGGATCTTGACATAGTGAACTATATGCCAATCCAGATGAATCCATATAAGTCCATCTTCGGCAAGAATTTCTTTCATAAGCAGAAGGCCTGCTGCAATTTTTACCAAGTAATCTTTCTTTCCGTTTTTCCATTTATCTCCATATGCTAAACATTTTATATTTTCATCACCCACATTAACTACAGCGTGGTAATTTGCTTTAGTAAAAAAAGGCGGATCAATGTATATTAAATTGAATTTCCCTTGAAATTCTCCGGATTTTGCCATTTCACTCAGCAGATTTATATTATTCCCATGGTATATCTTATTACTGACTATTTGGGTATTGCCCCAATCTGATGAACTCTGCTCTTTATTTTCGCTGTTTCTGTCAAGTCTTTCCAGATCATCAGAAGTACACTTATCACACTCTCCTCCATTCAACAGTTCTCCCTTTCCAAAGATTTCGGTCGGATAGAAAATGTGATTACTATTTGCCTCTACGACCTTCTTTGCAGCTTCAATGATTTCAATATAATCTTTTATACTCATAATATCATTCTATATTCTTAAATATTTCTAACATGTATTCTGTGATTCTGGCAGTCAAGCCCCAAATAGTTCTCCCATCCACCTTAACAATGGGAATTGTCCATGAACCCTGTCGCCATCTGTAATTTTTATCTATGCCTATCTTTTCATAAGGAAAATCATCAGCCATTTCTCCTGAAATTTTCTGATGAATATGTTCAAAGTCATTAAGATTAAAATTATCAATTTCAATTAAGAAAAGTTCTTCTACCTCATTTTCCTCAACGCTTGCATTACTATAGTCCTCATATTCAATGAGCCCTATATATGTATAGAGTGTATAATTTGCATACCCCTGTAAAATGCCGCCAATTCCGATTTCTTTAATCTTATCTAAAGGAATGCCGGTTTCTTCTGCAGTTTCTCTGTATGCCGCTTCCTTAAAAGTTTCGCCCGGCTCAACATGACCTCCCGGAAAACAAATCTCGCCGGGATCACTGTCAAGTTTGCCGGACCTCACCTCATACATAAAAAAAAGCTTCTCTTCTTTTCTGACAATGGGAACAAGCACGCTGAAATCCTTATGCTTTCCGATATATTCAGCCGTTCTATTTCTATAAAAGTTTACCAGTTTTTCTAAGTTCATCATTCGTATACCTATTAAAAAAAGGGGCAAACCGCCCCCTATATTTACTTAAATATTGAATTATCCTAGTTCAAAAGTTCATAGTTTGCAAAATCAACGCCAATCATCTCTTCCTTTTCCGCTGACAGGCTTACCACAAAATTCATTCCGTAATTATTTGAAATTGCACTCAGTCTGTCCAAAAATTCCGGAAGATCACCCAACGAGAAATCTGCATGTTTCAAAATGCTGTCAATATAAATAGTTTCTATATCGTGATCAGAGCTGATAATTCCATATATAAAGCCGATGTATTCGTCGCTGTTTGTAATATGTTCAAAATCTTCCATGCAAATTACTCGAATCCTGTACTTAAGATCATACATCAATCTTGAGTTTTTATTTATAAAGATTATACTGCCCTTGCTGTCTTCAATCTGGTCGTTTGCTAAATTAATCATCTGCTTAGTTTTACCGGTTCCTTTGTGTCCAATAAGTAGTTTAACCATGCTATCGCCCTCCAATCGGTTTTCTTTTATTGCCATCGATTATACACCAAATTCAATTATTATTCAATCTAAAATATCCTTTTGTTACAGAATCTTTAAGCACTATTTTTCATCTGTTTTTATCTAATTATCCAGTCTAAGCTGTCCGCAGGCACCATTTATATCGTCTCCCAGTTGCCTTCTGACTGTACATGGAATACCTTTTTCCTCAAGATACTTGCAAATTTCCATTGCTCTCTTTCTTCCCGCCGTCTTCAGACCGTTTTCACTAACTTCATTCAATGGAATCAGATTTATGTGACACAAAATTTTTGATACCAGTTTTTCTAATTCCTGTACTGTTTTATTATCATCATTTACGCCTTTTATTAAAGCAAACTCAAAGGTGATTCTTCTGTGGGTTATTTCAGTATACTTCACAGCCCCTTTCATCAAACGGGAAAGCTTATATTTATTGTTTATAGGCATAATTGCACTTCTTTTATCATCATTTACTGCATGTAAAGAAATAGCAAGATTTACCTGGGGAAAATCTTTTGCAAATCGCTCTATAACAGGAGCTAATCCACAGGTAGAAACAGTAAAATGTCTCATGCCCGTATTTCTTCCATTTGGGTCGTTCATTATCTTCAGGAACTTGGAAAAGTTTTCATAATTATCGAAGGGTTCTCCCGTTCCCATTACAACTATTCTACTGACATTTTCACCTGCAATCTCCTCTATATCCATGACTTGAGAAATAAGTTCTCCTGCCGTCAGATTTCTGGCAAGTCCCAAAGTGCCGGAAGCACAGAATTTACATCCCATTCTGCATCCCGCCTGAGATGAGATACAAACACTGTTTCCGTATTTATATTTCATAAATACGCTTTCTATCTTATGTCCGTCCTCTAATGCAAAAAGGAACTTTTGAGTTCCATCTTCCTTTGATACCTGCTTTTTTTCCAGTTTCAAAGTTCCAAGCCGACATTTTCTTTCCAATTTACTCAGGAAAGCTTCCGGCAGATTTCTCATCTCCCGGAAGCTTCTTGTACCTTTATATATCCAGTTATAGATTTGCTTTGCTCGAAACTTCGATTGCCCCATTGCCTCAACAAAATCCTGTAATTCAGCTAATGTCAGGTTTCTAAGATCAATCATTACACTCTCTCAATCTTTAGTCCCGTCTTATGCCCGTTTATATCAAATTCCGGAAGACTCGCTGATTCTTCAAGGGTTAATGCCAATGTTTCACTCTTGATATATTCTTCATACTTGCTGACTGCTCCTAAAACCTCTGCATCTGCCGACATAAAAATGTTGATATTATCCATCATTTCGTAATTATTCTGCTTACGCATCTGCTGGATCTTTGAAATTATTTCTCTTGAAATCCCTTCATCTATCAGTTCTTGGCTAAGATTTGTATCCAAAATAGCAAAGATATTATTTTCCATAGCAACAGCAAAACCTTCTTTAGCAGAAATTTTTACATCTACAAAATCCTTTTCTACAGTAATTTTTTCGTCATTCAAATCAAGTTCAACTCTTCCATTCTGTTCAAGCTTTGAAATAAACTCCTCTGCATTTTCCTTTGCAAGAGCACTGCCAAAAGCCTTGATATTCTTTCCGAGAACAGGTCCGGCAACCTTAAAGTTCGGTTTCAGAGAGAAATCCATATACTTACTCAGCTCCTGAGCAAAAACAACTTCCTTCACATTCAGTTCCTCCATTATAAGAGGAGTCATATCTTCAACAAGGTCTTTGAACTTTCCGTCAACAAGAACACCGGCTAACGGCTGACGGACTTTTAGGCTTTCCTTTTCTCTGATGCCTCTTCCGAGATTACAAACAGACCTTACGACATCCATTCTTTTTTCAACTTTGTCATCGATAAGTTTTTCGTTAACCTTTGGGAAATATGCAATATGCACAGTCTCCTCCCCCGTTAACTTCTTATACATTTCATCTGAAATAAATGGAGCTATCGGTGCAATTATCCTTGCAATACCTTCAAGAACCTCATAAGTTGTTGCAAATACGCTTTCCTTATCCTCACCCATTCCTTCACTGTAGAATCTGCGGCGAGCTCTTCTGATATACCAGTTAGAAAGGTCTTCATTTACAAACTCTGTAATAGCTCTTACGGTTTTCATATGATCGTAACGATCCATAGATTCTGTCACATCACGAACTAATTTATTATATTTAGATAAAATCCACCTATCCAGTTCCGGTCTCTTTTCATAAGCAACTGAAAGTGCTTTAACGTCTATGTTATCCAAGTTACCATATAATACAAAGAAGTTATACACATTCTTAAGAGTTCCGAAGAATTTACTTACGATTTCCTGAAGTCCTTCCTCATCAAACTTAGTCGGCGTCCAGGCAGGCGAAACATTCAACAGGTACCAACGGGTAGCATCCGCACCATACTTATTGAGCATTTCAAACGGATCAACTGTATTTCCAACATGCTTTGACATCTTCTTGCCATTTTTATCCAGCAGTAAATCATTTACCAGAACATTCTTATACGGTGATTTTCCCATGATAAATGTCGAAATTGCCATCAAAGAATAGAACCAGCCCCTTGTCTGGTCAATACCCTCACAGATGAAGTCTGCCGGGAAAAGTTTGTCAAAGTCATCCTTATGCTCAAATGGATAGTGCCACTGTGCAAAAGGCATTGCTCCGGAATCAAACCAACAGTCTATTACTTCGGGAATTCTGGTCATAGGTTTGCCGCAATGGGAACATTTAACATGAACATCATCTACAAACGGGCGATGCAGTTCTACAGTTTCATCAATATTCTCTACAGCCTTCTCAACCAATTCCGCTCTGCTTCCGATACACTCCCAATGTCCACAGTCACATTTCCAAATAGGAATTGGCATACCCCAGTATCTGCTTCTTGAAATTGCCCAGTCCTTAACTTCAGAAAGCCAATTCCCAAATCTCTTCTCACCTACAAATGGAGGGAACCAATTTACACTATTGTTATTTTCAACCAACTGTTCTTTCAGCCTGCTCATTTCAATATACCAGCTTGGCTTTGCATAATAGACAAGAGGTGTCCCGCATCTCCAGCAGTGAGGATAATTATGTGAGATTTTCTCTTTTGCAAAAATCTTATTATCCTTCGCAAGATACCTGATAATCTCCACATCAAGACCTTCCTCCATTACGAAATGCCCCTTCCAGGGTGTTTCTGTATATTCACCCTTTTCATCAACCGGTTGAAGCATCGGAAGATTATATTTTCTTCCGCACTGATAGTCATCTTCACCAAATGCAGGTGCAGAGTGTACGATGCCGGTGCCGTCTTCAATAGAAACATAGTCCATACAGGTTATAAAGAATGCCTTCCTGTCAGCTTTTACAAATGGCATCAGTTGTTCATATTCCATGTACTCAAGGTCTTTGCCCTTCATTTCTTCCAGAACTTCATAATTACTCTCACCCAGAATTTTATCTGCAAGAGCTTTTGCCAAATAGAAAACATTGCCTTTATCATCACCTGCAGTCATTCTAACCTTTATGTAATCGAAATCCGGACCAACTGTTAAAACAGTATTTGCTGCAAGGGTCCAAGGGGTTGTGGTCCAAGCAAGAAAGTATTCGTTCTCTGCTCCGGTCTTTTTAAACTTAACCGTCAAAGTATTTACCTTCACATCTTTATAACCCTGTGCAACTTCATGGGAAGCAAGTCCGGTTCCGCATCTTGGGCAGTATGGTAGAATCTTATGACCTTCATAAATCATGTCTTCGTTAAAGAACTTCTTCACAATCCACCACTCTGTTTCAATATATTTATTGTCAAGTGTGATGTACGGGTCGTCCATGTCCGCCATGTAACCCATTCTTTCACTCATATCTCTCCATAGTCCTGTGTACGTGAAAACAGACTCTCTGCACTTTTTATTAAACTGACGAATTCCATATTCTTCAATTTCCTGTTTTCCGTTAATTCCAAGCTGCTTTTCAACTTCGATTTCTACCGGAAGGCCGTGTGTATCCCAACCGGCTTTTCTATTAACCTGAAAGCCTTGCATAGTCTTATATCTATTGATAGAGTCTTTTAGGGTACGAGCCATAACATGGTGAATCCCCGGTTTTCCGTTAGCTGTCGGCGGTCCTTCATAAAATACGAACTGGGGTTTACCCTCTCTGGCATCCACGCACTTCTTCAGAAGGTTTTCCTCATTCCACTCTGCAACCTGTTCTTTTTGCACCTCTGCAACCGGTTTTTCTGATAATTTTTCAAACATACATATTCTTCCTTCCTCTTTTAGTCCGGATTAAAATCCGAATTATATTCAGATTTTAACACCTGCTTTTCACTGTATCGGTATGTACGGGGGCTTATACATCCCCGGTAAACCGCTCCTTCAGGTCTGTCCAAGGTCTATAAAAAAACCCCTAACAGACACATTGTCTATTAGGGACGATCAATTCTCAACCGCGGTACCACCCTAGTTGTCATCCTCGTGTTCAAGGCGACCACTCATTAGTGTTGGACTCAGAAGTGATTTTCATACACCGGTTCACCGGATGGCTCTCACCTGCCCATCCTCTCTGTAAGGTTCTTACCCGAGACTACTGTCTTCATCACAGTCCATATATTAAATTCAATAATCCCGTTCATTATACGAGCAAAAAAGTCTCTTGTCAAGAAATTTAATGTAGGTGTTTATTTTCATCTTCATCTGCGTTTTTAAATACTGACATATCTATTGATAATGCCATTGCCTCCTCTATAACATAGTATCAATTTCCCCTGTCATTATTTTTAAAACATTTACATCAGTCTCTGACATTCCATTTTTTCCAACATAGCAAACATTGGAAATCGTTTCTTCGGCACTTTCTCCAAGCAGCCCTTCATCCAATCCAAATTCAAAACCTGCTTCCAGCATATCCAAAGAAGTGAGCATGGCGTCAAGAGCCGTGGCAAGTTTGGCTGCACAGGTGGATTTTGCACCGTCACAGATAATGCCTCCCACATTTACAAGTATAGATTCGATTACCTTTTCAATCTGTGGAACTTCCCATCCCTTTAGAAAAGCAATACCTGCTCCCGAAGCTGCCGCTGCCGATGACGCACCGCAAAAGGCTGATAAGCTTCCTATTTTTTTCTTAATATATATGGATACCAGGTTACTTACCGCAAGTCCTCTGTAAAGTTTTTCTTCCGGCAAAAAATTCTCCTTTGCAAATTCAATTATAGGCAGAGATACTGCAAGTCCTTGATTCCCACTACCGGAATTTATGATAACCGGCATATTACAGCCTCCCATTCTAGCATCAGAGCCTGCTGCTACTTTACCCTTTACTCTCGACCCGAAGGAGGCATTTCCGTTTTTTATCAAGGTACTGCCTAAATTCGCACCGTATTTATTCGTCAATCCCTGCTTTGAAATTGCCGTATTGTATTCGACCTGCCTTTTGAAAATCCCTTCTATATCCTCTATGGGAACATTTGCAGCAAAATCGACAATATTTGCAATGCTCATAGGATATGCAATATGCTCATCAGCCTTACTGTCATTCTTCTTATCATAGATTACCTCACCATCCTTTAAAATCTTAATGATATTAGTATGGGTATCGGAAACTATTACTTCTGCACTGTGGATTTCATTCCCATTTTCATCTTCAAGTGACGCCACTATATCTATAAAAAGATTTTCGACCCCTTCTGCAAGAATGCAGCTGCAATAATCCGTTGCTGCAAGTCTTTTACACTCTTCTATGTCTTCCGGCTCAACACTTTTCAAAACATTCAGTCCGTCATTGCCGTCACCTGCTATGGCACCTAAAATCGCTGCAGTTGCAATCCCCTTATTATTATCAGAATTAGGCACTACCACCCCCATAACATTTTTTATTATATTTCCACTACATTTAGCTATCAATCTTCCGGGCTTCTCACCTAAAACCGATGCCGCTTTAGCTGCTGCGAAGGCAATTGCAATAGGTTCTGTACATCCCAATGCCGGAACCAACTCTTTATTCAGTATTTTTATATAGTCTGAAAAATATTTTCTATCCATACAAGCTCCTTATCAAACAAATTTATTATCCTTTATTTTGTTATTTATTACAAAAAAGTTCAATTTAAACCAACAATTTATATTCTACCACAATAATTTTAAAATGCTATACATAGATTACTATTTACCACTATTGCCAAATTATTTCACGCTGGTTTCTCAATTTATACAGCCATAATTTGCTTTATAGATTGATGAAAGTTCAGTAACAAAATATGTTTTAATTCAAATAAAATAAGTGTGAAAGGTCTAAAATTGCTATTGTTGTCAATTTGCATGTGCTTTAGAAAGCAGGTGAAAAATATACGAAAATAAAATATAATTATTTAATAAAACTTGCATATTCACTACATTTATGATAGATTATTAGTCGAGCGTTGATGCGGAGGATTGACCGAGTGGCTAAGGAGCTCGCCTGGAAAGCGAGTAGGGTGTAACAGCCTCGTGGGTTCGAGTCCCATGTCCTCCGCCAGGTCGAGCAGCTTTTCGAAGCTGCTCTTTTTTTATGCAATTCCAAGGGATCCGGCGATTGCAACGGTTTGCGGGTTTCAGAGCATCCGGTTTTGCACCGCATATAACCGCATACAACGGTATATAACGGCATGTTTTTTGAGGATTTTGATGGGAGAAAATGTGCGAATTCGCATATTTTTGAGAGTCCGTGGAACTTGAAGTTGCGGAGTGGTCACACCTGTTGGGAGCGATTCTGCGATTTCGCATAATTGAATCGGACCCTTTCAGTCCTTAATATCTGAGTATAGAAAAGTTCTGAGACAGGACCGGTAGCTGCTGCAGATCATACATTCAAAAGATATTGAAGGAGATGATACCGTATGCCCGATGAAATATATCAGAAAACCAATTCACTGTTTATTGATGAGCCGTTAACCTTACCGGATGACAAGGACGATGCTGGTCAGAAAAAAATTCATCTTATTCCAATCAGTGAGATAGATCCCTTCCCTAAGCATCCGTTCCATGTCAGGGAGGACGAGGATATGAAAATTCTGGTGGACAGCATCCGGATGAACGGCATCCTCACTCCAGCTGCCGTCCGGAAAAAAGACAACGGAAGGTATGAGCTCCTGTCCGGCCACCGGAGAAAGCGGGCCTGCGAAATTGCAGGACTCAGCACCCTACCCTGCAAAATCGTAGAACTGAATCAGGATGAAGCCGTCATCTTCATGGTGGACAGCAACCTGCAGAGAACAGAAATCCTTCCCAGTGAGAAAGCCTTTTCATATAAGATGCGGCTTGATGCCATGAAACGACAGGGAAAACGAACCGATTTAACTTCTGCACCACTGGAGCAGAAGTTGGAGCAACAAACTTCTCGGAATATTTTAGCCAATCAAATCGGTGAAAGTTCCGAACAAGTTCGCCGGTACATCCGCCTGACCCATCTCATTCCGTCTCTCCTGCGGATGGTGGATGAGAAAAAGATCGCCCTGCGTCCTGCCGTGGAATTTAGACCTCAGTAACAACAACATATAGCTTAAGGAACAGAGAATCGCACATGAATGCTAAGTGGAACTCTGTACACTCGGGACATATTGAACATGGATGAAAAGATCTACTGGTCTCACTCTTTCAAGTAAAAACACATCTGTGTAACTGCAAGAACAAGCCTCTCAAGTTTGAAACATCATGTTGCTCAGTATACTGATTTACTTTTTTATAGTGCGATTATGCTTAAAATAATTGGGAACGTTTTTATGTTTAGCTAATAGAAGAATAGAAATGATATGACTCAAATACGCAATAAACAACGCCTAATTCGGCTTTTTAAATATTTATACCGTGAAACGGACGAAGAACATCCGGTCACTACCAATGATTTGGTGGAGATTTTTACGGAGGCCAGCGCCAATGCTGCCCGGAAGACGGTGAAGGACGACATTGATGTGCTGGTAGCGGAAGGCTATGATATCGTAACCATCAAGAGTTACTACAATGCTTTTTTCATGGCCAGCCGTGAATTCGAGTTGCCGGAGCTGAAGCTGCTCATTGATGCGGTTTCTTCTTCACGCTTCATTTCCAAGGCGAAGTGCGACCAGCTGATCTGGAAGCTCAGTCACTTGACCAGCAAGTATGAGGCTGAGAAGCTGGTGCGTCATCTATATACCGCGGGCAGAATGGATTCCGAAAACGGTAACGTTTATTATGACGTGGATCTCCTGACGGATGCCATTAATAGTGATCAGAAAGTGACTTTTCAGTATCTGGACTACACCATTGACAAGCACCGAATTCTGAAACACGATGGGGAAATCTATGTGGTAAGCCCATATGCCCTGCTCTGGGATGACAATCATTATTACATGGTGGGCTATCTGGACAAGAGAGCCGAGGTGAATGTATTCCGGGTGGATCGGATCACGAATCTGAATCGCAGCAGCGAACCAGCTGTGATCCAGCCGAAGGACTTCGATCTGGATAATTTTGCGAAAAAAGTGTTCAAGATGTATCCGGGGAATCAGCAGGAAGTAGTGCTGGAGTGTGCTGCAGAGACTATGAAATCCGTCATTGATCACTTTGGCGAGGATGTGGAGACCTGGAGGATCTCACAGACCCACTTCCGGCTACGGACCATGGTGAGCATCAGCCCGACATTTTACGGCTGGCTGTTCCAGTTTTCCGGAAAGATGCGGCCGTTGTCACCAGAGCCGGTATTAGATGAATATCGCAAAATGCTGGAAACCGCTTTGAATCATTTGTCACTGTAAACCAGGTAATGCTTCGCTTTTTTTAGAGGCACTTTTCCATCGTATTAAATATTAATCCATCTTAATACAACATCGGTCTATAAATCGACCGATGTTCCTTTTGTAAACGAACATATGTTTACTTTTTGCCGGACCGGCCATATAATATTGATATCAGCTGATGCAGAACAATTACCCCCAAGAGATCCGGCAGAATGCCGTGATCAGTGTGAGCTTTGTTGCTGGTGAAGGCAGCACTTTCTTTGTTACAAAATCAGAAGTGCTGCAGACTTAATACATTACCGGAGTGCCGGAGTTCTTCAGTGATTCGTTTCCCTATCACTGAAGCAGCTGCCGGGGATGCACACGCCGGAATCAGGAGTTCCACCGGTATGCAGAGTGTGAAAGAACGAATCGAAGGGAGATGAGATGGGTAACAACAGAAACGGCTCCAGACAGAGAATAGCAACAATATGTTCGAGCCGGGAAATCAGTGAAACTGAAGTTTATGACAAAGCGAAGAAGTTGCTGGAAATCTACCGTGATGTCTGTTGGGAGACAAGTGAATATGCGAATCTTGTCAGAGAGGACCTCGCCTATGAATACGGATATGCCAGCAGTGATCTTGATACCGCCCTGCTCTACTTGGAAAATTTCGCTCCGGATGAACAGAAGGAGAAATTTGCTGCGAAGATACGGGCTCTGTTCAGTGTCAAATGGATGGTTGAGATTGTCGATTCTGCAATCATCAAAGTCAGAGAGTTCCCACTGAACGGTGAGCTGTATGCTCATATTCTGTCCATGTATTATCTTGGCAAATTCCAGTACACCGAAGCGGAGATGATGGAAGAACTGAATCTTGAAAGAAGCTCCTATTACCGTCGTAAGAAGGAAGCTGTTATTGTTTTCGGACTGGCGATCTGGGGAGGAAGCATCGATGATTTGCGGCAGATTATGCTGGGAAACGAACCGAAGCAAATGACCTTTGATGGAATTGCGCAGAGATATCAGAAAGTATGAGGAGAGAAATGTCGATCAAATTAAAAGAATTGTGGCCGCCACGGGACGGAATGCAGAAGATCCCTGTATACAAGGAGGGAGGAATCGCGGTATTTGGCGAGCGTACGATATTCCAGTCACCGGTCATGCTTAGAAAAGGATTGCTGGAATGCTGGCTCTGGAGTGACCCAATGAATCGTGGTGATTAAGATGTTGAATTGATCTCCATTATCCGGATGAGTCCGGGGCTTGACCTTGAGATACGGAGGAATGACGAAGAAATTCTAGGAGTGAAATTCTATAAGCCCAATGGTGACCTTCTGGAGTTCGCCCCGTTTTCGGAGGACGGAAAAGGACTGGAATGCAGGAAAGCCTATGATCACATTACCATCGATCCTGCAAACAACGACCGGGAGGCCCAGCTGGTAAGAGTCGGATGGAACCTCATTGATATTTCACTGAAACCCCAATGACACATGAAACCGGCCTCAATGGAACACGTCCGGTACTGACCTGAGACCCGCAGGACGTTACACTATATATGCTGGGAGATAGCAGCATATACAAATGAATAATTGATGAAGCCTCATATCCAAACAGATGTGGGGCTCTTTTTATGCCTGTCTTTCAGACAATTGGCTTCGGCCGGGAGAAATTCTCCCGGCCTTTTTTCATGCCCGAAAGGAGAAAGACAGTGCGGATACAGAAGCAGTCTCTGCGTTTCATCAGAGGTCCGTAACCTCCTGATTTCGAAAACAGCAAATTACATCTTTTCGAAATTCAGGAGGAAGAAATGAAAAAGATCAGGTATGAGTTCATCACGGAAGAAATTGTCGAGATCGAAATCAGCGATGAATGGGGAGAGAAGTTGAAATCAGTAAAACGGGAGCAGTTGGAAGCTGGACAAACGGGAGGAGCGTCACAGCGTAAACTTCGCCGATCTGGATGGCAAGGAAGAATACTTTGCAGATTCAGATGATGATCCCTTTGCAATGATCGAAGAAGAAAAGTACAGAGATTACAAAGCGGACCATGAAAGACGAATCGCAAAAGCCTTTTCCGAACTCAGCGTAAGCCAGCGGGAGCTGCTGAAAACTCTCTATGAGGATGGAATGTCGAAGCAGGAATATGCAGATGCAATCGGCGTGTCTCCTTCAGCAATATCACACCAGCTTGAAACCATCAGAAAAAAATTAAAAAAAATTTTGAGATGAGCCTCAAGTTTTTCGCTTTTTTGTCTATAGGGTGAGAGGCAAAATCGGGCAGGACTTTCGTAAAGAAATCATGGCAGCCGGTGACCTCTCGAGATAACAAACTGCACTTTGAAAACGGAATACACATTCATCAGGTACTTTCTCTCTGGTATATCGGGTAACACCGAGAGCATGTGAAGTGATGCGCCGGGACCCTTCGGGATAGCGATAATGTCTCACTTCAAAAGGCGGCATGGCGGCCGTCAGTGTGCGATGACAGCCGGGGAGGACAATGATACTTCCGCCCAGTCACAGCCCCGCAGGAATGCGGGATCACGCAATGAGGGCGGCTCCGGGAGAACCTCGGAGGAGCCGGCAGCTCATGAGAAGGAAGCAGCCACCCTTCGCCTGATTGTTTCCTGGGATCCGGGGCGTCGTGGACAAAATGGATCGTGTAATAATCCGGAATGCAGAATGATGATGCATTTCAAATGTGAAAATCTGAATTCTGCATTTCCGGTCAGTACATGCGCGGTCCATCACACCGAGAGAATCAGGGAATGTCGAATCCAAATCAGATAAAGGAATTCCCCTGATCTACCCTACTCTACTCTACCCTACCCCGATGAGCCTGGTAAATGAATATGTATCCTTTTTCTGCAAAGGAGGCCAATCAATATGACACCAATTAGCACCAACCCAAATTTTTCATTCGATACGAATGACGATCTTTCACCGATGATCGATTCCATCCTGACAGCTCCGGGATTTGTAAAAGCATATGCAGAAAACAGAGAAACGGATTGGGTGATTCAAATCGGAAACAGCGAAATGGAAGAAGGCATACGGCAACTTCCCTCTGTAGAGCAACAGATCATCAAGCTGTATTTTCTGGATGGCAAGTCCCTTCTCGATATCGCAAATGATCTGGATTTACCGGTCGAGCTTCTAGCCGGCCACATGAAATCCATGAAAGTGAGGTTGTCGCTTTATGTCTGATCAGAATTTCAACGTACGCCAGGGGGAAATCTACTATGCGGATTTTCCGGAGACAGTGGGCAGTGTGCAGAAAGGAATACGGCCGGTGGTAATCACGCAGAATAATTATCTGAACAGGAACTCAACTACATATGTCTGTGCCCTGGTTACCAGTCAGCTCAAACGACTGGATCTGCCGGAGCATGTACTGCTTCCGAAACTGAAAGGACTTCCGAAGCGGTCCATGGTCATGGCAGAACAGCGTCAGACGGTGGATCAGAAGCAACTCCTGAATTACCGCTGCAAAGTCAGCTGGTTAACATTCCGTAATATCCACCGTGCACTTCGGCATTGTGAGAGTGCCGACAAAACCTGCTATTAAAAAAGCAAGACTGCAAGTTAAGCAGAACGCATAATTAACAGATTCGCCATGTGATGATACGCTGACCTCCTCACATGGCCAGGTGAGGAAGAAACATGAATATTGAAATACCGATCAGCGGTCAGGCGGCAGTTTCCACTGAAATCAGATTCTATACACCGAAAGATGTTGCCAGAATGACCGGATGGAGCGAAAAAACCGTGCTGAAGATGTTCAATGATCCGAAGTTCCCTTCAGCAGATTTCGGGCGGAACAAAGTCATTGAGGCTGATGCATTAAGAAACTATTTTTCAACAAGACATGAAAAATCGAAAGACAGATACTGGAGGAAACAACGATGAGACTGGAAGATTTTTATATGGGAAAGGGTTCATACAGAGACACGAAATCAGGAAAACGGGAACTTGTTCTCCGTTACCGGGATGAAAGCGGCAACCTGCGATACAAATCATTTACCCGGGATACTGAGGAGGAATGCCTTCAGGCGGCAATGGATTTTGCCGAAGAGTACACCGGAAATCTGAACGCTGATGATTCCACCATTCCGGAGATCCTCAGAAAGCGTTTCGATAAGGATCTGAAGTTCAATTATATTAAGAAGCAAAGCTATTACAGGAAGATCGAAACACTGAAGATCATCGAAAATGATGCGATTGGACAGATCCCCATCCGGAAGATTCAGAAGCATCACATCAACCGGTTTTTGAAGGAAATCACCGGTTATTCCAACAGCACCATTGAGAAACTGTTTCTTCAGCTGAAGCTGGCTTTCAAAACTGCAGTAGAAGCAGATGTCATGACGAAAAATCCCATGCTGGCTCACGATATCAGAAGGCCCAGATCCTCGAAGGCAGATAAAAAAATCCGGGCACTTACTGAGGAAGAGCAGAAGAAACTGACCGAATGCATTCTCAATGACAAAGTTCCGAAAGGAAGAAATGATTACCGCACACAGATTCTTATTGCCCTTTACAGCGGCATGAGGATGGGAGAAATCAACGCTTTGTCACCGGATGATATTGATTTCAAACAGAATGTCGTTCATGTAAGAAAGACTATCTCCATGGGCACCCGCGGTAAAGGCTTCCTCGGTGATACAACCAAGACCTATGCCGGACTCAGAGATGTCCCCATCAGCAACGCCCTCCGGCCTGTACTGGAAAGAGCCCTTGCGGAGATGCTGCCCAATGATCCGGGCCTGATATTCTATGATCACGGAAACAATCGCGTCATCACCACAAGCAATGTGAATTCCTATTACAAAAGAACCTGCGACAAGTGCGGCATTGAATGCAACGGACAGCATGCGCTCCGGCATACCTTTGCCACAAGATGTATTGAATCCGGCGTTCCTGCCATCGTCCTGAAGAAGTGGCTGGGCCATACTGATATCCATGTTACGCTGGATACCTATGCAGATGTTTTCGACAGAATGAACGATACCGCAATCAACACTTTGGACACCTATCTGGATTCCCTTGAGAGTGAAGAAGAGGCATAATGGTCATAGTTAATCACGAAGAGGAGAAAACGGATGAATAATTTACAGACTGGATGAACTTGCCCGGAAATTTTACAGAGGCCGGGGAGGAACACTTCGATACATTCCCAACGGGAAGCTGCGCTTGGATTTATACTATGTCGATGATTACGGAAGGAAGCGCCGGAAAGTTTTTGTCGGAAGGAATATAGGTGAATGTTATGAGAGAGCGAATCAATTTGCTGCGGACAGCAAAGGCCTGATCAGCAACAACAGATCGACGATTCCGGAAATCCTCCGTGTGAAACTTGCAAATGATTTAGCCCTACATTTCATAAAGCCTCAGACGCATGGAAACTACCTGACTCTTGTATCGAATATTGAAAACCACTTGATCGGTCAGCTTCCAGTCGCAGGCATATCAACAAAAATGATTGAAAACTATCTGGAGTATATCACCGGCAGATATTCAGATTGCACGATCGATGCACTCTATCGGTTCCTCTCTACTGCTTTCGACATCGCTGTTCAGGATAACGTGGTAGCAAAGAATCCAATGAGAGCTTTTGATATTCGAAAACCGAAATCGAAGAAATCAGCACAAAGTGTCCGTGGATTTACAGAAGAAGAACAGATACGGTTTCTCAGAGCACTCAAAACATATAAACCGCCTTATGGGTCCATGTCGTATAAACTGCAATTCCTTGTGCAGTTATACAGCGGACTCCGGATGGGAGAAGTTAATGCTCTGACGCCGGAAAATATCGATTTTGGACGCAACCTGATCCACGTCCGGAACACGGTTATTCTGCTCAACGGAAAATCAGAACTCGGCGATACTGCGAAAACATACAATGGTGTGAGAGATGTTCCGATCTGCAAAAAACTAAAGCCGGTCTTGCAGGAAGCTCTGGAAAAGATGAAGGATAATCCCTGTCACTTAGTGTTCTACGATCACAAGGCTGACAAGGTAATCGGCACTTCGTCGGCATCATCTTCATTCACCAGAATGTGTAAACGGTGCGGAATCAATCTGCGGGGTTCACATGCACTCCGGCATACATTTGCTACCCGCTGCATTGAGGCCGGTGTGCCTGCGGTGGTATTGAAGAAATGGCTGGGGCATTCCGATATTCATGTTACAATGGACATCTACGCAGACGTATATGACCGGATGCATCATGATGCGATTGAAAAGCTTGATAAGCACATTTCAGAGATGTACAATGACTGAAGAAGCTTGAGGTTTCAGGAGATGTATTATGATTGAAAAAGCGCATAAACACAGCACTGTAAATGCTGAAAACGTTGAAATCGTAACGGTAGCGGGTAATCTTAATAGGTCCTCCGCCAAATAGACCGACAATGTTGATACATTGTATCAACATTGTCGGTTTCTTTTTATACTTTAAAATTATTTTAATTGCAGTATACAGTCCTGCCATCAATTATAAAACCATCCTACCGGCAAAAAGTACAGATACGGAGCTGTAAAAATTGCAAGTCTCAGTGCAGTCTTATGGATAAGTTCTTCACTTAACTCGCCGCTTTTTCCCAATATCCTCTTATCTAATTTATAAATACATATTCCCGAAACTATAATAGAAATCAAAATCACAACCACTGCCCCTGCGTGTTTAAACGGATTAAAGACAAGGGCATAATTAAATTTTTCAAGGGCTTCAACATTGCCCGACCAAAAATATGTACCGAATAGAATTAACATACCGATGAAGTCCGAAACAAATCCTGCTATACAAATTTTACCCGAATTCTTCCAGGCTACTGCAAATCCGTTCTCTTCCTTTCTGATGGACAACCATATAACAAGCAAGTCCAACAGAAAATTAGCCGGTATCAAAAGCAGCCAAAGCGGTGATGGAAACCACAGTAAAAGCCAAATAGGCAAAATCATATTGTACACCCTAAACTCTTTTTGATTCATAAAATCACCTCCATAATAAGGATTCAAGAAAATCTCAATGCTTATTCAGACAACTTCATAAAAATTCAATGTTCATCCGATTTAAACAGTTCACGCTTGTTCAAGCTCGATATATCTTATCAAAAGTTCTGCCGTTGCTTCTATTCCCAATTTGCTGCTGTTCATGTATAAATCATAGTGCTTTGGATCATCCCATTTGCCCTTGGTAAACCTCTCCGTATATATTCTTCTGCCCCTATCTTTCTTTTTCATCATCTGAAAGGCCTTCTCATTATCAACATTATGCCTTCTCATGATTCTGTTAATTTTAAAATTCTCATCTGCCCAAACAAAAGCTCTGACGCAAGGATTATGATCCTTAATCATTTTTGAGCCGCATCGTCCTACTATTACAAAGGAATTTCCTTCATTAATTTTTTCCTCTATATATCTGAATTCCATTTCAGCCACATGATCTTGCGGAGCACTTGAAAACTCCCCGAAAGTTCTCGTCAAGAACAGGCTTCTGGGTGTTTCCTCAAATGCTTTCCAATCACTGTATTCATATCCATATTCTTCACAAACTTTTTTAAGAAGATCCGCATCATAAACGGGAATTCCAAGCTTTCTCCCTACTATTTTCCCTATATCATGACCTCCGCTGCCAAATTCTCTGCTTATGCTCACTAAAACTCTTTTTTTCATCTAATTGCACCCCTTTCAAAAATACTTTCAAAAGATAATACCTTATTAAAAAGTTTTCACTAAATGGATGTAACTGATTTTATTCAAATTCACATTGCAAAATATCTTATATAAATTACAACGGCTGCAGAGGCCAGCACCAAAACAGTTGCAGGCACTGCGTCCCTGCAGTAATGCCCCCAGCCTATATACTTACCATGTTTTCCCGCTACAGAAATTCCTACAACATTTGCAGATGCTCCTATTGGAGTTGCACTTCCTCCTATATCGGTTCCTATAGATAATGACCAGGCAAGAACATCTAACGGAATACCCCTTGCAATGCTTATATGCTTTATTATAGGTATCATCACCGCAGCAAAGGGAATATTGTCGATAATGGCACTTGCACCGGCAGAAGCCAGCATAATTAACGCAACACACAAGTAATCACTTCCTGCACCGAGCTTTGCAACCGATTCTGCTATGATCTCGAGCATATGAGTGCTTTCAAGTCCACCTACAACTATAAAAAGCCCTATAAAAAACAGCAGTGTCTCACCATCCACATCTTTAAGAAGCTGATTTCTTTCTTTTGACAATAACAGTGACAAAAAACCAATTAACACCCCTATAGACGCCACCGTAAGCCCCGTCTGCTCATGGCTTACAAGGAGTAAAATTGCAAGACCGAATATAAAACTACTTATAAAAAAAGCTTTCTTGTCCTTTATTGCATCTTTAGGATTTATGGATTTCTTAATTTCTTCCACATCAACCCCCTCTGTATTCAGCTTCTTTCTGCACCTCCAGTATAGAAATACCACTGCAACAAACATCCCTACAAGAGCAATTACTCCCGTATTCTTTAGAAAGTCAAAGAAAGAGTAGTTCAGAGCCGTTCCGACAATTATGTTAGGTGGATCTCCGCACATGGTGGCAGAACCGCCTAAATTCGCACAAAATATCTCTGTAATCAGCATTGGAATCGGATTGAACTTTAGAAGTTTTGCAAGCTCCAGAGTAGCTGTAGCCAAAAAGAGTATTACCGTTATACTGTCTATAAACATGGCAAGTGCCGCTGACATTATCATAAATAAAATGAGAATTTTATTTGGGTCGAAGTTTGCCCACTTTGCGATATTTTGGCATAGCCATCTGAAAAATCCGGATTTACCAAGTCCTTCAACCATTATCATCATCCCTGCGATAAATATTATTGTAGCCCAATTTATTCCCATTTCTCCACCTGATGGACCTGCTTTGCTAAACCAAAAGCCGGGAAGAAATAAATCTTTTATTGCAAGAACCTCCATAACTGCTTTACCGCTTCCCATGATTATTCCCTGAACAAGGACGAGCATTATTCCTCCTGTTACAAGGGTAATCTTGTGCCTTTCAAATCTCCCGTTTACCATGAATACGAACATAGATATGAACAAAATTGCTGCCACTATTTTTGCTGCCATAATTCCTCCGTAAGCGATCTTGAATTTGTTATTATATACTATTACTATACTGAAAAAGATCAATTTAGTCAAAATATTTTCTTATCTTGCACACGATTGAAAGCAACTCGACCTTACTAGGAAATTGCAGCTATCGACTTTTTACTTGCTTATCTTCCATCCAACTGCCTCAGCCCTTGAAGCAATGAAATTTTTATAAATTCCCTCTTGTTCTACAAGTTCTGCATGTCTGCCTTGCTGTACTATTTTTCCTCGGTCAACGACATATATTTTGTCTGCATTTCTCACCGTATTAAGTCTATGAGCAATCATAAGTACGGTTTTTTCTCTTGTCAACTCATCTATAGCTTCCATGAGTTCCTTCTCATTTTCCGGATCCACATTTGCCGTAGCCTCATCAAGAATAATAACAGGAGAATCTTTCATCATTGCCCTTGCTATTGAAATTCTCTGCTTTTGTCCTCCTGAAAGGCTTGCTCCTCCTTCTCCTAATATGGTATCATAGCCCTCCGGCAGTTCTTCTATAAATTCATGACAACAAGCCTTCTTTGCAGCTTCAATCACCTTTTCCATAGATGCATCAGGTTGACCGAATCTTATATTGTTAGCTACAGTATCATGGAATAAATATACATTTTGAAATACAAAACTGAAATTCCTCATCAGAGAATCTATGCTGTAGTTCTTAACATTTCGTCCATCAAATTTTATTCTTCCTTTTTCTACATCCCAAAATCTTGCAATTAAATGGCATATGGTGGTTTTTCCACTTCCTGAAGGTCCTACAAATGCTGCTGAAGTTCTCTCCTTAATTGATAGATTCACATTATCCACTACTTTCCTTCTATCGTATGCAAAGTCTACATTCTCCATTTCTATATTATGTGTTTCGGGAACCACATCTTCCCCTTCAATATCCATCTGCTGTATTGCCAGCACCTCATTAGCCTTATTTACACATATATCAACAGTTCTTAAAAGTGCGGAGAAATTTCCTGCCGTCTCCAGAGCACCATATATCATAAATGACGCCAAAAGCATTACTATGCATGTAGCCAAATCCATTTGCTCATTAAAATAAAGTTTCAGTGATAATACGCACATGGCTATACCTGTCATCTTTATAATCCATGTCTGCAATCCCATCAGAGGAACGAATTTCATTTCCATGTCCACTGTGGCATTTTTACAATCTTCTATAGATTTTTCCAGCTTTTTATTGTTTTCTCCTATGAGATTATATGATTTTGCTTCGCTTATACCCTGAATAAATTCCAGAATCTCTCCAATCATTGCAGTATCAGCTTTATTCTTCGTCTCAGATATGTCAACAGATTTGCTCTGCATATATGCATTTATTATAAAAAATACTATGATTCCGGCAATTGCTGTTAATCCTATTCTCCAGTCAAATGTCAAAAGCATTACGGTAATTAAAAGAGATTCCAAAAGACCGTTTAAGGTCATCATTACAACTCTTGTCGCCACATCTGCAAGTGCCTCCATAGTATTAGTGGTTATACTGGTTATCGTTCCTAAAGAATTTTCATTAAAATATCCCATCGGAATGTAACGCAAATGTTCCGCAATCTCCATTCTTTTACCGGCACAGGTCGTATATCCTGCTTCAGTCTGAAGGGTTTTTCCCGTTCTTGCCGATATAATCTGCAGCAAAAGTCCTGATATGAGAATTGCCATTGCAAAAGCCACGGTATCTCCCGTAAGCCTATTGTTCACTACTCCTCTTATAACAAGATATATAGCAGGAATTCTAAGTGCCTGTCCAAAAGCTTCCACAATCCCCAGCAAAATGGAAATTATATATCTTTTTTTATTCTTTTCTCCTGAAAAGTTAATAAATCTTATCAGTACTCTAAACATTCATCTCACCTCCGTTTACAGTATCTCTTGCGGAAATATGAGCATTCCACATCTTCGTATACAATCCCCCCTCTGCCAGAAGCTTCTGATGGGTTCCCTGAGAGTTGATTTTACCGTCATCTATAACCACAATTTTATCTGCATCAACGATGGTAGAAAGTCTGTGAGCAATTACAATCAGAGTCTTATTTTGAATCATCTTTCCTATTGACTTTTGTATTAGTGCTTCACTCTCAGGATCAGTGTATGCAGTTGCTTCATCAAGAATAACAACAGGTGCATCCTTGAGCATTGCTCTCACAATTGAAATTCTCTGCCTTTCACCACCTGACAGATGTCCCCCGGAATCTCCTGTAACTGTATTATAACCATTTTCCAGGCTCTCTATAAATTCATGGCAACCGCAACTTTTTGCGGCTTCTATCACTTCACTATCTGTTGCACTTTTTCTGCCCATTCTGATATTTTCCATAACTGTAGTATTAAAAAGGTAGTTATCCTGAGATACATATGCAATCCTTTTTACATAATCCTCATAACTTATATTCCTTATATCCACACCACCAATTGTTATAGTTCCGTCATCCACATCCCATAAAGCAGAAATGAGCCGTGCTATGGTAGATTTACCCGAACCTGACGGACCTACAAGGGCAGTTACCGTTCCTTCTTTCATTTCCAAATCAATTCCATGAAGGACTTCCTTTTCATCCTCATAACCAAAGCTTACATCTTTCAGTGAAATATCGTTGTTTTCAGATTGTTTTAATGTGGTCTCGGGACGCTTCATTTCTTTCATTCCCAATATATCTGCTACCTCTCCGAAAATAACATTTATTTTACTTATATCGTCAAAATATGACATTACCGTTATGAGCGGAAGAAGCATTCCTATTGAAAGTATTATTATGGTTATAAAATCAGCAGCACTGATTCCTCCTGACATAAACATAAAAGATCCTATAGGAAGTATGCTTAAGATGGTTGCAGGTGTAATACTCAATCCTGCCGTAAATGGAGTTATGGTTGCCCTCATCCAATCTATATAACAATACGCACCATCATGAGTTGCTTTTTCAAATTTTGCATATGAACTGTCGGTTTTTCCAAAAACCTTAATTACCTCAATTCCATTTATATATTCAACTGCCGTATCATTTAATATTTTCGTCTTTTTGATACAGTCTTCCCATCTCCATTCGGTATCTTTCATCATAAACATCATGCATATCATTCCTGCCGGAAGCGTTATCAACGTTGCTAGTGCCAATTTCCAGCTAAATGTACATATATACGCAAATACCATAACAGGTGCAAGCAGGTTTGCAGTAAATTCCGGCAAAATATGGGCAAGGGTAGTCTCCATGCTGTCAACTCTCTCAACCATGATGCTTTTCAGTGCTCCAGAAGGCATTGATTTTACATCTCCCAGAGGAATCCTTGTTAGTTTGCGACACATTGCAAGCCTTATATTAGCAAGTACGTTAAAAGTGGCTTTATGAGACATCCCTGTTGATACAGAGTGAAAAATCACCCTAAGAGTCCAAAACACTCCGATCAACAGAAAATATGTTGCGTAAGCATCAAAATGCTTTTCTTCCGATAACAGTTTAACTATAATTTGACTGATGAAATAATATGGCATCATAGCACATATGACCCCCAATACAGCAAATATAACACTTGCAATATATGATTTTCGCTTAGTCTTTGAGTACTCCATAATCCAACCTATTATGGACTTTTGTTTGATTTTTTTCCCATTCATTTTCTATTAACCTCCTATCATAATTCAACATAATATTTTTATAACCTTGAAATGCTCCCACTGCGATATCTGTTCGGCATAACTGAACACCCTAACATCTTTTCATTTCTATCCACGTAATTAGTCGCCTCTAACCCCATTGTAAAAATATAGAAGCAGCATTCTGCTTCCGCTGACAGTTCATCAGACTTTACCTAAAAAGCATCATCTGTTATTTCTCTCCAACCTGCTGTATAAAACCTGCGCAACAAGTCCATCTGTCTTTTTGCTTCCCCAAAACTCATGTCATGAAGTATAAGCTCGGCAAAGGCATTGAACATCCCCGTACTAACCGTATGAAAAAATCGCTTATCACTTTTAGAAATTTCGTATTCCGCTTTTCCTATCAATACCATAAATCTCTCAGTCGATACTTCCTCTATGTCAATCAATTTATCTATGAGATTGCAATAAGGCGTGCCTTCAGATTTAGTTAGTAAAATACGAAATTCCCTTATATTTTTATAGGCATAACTTAACATATAATCTAAAGAGTCTGCCGAAATCTCTTCCATCAGCTGTATTTGTTTCTCTGCAGGCAATTTCTCAAATGTGTCTACTGTATTTTGAAAATACTCTGTTATATTCTTATAATGTACTCCGATGAGTTCACCGAACAGATTGAGTTTACTATCATAATATCCGTAAAAAGCTCCTGTTGTCACACCTGCTGCCTTTACGATTTTTCTCAAAGAAGCACCTTGATATCCCTTTACATCAAATTCATCAAGAGCTGCACTTATTATTCTACTTTGGGTTCCACTATTTTCAGTTATCACTTAAACCTCCTAACACTTCGATTTAGGGATTTATCTGAAATCTGTTATATATGAAAAATCTGTAATTTCTAATAGCATATCGATAAAGTATTTTATAACATTCCACATAACAATATGATATAACGCTGTTATATTATCATTACTATATATCATTGTCAAGTCCCGTTCCCACAAATTATAATGACTGCTCAATAAATACCTTTCGTACTTATTGAGCAGTCACTATTTAAATCACCTATTTATCAGTTTTTCACTGCAACGCCTCACTTACAGTTTTCTTCATTTCTGAAATTTCTATTACCCTTCTATGGCAAATTTCTTTCTTCTCCAAATTCTGCAGACCCTTTGGAATCGGAACTTCTGTCTTTTCACTTACTTTTTTAATATACTCAAAACCGCTTCCTTCTCTACCTATCCCAATTGCCTTTGCAACGCTTTCTGCAAACTTATATGCACTTGCAGTTGAAGCAATCAGAGTAATATTTTTATCCCTTGTTTGCTTCATATATTCATCATATACCTTATATGCAACTGCAGTATGCGTATCCATTAAATATTTATTATCTTTGTACATTTTGCCAATGGTTTCAACCGTTGTTTCCGTATCCGCATAGCCACCATAAAAATTTTCTATGCGCATTTTTGCATCTTCACTGATGCTGTACTTTCCCTTGGTTTCCAAAGACTCCATAAGATCCTTGACAGCTTCGGTATCTCCTCTATAAATTTCATACAGAAATCTCTCCAGGTTACTTGAAATCAATATATCCATCGAAGGTGAATTCGTCAGATAGAAATCCCTGTTTATATCATACACTCCTTCATTAAAGAAGTCTGTCAGCACTTTATTCTCATTTGATGCACAGATAAATTTACCAATAGGGATTCCCATCGTCTTGGCATAAAAAGCCGCCAGGATATTTCCAAAGTTTCCCGTAGGGACCACTACATTTATTTCTTCCCCTAATTTGATTTCCTCTTTTTCCAAAAGCTTAATATATCCATATACATAATACGCAACCTGTGGAACCAATCTGCCGATATTTATTGAATTTGCTGATGAAAGCTTAATCCCTCCTAATTCAAGTTCTTTAGCAAAATCCGAATCATTAAAGATTTTTTTGACCCCATTTTGTGCATCATCAAAATTCCCTTTAATAGCGAACACATGGGTGTTTTTTCCTTCTTGAGTTATCATCTGACGCTCCTGAACCCGGCTGACACCCTGCTGTGGATAAAAAACTATGATTTCCGTACCATCCACATCGGCAAACCCCTCCAAGGCTGCCTTTCCGGTATCTCCTGATGTTGCAGTAAGAATACAAATTTTCTTTTCTTCATTCTCTTTTTTTACAGATGTCGTAAGTAGATAAGGCAGTATTGAGAGTGCCATATCCTTAAATGCGGCAGTTTTACCGTGAAATAATTCTAAAAAAAATACTCCTGATGCTTTTTTAATCGGCACCACATTACTTGCCTCGAACTTATCATCGTAAGCACCGTCAACACAATATGTCAACTCTTCTTCTGTAAAATCATCAAAAAAAGCTCCTATAACAGGTTTTGCAATTTCTTTATAGGTTTTGCCCACCATATCTTTTAAATCAAAAGGCAATTCAGGAATTTTTTTTGGGACATAAAGCCCTTTATCCGGAGCAATTCCCTGAATGATAGCCTGTGCTCCCGTTAGTTCTTCTTCATATCCTCGTGTACTTACATATTTCATCATAAGAAAATGCTCCTATCCATAAATTTTTACTAGACATTATTTAAACATCAGTATATAATATAAGTCGTAAGTTTTCAATACACAATTTAGGTATGTCGCCTTGGTCAAGTGGTCAAGACGTAGCCCTCTCACGGCTGAATCAGGGGTTCGACTCCCCTAGGCGATACCAACTCCTACACCCTGCAAAATCGTTAAAAACAACATTTTGACGGGGTGTTTTTCATTTCGTATTTTTTATCGTATAAAATAATTCTTTCACCTCGTTTTTTTTATTCACTTCATTAAACATCATATGCTTTGCACTATACTTACTGTTTCTCTTATGCATTCTACAGATATTTATAATATATTTTTCACAAGAAAATAACCCCGATTTCTCGGGGTTATGGAGCTTATATTGTAAAATCTTTTTTTAGTTCGTTTTCTTTAGGCGAACATCAGGCTCTGCCGGTAGACGGAACATTGGAATAAAGCGATCCAATCCCGTGAATGTCAGAATCAACAGTGATGCCACTGCAATCATTGCCATGAAGTTATACTTGATGAAGTCTGTATTGGCAAACTTGTACAGTGGATATACATTCGCAGCAATACCTACGTAGAATCCAAGATATACGTGCCAAGGAATCAGCTGGGAACCGAATACTCCCATAGCATCTCCGAATGTAGCATTTCTAAGTTTAATCTTGTACATATCCTCTTCGCTGGCTTCAATGTTTTCTTCTGCAATATCCTTGATGATAGGTCCGATTGTAACGATCTGAGCCATTTCATCAGACAGTACGGCATTACCTCCGATGCAGAGAACACCGTTCCAGAACATCAGCTGTCTAACATTTCTGGAAATCGAAACAATTGCCTTTGCCAGCGGATGGAATGCTTTCATTCTACCCATGATACCACCGAAAGCTGCAACCCACATCATCATTACGATTACCCATGAACCTGCATCTGCGAATCCCTGCATAACCAGATCCACATATTTCTGGAATCCGCCGCCTGAGAATGATGTTGTTCCTGCAACAAGGCCCAGAAGATAAGCGGATACAATTCCGGATCCGATACAAGCAAAGGTGCTGACTCCTGAAACTGCCAGTCCGATTACAATAATCAACGGTAAAATCATGTAAGTAGGTACATCCACCTTAGCGTTTGAACCTACCTGGTTCAGCAAGTCAACAGCCTGAGGTCTTTCCTTTGTCAGATAGTCGATAGCACTCTTTGGAATAGTCTCTAAAACTCCGGATGTATCAACATGGTTTGAAGGAAGCCCCATAACAATACCTGCTATAACGAATGCAATAATAGCCAAAACTAAGCAAGCAAGTGACCAAAGACCCTGTGTTCTAACTCTGTCTACTACTTCTACACCCTGAATACCTGATGATACGATAGTTGTGTCTGAAATAAGTCCAATATTATCTCCAAAGCATGCACCTCCTGCGATAGCACATGTAGTCAATAGAAGACAACCATCTTGAGCGGCATTAGGGTCAACAATGTGGCATAACCATAGGAAAATAGGTGCACAAGCGGCGAAAGTTCCCCATGATGTACCTGTTGCAACTGAAAGCACAGCAGTAACAGCTATACCTACAACAGCAACACTCTTAGCCGTGATTCCTGCCTTCAGAGCCAAATTAATTACAGATGCACCAACACCTGTTGTCATAAATGCACTTGCCATAGCATAGGCAAACATAAGAATAAATAGTGCGATAAGAATATTTTTTACGCTCTCTACAGACGCCTCGATACATTCCTGGAATTTAATTCCTTCAGTCAAACGGGCGATTACAACTGCAGTGATCGTAGCAACAGGTGCTGCAACCAGAGCGTCCTGCTTCATCCACGCCATCAAAAAAGCGAGAACAAATACAGGTAAAAATTTAATAATACCTTTCATAATAACTCCTCTTTCATTTAATTCAGGTACAATAAAACTCCGAACACATTATAACCCACTTTAGAGGAGAAAGTGTACAACTTTTTGTAATATCCACCATTACATTTACTTATAATAAAGCATAATCAATACTTACAGTTGATAAATTTTTAACTTTTAATTTTTAAATTCCGACTTTTTACTTGATATCATTGAAAATACAATATATCTATGCTATTCTAAAGGCATAATTCTAATGTCATTTATCATAACCCTTATGTTTATGTGTATTGGAGAAAACTATATGGCAAAAAAAGATTACGACTACTCTGAACTAACCGATTTACAGATTAGACGAATGCTGCGCCAAAGAAAAAGAAGGAAACACAATATCAGGATTCTAACCCGTTTGGGCATTATTTTTTTATCCCTTGTATTACTAATTTCCCTGGCGATATTTGGTATAAATAAATTATTCTCTTCAAATAATTACAACGTGAAAAAGCGAGGAACAGTATTTGTGGACCCGGGTCACGGCGGAAATGACCCCGGAGCAGAATCTTTAAACAGAAAAGAAAAAGACGATACTCTTCGTATAGGTCTTCTTATAAAAAAGCACCTGGAAAAGAAAGGATTCAAAGTAGTGATGTCCAGAACCGCTGATGAATCTTTTGAGAGAAAAGAGCGGGCACTTATGGCAAATGAATCAAAAGCAAAACTTTTCGTATCGCTGCATAGAAACAAGGCCGGCGATGGAAAAGGGATAGAAATGTGGATTCCATCATCAAACAGCTCAAAAAATAATATAAATGATGAGCTTTTAGCAAACAATATGATGTCCGAATTGAAAAAAGTTGGAATCAGTCAAGATCGCGGAGTCCATTCCGGTGTTCTTTACAAACCCAAAAATGATTATGATGAAAATAAATACACCGAAATGCCTTCTGTTTTGATTGAACTCGGATTTATAAGTAATAAAGAGGACAACAAATTATTCGATGAGAAGACCGATAAATATGCAGCAGCTATTGCTAAAGGTATAGAAGCAACATTTGCATCTCTATATGAAACAAAATAAATATTAAAGGAGTTATTAAGTTATTATGATTGAGAAAAAACCTAATGCCAAAGCCTTGGCACCTATTATTGTCTTTCTGTTATTTTATTTGGGAAGCGGCATTTATTTCGAGTATATTAATCCAAAGGAAGGTCAGATGGGGTTCTATGTAATGTCCGTGGTTGTGGCATTTATGTTTGCCCTCGTTGTTGCATTCCTACAAAATCCATCTCTGCCATTTGAACAGAAAATCCATGTGTGTGCAAATGGAATCGGCGATGACAACATCACTATAATGTTATTTATCTTTCTTATGGCGGGTGCTTTCAGCGGAATAGCCAAAGCATCAGGCGGTGCGACGAGTACTGCGTACCTGCTTCTTGATATTATACCTGCTAACTATGCCATTCCCTGCCTGTTTCTGATAGCATGTCTTATTTCAATAGCGATGGGAACGAGTGTAGGAACCATTACAGTTCTGGTTCCCATTGCAGTTCAAGTGGCTGCAAGTGCACATCTCAGTTTGCCGTTCTGTATAGGAACTATTGTCGGCGGTGCCATGTTTGGAGATAATCTCTCATTTATTTCGGATACGACTATTGCGGCAACCAAGACCCAAGGCGTGGAAATGAAGGATAAGTTTAAGGTAAACTTCAAGATTGCATTTCCCGCAGCTATAGTAACTTTGGCAATTTTATTTTTCACAGCAATCAAGGGCAGCTCTGCTGAATTTGTCAATAATGATTATAATGTTTTACAGGCAATTCCATACTTCCTGGTGCTTGTAGCCTCAATTTGCGGAATCAATGTTTTCATAGTTTTGGGATGTGGCAGTATGCTGTCAGGAATCGTAGGTATTGCAACACATTCACTCACAGTCTCTTCAGCATTCAGTTCCATGGGAGAGGGTGTAAAAGGAATGTTTGAGACCATGGTAGTTACAATTTTAGTAGCATCAATGGGTGCATTGATGAAAGAATATGGCGGCTTCGAATGGATCCTTCAAACTATAAAAAAAGGATTCCGCAGCAGACGCGGTGGCATGCTAGGCATAGGACTTTTAACATCCATGATGGATGTAGCAACTGCAAACAATACGGTTGCCATCGTTATGGCAGGACCAATAGCAAAGGAAATCAGTGAAGAATATAACATATCGCCTAAAAAAACAGCATCACTTATGGATGTATTCTCATGTATCTGTCAAGGAATCATTCCTTACGGAGCACAGCTTCTGATAGCTTCCGGGATTGCAAAAATAACAAGTGTCTCTATCATACCATTCCTTTTCTACCAATTTCTATTGCTGGTTTTTGTGGTAATTTCAATATTATTTGACAGAGAAAGGTCTTAGGAAGAATTATATTCCTGTAAATAAGTGTACCTATAATCAATAAAATTCCAACGGTTAGTTCATAGAATGGGATAATTGCAATTATTTTAGATCGATGATATGTTTGCGAACAAGTGTTTACATTAAAAAAAGATTGTGGTATACTCAAACGAGTATAATACAATCTTTTTTAATAAGATTTTGGAGGATTCTATGAGTAATTTAAAAGAAAGAGAACAGAAGATATTGGATTTCATGTGCAGTGAAGTGGAAAGCAAAGGGTATCCGCCTACGGTAAGGGAAATTTGCTCTGCTGTCGGTATTAAATCTACATCCACAGCACACAAGTCCATTGCCCTTTTAGTCAAAGAAGGATTTTTGAGAAAAGATCCTGCCAAGCCTCGTGCACTTATGCTTGTGCCTCAAGATGAAAAATCCGAAGAAGAATCCAAAAAAACAACTGTAATTCCAAAGTCATCTCCACAATCAGAATCCGACAATAATGTTATCGATATTCCCATCGTTGGCAGAGTAGCGGCGGGAACACCTATTACCGCAGATGAAAATATGGAAGGAACCTTTCCTGTACCCGCCGAGTATGTTAAAGGTCGATGCTTTATGCTGAAGGTAAAAGGAGAGTCCATGATAAATGTCGGTATAATGGATGGCGATTTAATACTCGTAGAACAACAGAATACAGCTAAAAACGGTGATATTGTAGTCGCAATGATAGATGGCTTTGAAAGCGAAGCAACGGTGAAAACCTTTTATAGAGAAAAAGACTATATAAGACTTCAACCGGAAAATGATAATATGAGCCCTATAATAGTCCGAGATGTAAGTGTTCAAGGTAAGGTTAAAGGTGTTTTCAGATATTTTAATTAAATCATCATTCCTGTTATTATTTCTCTTTGCATGCTCAAAACCTGTAAATAAATCCCCCGCAACATCAGATTCTTAAGTCTGACTTTGAGGGGGTATCTAGCTAAGGCTCTGTAACTTCAAGCATATCTTGTAACATCTTCAGAATATATTTAAAATAAAAGGAACCAATATAGGTACTGCAATTGATAAAATCACACCACTTACAAAAGAATAGATGGCGGTGGAGCTTGAAGTTGATCTTTCGACGATAGGAAGACATACATCCATAGCAGCGGCACCCGGCATACCTACGGTTTCAACATAACCGATGTGATGAGCTACTAGTGGTATGAGGACTATTGCAAACAGTTCTCTCATTACATTATGCATAAATGAAATCGCTCCTGCTATTACCAAGCCTTTATCCATTATTATGCCGGGTGCAAGTGAATACCATCCGAAGCCTGCGCCTATTGCCATGGATTCTTTCACGGAAATAGGTAAAATAAAGCTGCAAACTACGGAACCCACAAGGGTTCCGATTATAATTGCCGCAGGAATCGCTAAAATTCTGATTCCTACACTCTTAAACTGAGAAACAACCTTGCCTTCAATTCCTATATCCATACCGACAAATATAAGTAGTGTACACAAACCGATTTTAATTGCAAAGGCTAGAAATTCATTGGTTATATCCGGATCCGGAATATACTTCCCAATGCCAAAGTATCCTACTGTAATTCCAAGGGCAACAAAAATCACAATTAAAACCGTCATAATATCAATTTTGAAAGACTTTCCTTCTGATTTCTTACATGCTTTTTGATTCTTATCTAATGCGTCCTGATTTAATTCCTTATCCCTAAGACCGTATTTATTTATACCCAGTATTTTTCTGACAGCCGTTATTGCAAAAATACTGCACAGCATTACTATAACTGTAAAAATGACAGCATAAATCCCTATGAAATCAAGCTTATTTACAACTTCATCATTACATCCTATCCTGACGCCCATGGTAAAAACCAAAGCCGAAATTGCTACCGTCTGAACCTTGTCGGTCCACAAAAGTTCAGTTCCTATCTTTCTAACTCCAGTCCCTATGATATAACCTATAAAGGTAATTCCCAAATATAAGACCAAATCCCACATTGTAACCAATTCCTTTCATTCTTATAGGCACCTTATCATCCAGATAAGGTGCCCTCCGTCACATAATTTTCGATTTAATTTTCTATGTAATCTATTTGTACATTTTTGCAATTAGTTAAATAAACTAATGATGCATAATCAACTCCAAATTCTAAAATATCTCCCGGATTTAAATCCTCTTTACAATCGTCAACATCTAAAATCGTGTGATCGCTTGAAGCACCTATTATACGAACTCCGTCTAATTTGGGAAATATCTCTTCAATACTTCCGTAATCTACTTTCCCGATTCCTACAAGTGCTCGTCTTCTAATTCCCCGATCTACATATTTCGGGGTTTTTCCAAAAGCGTCTACTGCAAGTTTTCCCACAGGATGAGTCGGTTTTTCCTTGACTTCTATGATCTCAGCCTTTAGATTATAAACATCTTGATGCATAAAGTCCATATTATATCCATAAAATACATCAAGGTCTCTTGCAAGCAGTATACCTTCTCCACATCTTAAAAGATTTACTCTTTTTGGCAAATCTCCATCCAGTACTCTCATAAGACTACTGGTTGCACCGCCGGATATATATTTAAGTTCACGACCTATTACCCCTTCCACTTTTTCAGCAATTATAACCAATTCATCCAGTTTTTCTTCTGTTGCTAAAACAGAACCATAGCACCCCAGGTTAGTTCCTACACCTGCAAGAATCAGGTTATCCATATTGTTTTCCACTTCCAAAGCGACCTGTAGCATTTCATCCTTGTCCCAAAACCCTTCTCTCAGATCCCCTAAATCTGCCATAAGAATTACTTCATGTATTTTTGACTGCAATCCCGCTTCTTCATTCAAGGCTTTTAAGACCGATAATTCACTGTTAAGAGAAATATCGGTGAGTCTTATAACCTCAGGGATTTCACTAATCATGGGCACCCTTAAAAGCATGTAAGGAAGTTCAATTCCATAATCTCTTGCTTCCTCAATCTGCTCCAGCCTTGATGATGCAAGCATTGTACATCCACCCAGTTCAAACATTTCAGCACATTTGGCAAGTCCTGTTGTTCCCTTTGTTACCCCTGCAATTTCGACTCCCTGCATTTTACAAAGATTTACCATATGTTCTACATTTTCCTTTAGAGCGTTTAAATTCACTTCTAACTTCGGATATTGTTGTCTAACCATAATTTCACCATCCAACCTTTTACTGTCTTGAAAATTTAATTATCATAATACAAGCAATACACCATTTTAACTAAGGGTTTCAAATATATAAAGGGTGGCACCGGCCACCCTCCAATTCTTTATCAAATATTATTACATTTTGCAATTAGCAGCCTTTCAATAAGTAAGATAAAACTTATCGATAACTCATTAATTATTTTCCCTGTTTAATCGCAGCCTGTGCAGCAGCAAGCCTTGCTACAGGCACACGATATGGTGAACAGGATACATACTGCAAGCCCACTTTGTTACAAAATTCAATTGATTTTGGATCTCCACCATGTTCTCCGCAAATTCCAAGCTTGATATTCGGGCGAACCTTCTTTCCGAGAGTCACGGCAGTTTCCACAAGTTTTCCAACTCCAACCTGATCAAGAGTTTTGAACGGATCTGCTTCCAGAATTCCCTTATCAACATACTGACGAATAATTTCCGCAGTATCATCTCTGGAAAAACCGTAAGTCATCTGTGTAAGGTCATTTGTTCCAAATGAGAAGAATTCAGCCTCCTCTGCAATCTGGTCAGCGGTCAATGCTGCTCTAGGAATTTCAATCATAGTACCTACCATGTACTCAATCTTTCTTCCTGCTTCTTCCATACATCTCTCAACTGTTTCAACCACAGTTTTCTTAACATCTAACAGTTCTTTATCGGTTCCTACAAGCGGAATCATAATTTCAGGAACAATATCAAGACCTTCCTCTTCCGAAGTTTCTAAAGCTGCCGTAATTATGGCCTCTGCCTGCATTTCGGCAATTTCCGGATAAGTTACTGCAAGGCGGCAACCTCTGTGACCGAGCATCGGGTTAAATTCCTTGAGTTTTGCAGCTTCACTCTGAAGTTTAGCAATTGGAACTCCGGAAATTTCCGATAACTGTTTCATTTCCTCTTCGGTTTTAGGCAAGAATTCATGAAGTGGCGGATCCAAAAGTCTTACTGTCATAGGTCTTTCGCCAAGTGTCTTATACATAGCCTTAAAATCGCTCTTCTGGAACGGCAATAACTTAGCCAAAGCTTTTCTTCTCGCTTCCTCTGAATCTGCTATAATCATTTCTCTGATTGCAGGAATTCTTTCCTCCTCAAAGAACATGTGCTCGGTCCTGCAAAGTCCGATACCTTCTGCGCCAAACTCAATAGCCTGTTCAGCATCTCTCGGTGTATCGGCATTTGTTCTTACTTTAATCGTTCTGATTTCATCAGCCCAGTTCATAATAGTATTAAAATTACCCGAAATATCCACAGGAACAAGTTTTAACATACCTTCAAATACATCTCCCGTGCTTCCGTCAACGGAAATGTAATCCTGATCGGTATACACCTTTCCATCAACCTCGAGGCATTTAGCTTCTTCGTTGATTTTTAAACCTGTACAACCTGTAACACAACATTTTCCCATACCTCTTGCAACTACCGCAGCATGAGATGTCGCTCCGCCGTGGGCAGTCAGAATACCCTGCGCAGCCACCATTCCCGCCAAATCCTCAGGTGAAGTTTCTGTACGAACCAGAATCGCTTTTTCACCTGCTTCTGCAAGTTTTGAAGCAGTTTCGGCGGAAAAACAAATTTTTCCGCAAGCAGCTCCCGGAGATGCGTTAAGTCCATGGGCAATAGGTGTTGCAGCCATTTCCTCCTCTTCATCAAATCGAGGATGCAAAAGATGTTCAACAAAGTCAGGTTCAATCCTAAGCACTGCAGTTTTCTTATCGATTAACCCTTCATTAACCATGTCCACAGCGATATTAACGGCAGCCTCTGCAGTTCTTTTTCCATTTCTGGTCTGCAGCATGAATAATTTACCGTTTTCTACTGTAAACTCCATATCCTGCATATCTTTATAATGTTTTTCCAGCAATTCTGAAATATGCTCAAAGGATTTATATGCTTCAGGAAAAGATTCCTTCATATCTGAAATCTTCTTAGGTGTCCTGATACCGGCAACTACATCCTCTCCCTGTGCATTAACAAGGAACTCACCGTAAAGTGAATTTTCACCTGTAGCGGGATCTCTTGTAAATGCAACGCCTGTACCGGAATCATTTCCTTTATTTCCAAATACCATAGACTGTACATTTACTGCAGTGCCCAGATCCTCTGAAATATCATTTAGTTTCCTGTACAGTATAGCTCTTTCATTTCCCCATGAACGAAAAACAGCTTTGATAGCCTCCATTAACTGTTCCTTAGGATCCTGAGGGAAGGGGCGACCGAGAATTTCTTCGTAAAGACCTTTATATCCTGCGATGATTGCTTTTAAATCTTCTGTTGTCAAATCAACATCAAACTCTGCATTTACCTCAGCCTTTTTTCCATCGAAGACTTCGTTGAATTTCTTCATTGGAACTTCCATTACAACATCACCGAACATCTGTATAAATCTTCTGTAGCTGTCATAAGCAAATCTATCATTATCTGTCAGTTTACCCATTGCAACCACAGTTTCATCGTTCAAGCCCAAATTAAGTACGGTATCCATCATTCCCGGCATTGAAATCGGTGCACCTGAACGTACCGAAACCAGCAGAGGATCAGTCGGATCCCCCAGCTTCTTGCCCATTACATCTTCAAGTTCCACAAGTTTTTCCCTGATTTCTTCCATGATGCCGTCTTCAATTTTACCGCCGTCTTCATAATACTTTTTACAGGCATCCGTAGTCACAGTAAAGCCAAAGGGTACCGGTAAACCGATTTTCGTCATCTCGGCAAGGTTAGCACCTTTTCCGCCAAGCATCATTTTCATGTCCTTTGATCCTTCATTAAAGGAATAAACAAATTTCTTCTCCATTTTCTCCATTGATATTTCCTCTTTTCTTTTTAGAACATTTCTAGAACATTAGTCGTTCTTCAATATAAGCCTTTACATCTTCCACCGATATGCGCACCTGCTGCATCGTATCACGGTCTCTGATTGTAACACATCCGTCAACTTCAGTATCAAAGTCGACACAAATACAATACGGGGTACCGATTTCGTCTTCTCTGCGATATCTCTTCCCGATTGAACCTGTAACATCGTAATCCACATTAAAATATTTGGACAACTCCTCATATATCGGCTCTGCTTTGTCGGCAAGTTTTTTTGCAAGCGGCAAGACAGCAGCCTTAAATGGTGCAAGTGCAGGATGGAATCTCATAACAACACGAGTATCCTCCTTACCTTTGGCATCAGTTACAGTCTCTTCATCATAGGCATCTACAAGAAATGCTAATGCAACTCTATCTGCTCCTAATGAAGGCTCAATGCAATAAGGAATATATGTTTCCTTATCTTTTCCTTCTCCCTCCGTGAAGGTCATTTCTTCGCCTGAAAACTCTGTATGTTTTCTAAGGTCAAAGTCTGTACGGGATGCAACCCCCCATAACTCACCCCACCCGAATGGGAATTTATATTCAAAATCAGTAGTTGCATTACTGTAATGGGAAAGTTCTTCTTTCTCATGGTCTCTCAATCGAATATTCTCCATGTTCATTCCCAGAGATTCTAAAAACTTTCTGCAATATTCTTTCCAGTAATCGAACCACTCCAGTTCTGTTCCCGGTTTACAGAAAAACTCAAGTTCCATCTGTTCAAATTCCCTTGTTCTGAATGTGAAGTTACCCGGTGTAATCTCATTTCTGAATGATTTTCCTATCTGGGCAATACCAAAAGGAATTTTCTTTCTTGAAGTTCTCGCTACATTCTTGAAATTTACAAAAATCCCCTGTGCAGTTTCCGGTCTTAAATAAATCTGTGACTTACTGTCCTCAGTAACCCCCTGGAAAGTCTTAAACATCAGGTTGAACTGTCTAATTCCTGTGAAATTATGTTTTCCACAATCAGGACATTTAATATTTTCGTCCTGAATATACCCTTCCATTTTTTCATTTGACCATCCGTCCACAGTCACCTGTTCCTGCCCTTTTTCTGCAATGTGAGCCTCTATAAGCTTATCGGCTCTAAATCTTGAATGACACTCTTTACAGTCAATCAACGGATCCGAAAACCCCCCTATATGACCGGAAGCCTCCCATGTTCTGGGGTTCATCAATATTGCAGCATCAACACCAACATTATATCTTGATTCCTGAACGAATTTCTTCCACCAAGCTTTCTTAACATTGTTTTTAAATTCTACACCCAGAGGACCATAGTCCCATGTATTAGCCAGACCTCCGTAAATTTCCGATCCCGGATAAACAAAACCTCTGCCTTTTGCCAGTGCAACAACTTTTTCCATCGTAACTTCATTACTCATAATAACTTGTCAACCAACTTTCTTAGAAAATCTCAAAATTCTTCAACTAATCTTTATCATTCTATTCAGACTCTTTTTCTTCGGCTTTCCCTTACTTTCTTTAAAAGTCTGCTATTCTTTGTCTTTATCTAAATCAGATTCTGCAATCTCTGCACTATCTTTTTCTAAATCCGCTGATTCATTCACTGTATCATCAGACTGCTCTGTAACAGACTCTGTATCATCTACACTTTGGAAAATGTGATCATCCTCCAAAGCATCATCTTCGCTCTCTGAATCAGATTTAGGCATAATCATTTCCGCACCGGATTTAGCAACTTCCTTTGCCTTATTTACTGCATCTTCACTCTTCTCCTTGACTGCCTCATATACGCCGGGAGCTTTCTCTTTTATGTCATCATAAAATTCCGTTCCTCTGGTAACGGCTTCATCATAAAGATTTCCTGCTTTATCTGTAATATCTATAATATCTCCACTATCTGTTACAAGTTCAATCTGACACTTGAAACTAAATGCGGCAAGAACTCCTATGAGCATTCCCCAAGGAGCAATAACGACTCCCAAAACTCCCAGGTTCAGAGGAATATTAAGTATAAGTTCATCATTTCTTTTGACCACAATTCTTGCAATGTTGCCCCTCTTAATAACCCCCTTAATCCTGGCAATTATGTGTTCTCCTCTTGCTCCGATTTTCTGTGATGAGGAAGCTTCATCCACTTCATTCTCAAGTAAAATGATAGCATCCACAACATTGCCGTTCACCTTTTCTAAAGCTTCTTTTGCTTCCTTATAGGTAACTCCTGTTCTGTCCTTTACTAATTCAATCTTTTCTAATGTAATTTCCATAACTTCCTCCCTTACCATACCTTTCAGCTAAACTTCAATATCCATAACGCTTTCACTTTTTAACTTCTTGATGTCCAAGTGATATGAAATGTAGCTTCTGATTATTTTCTGAAGATAGTTTGCCGTTCTATCTTCCAGAGCAATCTTTTTAAAGGTGCTCAATGAGTTTGAGGTAAAATAATTTAACACTTTTACTATATCAAAATTTATAGGAAAAATCAACGATTCTATGGCTTCGGATTTGATTTTTTCATGGCAGTTCGAACACATTATACCACCATTTTCGACGGAAAAAAATTCCGGGTTTTTACTATCTCCACATGTCGTACAACGATTCAGCTCGGGAAAAGTCCCTAAAAGCCTTAGAAGTTTAATTTCATAGGCAAGTTCCAGCGTTAAATGATGAGCCTTTCGCTTTTCCAATTCTGCAATAAAATTCATAAGCAGTTTAAAAATTCCGGGCTGTGGAATTTCTTCGGGAATAACCTTCTCCGTTAATTCAAGAACATATGATGCCGCCATATACTTGTCTATATCTTCTCCGATACCATAAAAACTTTGCAAAGTTTCAGCTCTATCCAAATTATAATAGTTCCTGCCTTTGAAAATATGATACATCCCAAAAGTAAAGGGTTTAAGTGCAAGAGAAGATTTATTCTTGCCCCTATTGGTTAAATTCGTGCCGACACTGAGTTTTCCGTATTTTTCAGTGAATACAAGCAACATAGTTCTTGATTCCTGAGTTTTTATCTGTCGCAAAACTATCCCTTGAGAGTCTATATACATCAGTTTTTTTCCTTATAACCGAAATTGCTTAAGTCGAAATCCTTATCTCTCCAACCCTCTCTAATTTTAACAAACATCTCCAAGAAAATCTTAGTTCCAAGAAGTGCTTCAAGTTCCAGTCTTGCGGCTTTCCCAATACCTTTAAGCTTTTTCCCTTGCTTTCCTATGATTATTCCTTTATGAGATTTTTTCTCACAGTAAATAACTGCACCTATCTTCGTAAGTCCGGGGGATTCCTTAAATGATTCAATTTCAACGGCAACACCGTGGGGAACCTCTTCTTCCAAATACATCAACATCTTTTCTCTGATTACTTCACTTACTAAAAACCTTTCAGGATAGTCTGTAATCATATCAGATGGAAAATACATAGGTCCCTCTTCCATGTACGCTTCAATAGATTCCAAAAGCTCCGGCACATTAGTTCCATTTAGTGCAGATGTTCCGTAGATATCCTGAAATATTCCTGCATCATCATACTCATTGTAAATTTCCAGATAATCTTCCGGCTTCATGGTGTCCATCTTATTGACAACCAGAATCTTAGGTGTGTCCACTTCTTTCATCATATCCATTATGTACTTGTCCCCGGAACCTTTAGACTGCGGTCCATCTACCAGAAATAAAATGAGATCAACTTCTCTGAGTGTGTTCACAGCCATATCAGTCATAGCATTTCCGAGTTTATTTCTTCCTTTGTGTATCCCCGGAGTATCTATGAATACCATCTGCACCCCATCACAAGTTTCTGTTGCTTCTCTCGTATAAATTCCCCTTATACTATTTCTTGTAGTCTGAGGCTTATTACTGGTAATTGCAATCTTTTCCCCCATTATTTGATTTAACAGCGTGGATTTTCCCACATTTGGTCTTCCGACTATCCCTATAAAACCTGATTTCATCCTTTCATCCTTCCGTCTCAAAAAATTCTATAATTCAAATGAATCCGGCAGTAACTCCCGCAGCTTTACGCTTTGCAAATTTTCAACATCAGTTCCTGTGATAACATCCAACTCAAGGGAAAATTCAGAAAGGAATTGCCGGCAAATTCCACACATTGATACTGCGCCTTTATTTGAAACTATCGCAATTGACTTGAATTCTACGGCACCTTCTGAAACAGCTTTCACACATGCTGTGCGTTCTGCACAAATGGTACATCCATAAGACGCATTTTCCACATTTACCCCGGTAAAAATTCTTTGGTCATCGGTCAATAGGGCTGCACTTACCTTAAAATTAGAATATGGGGCATAAGCCTTCTCAAGGGCTTGTTCTGCAACTTCAAATAGTTCTCTGTTTTCCATAGTTCATCTCCCCAAATTAAGATACTTCATAATCTCCTCTTCTTTAACCCTCATTTCTTTCTTGTCGTCATCTTCCATGTGGTCATATCCCAAAAGATGAAGCATACTGTGCACAAACAGATAAAGCAGTTCCCTCTCAAAGCTATGTCCAAAGGTCTCAGACTGTTCTTCTGCCCGTTCCTTGCAAATAACAACATCTCCAAGTTCAATCAAGGGTCCTGTCATATATTTTTTTGCTTCATACTGGGGAAATGAAAGCACATCTGTTACCTTGTCGATTCCCCTATATGCACGATTTAATTCCCTGATTCTATTCTTACTGACAAAACTTACACTAATCTCGCAGGCTTCACTGTCTAACCCCTCAGCTTCAAGACAGTACTCTGCAGATTTTTTCATGATTTCAATAAGGTGTTCCGAGCATAACTCTTCCTCTGCAAAGTAAATAATCATTCTTTTCACCGCCTCTTATAATAATTATCATAAGCCTTAATAATACGCTTAACCATCTCATGACGAACAACATCAAGATCGTTAAGTCTGCAAAAGTCCACACCCTTCACATTTTTAAGGATCCTGGAAGCTTCAATCAGACCGCTTTTTTTCCCTTTGGGCAGATCCACCTGAGTCACATCGCCTGTAACCACAACTTTAGATCCGAAGCCCATGCGTGTCAAAAACATTTTCATCTGTTCCTGTGTGGTATTCTGGGCTTCATCTAATATGATAAAGGCTTCATCCAAAGTTCTGCCTCTCATATATGCAAGAGGAACTACCTCTATAATATCCTTTTCTTTTAGGCGAGTCGCAGCCTCTTTTCCAAGAATATCAAACAAACCATCGTAGAGAGGTCTCAAATAAGGATCTACCTTTTCCTGTAAATCTCCGGGCAAAAAACCTAAATTTTCTCCCGCCTCCACCGCAGGTCTTGCTAAAATTATTTTCTGAACTTCTTTGTTCCTATATGCGGTTATAGCCATTGCTACTGCAAGATATGTCTTTCCCGTTCCCGCAGGACCTATGGAAAATACCACATCCTTTTCTCTCATACTGTTTATATATTTTTTCTGCCCCAGGGTTTTGGCTTTAATGGGTTTTCCCCTCGTCGTAAAGCAAATAATATCGCTGTCCACATTTTCTTTCTCGTAGGATATACCGTCCTGTTTAAGAGATATAATGTATTCGGCCTTATGTTCTTCCAGGCTCTGACCTTTCTTTAATATAGATACGAATTCCTGTAAAATTTCTTTTGCCCCTTCTGCATTTTCCCCTTTAATCAAAAGGTACCCTTCCCTTTGAAATACATCAACTCCTGTAGCTTCTTTTATTCTGTCTAAATTACAGTCAAGATTTCCAAAGAGAAGGTTTATATCAATTTCTTCATCTATTGGAATTTTGACAAATTCTTGTTCTCTCAATAGCGTTCCTCCGATTTATCAGTCAGTTGACAGTATTATACCCCAAGTTCATGGATTTTTCCACACCAAGGATATTGTGTTTTATTTCTTTTCTTTTTTTCTTATAAGATCTTATCATAAGTTTTCTTTCGTAAGGTGAATCCTTCTGTATGATTATCTCTTGCTACTTCCCATTAAATTTAAAATCGGATTTAAAAATAAAAGATTTTGGTTCCCTAACATTATTTTAAAAGGTGGTGTGTCAGAAAACATTTCATTCTGACACACCACCTATGATTTTTTGCTTCATCTCAATATTTAACATAGGGCTATTTTCTCTTATATACTTTTATCAATAGAAAATAGCTACAAGAAACCGCACTACCTCGTCCTTTTACTTCTCGCTTTTTCTCTTCTTGATGTGATATACATAAGTAAAGCCACGGTAATAAACAACGCTCCGGCTAAATTAAATATGTATGTTCCAATTCCCCCAGCGGCAGGTAATTTATACAGTCTCTGTTGATTTACAATAGCGATTTCACCTTCCTCAATTTCACCGTTATTCTGATATTTTGTATCATAACCCTCGACCTGAGAAATTTCTCTAACTTTATACTTGTACTTATGACCTTTCTTTTCTGCAAGTTCTTCGTTGTCACGCCTCCAAGATTTGCTCCAGTTATTTGCTTTGTTCAACAAAACAGGAATTTCTCTTGTAGTATTATCCGTCTTATCAATCTGAATAAGCACCGCATTGATTGGGATATCAGGTCGCTCATTTGGTGCCATCTCTGTTCCGTTTACATGAAGCCACTTCTTCCGTATGCCAATATCACGAATTCTTACATTATTGATATTAATGATTCCGTTTAACACTCCATTTCCTGTATAGGATGTTGAATAGCCGTCCACTGGCTCTTCCTTAACATAATAGTAATAAGGTTTTCCGTTTTTATCCTTTGCCGGTAAATTATCCCACTTTTTGTACCAGCGGTTGCCTTTGTTCAACACAACAGGATTCTCTACACCTGTATCTGTCACTTTAACCGCATCGGATGGTAATGTTTCGGTAGGGTTTTGAGGATTGCCCGTCTCCTTTACAGACATTGATAGAGACTGTGACACTGTTGGAGTTCCTGTATGATTGTGGTTCAAATATCCAATCAGGGTAATCTTAATGTCCGTTCCATCAACAATAGGATCAATCTTATAGGTTGCTTTACTGTATGGATAAACACCCCATCTGCCACCTATATAACAATTCTGTTCAGACCAACCATGAATCTCAGTTGGCCGTATCGTATGTCCGTTAGCCGTTACAGAGTAAATACCGATATTCTTCTTTCCATTAAGCCCTTTTGTTTCCAGTGTGAATTCAATACCACCCCCGGATGTTGCCGTGGTGCTGAATTTATAATCGCCAGGGGATAACTGTGACGTATCCGTGTTGCTACCGTTACCGTCTCCGAAATACTGCGTGGTGAAATTGATCGGAACGCGAGCACCGCTGCCACCACCTGTATTTGGTGTTTTACTGCGATACAGTGCAACCTTAACTGACTTCGGAACTGCTCCGTTAATCTCACTTCCATCTTCATTATACCATTTCTTGAGAACCTCTACAGAAGTCTTCTCAGGTTTTTTATTCATGACATGTAGCTGCAATTTCTGGTTACCGCTACTCGATGCCAAAGTAACCATGTCATCATTGTCAAGCAATGTAGCATTCCCCGCAGAATCCAACTTTAAGCGTATAATCTTATCAGCAACGGAAGGATACGACGACGGAGCTTTGGTCTCTTTAATGTAATATGTCCGATTTGCAGAAAGACCATAACAGCTTATTTTCCCGTCAGGTCCTGTCTTGAAAACATTCTGCGAAGGTTTGTTAGCCTTGCAGTCCTCTTCATTCCGCCATAGTTGCGCCGGAATAGTACAGTTTTTATCCGCATAAATTGAGAACTCGGCATCTTTCAGCTTATGGCTGTGGTCTACAGCATCAAATTTATCAATTTCAAGGCTGTACCGTGGTGCCAAATTAAAATAAATTGAACAATTTGATTTTGAGGAACCTCTCTCCAAATAGTAGATCGTCAGCTTATGATTTCCGCTCTTAATCTTTTTAAGCGTCGTTGTATCAGTATTCATAAGTGCATGGGTTTCCGGGTTTTCATAGCGTATCTCACCGGTCGAGAAGTTGATATCACCCGACATTCTCCTGTGGATACCTCCAAGATCAAGCACCTTTACACCATCGACAAAGATCCAAACATCGTCATCACCGCTGAAGTAAAATCGCATATCCTTACCCGCTGCGGACTGGTTCCCCTTGCCGCCATGGCTGCCCACATCATCCGGCAGGAAAAAATCTACATCCGTCTTCATTCCGAACCAATAATTAGTCTGACCTGTAAGTTCATGTACAGTCCCATGCTCAAAAGGCATAAAACCCGGAGTTCTATCCTGTCCACTATCCTGATTCTGAATAAATTGCTTGTTCTTATATACATAGAAGCGCTGCTCAGCCTTATTATAGTCCGCACCGTTTTTATCGCTGTCATAGAAATAATAACCCTTTCCGAACTTGCTTCCTGTAAGTGTTCCGTCTTCATCATACTGAAACAGCTTGTCACCACGTCCCAGATACTCTCTTCCCGGCACAGAATTTTTTGTAAACAAGTCCTTGATAATCTGATGATTATGACCGTCAACAATGTTTTTTGTTATGGTGTAGCCACCAAGGTCGCTTGTGTATCTATTTCTATTGTTTGTCAAATTTTTCGGAAATCCCAGAGTCTTTAAGTCAGAATGAGTCTTATTATAATTATACCAGTTGGTAAACAGAAAGCTCTCATACTCTCTACCGTCTGGACCTTTCCACTTTTTATTATCCTCCCAAATTTCGTTGTGATAACCAATTCCTGTAAGTGCCTTGGCACCGTGTTTTGCATTAAAGATTTCATTGTAGTCAAACATATCCGTTCTGACAAAACTGCCGGTATCCGGCTGATTGCCTACGAGTGGCTCTCCGTTAGGTTTGAGATTATAATCAGCTTGCATCCAATCAGCATAAAGCACGGTGTCTTCCTTGAGGACCACTCTCTGACCCGGAGTATAGTAATCTCCGGTTTTTATGTTGTACCAACCCTTAAGTTTATATTTAGCATTATTTCCACTGTCTAAAGGCAATGTTATTTTACCTTCATTATCTGTATAACGAATTTCATCGTTGGCACCCTGAACCAGCGAATTTGAAACGCCTAGTCCCAGTGTCCCATCAAGCCAAACTTTCTTCCTTCCTCTGGTTTGGTTTACTTCATTTCTCAGAATCTGCACATTTCTTCCGGTTTTTACTTTCTTACTGCTATTACTGTCCTTATTATCCCATGCAAAGCTCTTGTTATCGAATGTAAATCCACAATAACCCATAAAAATAAAAACCAGAAGCAGTATCATAAAAACGCTTTTAGCAAATTTCATTTTATTACCTTGTATTTTCTTGATATTGTATTTCATCGTTATTGCTCCCCTACCAAAATGGGAAAAATAAATTCACACTTAAAATAAGACATCTTTAAAGTCTTTCCTTCCTTCTTCTCAAATATAAAAGTACTAAGCCCGCATCCGCTATAATCAACATCAATCCCCAAAACATAAGATTGACATTATCCCCCGTATCCGGCTTATGTATAGGTGGCTTTGGACTCGGCAACCTATTCCTGGATGATGCCTTAGGCATCGCTGTCACTGAATACTCCCACCTGTTCTTTCCTCCGTTTCTGTCAATCTGAGGAACGGAAACTAAAAACGGTGTTGAATCATACTTATGCTTCAGTTGTTTATGTGTTTTGTCCTGATAGACCAAATACATTCCCGGCTTCAAATTGGTGAATGTTGCTTCGCCAAATTTATCGGTCTTTTTTTTCGTAGGAGAAATCCCTCTTTCTTTCACTATTTTATGAAACTTGAGTGCGGCTTTGAGAGAATCTGTTGCTTTCATCTTCTCATAGGATAACCCTCTGAAATTAAAACCTTTTCTGGGATTATACATAGCTGACCCTTTTTTAGCAGTAAGATCTGCCACTCTATACAGCTTAAAACCAGCTCCCTTTAAATATTTTGTATGACCTTTTATCTCATAGCTATATTTAATAGTTAAAGATAATTCTTTATCAGGATTGATATCGGGAACCACATTATTTTCCAATGCCTTCACTTCAGAAGACATAGAAACCATAAACGCACTTATAGCCAAAAGTATCATTAATATTTTAACTGTTTTTATGTGTTTTCTTTTTATTTTTTCTTCTGACATAAAATATCACCAATGTTAATATGGTACCTAAAATTATAGTCCCATATATGATATATTTTTTAAATGGATTAACTTCATTATATTTTTTTATTGGGATTCTGTGTCCTCTGACAAGCAATCTATGAGTATTTACACCATAGGGAGTGCATGTCAAAAGGGTTATAATATCCCTATTAGGAATAATTCCCAAATGTGATACAAGCTTCTCGGGTTTTATAGACTTGATACTGTCTATTTTATAACCCAGTTTTTTATCAAGTACATTGATAAAAAAAACATCTCCCCTTTGAAGCTGATCTAGATCTGTGAACAGTTTTGCTGCGGGCAGTCCTCTGTGAGCTGCTAATACACAATGACTACCTTTGCCTCCGACAGGAAAACTGGTGCCTGCCAAGTGACCTACACCATTTTCCAATACCTTTTCAGAAACTCCGTGAAAAATTGATAGTCTGATTTCCACCTTTGGAATCTCTATGTATCCCATCATGCCTGTTTCATCTATGGATAATACATCCTTATACCTGTGATTTTCCGTGTCGGCTTCTCTGTTCCCCTTTTTAAAGGCATCTACAATGGTATTATGTAAATGCTCTCTATTATATTCCTTAGCCTTGGACCAAATTTCTTTGTTCCTCTTATCGGAATTATTTTCAACTTTATTATTGTATCCCTGCTGCATGTTATAGTTTAATATTCTATTTTGAATATCAGATACAAAGGGATATACCAAAAATCCTACGCCCACTATAAAAATAACCGCTATTATTGCCTTTAAAAGAACATCTTTTCCTTTTCTTCTATCCATTACTTGTGTATTTTTATCTCATAACTACGATAGTTTAGATATATACCGTGCTTGCATCAACTATGAAACCATCTGAACAGTTTTTTCTGCCTGCCCATTGATATTCCAAAGTACCCTATTATAGCTAAAAGTATACCTGCCACAATAGAAATAACATGCATCCACGAGACTTTGTGACGAGAAATCTGATTTTTCATATCTTCATCGCGGTACGGAACTCTATGTCCTCTCACCAAAAGTCTGTGAGTATTTTTCCCATAGGGCGTACATGTAACGAGGGTTACATAATCCTTGCCTTTTTCTATTCCCATTCCCTTCGTCTCATCCGGTTTAACCGTCTGGATCCTATCTATCTCATAAGCCATTTTCTTGCCTAGAGTATGAACAAAAAACTTATCGCCTTTCTTAAGCAGATCCAAATCGGTGAACATCTTTGCACTGGGCAATCCTCTATGTGCTGTAATAACAGCATGAGTGCTTTTGCCACCAACGGGCAAACTACTGCCAAACAAATGACCCGCCCCTTTTTCCAAAATACTCTCTGTGGTATAGTGATAAATGGGAAGATTAACATCTATTGACGGTACTGACAGAATCCCCATCATGCCGTTGTTTAAAACATTCAATTTGGATTCATATTTTCTGTCGTGTTTAATTCCCACACGCTTTGCAAAAGATTCAGGCACTGCTTCTCCTACAAGATTTTCGTTATACACGTAAGCTTTTTTAAGTTCTTCCTGTTTTTCCTCTTTAGGTTTTGATTGAAGAGAATGATTATAATCCTTAATTTTACTTAAAGCTATTCTCCTATTTATATAATTACTGTACACAGGATAAAAAAGTATAAGGAGCCCTATAATCAAGATTAATGCTATGAAAAACTTTTGCATTTTATCTCTTTTTTTTGACTTCATATAGGGTCTCCTCAAATTAGCTATTCCTCAAAAATCAAGTTGTTTTAAATGCACGATTATGCATTCTGCTTTCTTCTATTCCTTACAAAAAGGGCTGCTGCAAGTGCAACGAGAGCTCCTCCGACGATCATGAAAATATATGTCCCGATTCCACCTGTCGAAGGTAATCCGCCCGGCTTGACATTTTGGAAAATTCCGCTGGCACTATTGTCCTCAACCTTAGTCGTTACAGTTCCACCTTGGTATGTTCCCGTGTATGTCGTAGTAGCTTTTCCATCGATAGTCACTGTATAAGATTTCAGTGTACCGTCAGCATTTAATGTTGCTGTAATCTCAACAGGAATTTCCTTATCATTGAGAACATATCCTTTAGGAGCCTCAGTCTCTTTCAAAACATACTTTCCTGCATCAAGACCTGTGAACTTCATAAGTCCGTCTGAATCCGTAGTTGCTGTCTTAATAGCATTTCCTACAGGTTTTCCATCAGGTCCCGCTTTATAAAGTGCAAATTTAGCCCCTGCCAATCTCTTATTAACTGAACCTAAATCCTTTGTTAACACTTTTTTAATAACGTCCCCCGTTATCTTATCTACGCCAACTTTGATGATTTCTTTACCTTGCAGTTTATTAGTTCCCCCTACATTCCCATCTATATCAAATGTATAGTGATAGGTTTTATCTTTCTTTGAGTCATCTTCAGTGGAAGGTGAATTTGAATACTTCAATCTGACTTCATTGGTGTTGGCATCAAAACCCGTTTTAGCCTTATCGTTTAATTTTGCTTTATAGGTAACTGTAATGGTTTTGGCTGCACTGCCTGATAGCAAATAGTCTTTCTTAAACTTAATGGTAAAAGTTCTTCCATTTTTTTCTAGCTCATATTCGGTATTGGCAGTAAGTGTATTTGCCCCTTCCTTTACAACAATATCTTCTGCAGGATCCAATCCTTCACTCACAGTATCTTTAATCTCAAATTTCGCATTTGTGTATTGCTTTGAATACGAAGGAATTGTGGTGGTAATCTTAAACTTAGCAAAGTCTCCTACAGCCAAAGTATCTCCGTGATCTACCGCACCATCGTTGGTTACAGACGGATTATTTTCTTTTACAACTTCCTTTTTTAGTGTTGGCTTGGAGCTTTTTGCATAAACTGTACCGAATTTTCCATTGGCATCCACTTCTCCGCCCTTAAGTTTTCCCGCATCATAATCATAGTTAACTGATACGATCATAGGGTTATATACTTTTTCGCTATTGGTTTTGCTAACTAGAACCAAATACATTCCCGGTCCCAGCTTTGCTTGATATACGTCACCGGAACGATTTAACACTGTTCCTGTTCCTAAGTCATTTCTTTGTGATAAAGCAATAATTTCATCGGCGGTAGGAGCTGAAACATTTGCTATACTTCCGTCTTTTACTGCTTTCCAGTTACCATTCGCTCCCTTTTCTACAATCTTGTAGGCTTTTACTGTAGCCCCCGCTTCAACATTCTTAACCGTTACATTAACAGGATCTTCATTTATATCAGCAAATACTGATGCAAGATTTCCTGCAAACATCATGGAAACGGCCACCAAAAGTGCCATTATCACACTTAAATTTTTCTTTACTCTGGTTCTCATTTTTTCCCTTTCTTAAAACTTTAATTTAACTACAACTACACTTCACACGCTATGCAAATCAAATTACACTCTAATTTACAGGGACCCCCCCTCTTACACAGCGTCAAGGACATTGTAACATAGAAACTGGGTAAAGTCTAGTGTCTATGACAATTTATTTTACAATTTGCCAAGCGCACAAACGCCGGAAAATTTATAAAATTTCACCGTACCCTGTAATACCCCCATTACAGTAAAAAAGGTTCTTTTTCAATCTTATTTAGCAAAAAACAGTTCTGCTTCACCAGTATGATTTAATAAAGGATCTATCTAATGTAAAGCCTAAAAAATTAGACTGAAACTCGTTTTCCAGTCTAATTTTTTAAAATTCAACTTACTGCCTTGCAATAGTTCTCTATCTACTATTCCGAAAGATAATTCATAACGACTTCTCTAACATCGCTGCCATCGGCTTTACCTTTTACTGTTCCCATAACAGGTCCCATGAGCTTACCCATGTTCTGTTTTCCCTTGTCAATTTCCAGTTTGGCAGCTGTTTCCTCAACAATCTTCAAAATCTCTTCCTTAGATAATTGCTCAGGAATATATTTTTTAAGAACAGCGATTTCTCCGTTATACGCTTCTACCAGATCTTCCCTTCCGGCCTTTTCAAAATCAGCGAGGGCATCTTTTCTCATCTTAACCTGTTTCTGTAAGATTGAAATTACACCTTCATCGTCCAGTTCCTTCCTGTTATCCACCTCATACTGTTTAATAGCAGCACGAGCTAAATTTATCGTGTTCTTGCTGACCTCATCACGAGTCTTCATCGCTTCTTTAAAGTCGTTCATCAGTCGTTCTTTTAAGCCCATCTATTTCACCTCGATTCGTATGAAATCGGCCTAAAACTAATATTTTTTAGCCTTTTTCCTTGCAGCCTCAGACTTCTTCTTTCTCTTAACGCTCGGCTTTTCGTAGTGTTCTCTTTTTCTCACTTCTGCCATCACGCCATCTCTTGCGCATGATCTCTTAAATCTCTTAAGAGCACTTTCCAAGCTTTCGTTCTCTCTTACGATTACCTGTGCCATATTCCATTTCACCTCCTGACATAATGAATGTGGCCATGGACAATCCAGCCTATAACGAAATGATTATACTATTGTTTTCATTGTAAAGCAAGTATTAGTTTTTGCCAAAACTCAATTCGGGTCCTCTGTATTCGTCCAGTCCCTTAAATTTATAACCTTTTTTCTTGTAATATTTTAATAATTTACCCAGGGTTTCCGCAGTTTTCGGCTGCATATTGGAATCATGAAGCAAGACTACGGGGCTTTCTCCTGTAAGAATCGTAGTATTTATGGAACGAATTCCATGTTTAAAAAGCTCATCTGCCTTATATTTAATCCCTGACCCATCGTTTATATTGGAGTTCCAGTCCATTTCAGTATAGCCTTTTTTGTGCAGCTTTTTCATAATTTCCCGTTGTGCTTTCTCGGAAACAAAGTCATTGCTTCCACCTCCCGGAAACCTCCAATAGCCGGGATCATACCCTGCCTTTCGTACTATTTTTTCAGTTTTATTAAAATCATCCAAGTAAGATTTTGCTGTTTTATAAATTTTATTATAGTCCTGCGAATAACTGTGAATTCCAATAGTATGCCCCTTTGACACTATGTCTTTCAGTATTTCGTAATTCTCCTCGGCATTTGCACCTATAACAAAGAAGGTTGCCTTCGCATTGTATTTGTCCAGGGTTCTAAGTATATCTTCAGTAGCGGCCGAGCTCGGACCATCATCGAATGTCAAATACATGACCTTTTTCTCTGCCGGTGCTTTAACAGTTATATTAACTTTCAGTTTTTGTCCCTGTGGAGACTGTGCCGTTACAACACAACTACCGCCTCGTTTAGAAGCAATATTTCCATCCTTGTCCACCGTCGCAACTGCCTCATTGCCGGAAGAATATTTCATCTTTGGCAAAGTCTTGTTTTTCTCTACAACTTTAACATTCATTGATTTCGTTTCACCGACAGTCAGTTTAATGTTTTTCTCTTCAATTTTAACCTTAGGCTCGTCCATCATAGTTAAAACCAATAAAATTGAAGCAAAAATAACAATTAGCATACCCAGTATAACAAACCATTTTGCTTTGCCGTAAAATGACTTCTTAATTATATTCATCTATACTCCTTCTCCTGTTATCAGCCCGGTGGCCATGTAAGCTTTCTTTTCCCTAAGATATGAAAATGAAGATGTTTAACGGTCTGAAAAGCATCTTCACCTGTGTTCACAACCACCCTATACCCTTTCTCAAGTCCAAGGTCCTTTGCAATTTCATGAATCTTAAACATAATGTGCCCCATAAGTTCTCTGTCATCTTCAGACACTTCATCAAGAGAAGTAATATGTTTCTTTGGAATAACCAAAACATGAACCGGTGCCTGTGGTTCCAAATCATGAAAACATAATATTTTCTCATCTTCATAAACCGCATTTGAAGGAATCCGGTGTTCTGCTATTGCACAAAAAATACAATCTGCCATGTGTGTTCTCCTTTCTACACTCTTATTTCCGCTATCATTCCATCTTTGTAATTTCCAATAAGTTTAACATCATAAAATTCATTGAGTTTAATATCTTTTTGGAAATCCCTTATATACACTTTCGTGTAATTATCTGTATACCCTGTCAAAAACTCATTCTCCTGCTGCTCTATCAGTGTCTTCGCAGCCGTGCCTATGCTTCTCGCATTAAACTTTTCTCTTGAGCTTTCTGACATATTCATCAGTGCATGAACTCTATCATTCTTTACCATGCCTGAAACTTGATCATTTCTGGAGGCCGCCACTGTTCCTGTTCTTTTGGAATACTTAAAGGCGTGCACTTTGCTGAATTCAGCTTTTTGAACTATATCCAGGCTGTCCATAAAATCCTCATCCGTTTCACCGGGAAAGCCTACGATTATATCTGTGGTAATACCATAAAGGGGATCAAATGCTCTTAGGACTTTAACAATTTCCAAGTAGTCATTTCTGCTATATCGCCTATTCATTTCTTTTAAAACTTTATTTGAACCGCTTTGAATTGACAGGTGCAGATGGTGACAAAGTCTTTTGCATTCAAAAAGTTTTTTAACATAGTCTGCATCTATTACCGTAGGTTCAAGTGAGCTTAGCCTGATGCGAAAATCACCGGGAATTTTATCCAGCTCCTTAAGTAAATCAACAATTTTCAATCCGCCTTTTTCTTCACCGTAAAGTGCTGTATTGATTCCTGTCAAGACCACTTCTTTGTGCCCTCTCTCAACGAGAAGGTTAACTTCTTTAACAATATCTGCTCTTGCTCTGCTTCTCACCGTACCTCTTGCATAAGGTATTATACAAAATGAACAAAATCTATTACATCCCTCTTCAATCTTTACAAAAGCTCTGGACCTCGATTCCATGGCTTCTATAACTCCAAGATCCTCATACTTTGTAAGTTCACCATACTCCTTAACTATAAAGGCTCTGTTATGAGTATCAAAATATTCTTCTACTTTTTTCAGCAAATTGTTTTTTTCATCTGTTCCGACTACTATTTCCACCCCATCAATTTCAGCAATCTCATCAGGTCTCATCTGAGCGTAACAGCCGGTAACTCCTATTACTCCGTTGGGATTTACTTTCTTAGATTTTCTGATAAACTGCCTTGACTTCCTGTCTGCAAGATTGGTAACTGTGCAGGTGTTGATTATATAAACATCAGCAAAATCATCCTCTCCGACGATTTCATGTCCTGCCCGTATGAATTGCTGACGAATTGCCTCTGTTTCATATTGATTAACTTTGCAGCCAAGTGTATGAAATGCTACCTTCATTCCTCGCCGCCTTTTCTTGCTGCAATAGCACACCATTCACCTTTTTCACATACTTCCACAGGTTCAAAATTAGAACTTTCCAGTGCCTCGAGCACCATTGCCTTCTTTTCAAGGAGTATGCCTGATGTTATAAAAAGTCCGTTTTCTTTCAGATACACCGGAACATTCGGTGTAATCATAACGATAAGTTCTGCCATAAGGTTTGCTATAACCAAATCTGTGGATATATCGATACCTTTAGTGACATCTCCATACTGAACTGCTGCAATATCAGACACACCATTAAGTATAATATTTTCATCTGCAACCTCTACTGCGGTCTCGTCAATATCAATGCCAAGAACTTTTTTTGCACCGAGCTTGGCTGCCGCTATACTCAAAATTCCGGATCCACAGCCTGCATCCAGAACGAAATCGTCCTTTTCCATGTATTTATCCAAAAGCTCAATACACATAGAAGTAGTCTCGTGAGTTCCTGTACCGAATGCCATACCGGGATCTATTTCAATTACGATATCATCAGGTTTAACTTCTAAGTTTTTTTCCCAAGTGGGCTTAACTATTATGTGCCTTGAAACTCTAAAGGTTTTGAAATAATCTTTCCATTTATCTTTCCACTCTGAATCGTCTCTTATATTGATAATCGGTCTCAACTGTCCGAAATCCACGCCCTCACCGTAAATTCCATCTCTTACCTCAATGGATAGTTCGTGTAATGCCCTCATGGTCTTTTCAACATCCGAATACTCCTCTGAATACAAAGTTATTTTCGGGTCTTCAGACATTTTCTTTGTAACAACCGAATCTACATAATCCCACGCATAGGATTCTTTCCTGTTCATCAACAGCTCTATGTCATGTGGATCTGTGACCGCTGTATTTTCAATACCTGCAGCCATAAGTTTTCCTATAACTATCTCTATTCCCTCAGCAGTGGTTTCAATATCAATTTGATAGTATTTCAAGGGGATACCTCTCTATTTGTCAATACCATAACCGTTAAATTTTCAACAGTCTAATAAGTGATAACTCCCAATAATAAAATTTCATATTTTTCATTATATCATCTATCATCTATAAATGTCATTAAATTCTTCTAAATCAACTGTTCCTCCGTTATTTCTTTTGGATAAAGCATCCAGTATATCATTAAAGCGCTTTCCATTTATGGGATAATAATAAACTATAGCTGCCACAATAATCATACAAATACCCGGAATTACGGAAAAACTATTGTCTATCCACCATAGCGTGACTTCACTTTGCTTTGTAAGTCTCTGATCAAAACCTGCAAATTCCAATATTATTCCCAAAATCTGTGAACCTATTGCAATTGAAAGGGATTCGGAAAGTGCCTGCAGGGAAATCACCTGACCTGAATGTTTCTCTCCGGAAAAAAGTTCCTCCGCCTCGCAAACATCATATATCATAGACGGCATAAGCTGCCAGTAGGAAGTATTTCCTACACAATAAAGACAAGAAATGATACAGCTTCCCATGAAACTTTCTATTGAAATAAACTTTGCCGAAATAAGACAGATACCGGAAAAGAAAACTCCACACATAAATACATTTTTCTTGTCAACCTTTTTACAAATACCTGCAATAAAGGGACTGAAACATATTCCTACAACTGTCAAAAGAACCATTATAAATGTTATTTCATTGCCGTTTAACTTTTGATTATACGTAAAAAAGTAAACCCTGTCCGATAAAAAGAATGTATTTGCAATCAAGTACAGAAGGCTTGCACCTATAATGTACTTTATCGGTTTCAGTTTCAATATATCCCTGTATTCTAAGAACATTCTTTTAATCTCTGTAATAAAATTTGTTCTGCGGTCAATTTCAGACTTCGGTTTTGAAACAGCCTCATCATCTGTGTCCTGTATTGTAATACCGCAAATCAAAAGTGCCGATGCACAAATAATTCCAAGTGTAAATCCCATTAACATCCAAGCGCCTTCTCTGCTTCTTCCCATGTTCATCAAAAAGTCAACAAACGCTGTAGGGAGAACAAGTCCCATCGCCATACCAATCTGATTGAATACATACGCAAAAGTTCTAAGAACAGTTCTTTCGTTGTAATCCTGCGTTAAATCCGATCCCCATGCCAAGTACGGCACAAAATATGTAGCAAAAGACTGCCAGTAAAGAAGCGTCATAACCAAATAATAGGCTAACTTCATGCCGTAACTTGCATTTATGACGGTAAATAAAAGCCCTGTTACAAGGGCAACCGGAAAGGCTGCTGCAATTAAAAAAGGTTTTCGCTTTCCGTAACCGGTTTCTATACTATCAGATATAAAGCCTACTATCGGTCCGCATATCGCTTCCCAAACAGAACCCAGTGCAACAATCGTGCCTGCTGCCGCCGGTGTAATTCCTGCCACAGAAGTCAAGAAAAACAACAAAAATGTTCCTGCAAGGGTGTACATAGCTTCATCTGCAACGCCTCCCATGCCGTATGAAATTTTGGTTCTTAATCTCAGTTTCATTTTCATTACCTGTTAAAGCTATTTATACTCTGTAATATAAGAAGGTACTACTCAATAATCCACATCAACTTATGGAAGCAATGCAAGTTCTTCTATAAAAAAGAGGCATTACCACGCCTCTATAGAAAACTAATCTACTTCTTGAATTATATCTTCATCTACTCTCCTATTGATATAATCTGCAACATCATCTATTGAGATTTCAAGAGCAGCAGCCATCTCTCCAAACAGCAAATCTCTCGCCCTCTTCATAAACTTCTTGTCGATCTGTCCAAGATTTCTGTTCTGCTTGTTCGCAGCCTCCTCCTTAACATGTATAGACTTTGCAAGTTTAATAAGATCTCTACAGTCATGAGTATCGATAATACCCTGATAATACTTGGATAACTGTTGAATACTACTACATTTAACCGCCTCTGCTTCAACGGAAGGGATCTCATCTATGAGTGAATTTGCCGCATCCTTTGATATTATAGGCCTCGTATACACCTTCTGATTATCAACAGGTGCATATATAGTGCCACTTTGATACAGTGGTTGCAACACATAGTACAGTTGAACATTATCGGGACTAAACTCTTCTCTGGAAATCGCCTCAATCCTGCAGACTCCCGTCGTTCCGTACATAATCAGGTCGTCTACTTTATACATTAAGTTACTCCTCTCCAAGCACCTTGTCATAACATTCCAAACACATTATACACTATATTCAGAAAAAATGTAAGGGGTGATTCATAAATACTTTATTACTTTAAACCGCATACAGTTTAGTACAGTTCTTTGATAGCCTTTACTATATCCTTTCCGGTCATTCCGTATTTTTCACGAAGCTCATCCGGTTTGCCGGATTCGCCAAAGGTATCATGCTGACCGACCATTTTCATCTTAACAGGGCACTCTCTTGCCACTACCTCTGCAACAGCACTGCCAAGCCCTCCTATGACAGAGTGTTCTTCCGCTGTGACGATTTTCCCCGTTTCTTTTGCAGCCTTGATTATTATTTCTTCGTCCAAAGGTTTTATTGTATGCATATCAATTACTCTGACATCAATTCCCTGTTGAGCCATTTCAGAGGCTGCCTCCATTGCAGAAGGTACCATTATGCCATTTGCAATAACGGTAATATCTCCCCCCGGGCGCAGTTCATGTCCCCTGCCAAGCTCTAATTTTGCTGTTTCATCATAGAATACAGGTACTGCGGCTCTCCCCAGTCTTACATAAGCAGGACCTGTCATATCTACAACTTGTTTCAACAGAATTTTTGCACTTTCACCGTCACAGGGTGACACCACCGTCATTTTCGGAACAGTCCTCATCAACGCCAAATCTTCAAAAGTCTGATGGCTTGCACCATCTTCCCCGACCGTAATCCCTGCATGTGTTGCGCAGACTTTGACATTTGCTCCTGTGTATCCGACAGAATTTCTTATAATTTCAAAGGCTCTTCCGCTTGCAAACATGGCAAATGTGGATGCACAAACGGTCTTTCCCGACATTGCAAGTCCAGTTGCAATTCCTATTAAATTCTGCTCTGCTATTCCCACATTGAAAAATCTATCCGGATATGCTGTTGCAAACCCCTTGGTCTTGGTTGACCCCGAAAGGTCTGCATCAAGAACTACCAAATTCTCATTAACTGCACCCTCTTCTATTAAAAATTCGCCATAGGCTTCTCTTGTAGCCACCTTATCTGCCATTACCATTCACCTCCGAGTTCCTTTATCGCTTCCTCCGCCTGCTCCCGATTCGGTGCTTTCCCGTGCCAGCCTGCCTGATTCTCCATAAAGGAAACGCCTTTTCCTTTTACAGTCTTTGCTATAATGGCTGTGGGTCTTTCTTTAATACTCTTTGCTTCATCAAAAGCATCAAAAATCTCCGCAAAATCATGACCATCAATCTCAATAGTATGGAAGCCAAAGGCTTTAAATTTATCTGCAATCGGTGCAACGCTCATTACATCTTCATTTTTTCCGTCAATTTGAAGTCCGTTCCAGTCCACTATTGCACAAAAATTATCGAGCTTATTATGAGATGCAGCCATAGATGCCTCCCAAACCAAGCCTTCCTGAAGTTCACCATCTCCCAGCAGAGTATAAACTCTTGCTTCACTCTTATCCAGTTTATTTGCTATAGCCATTCCTACAGCAACAGAAATGCCCTGTCCCAGTGAACCTGTTGACATCTCTATGCCGGGCACCTTATGACAATTTCCGTGGCCTTGAAATGGACTGCCTAATTTTCTCAGGCTCATCATGTCTTCTGCCGGATAATATCCCCTCTCGGCAAGTGCGGCATACTGTCCGGGAACAGCATGTCCTTTGGAGAGTACAAATTTATCTCTTCCCTCCATCTTAGGATCTTCCGGATCTACATTCATCTCGCCGAAATACAATGCTGTAATCAAATCTGCTGCGGAAAGAGAACCACCGGGGTGACCTGAACCTGCATTATAAACAGCTTTAATGATATCGCTTCTCACATTTTTTGCTATCTTCTCATAGAAATCAATTTTTTCCCTTATCATTTCATTCTCCCATTTATCCATACAATAGCCTCTATTTAATTATTGATTTCATTGCGTAAGGAAGTTCTTCCATTATATCTCTTGCAATCATTCCGTGCTCCCCTTTATCCTCTGAAGCCAGATTGCCTGCCAAACCGTGGAGAAAAACCCCCAGCTTTGACGCATCATCAAGTTTAATACCCTGACCTGCCAAAGATGCAATCACACCGGTCAATATGTCACCGGATCCTGCTGTTGCCATTCCCGGATTTCCTGTAGTATTTGTCCATGTATCATCCCATTCCTGACCGGCACATACTAAAGTTCTATTCCCTTTCAGAACTACATTACATCCATATTTTTTCTGCAATTTAAGGGCTATGAGCTTCCTGCTGTAATCCTCGATCATATCATCTTCAAAAAGCCTCTTTGCCTCTCCTATATGAGGGGTAATAACAACTTCTGCTTTATATTTTTTAACCTTATCTGAGAATCTTCTGTCTGAAATTATATTCAATCCGTCAGCATCAATAATCAGCGGAACCTTTCCTTCCGATAATATTTGCTGAAGTAAATCGCTTGCCGTATCAGAGGTTCCCATTCCCGGACCGAATGCAACAGCATCGTAAGAATTTATATCCATACCGGCTTCAGAACTGTCATCACTCTGACCTGCATAAATTTTTTCGCAGTCAAGGCAAATGGCTTCCGGAACTAGAGTCTGCAACACAGCAAAATTTTCTCTGCCGGTGCAAACATAAACCAGACCGGAGCCTGTTCTCAATGCCGATTTTGCAGTAAAAAAAGCTGCCCCCGGCATTTCTCCTGCACCTGCGATTACAAGAATCTTTCCATAATCACCCTTATGCGTGTTTAAACAGCGTTTCCCAATCTTTTCTTTTACAAATTCTTCTGTTATTTTATTCATAATATCTCCTGTGTCTTACAGCATACTGTAATAGATTTCTAAAGGTTTAAAAATATAGATGCCATGGCAAAATATATACTGAGAGCCACTGCATCTGAAACTGACGAAATAGCAGGGTTTGCTATGAGAGCAGGATCTAAATTTATCTTTTTTACTAAAATCGGAATCATGCTTCCGATTATCTTAGCAAATATTACGATAAAAATCATGGACACACATACCGTTAAGGCAATCCCCGGGTTATGAATTCCATCAATAAAATAAATTCTAAGGTAGTTCAAAATGCTTAATAAACCACCGATTATAATCCCCACCCTGAATTCTTTCCACAGAATTTTAAAGGCATCATCTGTGTCGACTTCATCTGTGGCAAGACCGCGTATAATAAGGGTGGCTGCCTGAGAGCCTGAGTTCCCTCCCGTTCCCATAAGCATAGGCATAAAAGCAACAAGTTCTATTACCTTCGATAAAGAAGACTCAAAGTTCTTAATAATTCCTCCGGTAAAAATATATGCAACCATAAGAATCACAAGCCAAGGCAGTCTGTTCATTGCATGGCGTATAACAGGAGTATCCAGATAATCTCTGTCAGAATCATCAAAATCAATGACCCCGTTCATACGCTCAATATCCTCTGTCGCCTCATCTTCCATGACATCTAAAATATCGTCAAAAGTAATGATTCCAACCAAACGGTGTTCCTTATCCACAACAGGAATTGCAAGGTATCCGTATTTCTTAAAATCTTCCGATACATCCTCCTGGTCATCATCCACATGCTCATAAACATAATCTGTAATCATTACATCCTTGATCTTGGTTTCCTTATCTGAAACCACAAGTGTGGCAAGGGATACTATCCCGATAAGTTTTCTCCCTGTATCCTTCACATAGCATGTGTAAATTGTCTCAGCATCCGGTCCCTCTTTCCTTATATAATCCAAAGCCTTACTGACCGTCCAGTCCTTCATAAGAGATATATATGAAGGGGTCATGAGACTGCCTGCACTGTGCTCCGGATAATTTAAAAAAGTGTTTATCTGTTTGCGTTCATTTTTAGGTGTTTTTTCTAAAATCTTATCTACAATATTTGCCGGCAGCTCTTCCAGAACATCAATTTTATCGTCAAAGTCCAGTTCCCTGACAATATATGAAATTTCCTTATCAGTAATCTCGTTAATAATATCCAGTTGATCATTTGACGGCAAATATGAAAAAACCAATACAGATGTATCCTTAGGTAAAAGTCTGAATAATATGACCGCCATCTGTATGTCATTGTCATCCAAAATTTCTTCAAACATTTCTGCAATATCAGCTTCATTAAATTTAAGGAGCTCATCTCTGGCACGGAAATATTTTTTCTCTAAAAGTAATTCCATTACTTTCTCAAGGGATTCTTCAAATTCGCGTTCTTTTTCGTCCATGTTTTCCCTCCTCATATAATCAAGTACTGATTTATTGAAAATCCAAGATTTTCAATTTTGCTTTGTATAAAAATCTGCTGAAGTTAATCGATACATGCTCAACAAGTCTGACATGAACTTATTGAACCGGCACTATATATTTTTTAAAATTGACCGATAACAAAAACCGCACAAATATACATGATTAATTATACTCTAAAAAAAAATATATAGCAACAAAATAAGCCTTAAAATCCTTGTATTGCAATAAAAACATCCCTTCACTTAAAAGCTTTAAACCATCTATATTGACTAAAAAAAAACAAAGTGTTATATTTGAATTGTCCAATAGCGTGTATACGCAAATTTTAAAAATTATTTAAAGAGAGGAAATCAAAATGGGAAATCTAGTACAGCAGTATATTGATATTGCTAAAGAAAAGAATCCAGGTGAACCTGAATTCCTACAGACAATTGAAGAAGTTTTAACTTCCATTGAGCCGGTTTTGGAAGCACATCCGGAATACGTTGAGGCAGGCATTATCGAAAGATTGATTGAGCCTGAAAGATGCATCATGTTCCGTGTACCTTGGGTTGACGACAGCGGCAAAGTACAGGTTAACAGAGGCTATCGCATTGAGTTTAACAGTGCCCTGGGACCTTATAAAGGTGGAATGCGTTTTGCTCCCGGTGTGTATCCGGGGATCCTTAAATTCTTAGGGTTTGAGCAAATTTTCAAAAACAGCTTGACAGGACTTCCGATCGGTGGAGGCAAAGGTGGTGCCGACTTTGATCCTAACGGGAAATCAAACGGAGAAATCATGAGATTCTGCCAGTCTTTCATAACCGAGCTATACCGTCACATTGGACCAAACACTGATGTTCCTGCCGGAGATCTTGGTGTCGGCGGAAGAGAAATCGGTTTCATGATGGGGCAGTACAAAAGAATTACTAACGCATACGATGGAACATGGACAGGAAAGGGAACTCTCAACGGCGGACTTGCAGGAAGAACTGAAGCTACCGGATACGGAATCGTATTTTTTGCCCGTGAAATGCTAAAACATTGCGGAGAGGAACTTAAGGGCAAGACCGTTGCCGTATCGGGTTTTGGTAATGTTTCCTGGGGAACGGTTCAGAAGTTGAACCAGCTTGGTGCCAAAGTCATTACGATTTCCGGACCTGACGGATATATCTACGATGAAGCAGGAATTTCCGGAGAAAAAGAAGACTATATGCTGGAGCTGAGAGCTAGCGGAAAGAATATTTGTGCGCCATACGCAGACAAATTCCCGGGTTCAAAGTTCTTTGCCGGAAGAAAACCTTGGGAAGTTAAGGCTGACCTGTACATCCCTTGTGCTACTCAGAACGAAATTCATATTGAAGATGCCAAAACAATGGTTTCTAACGGATGTAAATACCTTTGCGAAGGTGCCAACATGCCTACAACTAATGAAGCTATTGCATATCTACAGGAAAACGGTGTAACCGTTGGACCTGCCAAAGCTGCAAATGCCGGCGGTGTGGCTTGCTCTTGTATGGAAATGGCTCAGAACGCTGAACACCTGATTTGGTCAGAGGAAAGAGTATACGCAGAGCTTGAAGGAATCATGGTTAATATCCATCAACTTGCTGCTGACGCATGCGAAAGATATGAACTGGGATACGATCTTGTTAAAGGTGCCAACATCGCCGGATTCGAAAGAGTTGCAGAAGCTATGATGTTGCAGGGTGTTGTATAAACGAAACAAAATATTAACAGCATTTTAAAAGGAGTCCTCGGACTCCTTTTTTAGTTCAACTAACAAGACATCGATATCATTGCACTATGAAAAGTTCTAAAGCCTACTAATACCAAAAATAATTCCGGCTATTTAGAGAACATCCTTTAATGCTTTAAAGAACTCTGACTCTTATAATCCCCTCGATTTCTTTTAACTTATTTGCCACATCTTCAGGGAATATCGAATCAACATCCAAAACGGTGTATGCATATTCTCCTCTGGATTTATTTGTCATTCCTGCTATGTTGATGTCCATCTCACTGGTTATATTCGTAAAATAGTTAATCATATTGTTAGTATTTTTATGATAAATTGTTACTCTCTGCCCCTCAATCCATGGTCCCACCTGGCAATTAGGGAAGTTGACGCTATTTACGATAGAACCGTTTTTAATAAAGTCCTGTATCTCATCTACCGCCATTACAGCACAATTTGCTTCGGACTCCTTGGTGGATGCACCAAGATGGGGAATGGTTATACAGCCTTTATGACCTGCAACTACTGAATTGGGAAAGTCAGAAACATATCTTGAAACCTTCCCTGCATCTAAAGCTTTTACCATTGCCTCCTCGTCAACAAGAATATCCCTTGCCATATTTATAACGACAACCCCATGTTTCATCATATTTATAGCATCTTTGTCTATGTAGTGTCTTGTTGAATCCATAGCAGGAACATGTATGGTAATATAATCGCATCTTTTATATATTCTTTCAATTTCCTTTACATAGGTTACACTGCTGGACAAACTCCATGCACTGTCTATTCCTACATAAGGGTCGTATCCGTAAACATCCATCCCAAGATTCAGGGCAGCATTTGCAACCCTGACACCGATAGCTCCAAGCCCTATAATCCCAATCTTCTTTCCTGAAAGTTCAGTTCCTGCAAATTTCTTTTTCTCCTTCTCCGTCATTGCAGATATGTCTTCATTTTCGGCATTCTCTACAACCCAGTCAATTCCACCCACAATATCTCTGGATGAAAGAAGCATCCCTGCAATTACGAGTTCTTTAACACCATTTGCATTTGCACCCGGTGTATTGAACACTGCTATTCCCTCTTCAGTACATCTGTCCATCGGAATATTATTTACTCCCGCACCTGCCCTTGCTATTGCAATCAGGTTATCGGAAAAATCCATATCATGCATCTTCGCACTTCTTACAAGAATCCCCGAAGCTTCGTCAATATTATCGGTTTTGGCAAAGTTATCGTCAAATCTCGAAATTCCCAAAGAAGCTATGTTGTTTAATGTCGCATACTTGTGCATATCAAGTCCCTCCACTGATAAATAATTGTATAAAAAATTCCATAATGCATAGCATAATATAACTATCGCATGATGGAATCAATTATAGCACAGAAATTTTCAAATACTAGTGCTTTTAACAACATTTTTCATCTTTTTTAGTCGTTTCTTACAAATTTTGTAGAATTCCATCCGAAAATGATGCATGTATTAACAATTCATAATACAAATCACCTCAGCTCCCCAAGTAAGAGTTTTAAATATCTCCATACCTTCTTCGTGGATGAAATAGAAAGCCGTTCATTCGGAGAATGGCAATTCCACATATTCGGTCCTATGGCAATTGCATCCATATTAGATATGTTATCACCCAACAAACTGCATTCAAGTCCTGCGTGAAGAACCATAGGAATCATAATTTCTCCAAAAGTTGCTTCATAGACTTCCATTGCCTTTTTACACAACTGTGATTCGGGATTATATTGCCATGGAGCATAATTTCTGAACTTTTCCCATGTACCGCCTTTAATTTCAACTAAGTGCGCCACTTTTTCCGCAATATCTAAAATTGTGCTTACTCTGTCGCCTCTTATTTCCGCTTCAATATAAAACTGACCATCTCTCTCATCTACAATACCCATATTTATCGAACTTCCCACAACACCGGGAAATGCACCGTTCATCTGCATTATTCCATCCGGAAACAGGGTCAGCAAAGTCATTATTCTGTCAAAACCGTCTCCTGAATATTTAAGTCCGTCGACTTCAACCTGTTTAACTGAGATTTCAAGATCAGATGTCACTTCACCATATTCATTTATAAAAATCTGCTGCATTTTCTTAAGTGTAGGAAGCAAATCTGCATACGTCAAAACAACAGCCTTACATTCTCTTGCCAAAGCAAGTCTGTTACTTCCCCCTTTAAGACTTACAAGACCGATATCAAACTGTCTCAAAAGCTGCCTTAAAACTCTTGTCATAAGTTGTATGGCACTACCATAGCCTTTGTTTACATCTTCTCCCGAATGTCCACCGGGCATTCCTGTAATTGAAATCTCCCACGCCTTTCCATTTTCCCTGACTATTCTTTCTTTCTGCACAAGAAGCTTGACTTTCATTCCCACACCGCCGCAACTTCCCACGACAATTTTATCGTCCTCTGAAAAATCAAGGTTAATTACTCTATGACCTTTAAATAATTTTCCATTGATTGATTCTGCACCATGAAATGAAGTTTCTTCTTCTGCTGTGAACAAAAGTTCTAAAGGAGGATGAGAAAAATCATCGGACTCAAGCACCGACATTCCAAGAGCAACTCCAATGCCATCATCAGCGCCCAAAGTCGTTCCCTCTGCTCTGATCATGTCACCGTCTACCACAAGTTCTATGGGGTCATATCTAAAATCGTGTTCGCTTGTAATCAATTTTTCACAAACCATATCCATATGAGCTTGTAAAATTATCGGTGGATAATCTTCATAACCTTTGGATCCAGGTTTTTTTATAATCACATTATTTGCCTCATCATATATGGCTTCAAAGCCTTTATCTTGTGCTCTCTGAATCAGAAAGTCCCTTATTTCCGTTTCATTACCGGATTCTCTGGGAATCCTGGAAATTTCCTCGAAAATATATAGCGGTAAATTTTCTTCACTGTATTCAAATAATCTCTCCATAACCTTCCTCCGGACGCTAAATAAAAGTTTAGTACATTCTAGTCCATCAGAGAAAAATAAGCAAGCACAAAAAAGCAGGACAACAACTCCGTCCTGCTTTCCATGATTTAATTAAATTCTATTTTATACATTTACTTGCACTTCTGTATTTTTATATTAAGTTGAAAATTAAGCTGCTACAGTTCCGTTGCCTTTGCTTCCTCCTGCTGTTACAAGCCATACAAGACCTGCCGCAGTACCTAATGCCGCCGGCACAATCCAGCCCATTCCAAACGATGATAACGGAATCATTCCATAAAGTTCATTTACTTTTTCCCAGCCGGGAAGAGCACCTTGAACATTTGCAGGAAGTACCCTAATCATATCGCAGACTGCTGAAACTGCCGTGAAACCCATCGCTGTTGCAAAAACCTTCTTCTCATAGTTAAAAGCTCTACCAGCCAAGCAAAGGATTACCAATACGAAACTCATAGGATAAAGAAGCACAAGCACCGGTACTGCAAATGCGATAATTCTTTCCAATCCCAGATTTGCAAGTCCAAATGAAAACAGTGCAAAACCAATAGCATAAGGCTTATACTTCAGTGTATTCGGAAATATTTCCGAAAAAGTTTCTCCACAAGCTTGAACCAGACCTACTGCCGTCTTCAGGCACGCAAATGTGATTGTGATTCCAAGCAACACAGAACCGAAGGTTCCAAAATAGTGTCTAGCTATTGCATTGAAAGCACTTCCGCCTTCTTCTGCCGGAGCCATAAGATTTATTGACTGTGCCCCTGCATATGTTAAAAATCCGTAGATTATAGCCATCAAAACAACGCTCAGTATTCCTGCTTTAACAGTGGTTGAAGTCAAACCGGTGGGACTCTTTACTCCCATACGTCTTATCTGTTCGATCAAAATAATACCGAATGCCAAAGCCGCTAATCCGTCCATGGTATTGTATCCTTCCAAAAGACCTGTCGAAAAGCTTTTTGTTGCATAAGCCCCTGACGGAGTTAAACCCGACACCGGACCCATAGGCTTTATAATAACAGCCAAAAGCAGTATAAATAAGAAAATTAAGAAAATAGGATTAAGAATCTTTCCTATCCAGGTCATGATGTTCGATGGTCTCAATGCAAAGAACAGTACTGCACCAAAGAACGCTGCTGAAAATAGGAATAAAAACAAACTCTGTTTATCTTCCGGCACAAATGACGCCACCCCAACCTGATAAGAAACTGTTGCTGTTCTCGGAATTGCAAAGAGCGGTCCTATCGTAAGATACAAAGCTACTGTAAAGAAATAACTGAATCCCTTCCCTACTTTGCTTCCCATATCAAACAGTCCTTCACTTCGTGAAACCCCCAAAGCTGCTACTCCCAGCAACGGAAGTCCCGCACCGGTAAGGCAAAATCCAATTGCTGCAGGCCAAAGATTCCCACCTGCCAGTTGTCCCATGTGAATTGGAAATATTACATTACCTGCTCCAAAAAACATACCGAATAACATCGATGCCAAAAAGACATACTCTTTTTTTGTCAACTTTCTGTCCAAATGATCCATAATTTTTCTCTCCCTTACATTCTTAATTCGTTTTTTGATAATAAACACATTCTAATATTATTCAATAAAGAATGCAAGTCTTTTTTGTTATTTTATACAAAGTTTTTTTGTTTTTTTTATTATACAAAACAATTTATCTTTGTAAAGTCACAAAGTAATCATAAGAGTGCAACTATTTGCGATGACTTTTCTTCCATTTTTTTATTTGATTATACCTTTCTTTATAGCGGGCTTCCAGCCCCTGTGTCGTAGGATGATAATATTCTTTATTCTTTAAACTGTCAGGCAGGCACTGAAGTTCTGTTATCTTTTCTTCATAATCATGGGCATACATATATCCCTTGCCGTAATCCAATTCCTTCATCAGCTTTGTAGGTGCATTCCTAATCTGCATGGGTACAGGTTCAGCAGCGGTTTTCAGTGCATCACTTTCGGCTTCCAAATAAGCTATCTCCATAGCGTTGGATTTTGGAGACAGGGAGCAATACACTACGGCATGGGTCAGGTTAACGGAACACTCCGGCATGCCTATTAGATGGCAGGCATGAAAGGCCGCCACTGCAACTTCAAGGGCTCTTGAATCAGCTATTCCTATATCTTCACTTGCAAATCTGGTAACCCTCCTTGCTATATACATAGGATCTTCCCCCGCTTCAAGCATTCTCGCCAACCAATAAACTGCCGCATCGGCATCTGAATTCCTCATGCTCTTGTGAAGAGCTGAAATAAGATTATAATGTTCCTCACCATTCTTATCATATAGCAGTGACTTTTTAGATGTACACTGCTCAACAGTTTCCTCAGTTACTAAAATTTTCGTCTCGCCTGTGTCATTATCACACATCTGTATATTGCCGTTTAAAACTACCATTTCCAAGGTAGAAAGTGCATTCCTTGCATCACCTCCGGAAAACTTTGCGATTGCTTCTATCAACTCTTCAGCCATTTCTATATTTTCATTTCCAAAACCTCTTTTATCTTTAATCGCCCTCTGTAAAAGATCAAATATTTCTTCTGCCTTCAACTGCTGTAAAACAAACACTTTGCACCGTGAAAGCAATGCGCTGTTGATTTCAAATGAAGGATTTTCTGTGGTGGCACCGATCAAGGTTATGCTCCCCCTTTCCACAAAGGGTAAAAAAGCATCCTGCTGTGCTTTGTTAAATCTGTGAATCTCATCTATGAAAACTATGGTTTTCTCCCCATAGAATCTGTTGTCATCCGCCTGCTTCATTATAGTTCTTATATCCTTTATTCCACTGGTTACAGCCGAAAACTCAAGAAATGAGCTCTTTGTTTTTCCTGCTATAATTTTAGCCAAAGTAGTTTTTCCTACACCGGGCGGTCCCCAAAAAATCATAGAATGAACCCGGTCAGATTCGATAAGTTTTCTTAGAATCTTTCCCTGACCTAAAAGATGTCCTTGTCCCACAAACTCATTTAAATTCTGTGGGCGAAGTCTATCAGCCAATGGCCGATTAAGATTATTCGAATTAAAAAAAGTCTGTTCATTCATCTCTATCACCAACTTTCAGATACATAATATTAAAGCTTTTCCAAATGATTATATTTTAATTTTTTACAATGTGATTAGCGTTTCTATCCCAGGATTTTTTCAGCTCGCCCTTTCAAAACCGCAAAACCTACTTGTGAAGTTGCACACAGTTCTCCTGTTTCCCATTCAAAAATTTTAACGCTTCCGTTGAGGCGGCTGCTGCCAACATGAGTAAATTCTCCTTTGATGCGGTATCTGTCTCCTATCATTGCCTTTACAAAGCTTGTAGCAATGTCTGTTGTTGCCACCAAATGTCCCGTATATGCAACAGCTGCCGCACCTATGGCATAATCCATCAATCCGGAGATGATCCCGCCATGAACCCAGCTATATGGATTTTTATGAAGTTCTTTTACATTATATGTATATTCCACCGTTATTTCCGGTGTGACAGAGCAGGTTTCAAGAATAATATCAAGACTGGCATTCATTCTATCCGGCTGTCTTTTGGATGCTTCCAAAACCTCTGTAACTTGTTCTTTAAATTCTTCTTGAGAAATTTCTTCTCTCTCCATCATATTCCTCCTCGTATAATCAAGCACTAATTTATTAAAAATTCAAGACTTTTATGTCTTCCATATATCAGAAAACAAATAATGACCTCTTATATCAAAAACGATTACTAAAATCAATAATTCTCTTCATTCTATTGTTAACCCCCGATTTTTTCAGTGGAGGTGAAAGCATCTCTCCAAGCTGCGCCAAACTCATATCAGGATTTTCGAGTCTAAGCTCTGCTACTTCCTGCAATTTTTTAGGCAGCCCCTCAAATAAACCCTTTTCTTTAAGTTTTTTTATCGCCGTAATCTGTTTACCGGCTGCATCAACGGCTCTATCTGTATTGGCATTATCACAGTTTGTAATTCTAACGGTTTCATTTAACAACTCTTTCTTTATTTTAACATTCTCAAATGCCAAAACTTTAGAATGTGCTCCCATAATTGCAAGTGTATCACTTATGTACTGGGAATTTTTCATATAAACTACATATCTGCCTTTCCTTTTAACAATTTTTGCCGTCAAATCCACAAATGTATTGATCAGTTTTTTTAAATCTTTAGCAAGATTTTCGCTATGACACACAAACTCCAAATGATAACTCTTATCCGGATCACTTACAGTTCCCGCACCCATAAAAATCCCCCGCAGATATGCCTTGCGACAACATTTATTTCTTATAATTCCATCAAAGATTCCATCACTTATAAAATTATTCCCTTCTCTGACAAGTAATATTCCGGTTTCTCTGAGTATGGACTCACTTCTCATGTTCGGCTCTATGGTGAGACGATAGGTATGACCTTTTTTTAATGCTGCAGCTTCAACAATTAAAAGTTCCATATCTACATTAAAATACTCTTTAATCAGTTTCTTATAATGTCTTGCAACCGCGGGATTGTCAGTAGTTATTACAATTTTGAACTTTCCCATACCCACCAGTCCGATACTTCCGTTAACCCTGAGAAAGCCTGCAATCTCTGCAAGCTGACAATGTTTCTTTTCCGTTTCTACTCGAGAAAGCTCATTTTTCGTTTCTGTAGCGAATGACATATTTTCTTCCTCTCTCGCAAATATACTGTGCTAAAATAAGAATCTTGCGGTTGATTATTTACCATAAATTCAAAAAGGCAGCCCAAAGGCTGCCATAAGCTTTAAAAAACTATTTCAATGGAGCTAGTCCAAGAATTTCTCTTGCTTCTGCCGGTGTAGCAATTTCTCTTCCCAAAATCTTAGCAAGACTAACTGCCTTTGCAACCATTTCTCCGTTGCTCTTTGCAAGAACACCCTTCTCTAAGTATAGGTTGTCTTCAAAACCAACTCTTACATGACCACCCATAGCAATTGTCGCTGCTGCAATGCTCCAAGCGTTTTTTCCTAAGCCTGTAGCTGTCCATGTTGAACCTGCCGGAATTGAGTCAACCATGAATGCAAGATCACGAATTGTAGCGTTCATCTGTACTCCCAATACGAAGTCCCAATGTAGAGGATGTACTAAAAGACCTTTCTTATCAGCAACCCTTAACGCCAAATCAATCATTCCCTTATCGAATACTTCAAGTTCAGGTTTGATTCCCCTTTCTTTGAGAATCTTAGCAAAGTTTTCGATGGTTGTGTTTGTATTTGTGAAAACTTCATCTCCGCCAAAGTTACATGTACCGCAGTCCAGTGTAGCCATTTCCGGTGTAGGAACAATTTCTGTCGACTGAAGTCTCTCTAAATCTGTCATTCCTACAGCTCCACCCGTTGAAGGCTGAATGATTGCATCCGGACATTCCTTACGAATAGCGTCAACACATTCCTGGAAACGACCCTTGTCCTGCGTAGGTGTACCGTCATCCCATCTTACATGAAGGTGAATAAGTGCAGCACCTGCATCATAAGCAGATTTTGCTTCTCTTACAATTTCTTCCACCGTATAAGGAACAGCCGGGTTCTGTTCTTTAGTTACTTCCGCACCACAAATACAGGCACTGATAATTAGTTTTTCCATAAAGCCAACTCCTTTAATAATAATTATGATTAACGTCACTGTATTATATCATTTAGGCTGTTCCTTTTCAAGGGCAAGCATCAAAATAGCGGACTCATCACAACGAAATTTACAATGCAAAATCACCTTAAGAAAGAGGCACATACAAGAAGATTAGAGAGTAAGCATTAAAAAAGCACTTCAGGCTGCACCAACCCCAAAAAGTTGGACCAAAATTCTAACGATTGGAAATCGGTATTTTTGTGCCTGAAGTGCTCTTAAAGTTCCTTGGTACCCACACGATAATTTAGAGTACCTTTTTAATTAGGTTCATTTTGTTCGCCTGCCCTTTAGTGATAAAAATTCAAAATTTCAATAGATAGATATTTTATTTAAAGATTCTATAATGCTTATAATCATAGTTTGATTTATAAAGCAGATTCTTTGGACAACTTTGGTTATCACCAACATAAACCCAACGTTTAGATAGCTTTACACTTTTTGAATTAATCTTGTCAAGTTCTCCTTGGGTAAATTTGTTTTCTTTCTTCTGTACTGTATTATCCTTAATATCATATACGTACATATATTTGGTTGGCTTCATAATATTAAGTATTGTAATTTTTGATTTGCCGGTATCTATAAATGAACCGTGAGCATCGTCACCTTGTGTATTGATTGGGATCTGTTTGCCATCATCTTTTATAATGACTGATTTTGTGATTTCTTTTTTTTCTTTGTCATACATTATAATACTTGAATGAATTCCAGATACAATCATGATTTTTTCTGTTTCATATAATGTATTTGGAATTAGAGGCTCCACAAGGTTCTTGTCGATTTTAATATTTTCTACAGATAATTTTGATGGTGTATCGGATGGTTCTGTTTTTTTAGTGTTTCCACATCCTGATAGTAGAACCAATGAAACGATAGATATTATCAGTAACAAAAAGCATCGGGATGAATTTTTTAGCGACATAGTTATCCTCCTGTGATTTGTTATATTGTTAAGTTCTCACAAACATATGCACGAATAGTTTGTTGGTGCATATATAGCTAATATCTTAGAAAGGTATCTATTATAATTATTAGGTTATAAGAAAGTACAACTTAATAATTATTCTTCAATAGTAATATTCTAAAACCATAATTTTTGTCAAATTTGAAGTCCCATATTTTTTCTTTAGCGTACCCTTGTAGTGTGCTGTATGTGAGGTAATTATCGGATTAGAACTACCACCTTTATATACTGTAATCGCATGTTTATTACGCCATACAATTAAATCACCGCAAGTCAATTTCGATAATTTGTTTGTTTTTTACCAAAAGGTCCTTTGATTGTATTATTTAAAAGGAAGTCTCTTAATCCTATAACATTAATCCAGCCGTAGTCGTATGGAAACCACTTAAACTGTCCTGATTTTCTAAAAGGAGCTCCACCAGAATGTAAAACCTGTGAGACATAGTTGGCACAATCATTTCCTTTATAGTATTTATATTTTGGATTATACTTTTTCCACCATCTGTCCTGATAAGCTCTCATTGGACCAGCTTGAGTCTTTGTTTTTTATTTCTATTTAATTTCTAATCATACACTTGATTTGTGCACGAAATAGTATGGATTTTATTTATTAAGCCCATTTGACGAGTTTATTGTATAATCTTAAATATGATATGTCAAGAATAATGTGACTTATATTGTTATTCTGTGATAATAGTAAATTCGCAAAGTAAATTTCAGTTTCAAAGAAACAAGTGATTTTAGTCTGAGAAGCTTTTGGTGATAGACTTTACTATGAGAAATGTTTCTGCCGGAAAGGATTTGTCGTGATAAAAAATACGGGCAAAAATATTTCTCAAACTAAAATCATCTATACCGGAAGTTACCTTGAGAAACATCTTCAATAGGTTCTTTTGTCATGAATCAATCAGAAAAAGAGGCTATTAAACTATATAAAACAGCTTAATTCACCTCTTTCCTTAGACTTAATGTTGAAAATCATTTTGTTTTCTATCGTTTTTTCTATTAAAGTTTTCTTTCTCTATGGGAAAGTGTAACTCTGTAACCATCCTCTTTAAAAATTCTTGCCATTTCATTTGCAATAGTTACAGATCTGTGCTGCCCTCCGGTACAGCCAAAAGCTATGTTCAAGTGATTTTTTCCTTCTTTTACATAACATGGGGCGATGGTTGAAATCATGGTTCTAAGCTGGGTGATAAAATCTTTCGCAACCTGATGCTTTAACACATAGTGCTGAACCTTCTTATTATTTCCTGTAAGTTTTTTCAGGCTATTGACATAATAAGGATTTGGAATGAATCTAACATCAAATGTCATATCTGTTTCCTGAGGTACACCATACTTGAATCCAAAAGAAATCACATTTATGGCAAAGGCACTGATTCTGTCATTTCCTTCTCCAAAGATTTTTTCCATCTCGGCATTAAAATTAGCAACCTTCAAACTTGTCGTATCAATAACGAAACTTGCTCTGGATTTCAGGTCTGCCAGCATATCTCGTTCTCTCTGTATAATCTCTTCGTCTGTCTTTCCACAGGTCAATGGATGATGCCTTCTGGATTCATTATATCTCTTAATCAGTGTAGCATCTGAAGCTTCCATAAATAATATGGTAAATTCAATGTCATCTCTTATTTTCAAATAATCTATGGTATCGTTCAGACCGCTGAAAAACTCATCACTTCTTATATCCACAACAAAAGCGGCCTTCATACTCTTGCTGTATCTGAAGGTTGATAATTCTAAAAAGCTCTTTATCAAAGCCGGAGGCATATTATCAATGCAGTAATATCCCTGATCTTCAAACCAATCTGCAGCATGGGTTTTTCCTGCTCCGGACATTCCTGAAACGAGAACAACCTTTATTTTTTTCCCTGCTTTCATAAAATCCCCCTTATCTCTTCAGCTGATTTACCTTTCCACTATATTTACAATTCTATCCACAGATAAACCTGCTTCAAAAGCCCTTGCTAAACCTTTTTCAAAGGTTCCTACCCATTCCGGCGAATGAGCATCACTTCCTATTACAAACTTTACATCCTTTTCCTTCATGGCTATCTTAATCTCATCTACACTCATATGCTTATGGCTGTTATTGATTTCCATCCAAGTTTCCCTCTCCGCACAGGTTCTCGCAATGAGCTGAATATCGAACATTCCCTTATCACCCGGATGGGTCAAAATTTTTATATTATTTTCTCTAAGAGCTTTCAGAGTCATCCATGTATTTTCTCTAAGAAGCCTTCTCTTTTCGTTAGGAAAAGTCAGTCTGTGATTATCACTCCAGTTGCCTATCATATTGCTTCTTCTCGTCCCCAGATGATACCCTGCCGATATAAAATCAAAATACCCTGCCTCATCGTAACTCAAATCAAGACAGTTTCCCTTTTTTCTGAATAAAACATTCGCCTCAACACTAAGGTAAATCTTAATCTGTGGATATTTCTCCCTTAAGCGAAAAACTTCATCCTGCATTTCACTTATCTTACTTTTTTTCATTCCATAAAACATGTGTCCCGGACCATGGTCGGATATTGCAATTTCATCAAGTCCCTTAGCTATTGCCGCCTTAACATTTTCCTCCATGGTACCCTTTCCATGGGGGAAAAATTTTGTAATTCCCGGGGAATAAATCGTATGCGTATGATAATCAAAAGTCATTCTATATTTACTGAAATCAATCTCCAATTATCCTTACCTCCGGCTCCAGACTCACACCAAATTTCTCGTATACTTTTTTCTGAACAAGCTCCATAAGCTGAATTATATCAGTTGCCGTAGCATTCCCTTTGTTTACAATGAACCCGCTGTGAAGCTCAGATACCTGTGCACCTCCTACTGATACACCTTTCATTCCCGAATCCTGAATCAGTTTGCCTGCAAAATGACCTTCCGGCCTCTTGAAAAAACTTCCTGCACTTGGAAACTGAACTGGCTGTTTTGAATTTCTTTTCTTTGCCAAATCCTTCATGGTGCTTTCAATTTCAGACTTATTACCTTCTTCAAGGGATATCTCCACTGACAAAATAATATCTCCATTTTCCTGAAAAGCACTATGCCTGTAAGATAACCCCATATCAGAAAGTCCTACCTCTTTAAACTCCAGTGTATCATGAGAAATAATCTTTGCTGATTTTGCAATATCTTTAATTTCTCCACCGTAGGCTCCGGCATTCATAAAAAATGCTCCTCCTATGCTTCCCGGAATACCGCTGGCGAATTCAAATCCCGTCAAACCTTCTCTAAGAGCATATTTGGCAACTACAGACATCAGTGTATTTCCGCCACATACCAAATTATTGCCCGTTCTTATAATTTTAGAAAAGGAATCCCCCAGTTTTATCACCGTACCACTGAATCCCGAATCTTTAACGAGTGTATTAGAGCCGTTTCCAAGCATTATATACTTTTCATTTTTCTCTTTAATTTCTCTCAGGGTTTCTATAACTTCATCTTCCCTTTCGCAAATGACCATTTTATTTGCTTTTCCACCGGCTTTAAAAGATGTATAATCTTTCATTTCAACATCCTTTATTATCTTCATAAAATATCCTTCCTGTTTATATCATAATTGTTAAATTCTATATAGTCATTAGTGTCGGGCGACATTTCCTTGTATATAAGTTTCTTTTCTATTCCTTTCTTAAAGTAATAGTAGATTAGAGCAAAAACCGGAACACCAAGGAGCATCCCGAGGAATCCGAAAAGCCCTCCACCTAAGATAATTGCAAACATAACCCAGAAGCTGGACAGTCCTGTAGTTTCTCCTAAAATTTTAGGTCCAAGCACATTACCGTCAAACTGCTGAAGCACAAATATCAAAACTACGAATTCCGCCGCTTTGACGGGATCACTGACCGCTATGATTATTACAGACGGAACTGCACCTATAAAAGGACCAAAGAATGGAATAACATTGGTAACACCGACGATCACACTGCAAAGAGGTGCATAAGGCATACTAAAAATAATCATTGCAACATAACAGATAAATCCTATAATAATTGAGTCTATAATCTTTCCGTTGATAAATCCTCCAAAAGTTCTGTTTGTAAAATGCCCAAAATTAAATATTTCTTCAGCTTTATCTCTGCTAAAAACTCCATATATCAACTTCGTCAACTGTGCCTTAAACTTTTCTTTTCCATTCAAAAAATAAAGTGCTGCTACGATACCTATCAAAAAATCCAGAAAAGTTCTGATGGTAACCATAACGCCCTTTGATATAACCTGAAAATAACTGCCCATTCCTTTCATAAGATAGGCTTTCATGAATTTGATTGCATAATCAGTTATATTACTGACACTATTTTGTATAAAGTTAAGAAGTTTTGTATCTGTTTTATTTCCTATTAAATCGGTAAGCCATCCATTGAAATACTCAATCCGCCCGGGCATTACATCTATCAGTGAAAAAATACTTGTGGCAAGTTTCGGAACAAGCAAAATCGCAACTGCTGCAATAATAGAAAAAACCACAACTACAGAAACAACAGAAGCTAAAATCTTTGCTACTGAAAACGCTCTTCTTGTGGACATATGTTTTGATAAATAATGATATGCCTTCCTCGTTACTAAATTAAAAATAGGACAAAGCAGATATGCCATTACAAAACCATATATGAAAGGCATTATTATTCTTATAATTGTGGATATTTCTTTCTCCAATCCCGAAAGGTTTTTAACGAAGAAGAAAAAAAGTATTATAAAAACCCCCGCAAACACCAGAGAAACACCCAGCTTAAAATACCTTTTACCCATCTTCTCTAACATAGCACTCTCCCTTCACTTTTCCCTGTTGAATATATAGTACCACAAAAAAGACATATTACCAAAACTATTTGTAAAGAGTTATAGTTTATTCAGAGAAAACTCCTTTGTCTATTATTATATTTTTCCGTCTTCAGTATTTTATAATAGTAAGATACTAAAAAAGGGACTACTATAAACCGTCCCTGTCTTGTACAATCATATATTCTATTTTTCAGTAAATAAATTTGAAATCAATATTACTTATTATTTTCGTTTATATTCTTCCAATACAATCTATACATCAATATATTATGTATGAACATAATTGAAGATATTCTTTCAACTATTTTCAATATAAAATTAAATTTATCTGGTATATGGAACATAAGTTCAGATGATATAATTATAATTGAAATTATGAAAGTAATAAGTAACCATGTTCTTATACTATTTTTATATAACTTTACATAGCACATACTAATAGTCCACCTTTACTCTCAAAAGCTTGTAATCATATGTTGGCTCACCATGATTTAAATTATTATTGTGGCATCGAGCGTACAATTTAAAATATCTTTTAGCTTTTTTGCTCCTGAGAAATTCTTTTAATTGAATCCTTAATGCATCAGTGCCGCCTGCAGCTCCAAAAATTTTCTCAATACCCAAGCCATCTAAATACATTTTTGACAGAATCCATTTCACAAATTTTCTTACTTTGGAAGTTTCAAAATTCATTTTTTAAAGATATTTTTTTGTAGCCTTCCTTGAAAAAGTTTTATAGAATGTTTTATATTTCGATTTACACCGACCTATTCCAGCATTCCAATATAATTCTGGCGAATCATTTTTTTCTGAAATCACAAGTGTGTCTTGCTCCGAATCATAATAAATTTTTATATTGTCTGATAAGGGTATCATATCATCATCTATCTTTTTATCATTCCTAGGTATAGCGAAACTTGGAACGCATAACAGCATGAGCATATCTGTGTTTTTTAATATACCATAAACAATAATTACTGTAAATATAGTTTTTTGTATCTGTTGTTATTCTGTGATAATTTCACCCTATGAACTAATCAGTGATAATTTCACCCCCCCGGGAATTTAAATCTGTTAAAGTGAAAGGATGAAACTAAGTATGAGTAAAAAAGAGTTATTGAAACATTATGTAATCAAGAATTCAGTTGAGGGACAACTAACTGTGAATCAGGCAGCTGAACGTCTTAATCTTTCGACAAGACGAATCAAACAGCTTAAAAAGGAGTATCGTGAAAAAGGAGCTGCAGCTGTAATTCATGGAAATTCTCTTAATCCATCACCTAAAAAACTTTCTGATGATTTAAAAGAAAAGATTATATCAATACGTAAATTGCCGTCATTTATACATTCAAATTTTACCCATTTCAATGAGATTCTTTTTAATAGCTATGACATCAATATTTCATATTCCAGTCTATATAGAATCCTAAGTGAACATGGTTTTAAAAGCCCTAAAAAACGTCGCAAAAGAAAAAAATTACATCCCTCTCGGCAAAGAAAGCCGGCAGAAGGGCTTATGCTTCAAGCTGATGCTACACCTTTCCCTTGGTTTGGTGGGAAAACAAAGTATTCACTACATGGCTTTATTGATGATGCTACCGGTAAAATTACAGGGCTCTATATATGCAAAAATGAGTGTTTGCTTGGATATTTAGAAGTCCTGAGACAAACACTCACTAATTTCGGGATCCCTCAATCCCTTTATCCCGATAAATACAGTGTCTTCTTTGTAAATCCTAAAAAGAAATTTGACCTTTCCATTGAAGAACAACTTAATGGGATTACAAAGAGAATAACACAATTCGGTCGGATTATTCAAGATTTAGGCATAGATATGTTCCCTGCACATTCTCCTCAAGCAAAAGGACGAATAGAACGCTTATGGGAAACTTTACAAAGTCGTTTGCCTGTCGAGTTTGCTATGAGAAATATAAATGACATGGAGCGTGCTAATATATTTTTAAAAGAATATATACATTCTTTCAACGCACAATTTGCAGTTAAACCCAAAGAGGTATTGAAAGCGCCTCCTTTCGTAGAGATTTGATACTGTCAGGTCCACCTTACAATTATCCTCGTAAACTTGATTGATATAAGTACTCGGAAAGCAAAGTCTCCGGCAACATCCGGCTAATAAACAATTCAGATAATGTAGTGGCAATACACTCCTAACAAGTAGTCGATGCTACAGGGTATTAATAAAAAGTCCACAGTATCTGAATGTATTATGACACAAACAGTAAAATTAGAAAGGAGAGTATGATTTAGCTTCTAATTAATCATACAAGGGGAAGATGGAGGAACTAAGAAAGGTATTGATAGAATACCTCAAAGAAATATAGGAGAAAATCAAGATGATAAATAACGGATGGTCAGAAAGAGAATCGGCAAAATTATCAAAGCGAATGTGGGAAATGCGTAAACTTGGGATACCCGAGTGGATGGCAAGGCAGTCTGCAGGTTTCGGAAATCACTACCAAGCGGTAGCCAAAATCACAGGACTGCACCTCATCAGCAAAGAAATCCTCGCAAAGCGAGGACTTCTGAGTTGTTTAGGTGATTTACTTAGGATGAACCGACGTATGCCGAACGGTATGTACGGTGGTGTGAGAGGGACTACAAGTTAGCCCCTATTCGATTAATACTGTTGCCACAATGTCGCCACTAAGTTTTCAAAAGAAATAAAAAAAAGGTCTCTTCTGACCTTTATATATTAGCAAATAGATATTCTATTGATTTTACAGCATTTTGCATTTCATTCGTTCCTACCATTCTATAAAACCTTGCAGTTACATTTATATCGGAATGCCCCATAAGTTTTGAAGCTGTTTCAAGAGGAACACCATTACGATATAGCATCGTACAAAAGGTTGCCCTGCAAGCGTGGAACTTATAAATGGGAACATCGCATTTTTGAAGATGCCGCTTCCAAGCTCTTCGCAGATTCCTAAAATCTAACAAGTTACCTCCGGATATTGTAAAAATATAATCTGTCGTGTATTCCTCTTTTAACATTTCTTCAGCATGAATTTTTTTATATCTTTCAAATTCGTTTAACACATTTTTAGGTAGAGGAATTTTACGAACACTGCTAGGGGACTTAGGTGCTTTTACAACGCATACTCGCTCACGATGTCCATCGGGATCTACTCTATAGTGTTCATTAATTTGTTTATTGACGGAAACAAATTTATCTTTGATTTATAATGCATTTTTTTAATAAACAAATCATCCTTAAATATACGATACAGATATTCATTATAATTTTCAAAATTTCCGCCATAGTCATCAAGGGTAACAATTTCTTTTAATTTTGGGCAATGATTCATACTCTACTTCCTTAATTGATTCAGAATAAGTAAATTAAATTTTTCTTCGCGAAGATAAGAAGTTGTAGATGACATATATGACAAGAATAAAAATCAGAGATTATGTAGTTTTTAGTGAAGATTTTTCTGAGGCAATTCAAGTGTCATTCTCTTTGTCACGTCACGATTGGTCTGAACTTCAAAAGTCAGAACATTGGCATTTTGTAGAACGATTCCTTGCTCCAAGGGAAAGTAAAGATACCCTGACGAAGCAGAAAGAGAATCTAAATTTATAGGAAGCTGTAATGAGTAATGCTTTTCTTCATTAGTTACTCTATCACCGGTCCTTGATGTAGATTGAAATACTAGCTCAGGAATAGGTTTGCAATATAGGCAATCATCGCCATGCAATAGCGAGATTTTAGTAAGAGAAATAGGAAGTCTTGACTCATTCGCAAAATATAGATAAAGCAAGATGCCTTTTGAAGACAAGAGTTTAGCATAAATTCCTAACGAAAAGTTTACACGATTCAGATACCAAATATACAGCCAAGACGATAAACCACCAATCAAAGCCAAAATAGAAATTAGTAAAGATAAAAACGAATACATAAATTAATCACATCCCTTCAGAGTTATAGAAATAATAATTATGAATAATTATATCAGAAAAATAAAAGAATATGAAAAGGAAAAAATGTTACTTATTACAATTACACAAAAGGATATTAATGAAAAAGAAATAAGAGAAGTGGCAACTAAATTAAAAGAGTTAACAGGAAAACAAGTGGAATTTAAATGGAATACAGATTCGCCACACAGCCATATTGCAGTTGAACTTCCTGATAATGTTTCGGCTTTTCAAATCAGAAACAAAGAAGTATTAGAGGA